>Ga0209517_10007448_pt1 | contig 13099 bp, 11 predicted proteins | sample PeaSoiMetSII2010_FD_187695 | JGI IMG/M metagenome (GOLD analysis project Ga0209517, IMG submission 187695) | Peat soil microbial communities from Weissenstadt, Germany - SII-2010 (SPAdes) (version 2) | ecosystem: Environmental > Terrestrial > Soil > Wetlands > Peat | place: Germany...
GTCCGTTTTGTGTCGTTGCTCGGCAGCGCCAAGGATCACTTTGACATGTTTCGACTATTTTGTTCAGCGAAAATTGATTTGCCCCGCGAAAAACGGGGGCGTGAACAGATGCGGTGGGTTTCTATCTCCTCTTAACTCTTCTTAACTCTTAACTCTTAACTCTTAACTCTGCGATACGCCTATGGGAGCCACTGGACCCGGTTGCGCAAGTCGTCAGGCGTCCAGTTCAGCCAAACGAAGAGTAGCCCTTCGATCGCGGCTCCGATGGATCGGGAAGACGGAATCAGCAAGACTCCAGGCGATTCGTGGGTCGCAACGAAGCCGTGGAAATGGACGCTCATGGTCCGCAGGTCGCCAGAGACCAGCACCCGGCCATCTTCTGCCGCGAGCCGCAGAACTTCTGGATCGAGAGTGCCATCCGGGACTGCGCCCGCGGCCGGCCGGAAGTCTATCGACGGCTCTCTTCGGAGCAGTCCTTTCCGAATGTCGGGATCGATGTCAGCGTCGGCTTGAAAGCGGATCTTCAAGCGAGCCTGGGGGCCGCTTCTTTCTTGGCCCGTTCAAAACGGTCGATCATTTCCTGCGGCATGGGGTATTGCGCCTTGAGCTGTTCAAAGATGCGGTCCTGATCTTTCAGGTAGGCCTGAACCTCAGCCGGGTGCTCCAAAATGAAGGTGATGGCGCCGTAGATTTTCGCCAGCGATCCAATGGACGGGTAGGCTTCGAAGATCGCTTCCGCCGACCGTCCGCGTCGAAAGTCGTAGACCACCACGTCCAGGCCAATGCGTGTACCGGCCACGTAGTAGCCGCCGTTGCGGACTTCGACATATTCGTTGGCCGGCATCATCCCAATGGGCCTCCGTATTTTATTTTACGCCCAAAGCGATGAGCTCGGCGGCCTTCTGAGCTTACGTGCTGGGCGTGGCGCACGACGCCTGCGTTATGGCTCGCGCTGGTTGCTGGGATGAGGCCTGGTGAAGTCTTCGGGCTGAGATGGGCGTGGCTGGAGGCGGATTACGCCGACGTACGGCAGCGGTGTATCGGGTCGAAGGCGGACTCCCCGAGGTCGGTGTTGCCGGTGACGCCAGGCGGCGCTGTCAGATGGCTGCAAAGCCTAAGCGATTGAAAAATAAGTGAGATACACACACGGGCTCGGACTCATGGCACACATTCTATTACACAGGACGAAAGAAGAGGAGAAAGTTCTAATCAAGCACTGGTTTGTTTATGGTCTGGTTCTGGCGGGATTGGGTATCCTCGGCGAATTCCAGCGCGAACGCGAGAAGCGCGAGGACAGTGATTCTGACGGAAACGGGGACGGCCCGGACCTTTCAATTTCAACGGTAGGGCGGTACTGTGCCGGAATAGCCAGAGTTGTCGTACCAATCATTCGCTCGCTCTACAAAGGACCCGTTAACGCGGAAGCCGCGAGTACGGCATAGACGTGTCACGCGGATCGCTGAAACAGCAACACCTCACGAGCGGAGTCCTGGCCGTTTCCGATGTGACAATACCATCGCCGATTGGGAACGCTGCGCAAGACACGATTGTCAGCCGAGACAATCATGCCTCGGATTTCGCGAAACCCGACGTTCTGCATGGCGGATAAGTAGGGACGGCAATTGGGATGCCGCGTCCGAGAAGGCTACCAGTTGCGCGACCAGCGTGTCCGGTCCTACGACTTGCCTCACGGAAGCGAACGCCATCTCGATGTTCTTAAAGTAGCTATCAAGACCAAACTTTGTCCTGCTCCCGAACGTATAGTGGGAGGCTCCATGTCCGTCGCTCAAGGCCGCTAGCCAGTACGGCGCCGGGGTCTCGCGCCGGCCTTCAACCTGCCAACGGTGATACAAGACATGGACCCCGGCGTAAGGAGGCGAGGTCACGACCAAGGCAGGCGTATCCGCCTTTTTCAATCGGGCTTCGTCCTGCAATCCTACGGCCGCCCGGCATATCAAGGTCCGTTGTTTGACAATGTCGTGTTTGTGAAGGCCGCCTCGGCGGCAGGCTTGAATTGAACAAACTCCCCCATACTGTCAAGCATCTGGAGGAGAGTAGCGGCAAAGTGCTCAAGGATCTCGCGCCCGGTCGCGACTGGGCGGTCACGATCGATTGCCCACTGGCCGGTCCGCAAAAGGGCGCACCTCACAAAGCGCCGCTGCCGTTCCAACGGCAGCCAGTCGCCTTGTGTAGCAAGATCCGCCAACTGCTGCTGTGCGTTCCGGGGCAGATTTCGTACGGGCGGATTCGCGATTGCGATTCGCCGCCGCTTTGCGTCCTGCACATCTTCGAGCCATGCCTTTATCAGCACCTCGTCCCCACGGGTCAGCGGAGTCGTCTTGACCGTCGCAACGAAATGCCCGAGGGGATTGAGGTCTACCCCCACTGCCTTTCTTCCAAGGGATAGAGCCTCGACAACCGTGGTACCCCCGCCCATGAACGGGTCGAGCACCGCCTCGCCCGGTGCGGAGAACGATCTGATTATCTCTCTAGCAAACAGAGGAGAAAACCTCGCGGGATAACGATAGAAGTTGTGGGTATAGCCTTGACTGGCTGCTTGGCCAATATTGCGGCGAGGAGATCGGCGATATCCACGGCAGGTCCGCAACCGGTCACTTTCTCTCCCGCTCCAAGAAGAAGGTTAGCGCTTCACGCACGACCGCAGACAGAACATGATTCGCCTCACCAGCAATCTTCCGCCTGGCTGATTCTTCGACGAGCCGCTGAAATATCTCTGGCGGCACGGTGACCGTCAGCTTGCGAAAAGCACCTCTTTCACCATGTCGCGGATTCGGATCGACTGGAGGGCCGCTCTTCTTCATCTGTTCGTCTTTCCGATACACGATCATCGTATTTCGGAAAGTTGCAGAATGCAAGAGCTTTTTCTTGACCTTCAGCAATCCCCACCCCCCTGAACCCAAGCTCAGGGGCTTTTCCCTTTCCGTAGCCAGTTGTAGGCTCCGGCAACCGAACTCCCGAACTCCCAGACACTCCCGAACTCCCGGAGCCTTCCCCCCCAACCCCAGTGATATAATCATGCCCATCGGTCGTATCGGAGAGACCGGGATCGCGCGATGAAGGCTTCCGCTGCCACGCGAAAGTCCGGAGCAAGACGCCCGCCGGTTCAGTACGTCGCCGCGCAGGTCATGGCGGAATCCGCCACTGCGGCCGAGGGAATCCCCAGAATTCTGCAAGCCATCTGCGAGAGCCTGGCGTGCGAGCACGGAGCCGTGTGGAACGTCGACCGGTCGGCGAATGTGCTGCGGTACCTGGCGAGCTGGCACATTCCCGGCGCCGGATTTGCGGAATTCGATTCCGCCAGCCGCGAGATGACTCTGGCGCCCGGTCAGGGCCTGCCGGGACGGGTGTGGAGCAGCCGTCAGCCGGTGTGGCTCAGCGATGTGCCGCGCGAAGATAATTTCCCGCGAAAGGCGATCGCCCTCAAGGAAGGAATTCACGCCGCATTCGGTTTTCCGATCATGCTGGCGGGAGAAATCCTGGGGGTGATGGAGTTCTTCAGCCGCAAGGTCCGCCGGCCCGATCCGAAAGTGCTTCAGACGCTCGGTGCGATCGGCAGCCAGGTGGGGCAGTTTCTGGAGCGGAAGCGGTCGGAGGAAGAGCTGCGGGCCAGCGAAGAGCGGTTCCGCAACCTGTTCGAGGAAGCGCCGGTCGCCTACCACGAAATCGATACCGAGGGCATCGTTTGCCGCGTGAATCGCGCCGAGCGCGAATTGTACGGCCTGGGGGCGGAGCGAATCATCGGCCAGCAGGTGTGGGAATTTGTTTCGCCCGCGGAGCGGGACACGGCCCGCGAGGCGGTCAAGCGGAAGCTGTCCGGCGAAATGGCCATCGCTCCCTTCGAGCGGGAGGTGGTCGGGGGCGACGGAGTCATCCGCAACATCGAGATTCACGAGAGCCTGATCCGCGACAAGAACGGCAAGGTGACTGGAATCCGATCCGCCCTGTTGGACATCACCGGGCGCCGGCAGGCGGAGCGGGTGCTGAATCGCTTCTTCACCCTGGCCCTGGACATGCTGTGCATCGCGGGTTTCGACGGCTACTTCAAGAGGATCAACCCCGCCTTTGAGAGAATTCTGGGATACCAACAGGAGGAGCTGCTTTCCAGGCCGTTCCTGGAATTCGTTCATCCCGACGACCGCGACGCGACCATCGCGGCTACGGCCCACGTGGCGTCGGGCGCGGATCTGGTCTCCTTCGAGAATCGCTACGTCTGCCGGGACGGCGCCTGTAAGTGGCTGCTCTGGACCGCGGCCCCGTTCCCCGATGAGCGGCTGATTTACGCGGCGGCGCGCGATATCACGGTGCGCAAGGAAGCGGAAGACAAGCTGAAGAAATACGCTCAGGAACTGGAGACGGCGCGGCAGTTGCAAGAGGAGAATCACGCGCGCCTGGCCCAGGTGGTGAGAGAACTGGAGCTGGCCAAGGCCCGCGCGGAAGCGGCGGGACGCGCCAAGGGCGAATTCCTGGCCAATATGAGCCACGAGATCCGCACCCCCATGAATGCCATTGTGGGCATGACCGAATTGGCGTTGGACACCCGCTTGACCGGGGAGCAGCGCGAATACCTGGACACGGTGCGGGAGTCGGCGGACGCCCTTTTGCGGCTCATCGACGACATCCTGGATTTCTCGAAGGTGGAGGAGCGCAAGCTCGAACTGGACTGCACGGAATTCAACTTGCGCGATTCGCTGGAGGACGCGGTGCGTCTGCTGGCGCACCGGGCGCAGCAGAAGGGACTGGAACTGGCCTGTCACATACGGCCGGGAGTACCGGATGTGGTGGTCGGCGACCGGGGCCGGCTGCGCCAGATCGTCGTCAACCTGGTGGGCAACGCCATCAAGTTCACGGAACGCGGAGAGGTGGTGCTGCGCGTGGAGACCGTGACCGAGAGCAGCGAAGGCGTGGAGCTGCACTTCTCGGTGAGCGACACGGGGATCGGGATTCCGACGGACAAACAGCAGTCGATCTTCGACGCATTCGTGCAGGCGGACAGCTCGACCACCCGGCGTTATGGGGGCACGGGCCTGGGCCTGGCCATCTCTTCGCAACTGGTGGAGCTGATGCACGGCCGGATCTGGCTGGAAAGCGGTGAAGGCAGCGGATGCACGTTTCATTTCACCGCGCACTTCGATTGGCCGGTCTCGCCGGCGGCCGCAATCGAGGCAGCGCCCCTGGAACACCTGCGGGACCTGCGCGTACTGGTGGTGGACGACAATGCCACCAATCGCCAGATTCTGGACGAGACGCTGACCAACTGGCACATGCAGGCGGTGTTGGCGAAGAGCGGAGCGGAGGCCATGGAGATCCTGAATCGCGCCGCCGAGGCGGGGACTCCGTTCCAACTCGCCCTGCTGGACGCGCAGATGCCGCACATGGACGGCCTGACGTTGGCGGAGCGAATTCGCGACGACCCGCGCTTCGCGAAACTGATCCTGCTAGTTCTTACTTCGGCCGGCAGCCGGCCCGCCGAAGCGCGGTACAGACAGACCGGCATCAAGGCGTGGCTTACCAAGCCCATCAAACAATCGGATCTCTTCGATGCCATTGCCACGGCGGTGGGCGCCGCCGGCGGCGCCCGAGCGAAGGGCAGACGGGCCGCGCGCGCCAGGGGGGAGCGCAAGTCTTATCGAATTCTGGTGGCGGAAGACAACGCCGTCAACCAGAGGATGGTGCTGCGGCTGCTGGGCAAGCTGGGCCACAAGGCCGAGCTGGCGGCCAACGGCCTGGAAGCTCTGGCGGCGCTCGAACGCGCGGCGGATTTCGACCTGGTTCTGATGGACGTGCAGATGCCCGAAATGGGGGGATTCGAGGCCACTGCCGCCATCCGCAGGCAGGAAGAAGGCAGCGGCCGACATATCCCCATCGTGGCAGTGACCGCGCACGCCATGAAGGGTGACCGCGAGCGGTGCCTCGCGGCCGGCATGGACGGCTACCTGGCGAAGCCGGTCGAGAGAGACGAATTGCGCGAGATCATTCAGCAGTTGGCGGCGGGGCGGGCGCGGGCGGAAGCCAAACTGGCGGCCCGGGAGCAAGCTCTGGAGAGCCACGAAGCCGCGCTGCTGCGCCGCTTCGGCGGCGATCGCAAGTTCCTCCGCGGGATGGCGCGGATCTTCCTGGCCGATTCCCCGAAGAGACTCGCGGAAATCCGCCAGGCCATCGAGCAGCGGGACTGCGAAAAGCTGCGAACCGCCGCGCATACGCTGAAGGGGTCGGTGGCCAACTTTGTTTCGAAGCAGGCGGTAGAGGCGGCTCTTCATCTGGAAGTGATGGGGAGGGAGCAGAACCTGACCGACGCCGAACCCGCGTACGCCCGCCTGGACGAGGAGATCGCGCGTCTGGCGGAATTTCTGGGCGCCATATCGAGGAGTAAGCGATGAGTGAAATCCTGGCGATGAAGAAAATCCTGGTGGTGGAGGACGATCGCGCCACCCGGTATCTTCTCAGCAGAACACTCCAGACGGAAGGCTACGCGGTTTCCACCGCGAACGACGGAGCCCAGGGGCTGCGGCAGATGCGCAAGCAGGAATTCGACCTGGTGCTGCTGGACGTTTGGATGCCACGCATGAACGGCCTCGAGCTGCTGGCGAAAATGCGCACGGAGGGCCTGCATACCAAAGCCGTGGTGCTCACGTCGGACGATACTCCGGAGACCCTGCTGCGCGCGGTGCGCGAGCAGGCTTGGCAGTATATCTCCAAGCCCATCGAGCCGGGCCGGTTGGTGGAACTGGTGCGCGAGGCGCTGGACGCCACGCCGGTTCCCGGAATCGAGGTGCTGTCGGGGCTGCCCGAGTGGGTGGAACTGCTGGTGCCGTGCGACCGGAACGCGGCGGAACGGATTCAGGGATTCATCGCGCGCCTGGAGACGGACCTGCCCGAGGAAGTTCGCGAATCGGTGGGAATGGTGTTTCACGAAATGCTCATGAACGCCATCGAGTGGGGCGGGCAATTCGACCCCAACCGCAAAGTGCGCATCTCGTGCATCCGGACGCGGCGCATGGTGTTGTACCGGATCGCGGATCCGGGGAAGGGTTTCCAGTTCGAGGACCTGTCGCACGCGGCGGTCAACTATGCGCCGGAAGAGCGCGCCGAGAGCGCGGTGGTGCGGCACGAGAAAGGCATCCGGCCGGGCGGGTTCGGAATCCTGATGGCGCGCTCCATGGTGGACGAGCTGCTGTACAACGAGGTGCACAACGAGGTGCTGTTCGTGAAGTATTTGGGTTAGGAGTAAGATAGTTCGCATGAGCACCAAGACACTGCTGTCGCTCGAACAGTTCACGCAGTTGCCGGACGACGACACGCGGCACGAACTCGATGAAGGGGAGCTAATCGAAATGCCTTGTCCCAAGTTCCGCCACAGCCGGGTTGGCAAGCGCTTTTACGACGCGATCATGGTTTACCTGCTCGATCGCAGCAGCCAAGGCACTCCCCTGGGAGATGTCTTTTCCGAGACTGCTTATCACTTGAAGCACTCAGGCGGAGAGGACACCGTCCGGGTTCCCGATGTGTCGTACATGGATTACAACCGCGCGGCGAAGGCGGATCCCGATAGCTACATTCAGGGCGCACCGGCTCTCGCCGTCGAAGTGGTGTCGCCCAGCGACACCGCCCAGCAACTCGCCAGGAAAGTGGCTCAGTACCTGGCGGCCGGCGCCGCGCTCGTGTGGGTCGCATACCCGGAGAGCCGCGAGGTTCACGTCTTCTATCCACGTCCCGGGAATCCCAGTGAACGCGAAGCCAGGATCCTTACCGAGAGCGAGACCCTCACGGCCCCTGATCTACTGCCCGGCTGGGAAGGCATTCCGCTGCGCCAACTGTTCGAGTAGTTTCATCGCTTGCGGATCGCCCCGTAGACCGCCGCGCCGATCACCACGATCGCCAGGCCGGGCCAGGTAGTGGCTGGCCGATACGCGAAGAGCATCACCAGCACGGTGGCCGCGCCCACGATATAGAGCGCCGGCACAAACGGGTACCCGGCCACGCGGTACGGCCGTGGCGCATCGGGCCGCGTCTGCCGCAGGCGGAACACGCCCGCGATGGTCAAGATGTAGAACAGCAGCGCCGCGGAAATGACGTAGTCCAACAGGTTGCTGTAGAGGTTGCCGTACTGGCGGGTCAGCGGATCGTACGTGCGCGGCAGAACCAGAACGGCGGCCCAGATTCCCTGCACCACGAGCGACCATCCCGGCACGTGCGCCGCGTTCAGCCGGCCCGCCTGGGCGAAGAAGAGGCCATCCTGCGCCATCGCGTAAGTGGCGCGCGCGCCGGCCAGCACCAGGCTGTTCACGCAGCCGAACGTGGAGATCATGATGGCCACCGCCATCAGCACGGGTCCGTATCCGGGGAAGATCTGCTGCAGCATGGCCGTGGCCACGCGGTCGCCGGGCGCGTGCTGGATGGCCGGCAGCGGCAGCACCACCAGGTACGCCACATTCGCCAGGAGGTATAGGACGATCACCGCCGTGCATCCGAACGCCATGGCCAGAGGCAGGTTGCGGCGCGGGTCTTTCACCTCGCCCGCCACAATGGTCACGTCGTGCCACGAATCGGCCGAAAACAGCGAGCCCGATTGCGACACCGACAACGCCACCACCAGCCCATAAGCACTTCCCGCCGCCACGCCCAGCGACGGGTCGAACGCGCCCAACCGGAACATGCCGCTGAAATTGAAGTTGACCGCCCCGGCATTCCAGCCGAGCAGCAGCCCCGCGAGGATCAGCGCCGCCAGCGCCGCGGTCTTGGCCGTACTGAACAGGTTCTGGACGATCTTCCCGTACTCCAGGCCGCGCGAATTGCTCCACGTGAGCAGGGCGATCACCGAGATGGCCACCAGTTGCGCGGTCGAGAGCGAGACGGCGTAGCCCTCCGTGATGTGGATCGGCTCGATGAGGTAGCGCCCCTCGGCGACCGGCGGAAACACGATCGAGAGAAAGCGCGCGAACGCCACCGCCACAGCGGCGATGGTGCCGGTCTGGATGACGGTGAAAAAGGTCCAGCCGTAGAGGAAACCCCAGAGCGGTGAGAACGCTTCGCGCAGATAGATGTACATGCCGCCCGCGTGCGGCAGCATGGAAGCCAGTTCCCCGTACGAAAGCGCGGCCGTAAGAGTGAGCACCCCCGTCAGCACCCATGCCATCAGCATCCACCCCGGGCTTCCGATGAGCCGCGACATGTCGGCCGAGACGATGAAGATCCCGGAACCGATCATCACCCCGATCACCACCATGGTGGAATCGAAAAGATTCAGCCCGCGGACGAAGCCTTGGTCGGGTTTCCGGGCGATGGCGGGCGGGATCATGGTTGAAAGCGCTTGCCGGCAGCTTACACGAGCGAGGGGCGCGGCGTCAACTACACTACAAAGAGTGTCCTCCGAGACCCGCATCCCCACGGCATTCCGCATCCTGGCGGCGATCGGCGTCTGTCACCTGCTGAACGACATGATGCAATCGGTGATTCCCGCCGTGTATCCGATCTTCAAGAGCTCATACCGCCTCGACTTCGGACAGATCGGGCTGATCACCCTGACCTCGCAGCTCACCGCATCTCTCTTGCAGCCCCTGGTGGGGCTCTACACCGATCATCGGCCCAAGCCTTACTCGCTGCCCATCGGGATGGGATTCACGCTCTTCGGTCTGCTGCTGTTGTCGCGCGCGCCCGGCTTCGCCATGATCCTCGCCGCCGTCGCGCTGATCGGCGTGGGCTCTTCGGTGTTCCACCCCGAATCGGCGCGGATTGCCCGCATGGCTTCCGGCGGGCGGTACGGGCTGGCGCAATCCCTTTTTGCAGTGGGCGGGAATGCCGGATCCGCTCTTGGACCCCTGATGGCCGCATTTGTCGTGCTCCCCGGCGGGCAGCGCAGTATCGCCTGGTTTTCCGCCGCCGCGCTGCTCTCCATCGTGATCCTGGCCCGCGTGGGCGCCTGGTATACCGCCCACTTAAATGCCCGATCCCAACATCCGGCAAGCCACGGCGAAGCTCACGCGCGCCTGCCGTCGAAAAAAATCGCCGTGGCGATAGCGGTCCTGATCGCGCTCATTTTCTCCAAGTACTTTTACCTCGCGAGCCTTACCAGCTACTATACCTTCTACCTCATCTACAAATTCCACCTCTCGGTGCGAAGCGCGCAGATCCACCTGTTCGTCTTTCTCGGCGCCGTGGCCGTGGGGACCCTGGTGGGCGGACCGGTAGGCGACCGCGTCGGACGCAAGTATGTCATCTGGTGGTCGATCCTGGGGTGCCTGCCGTTCACGCTGCTCTTGCCCTCGGCGAGCCTGTTCTGGACCGGCATTCTGACCGTCATCATCGGGCTGGTTCTCTCGTCCGCGTTCTCGGCCATTCTGGTGTATGCCCAGGAGCTGATTCCGGGGAAGGTGGGCGCGATCTCCGGCCTCTTCTTCGGACTGGCATTCGGAATGGGCGGCATCGGCGCGGCGCTCCTGGGCAAGCTGGCGGACTTCACCAGCATCGCGTTTGTCTACCGGGTCTGTTCCTTTCTGCCGATGATCGGGCTGCTCACGGCGTTTCTTCCGAATCTCGAACCGGGTGGGACGGACCATCGGCTTTCGTGGTCTGTCATGCCTCGCAAAACTGCGGCTGGGTGACAGACGACAAAAAACGATCGTCTGTCCTACCTCTCGCAATTGCGCTAATGTATCGGCATGCGGCCTTTCCTCATGCGCCTGGCGCTCGGACTCTGCGCCCTCACCGGCCTCCTGTGTCAATCCTCCTCCCGTCTCCGGGCGGATCTCGACTTCTTGACTTCCGATGCCCTGGCGGGCCGCCTGTCGCTCACACCTCAGGCGGAGATTGCCGCGCGCTACATCGCCGCCGATTTTCAGAAGACCGGGCTTCTGCCCGCCAATTACGGCTCTTACTTGCAGGAGTTTCCGCTGATCGCTTACCGCAGCGATCCGAACGCCCGTCAACTCCTCCTGACTCGCAAGGGAGCCAGCAAAGCGTTCCGTGCGGGTTCGGACTTCACCGGCAGCTTCCATCGCGACATCGACATCCGGGGCGCGCTGGTTTTTGCCGGGTACGGCATCACCGCGCCGGAGTACCGCTATGACGATTACGCCGGTCTCGACGAGGCCGGGAAGATCGTCCTGATTTTCGATCACGAGCCGCAGGAGGACGATCCGCAGTCTGTCTGGAATGGCACCGGCCACACGCTGCACGCGGGACGCTGGACCAAGCTGGCCAATGCCCGGCGCCACGGCGCGATCGGTGTCCTGATCGCGAGCGAACCCGGGCGGCAACATCCCGGCCTGCTCGAAGCCCCGCGCGCGACGGGTGCCGGCCAATCGCTGCGCGCCTCGGCGCCGCCCTAGTCGCTGGACGATCCCGGACAGATCCCGGCTTTTTCTATCGGCGACGGCGCCCTCGCCGAGTTGCTTTCCACCAGCGGGCACACGCCGTCGGAGTTGCAGCAATCGATTGACGCCAAACTCCAGCCGCGATCGCAAGCGCTTCCCGACACCGTGGTCGAGATGCGCAGCGCCAATGAGGAACAGCATCGCGCCGTGTCGCTGAACGCCGTGGGGCTGCTCGAAGGAAGCGATCCCGTTCTCAAATCCGAGACCGTCCTGCTGACCGCCCACTACGATCATCTCGGCGTGCAGAACGGGCGCGTCTATCGCGGAGCCAACGACAATGCTTCGGGGACGGTCGCGGTGATGGAACTGGCGCGGATGTTCGCACAAAGCCCGGCGCGTCCCAAACGCAGCCTGCTGTTTGTGGTTTTCGGCTCGGAGGAGGAAATTATGCTGGGCTCCTTCTATTACACGGCTCATCCGCTGCGCCCGCTGGCCGGCACCCGCGCGGTGGTGAACCTCGACATGATCGCGCGCGATGAGGCGCACATCCCGCAAAGCGAGGGCGCCATCGAGATCCCCGCCGATACCAGCAACCTGATCGAGCTGGTCGGAACATACTACAGCCCCGATCTGTTGGCCGTGATCGAGCGGGAGGATCGCGCTATCGGTCTGAGGCTCGACCACATACTCGAGCGCGACCACATCCTGAACACGTTGTTCCGCTGCGATCACCTGCCTTTTCTGGAGGCGGGCATTCCCGCGATGTGGCTTTTCGGCGGGTTTCACCCCGGCTATCACGAACCGAGCGACACCGTGGAAAGCCTGAATTTTCCGAAAATGGAGAAGGTGATCAAGCTGGCATACGGCACGGCCCTGGCCATCGCCAACGCGCCCGCGGGCCCGCGTTTCGGTCCGGCCGCGCGGGCCGCCCGGTAGGCGTCCGCGACTTACGCCATCGGATGGACATGCCGCCTGGTTCGATATCATACGGTCCGCCCCGGTCGTATCTGTATCTCCAGCCATATCTCCAGTCTGCCCCGACGCAAGTCAGACACCCCCCGCAGAGCGGGTGGCTTGATGAGTTGGGCCGCCTCAAAGGCGGTCGGTCGTGGGTCTAGGCGTCGCGCTGAAGCGCGCCTTTGTTAAGTGTTCAGAACTGTCCGTCTGCTCCATCCACGTCTTCTTGTTCGCGGATGTATTGGCGGACCTGTTCCAGCTCGAACCCGACGGTGGACACGGCATAACCGCGGGCCCAGAAATGCTCGCCCGTGAAGTTCCGTTCTTTGCCGCGCAGTCGAGCGATCGCGATGGCACTTTTCCCCTTGAGAAACCCGATCACAGAAGCCACCGGGAGCTTCGGGGGGATGGCGATGCACATGTGCACATGGTCCGGCATGAGGTGCCCCTCGATGATCTGGCACTCTTTCTGCCGCGCCAAGGCGTGAAAAATCGGCCCCAATTGCCGACGCGTTTGGCCGAAAATCGCCTTGCGCCGCCGTTTGGGCACGAATACCACGTGATACTTGCAGTCCCACTTGGAGTGGGATAGGCTTTGGTAAGCATCCGACATTCGATCCTCCTCTTGTTGGGTCATCAAGCCACTTGAGGAGGATCATACTCCCGGAACGGTCAAACCTTTTCGGGCTCTCCGCGAGAATCTGACAAGACGCCCATTTTTCAGGCAACTTTCACCACCCGCTGAACCGCGAGAAACTCGACGTTGGTCACCGCCACCCGCTTGGCTCTGCGTGCGGGGCGCCGTTCGGGGT
>Ga0209517_10007450_pt1 | contig 13098 bp, 9 predicted proteins | sample PeaSoiMetSII2010_FD_187695 | JGI IMG/M metagenome (GOLD analysis project Ga0209517, IMG submission 187695) | Peat soil microbial communities from Weissenstadt, Germany - SII-2010 (SPAdes) (version 2) | ecosystem: Environmental > Terrestrial > Soil > Wetlands > Peat | place: Germany: Weissenstadt...
CCAGTTGAGGTATATTTGTGGTGATTTGAAGCCTATACGTTGTCGTTTGCTGTCATTGGTCGACCCGCCGGCACAAAGTTTCCAGGAATCTCCGGGGAATGCCGAAGGTCCACGGGGGAAAGAAGCATGACAAGTTCTCCGCCGCGCACTCACAGCCTGGCGTCCTGCTACGAAAACGCGATTACGACCATCCTCCGGCTCAGTTCTCTGCAACAGCAGGCGGTTCCCAACTCACAGGGTTTCCGAAACAGCATCCGCGCCGCGCTGAAAGCTGCCATGGAACAAGCCAAGGCCCTTGGCTACTCGAGCGACGTGAACCAGCTGTCGTTCTTTGCCGCGGTCGCGCTTCTCGATGAAAGTGTGCTCAAGCTGCAAAGCCCGGCCTTCGCCGAATGGGCCCAGCGCCCCATGCAGGAAGAGATGTTCGGCCACAATCGCGCGGGCGAGGTTTTCTTTGACCACCTGCGCGGGCTGCTTGCCCGGCAGGATTCCGAAGAGACCGCCGATTGCCTGGAAGTCTATACCCTCTGCATGCTGCTCGGGTTCAAGGGGCGGCACGCGATCTCCTTTAGCGGCACAAGCGTTTTCGCCGCCCAAGGGGGGAGTGAAGTGCAGGGAGCCCAATCCAGCGGTGAAGTTCAGACGCTCATCCGCCAGGCGCGAGAGAAGATTGCGCGCATTCGCGGCCAGGCTCTCTTTCTACGCGCGGATGCGCCGCCCCCTCCTATCAAGCAGACCGCTGCCATTGACCGATGGAGCCGTGGTCTGGGGATTGCTGCCCTCTGTTTGCTGGTGCTGACACTTCTGGCGTTTGGTGGTTTCTGGGTTGCCCTGAGTTCCGGGGCAGCCCATATCTCGTAGAAATTTGCGCATTTTCGGGGGTAACCCTTGCTCGTCTATTTGGGTGTTCTGGCTGTTTTGGTGGTTGCCGCTCTGCTCGCGTTCGGCGGGGCAGCTCTGCTTCATCTGCATGGTCTCTCGCTCATCCTGTTTGTTGTTGTCATTCTTCTACTGGGCGTCGCTGCCGCGGCCGTCATCCTCATCCTCCACTTCCGGGCGAAGAAGAAACAGGGGATGGAGGGGGATTCGTCCGTGGGCGGCGCCACCGCAGATCTTGACCTGCTGCTGAACGACGCAAACCGCAAACTGCGTGCTTCCCAACAGGGCGCCAAGACTCTCGACCTTCTGCCCCTCCTCTACATCCTGGGTGAACAGGGTGCGGCAAAGACGACCCAGATCGTGCGCTCGGGCCTCGATCCAGAGCTTCTTGCCGGGACCCTGCCTCGGGAGGGCGAGGTGGTTGCAACGCCGGTGGTCAATGTGTGGTTCAGCCAGCAGGCGGCCATCATTGAAGCTGGCGAGGCTGTCCGGCAAAGCAGCCAGTTGCTCACGCGGCTCATCGACCGGACTCGCCCCCGCGCATACCGCTCGGCCTTCGGTTCGGCAGCGGCCTCGCGCGCGGCGGTGGTTTGCGTGAGCATCGAGCAGATACTTGCGGCGGACGCCGGGGCGTCCTTGTCGGCTGCGGCTCGCACCACCGGCGCGCAACTGCGTGAGATCAGCCGCCTGCTTGGCACCCCCCTCCCGGTCTATGTCATTGTTACGAAACTGGACCGGGTACCGCACTTTGAGGAGTATGTTCGGAACCTGTCGAATGACGAAGTGCGGCAGATCCTGGGCACTACGCTCCCAAGGATTGACGCTTCGGCGGGGGTCTATGCCGATCGGGCCGCAAGTGAGCTGGGCGGCGTTCTCGATTCTCTTTGCTATACGCTCGGTGAATTTCGGACAGAGATGCTGGCCCGCGAAACGGTGCCGAATAATGCGCCCGGCGTTTATGAGTTTCCCCGTGAATTCGGAAAGCTGCGCAAGAACCTGAATCAATACCTGGTTGAGCTGTGCAAGCCCAGCCAATTGAGTGTCAATCCCTATCTCCGCGGATTCTATTTTTCCGGCATCCGCGCCCAGGTTGTGGAGCGAATGTCGGCCCCTGTCGCTCAAGAGGAGCGCGTGCCCCAGGATGCGGGAGCCACGCAGTATCTGAATATTTCCCTTGGAAGGACCCCTTCATCGAGCCGTCCGGCTCCCCAGCCCGTCAAGGTTTCGACGCGGGTGCCACAATGGACCTTCTTGCCGCGGCTTTTTCCTGAGGTCATCCTGGGCGACAAGAGCGCGCTCTCAGCGACCCAGCAGACAGCCCCCGCGCGCCTGTTCCGCAGATTCCTCTTCGGGACACTGGCGCTTCTCTTTTTCGTCTACACCATCTTGCTGCTCGTCTCATATCTGAATAACTCCGCGCTGGAGAGTCGGATACGCGGCGCCGCCCGGTCCCTGTCTGTTGCTGACGCCACGAGCATTTCGCTGCCCAGCCTCGGCGACCTGCAGGCCCTCGACCAGTTGCGGCAAACGATTGTTCAGTTGGATGGCTATGCGCGGGACGGCGCTCCCTGGAGTTACCGGTTCGGCCTGTATCAGGGAGACAAGCTGGACCAGCGCGCGCGAAGCATCTTTTTCGACCGCTTCCGGCCGATGCTGCTCAATCCCGCCCAGGCAAACATTGTCCAGTATCTGCGCGCGTTGCCGGATGTCCCAGCCACAACCGACGATTCCTCTTCGTACGTTGCCGCGTATAACCCGCTCAAGGCATATCTGATCACGGCGGGCAACCATGACAAGAGCGTTCCCCAGTTTCTGGACCCCGTATTTCTTCAGTATTGGAACGGATCGAGGCAGGTCGATTCCTCCCAGCAGCAGTTGGCGCAGAAGCAGATCGACTTTTACGCCACTGAACTTGCCCGCCAGGATCCTTACGCGATCAATCCGGATACGCTCGTCGTGGCGCATGCGCGCAGTTATCTGTCCCACTTCCTGGCTGACACCCGCATCTACCAGGACATGTTGAACGCCGCGGACAAAACCGGCCCCGCGGTCGACTTCAACCGCATGTATCCCGGCTCGGCGGCTTCGGTTGTGGATGGCTACGTGGTGAGGGGAGCATTTACCAAATCCGGTTATGCCTTCATGCAGGACGCCTTCCAGCACATTGACCGGTATGCCAGCGGCGAGGCCTGGGTTCTGGGCGGGCAGGCTGGCCAATCGCTTGACCTGGCGGGGATCAGTAAAAATCTGGCTGCGAAATACTCCGGTGACTTCATTAACCAATGGCACACGTTCCTGACGCGGGCGCAAGTCATCAGTTGCGGCGGGATTCACGAAGCGCCTGAAAAGTTGAACGCTCTCTCAGGCTCGAATTCGCCTCTGCTGCTGCTCTTTTACACCGTCGCGCACAACACCGCCGTAGCCGATCCGCAAATCAAATCGGTCTTCGGATCAACGCAGTCCCTGGTGGATCCAAACGCGGTCGACCGCTTCATCGGGCCGGGAAACCAGGCTTACATGGCGGGCCTCCTGAATCTATCGAGCGCTGTATCCGCGGTTGCTCCAACGGCCGGGCCCGACCCGGCCACCTATGCGCCGATTACGACTGCCGCGCAGCCCGCCGAGATGGCAGCTCGGCAAACAGCTCAGACATTCAGCATCGATTCGCAGTTCCACACCGAGAATACTGTTCTCGCGCTGTTGCTTGCGCCGGTTCAATGCGCTCAAAAGTTGCCGCCGTCTCCGGGCGCAGCGGCCAACGGCGCCGGGGCAAAGCTATGCGGCACGGTGAACAGTTTGCTCGGCAAATTCCCGTTCTCGCCCAATGCCACAGCGCAGGCGACCTTGGATGAAGTCAATCAGGTATTCGCGCCCGATACCGGGGCGGTGTGGACCATATATAACGGCCCTCTCAAGCCGTATCTGGTTCCGGCAGGTGCTAATTATGCCCCGGCGCCCACTGCGCCGCAACCGGTCAACGCCAAGTTTGCCCTGTACTTCAGCAAGCTGGCCCACGTCTCTTCCGACCTTTACTCTCCAGGTTCGAAGACTCCAGCCTTCAACTTCACATTGCGGTATATCCCGAGCAATGGAATTTCGGGAGCTAACTTCCAGGTGGACGGACAGCGGATTCCGGCCGGTTCAACCACCCAGCAATACAAATGGAGCGGACCGGACGCCCACCAGGCCTCACTCGTAACCGACTCCGGCGAAGTTCCGTACCAGGGTACCTGGGCTCTGTTCCAGCTCGTTCACCGGGCCCAAATCACGCACCCCGAAGGGAAATTGCACCTCGACTATTCGCTCGAAACGACTCTCGCGGGGCAGAGAATCAACCAAGGGAAGATGGTCAGCTTCGAGGTTACGGGCCCGGGAGCGGAACTGCTGGATCCAAACTTCCTCTCGGGTATGAGTTGCGTCTCTAATGTGGTCAAAGCTCAATAGCAGGAGGGGAGAACTCAACTTCTTCAGGCAGAGGGGTGGGAGCAACTTCAACCACGCGCAGCATCATACAGGTAATGTTGTCGATGCCCCCGCCCTGCTTGGCATGCTCGATCAGGCCCTGGCAAATCGTCGCAAGATCGACGCTGGTTGACGCAATCTGCGCAATGTCCACAGGCCGTGCGTAGCGGGTAAGCCCGTCGGTGGTCAGTAGCACCATGTCCTCCAGGTTGAGATCCACGGCAAAGAAGTCTGGCTCTACTGTATCTGCAATACCAATGGCGCGGGTGATCACCGATTGCAGAGAGGATGCCGCAGCCTCTTCCGGCGTAAGCATCCCGCTGCGAACCTGCTCGTCGAGCAGCGAGTGGTCCAGAGTAACCTGCATGCAAGTCCCGTTGCGGACCAGATAAGCCCGGCTGTCACCGACATTGCCGATCACCATACGGGTGCCGTCCAGGCAAGCGCAGACAAGCGTCGTACCCATACTCTGCAGTTCCGAATTGCCTTCGGAGGCTTCCCGCACGACACGATTCGCCTCGTTGATTGAGTTCAACAGGCGCTGCTCAATGGGGAGTGGCGCGCCGGCGTCAGAGGATTCCGTCGCCTGTGATTCAAAGGTTTCGATGAGGGCCCGGACCGCCATCCCGCTGGCGACCTCCCCAGCGGCATTTCCGCCCATTCCATCGCAGACTACATAGATTTGCTGTTCCACATCGTAGCCGAAGCTGTCTTCATTATTGCTGCGCTTGCAGCCGATATCCGTGGCTGCTGCAAAGTTGAGGGAGATTGCAGGCGTCAGTGTCATGGGGTGATGCCTCATAGGCGAACCAAAGCCACATGAGAAAGCTACACCATTTTGCGCGGAAAACAGGAAAAAATGTTGGACTGTGCCTTGGAAATCCAATCTCCCCCAGGCAAGGGGCGATCCGGAGGCCGCCGGCTAAGGAACCTCAACCGTGAACTCACCTGGAGTGGTGAAGGTGATCACGCCTCCCCAGATGCACATGAGCTGAGAGACATTGTCGAGGGTCGGCATGTTGGCGAGCAGCACCGTTGGTGCTCCGGGCACCCAAGGTGCGGGAGTCGCCGGGATGCAGGGCATCGGCGTCAGCACGCCCAGGGCTGCGGCTGTCGCAGCGGCTACGGTCGGATTGGAAGGCGACATGCACATCCCGAAGGGCATGATATTGGTCATCGGGATGTGATCCATGATATTGGCGTCCGGCATCTCGTTTGTAAATACCTTATTCACAGGCAGGACGACCAGTGAACTGGGCGCCATCCCGAATGTGCACATCATCATCGCTCCCATACAGACCTGATTGGGCATTGATTGGCTCCCTCCTGTTCAGCAACGAGTGTACCCCGGAATTCGCCTCGTGGGAAAGACTAACTGGCGGATGGACCGGATCCGGCCAACTGACTCTGCATCCCCCTCATGAAAATCGCAGGCCTTTCCAAATGCCGTCCACTGATCAAACTGCGAGGGGACGTTCTCGATGCCCGCGAGTTCTGCCAACCGGATCTGATTCGGTGCTTGGCATGATTTTCTTTACATCCCCCGGATTTCAGGTCCTGGGTTTTTGCCTCGATAACGCCGATTCCACATCACGTCTCCTCTTGTAAGTTCCTTGAGAGGCGAATGAAAAACGAAGATGACAAAGGCGAAACGGGGATTGCCGACTTCATCTGAAGCATATAGCGGGACGGCGTTCGCTGCCGGGCAGAGCATGGCGCCGACAAGCACGCATCTCCGATAATCGACTCAAGAAGCTCAGGAATATGCTCCACTTACTGTCGAATCGGAGTCTTGACCTGGAAGAGCGCAAGGCGCTCCTTTAGACTCTCTGCCAGTGCCGTATTGCCCTGCTGCATGGCCAACTCGGTGGCGCGCTGCTCCAACTCGATCGCTTCGTCGAAGCGCCCGGTTTCTGCATACACAGCAGCAAGCGTGCCCAGAATCGTGGGCTCGTGCGAGGAAGTAAGCTCCACTGCGTGCTCGGCCAGCGGCAGCGCGGCATTACCGTTCCGAAGCGTGGCGTCTCTCGAAGTGGCAAGCACCCAAGCGGTGTCGTTCAGCACCTGCAGGTTGTCGGGATCCTTGCTCAGCGCTTGCTTCCAATACGCGAGACCCTTGTCGCCCTGGCCTGTCATCACCAGCGCCTTGCCCAGGTAGTAGCGCGCGTCCACCACGTCCGGCGAAAGTGCGAGCGCCCTCTCGAAATGCTGCATTGCGTCGGCCAACTGGTGCTTCTTTGCCAGGGCAATGCCGAGGTTGGTGTGGAACTCAGCAGTTTCCGGGCCAAGATCCAGGGCCTTCTGAAAATGCGGAATCGCCTCTTCTATATTGCCTTTCGCCATCAGCGCGTGACCCAGGTTGTCTTCTCCCTCCGCTCTGGCCGGCTCGAGTTCGACTGCCTTCCTGAAGTTCGCGATGGCTTCGTCTAAAACTCCCTTCGTGGCCAGCGCCAGCCCCAGATTGTTGTAGGCCGGCGCATGCCCGGGATCGATCGCGATGGCCTTCCGATACTCTTCCACCGCCTCGTCGACCTTCCCCTGCGCGGCATAGGCGTAACCGAGATTGTTATGAGCCTCGGCAAAATCGGGATTGGCTTCGAGTGCGGATTTGAATTCAAGCACAGCTTCGGGAAGTTGATGCTCGGCAAACAGCGCGGAGCCCAGGTTGTTGTGCGCCTCGGCATACTCGGGCTTATCGTCAAGCGCCAGGTGAAACTGCTCGATCGATGCGCTGGCGTCTCCTGTCTGGCCCAGCGCGGAGCCCAGGCCGTTATGCGCCGCTGCATTGTGCGGGTCCATTCGTATAGACTCGCGAAACTGCGCAATTGCATCATTCACGTTGCCCGCGAGAAATAGCGTCTGCCCCAGGCCGTAGTGAGCGCCCGCGTCGTCGGGCTGCATCGCCATGGCCTTGCCCCATTGCGCAATCGCTGCCTCGTACTGGCCTTTCTTGGTCAGGTCGGATGCGATATCGAATTGCTTGTAAAGATCCACCGCCGGCGTGTCGATGTGTTCGATCCCGCTGGGATTCATATTGACAAACTCGGGAATGTTTACGGCGCGATTCGCGGCTGTCGAGTTTTCAATCAGGATCGCCGGCGTATCATTGCCGTTCTCGTCGATGTGCGTCAAGAACATCTGTGTGTAGGGGGACCTGCTTTTCGATGAGAAAACCATCCAGCGCCCGTTGGGCGAAAAGCTGTGCCACGAGTTCATGAGCGGCGTGTTGCAGTTCATCAGCCTCGCATTGCCCCCTGCAGCCGGCACAATATAGAGCTTGCCGTCCGGGCGCATCAACTGGCCATTGTGCGCCTGCACAAATACCATCCACTTGCCGTCCGGCGATATCTTGGGAAAGCTGTTGCTCATCCCGTTTTGCGAGGCGCCGGCAATCGGCTCGGGCTTCCCGCCTCGGCCGCCGTTGAATGGAATGCGATAGAGATCGTATTGGATCTGCACTTCGGCCGGGTCGTTCGCGTAGGCGGCCAATTTGCCGTCGGCCGGGTTCGGGTCTTTGGCCTCCGCGCGCGCAAACACGAGATACTTTCCGTCCGGACTCCACACCGCGCTTGCCTGCACCAGATTCGGATCGTCAGCCCCAGGCAGCGGCTGCAGTTTCTTGGCTTCCCGGTCATACCAGGCTAGGATTCCGCGCGTTGGATAGAAAACCTGCAGGAACCGGTAATCGAGGAAGTTGGAGATATAGTAGAATTGCCACCCTTTCGTTCCCGGCGGCTTGATTGTGGTCGCCACGTACTTGCCGTCCGGCGAAACCTGCGACATGAATCCCAGGCGCGACTGCGGGTCCATCTCGCCGGTGAACTTCGCCCACGAAATCATGTCCTGCGTGCGCACAGTCATCTTTTCGGCAACAGGCACCAGCGCATAGAGCCCTTTGTTGTTTGAGGGACCGTCCATGTCCAGCCCCAGTGTCTTGCCGTCGAGGCTGAACGAGTGGCAGTTGGCGCAGGAGTGCAGGTCCGTCATCACCACGTGGCTTGTGGGCTCCGATATATTGCGCATGCGCCACTCGATCAACGGAACCGCGCTGGGAGCCAGCGGCTTGATCACGCCCTTCTCTGTCGCCGAGGGCATCAGTGGCACGTCCCGGTAAAAGATAGGCGCTCCGACCGGATCGCGCGAGACAGTCAGATGCATGGCCCCACGCGAGACCGGTTGTCTTTGATCGCTCTCCGCATAACCGCTGATGGTGATGGTGGCCGCATGTTCCACTGCATGTGCGCGGATCGCAGCCCACGTCGTCGCGTCCGGCTTCCATGTGTGCGCGGCCGCCTGCTCGGGTGCCAGAGTGGGCAGCTTGTTGTTGATCGAGATGCAGCGCGGATCGATCTCCCCAATCTTCAGTCGCTCGCCTTTCGAAGAAACGTGCAGGCCGGACGAACCGTCGTCGAACGCGACGTCAATTTGCCAAGAAGCTGTGCCCTCGGCTGGATCACGCCACTGGAATGTGGGAGCCTCCATGTCGGGTGGAAAGACCGAACCATTGAGCGGGTAATCGACGAAAATATTTGCGGTTGAATTCGTTGCGCCGGCTACAACCTTGTTTAGCCCGGTCACCCACATTGCACAAGTGACCGAACAGGCTGCGACGGCAAGGGCCAACGCACGGATTGTGCGGATTGAACCTTTTGCTCCGGCATTCCAATCATTCATGCTGGCTGTTGAAAGACAGTTTCGCCCTTGCAGCCGATCGCCGCTCTCATTCCCAGGAACCATTGTGCGAACCCCTGTCGTCGAAACCTGACCGATCAGATTGACTCCGGAAGCGCAGGAACTTCCCGGCACGCAAAGTATACCGCGGCACAACATCGAAGGTCATCAGCCTGGAGTTTTGGGAAGATCATGAAATCGCTGGACCCCGAGTGAGGCGGCCGGGACTGACCCGATTCCGCGCCGGCCAGGACGGTCCCGATATGCCATCGGTCAGGGCCTGCGGATCAATTGGAATTACATTGTCGTACTTATAAGTGAATGAAGGGCGATCTCGGCTTCCCTGATCCTATCGACCGTCCGGGGCCAGTGCAGTCGAGTTAGAGGCGTTGCGAGAAGAGAACTCATTCTGTCAGTTACCGCGCTATCCGGTCGGATTGAACAGCGCCTCTTCCTTGCCCAACTTATGGCCTTCCCGGTAAAGCAGCGCAGCGCCTATCAGGGGCGCGTCGTCGCCGAGCAATGAATTGCAAATCTTGACTTTGTTTGCGACGGACTCGTAGGCTCTGTTCCGGACAAATAAAGTAAGAGGGTCAAGCAGCAGTTCGTGCGGGGCATTACTAATACCCCCACTTATAGCTATGAGCTCAACGCTGTTGATGTTGATCAGGTTGACCAGGCCCATACCGATATATTCCACCGCGCTTGCCGTCAATTGGATTGCTTGGGCATTACCTTGCTGCGCCAGTTGGAACACATCATGCACTTGCACTTCGGAAGGATCCTTCTGCAAGAGCACTCCAATGCCATCGATCTTCTCGCGTGCCTGTCTGACGATGGAAAGTCCGCCCGCGTGCGCCTCGAGGCAGCCGCGGCGGCCGCAATTGCAGGCGAAGCCGTCCAACTCGACGATCTGGTGGCCCAGCTCGCCCGCGGTGTTCAGCGCGCCGTGAAAGATCCGTCCGTCGAAGACCATGCCGCAGCCAATGCCGGTTCCCAGTGTGACGCTGGCGACGCTGCGAAGACCGCGGCCCGCGCCGACCAGGTACTCGGCCCAGCCAGCCGCGCGCGTGTCCTGCACAATGTAAACCGGAATATCGAACAACTGCCGTATCGCTTTCACAATCTCTACATTTCTCCAGAAGAGATTGGGCGCGTACACCACTACGCCGTGCAATGAATCCGCCGTTCCGGGCACGCCTAGGCCGATGCTCTCGATGTCCTGAAGCCGCAAAGATGACTTGAGCAGAATCGCACGGATGCCATCGATGATGGAGGCGACGATAACCTCGCTGCCGCGCTCGGGCTCGGTCCTGGTCTTCTGCTGCAGCAGGATTTTGCCGCTCTCGTCCGTGATTCCAAACTTGATGTTTGTGCCGCCGACGTCTACACCGACACTGAAGTTCCGTTCACTCATAGTCGATTGCTCCCAGGCAGCTCGACGAGAAGGCGCAGAGCTGCCCACGTGCCTTGTTCCTTCGCTCTAACTTCAGTTGAGTTGTTCGTAGCGGGCGATCTTCTCAACTCTGCCCGCATGCCTGCCGCCTTCAAATGGCGTTGCAAGCCAGATGTCCACAATCATCTTGGCCAGCCCGATGCCGACAACCCTGGCGCCCAGCGCGAGAATGTTGGTGTCGTTATGTTCGCGGGAAAGCTTGGCGGAGTAAGGCTCACTGCAGACGACCGCGCGAATTCCCTTGACCTTGTTGGCGCTGATTGAGATGCCAACTCCCGTGCCGCAAAACACCAGGCCTTTTTCGCATTCTCCGCGGGCAACTGCTTCGCCCACCTGAAAGCCGAAGTCGCAATAATCGACGCGTTCCAGGCTGCAGGTTCCGAAGTCCCGGACCTCGTAACCTTTCTCAAGCAGGTAGGTTTTGATCTCTTCCTTGAAAGGATAAGCGGCGTGATCTGAACCGATTGCAAGCATAGTATTTCCTTTGTCCTCGTTTGACTGGCCAGTGCTGACTACACCATCGCCGAGACCAGCAAGATCAATCCGGTAAGGAAGAAGACAAACATGGCCGCGATCATGGCCACGGTTCCTTTCGACGCACCTTTGAACTCCTTCCAGATAAAGACGCCCCAGATGGCGGCGATCATGGTGCCTCCCTGTCCAAGGCCGTAGGCAATGGCGGGGCTTGCGGTCTTCGATGCAACGAAATTCGAGGTTGTGCCGGTGCTGTTGATCAATCCGCCCAGTACGCCGATCAGGTGATACTTGAGGGTACCCTTGCTGAAGTAGTCGGAGTACCGGACCTTGGTTCCCTTGAAAGGATGAGACATCAGATAACTGTTGAAGATCAGGTTGGAGACAAAGGAACCTGCGGAGAACAGCAGCACGGCCGCGTACGGTCCGAACTTACCCGGGTCGAGGTGAACATAATCGACGGAGATCGATCTCTGCACGAGGTAGTAAAACAAACCCATCAGGATGCCGCCTACCAGTGCCAGAGCAACGCCCTTACCGAGTTCGCCGGGTTCGCTCTCCACGCCCTGGTGATTGCGATAAGCCAGGGCATCCAGAATGATGGCCATGGCAATGAGCGCGACGCCGGTAAAGATCAGCACCGGGTTGCCTTTTGGCTGGGCGATATAGTTGATAACCACGCCTTCGACCAAGGCGATGCCGATGCCGATGGGGAAGGCCACCGCCATGCCCGCGACATGAATCGCTGAGGTGAACAGAATGTTGGCAAGATTGAACACAAACCCGCCGAGAATGGCCCATTCAAAGCTGCTCGCGGTGCCCTGTGCCAGGTCTTCAAAAAGGCTCCTGCCGCCCGTGCCGAAGGATCCGAACGTGAACCCGGCAAGCAGAGGCATCAACAGATAGCCGATTGCCTGATCCCAGTAGTACAGCGGGAATCCATAGGAGTGCGGCTCCATCTTGAGGGTGTTGGCATGCGAACCCCAGCACATCATCGTCAGCACACAGAGTGCGACGGCCAGTCCGTATGAGTGGACCAATATCATTGGGCGGCCTCGATTCCTTTCACTAACTCTCTTACCGCGGCAATGGCCGCGCCGATGGAATAGTCCTTATGGAAAATGCTGGACGTTCCGCCAACGAGCATGGTTGCGCCTGCTGCAACCATCGTGGGAATATGCTGAAAACTCACATTCCCATCCACCTGGATGTCAATATGGTCATGCCCCGTAGAACTTAGTAACTCCCTGGTGTCCGTTATCTTTCGCAGCATAGCCGGGATCAGCTTTTGGCCTGCAAAACCGGGGTTGACCGTCATGATGGTAATCATGTCGATGTCGTCCAGGATGTATTCCAGGTTGGTAATCGGCGTGGCTGGATTCAGCACGATTCCCGACTTAGCTCCCGCATCGCGAATCTGCTGCAATGCTCGTTGCACGTGATAAGTCGCCTCATAGTGGATTGCGACATATTCCGCCCCTGCCGCAACCGTCTTCTCGATATACCGCTCAGGCTCAACCACCATCAGGTGACATTCCTGAGGAATATCGCAGATCTTCCGCGCTGTGTCCATGATGCCGAAGTCCAAGGCAAAGTTAGGGACAAACTTCCCATCCATGATGTCGATATGGAGATAATCGATTCCTCCGGCCTTGAGCTGCTCTATGTCAGCTTCGAGATTGCGGAAATTGGCGCATGCCAGCGAGGCTTCGAGTTTTACGGTTTTGCTCATATCCTGTTCACGCAATGATGAATTTGTTGGGGAAGCGGGCTGCCGCCTGGACAGCCCGTACCGACTTACTTGCCGCTCGAGACCACTGCGACGGCGAACGGCGCAAGCGTGATGCCAGTGGCTGTGCCACGATCCTCCCGGGCAGGCTTTTCGCCGGTGGCCTCATCGACAACTTCAACCTTGAGAGAAGATCCCGTGAATGCCTGGCCCAGGTTAGCCACAATCGTCTTGTCGCTTGTGTTCACCAGCAGAACCTTGCGGCCCGAAGACGTGATGGACGCCTGCGCGACCACGTCGGTGGAAGATGACTGCGTGTCCACCAACTTATCGCCCGGGCCGAAGTTGCTATTGATGAGTTGCAGAACACGGTAGTGGGCATTGGGCTGCGCGGTGTCCCAGTTGATCATGGAGCAGGACTCGGACT
>Ga0209517_10007453_pt1 | contig 13095 bp, 10 predicted proteins | sample PeaSoiMetSII2010_FD_187695 | JGI IMG/M metagenome (GOLD analysis project Ga0209517, IMG submission 187695) | Peat soil microbial communities from Weissenstadt, Germany - SII-2010 (SPAdes) (version 2) | ecosystem: Environmental > Terrestrial > Soil > Wetlands > Peat | place: Germany...
CATGGCCTGATACTGGGTGCTCGCGCTTCCCACGCCGCCCAGGATCTGCACCACCTTGCCGCCAACGCCGGCGGTGCTCGGGTGCAGGGTGTCCACCATTGAGAAAAGCGACCGGCTCCAGGAGGAGATGCCGATGATCATCGCGGGCTTGATGGTTGTTTCAACATAGAAAGCAGCCGCGGCACCAAGATCGCGAACGACGCGCTCTTCGTCGCCATCGGAATCGATCACGACCGCTTCCTTCAGTTGGAATCGGCTTTCCAGCGCATCTTCCAAATCCGGGAAGAACCCTGCCGGCGTTGCCACGCTGATGCGCACGATGTTCGCCTCCCGGGCGCGTTTCAGCATCCGGGAAACCTTGGATTGGTGGATATCGAGCCGCTCGGTGATCTCATGCTGACGAATGCCCTGGTCGTAATACATGCGGGCGACCTTGGCCATCAGCCGAATTTCGTCCAATCGTGACATGCAGCGGATATCCCCAGTCTGTCGCCAGTCTATCGTGATGCCGGAGCGTGGTGATACACATCCCAGCCCAGGTACTTGCCGAGTGCTTCGGCGGCTGGCGCGGCACAATGGCTCGCATTCATTGCCGCGTGATGCTCGAAGCCATTGAGACAGATGAACTGCATCAACTCCTGTAACCTTGGAATCTGAACAACGGCACGGGTGCCGAAGGTGTCGAGGGGATCGTTGGTGAAATCTCCGTCGCCAACGTATGCTCGAATCCTGCCGGAGTCGTCATCGGTGCTGACCCGGCCAAAGCTCATGGGGCCGGCTGGTGTTCGGCCTGCCAGTGCACCTACAGTGTTCTCTTCGCCAAGCATGGTTCCCAGGATTGGAGCGGTGCCAATGCGAATGTCGGGGAGGAAGTCCTTGGCCCAGTTTCCGCAGTGAAAGAGAACGCACTTGTCAGGGTCGCTGCCGTAATTATTGTTCCAGTCCACAAGCGCGCTTGGTCTGCCACTGGCCAGTTGCAGCGCATACATGCTGACGACCCCGGCGATGTCCACCTCGCAGGCCGAGGGCATCATCTGCTCTGACATCATGCTCATAACCGTGCAGACGTTCACGCCAAAGTTCTTCTGCAGCGAACTCCAGCATTGGATCGCGGTTGCGGTCAAACCCAGAGAGTCCATCCAATCGTCAACGACAAGGGCGAACTTCGCCATCTTCACCAATGACTCCGCGGAAGCGGCAGAGCTGTCGGCATAGGCGCGAATCTGTTCCACGCGCTGCCTGACCCTGGAGTCTTCGTTGGCGATCTGTGACGCATTTCCGAAAACTTCGGAGAGGTCAATGGTGTTCACGGAGATCCCCGCGGCTTCCAACAGCTTTTCGCTGTACCGAGTCGTATTAAACGCGTTGGGACGCGCACCTACCGCACCGATGCGCACACGCCGCATGCCGCGTACCACGCGGCAGACTGCGAAAAAGTTCTTCAGGTCATCCTGGAAAAGGTCGGAGGACAGCGAGGTGGTGTGAGTGCGTGTCAGGGAGAACTTGTAGCCATACTGGCGCAGATTATTGCAGACGGAAATCTTGCCGCAATAAGCGTCGCGACGGCGTGCCAGGCCAAATTGGTCGAGGTCGTCGGAACAAGCCTGGACAAGAATCGGGACGTTCAGCTCCGAGAGGCGGATCGCATCCGCCACACCTTTTTCGTCTCCAAAATTGGGTAGGCACACCAGAATGCCATCGATGCGCCGGCGATTGGCGCGAAACAGTTCGCCGCACTTCACGGCATCCGCCCATGTCTCAACAGCGCCCAGCTTCGAGTCGCTTCCCGTCAGCCAGATCGGCTCGACAAGAAGCTCCTTAAAGACGGCGACCAGATCGCGGCGCGCTTCTGAGATCAATGCATCCGGGAAGAAATCTCGATTGCCAAGAATCACACCAAGCGTGATGGACATATGGTTTTACCTCACCTTCTCAAAGTCGCCGTAATCATCGGCATTTTGCTGCGTTACCAGATCGCAGGGAATGATCTGGCGTTCGGGTTTGCCTGTACTGCCGGAATGCAGAAACCGATGAGCCTCGTCGACGGCAAGTCGAGCGATCAGGACCGCCGGCTGCAGCGATGTGGCCCTCAGGGTTCCCGACCGGATGGCCGCGATGGCGTCTGGGCTTCCGTCAAAGCCTGTAATGAAGATGCCCTTTAACCCTGAAGATTTCACAGCAGCCACTGCGCCAAGAGCCATGGTGTCATTGCCCGCAAGGATGCCACGGATGCTTGCGTGCGCCTGCAGCATTGTCTCTGTCTTTTGAAATGCCTCGGACTCTGACCAATTGGCCGACTGCGCGGCCACGCGACGCAAGCCAGTGTGGCCATCAAGGATGGCATGGAAGCCGCGCGTGCGCACTTGCGCATTGGTGTCGGACTCACGGCCGAGCAGTTCCGCATATTCCCCGCCTTCAGGACCCATGGCGCGTACAAACTCCTCGGCGGCGATTCGGGCGCCCTGATCGTTGTCTGCAATGATCTGGGCTTTGGCAATCCCGTCGGCTTCGATTTCACGATCGATGAGGAAGCAGGGAATGGCCGCTTGCGTTGCACGGCGGACAGCGGCGATGGAGGAGTCCGCGCCGGCGTTGTCGAGAATAATCGCCGCGGCATTGGAGGCGATGGCGGCATCTATCAGGTTGTCCTGGCGATAGGCGTCATCATCATGAGCATCGATGCGCACTCGATAGCCCAGCGCCTGCGCACGCGCCGCCGCTGCGTCTGCTTCCGATTTGAAGAAGGGGTTGTCCTGGGAAGGGACCAGAATGACGATCAGCGGCCTGGACATTTCGGCAGGGTGACAGGCCGCAGCGGCCAGGTAGAGAAGGCTCGCCGCCACTGTTGCCACGGTACGAAGACTGCGCCGCATCACTCTGCTCCTTCTGCATTTGCGCTTTCGAGGTATGGCAGAAAGCGCGCCTGCAGGCGAGACTGCAGCTGATCCACGGCAACGGCGAGAACAATGACTGTGCCCTTGATGACCATCTGCCAAAACTCCGAGACGCCGAGCATTACCAAGCCGTCTGAAAGGACGCCAATCACAAAGGCCCCGATGAGGGAACCGAGGATGGAGCCACGTCCGCCCATCAGCGAGGTCCCGCCGAGAACAACGGCTGCGATCGCATTGAGTTCAAAGCTCTCGCCGGTTGCCGGGTGGGCCGCCTCTAACTGCGATGCGATGATCAGGCCCACAAGCGCCGCGCACAAGGACGACGCGACGTATGTGAACAGCTTCACGCGCGGTACACGAATGCCGGCGAGCCGCGCTGCCCGCTCATTGCCGCCGACCGCGTAGATGTGTCGGCCAAGAGGCGTTCTCACTGCAATAACCGAGGCAATTGCAAAGAGCCCGAGCATGATCCAGACCGGAAGAGGTACGCCCACGAAGAAGCTTTGACCAAGAAGGGGAAAGCCCAGATTGCCCCGCGCAGCCTGACCGGCAAGATTGGGGAAGGTCTTGCCATTGGACAAAAGCAATGCGGCTCCGCGCGCAATGTACAGCGTGCCGAGCGTGGCGATAAAGGGCGCGACTCCGGCTTTGGCGACCAGCCAGCCATTCACAATTCCCACGATGAGACAAACGGCAAGCGTGAGGAGGGCTGCGACAGGGACGGGAGGATAGTGGGCCACGCCGGCGAGAACGATGCCTTGCGTCAGCAGGTATCCGGCAATCATTCCACCCAGTCCAGCAACCGAGCCCACGGAAAGATCGATGCCTCCGGTGAGAACCACGAAGGTCATGCCGATGGCGAGAATCGCCGATATGGCCACATGCTTGGAGAGAATGGCCAGGTTGTTGGTGGTGAGAAACGATGGCGCCAGCGCGGAAAAGAGAACCAGAAGAGCAATCAGCACAAAGACAGCCCGCGCGCGAAGTACAAACAAGAACGCTCGCACAGAGGATGTGGCAAGACGGCCAGAGCGATGCCGTGAGAGGCTGATGGGTGTCACGCGTGTTGAGCTCCGGAAAGCGGAATTGGCAAGGGGTTGACGACCGGACTTGCGGCAGCGAAGAGTGCCTCATCGGTGATTTTGTCCCGCGAAAGCTCCGCAGAAATGCGGCCCTGGCAGAGAACCAGGACACGATCAGCCAGCGTGCGCGTCTCTTCAATCTCTGACGAGGTAAATAAAATGCTCATCCCCTGGGAGGCGAGCCGCCGCAGGATGAGGTAGATCTCCGCCTTGGCTCCTACATCGACGCCGCGTGTTGGTTCATCGAGCAGGAGCAGGGATGGATTGCGCATCAGGCACCGGGCGATCATCACCTTTTGATGATTGCCACCGGAGAGCGAGGTCACCGGCAGTTCCAGATCTCGCGCGACGATGTTAAGCTCCCTGGCCAGTTGGCGGGCCTGAGCTAATTGCTGCGTGCGCGAGATCAACATACCGTGCATGGCACCGATGGCAATGTTCTCGCGGATGGACAAGTCCGGAATCAGGCCATCCCGCTGCCTGTCTTCGGGAACAACGACTATTCCCTGCCTTCCGGCGTCCGAAACGCTTGAGACAGCAACATCGATTCCATTGATCCGGAGTTTGCCCGCGTGCAATCGGCGTGCGCCTGCGAGCGACTCCAGGAGTTCGGTTCTCCCCGCTCCGAGCAGTCCGTAAACACCGAGGATCTCTCCACGGTGCAGCGTAAAGCTCACGTCATGAAGAGGAGCCTGCGCAGCCTCATCGACACCTGAAGCTCCCAGCACAAGCCCCTGGGCTGCAAGCACGATGGACTCATCGACGTGCGAGGGGGGATCCCCCAGAACATCACTGACGGCACGGCCAGACATGCGCTCCACAATCCATTGCCGCGAGACTTCTGAACGAGGCGCATGGCCAACTACGCGGCCAGAGCGAAGCACAGTGAACCAGTCTCCCAGATGGAGCAGTTCATGGAGCCGGTGTGAAATGTAGATGATCGTGACGCCTGAGCGTTTCAAGTCCTCGATGACTTGAAAGAGGGACTCGGTCTCAGTGGATGAGAGTGCCGATGTCGGCTCGTCCAGAATGAGGACCCTGGCTCCCTGATCCAGCGTCCGCGCAACCTCTACGATCTGGCGGCAGCCCAGCGACAGTTGCGCCGCTTTTGTCCGAACGGGCATCGGCTTGCGCAAGCTGGCCAATGCCCTGGCAGTACGACGGTCTTCCGTCGGGCGGTCGAGCAGAACTGCGGACTTCACAGGCTCACGGCCTGCAAAGATATTCTCACTGATGTCCAGGTTCGGAAGCACGGAAAGCTCCTGGTGCACAATGGAGATTCCCTGCGCTGCTGCTTCGCGAGGTGAGCGAATGCGAATGGGGGTTCCCTCGATCAACAGTTCTCCAGAATTAGCGGTTTCCACTCCCGCAAGGATGCGCATCAGGGTCGACTTGCCCGCGCCGTTTTCGCCAATCAGCACATTCACTTTATGGCGATGGACACGCAAGGTAACGCCATCGAGCGCAAGTGTTCCTGGATAGCGCTTGGTGATTGCTCGCGCTTCGAGGACGATCTCATCCGCGGCCTCGTTCATGGTTCGGCCTCCGGGTTCAGGCGCGCACGGTCGACTGCCGTTTTCCACCCTGAGTAGAGACGGTTGCGTTCCGGCAATGCCAGAGCAGGCGTGAACTGGTCGGTCGCGCGTGGCAGGTCCGCAATCTCTGCGAGGCCACTCCACCATCCCAGCGCGAGACCAGCAAGCCAGGACGCTCCGATGGCGGAGAGTTCTTCATCGGCCGACCGCAGGACAGGCTGGCCAAGAATATCTGCCTGGAACTGCATGAGTGTGCTGTTGCGCGTGGCTCCGCCATCGGCGTGCAGGACAGGAAAAGTAATGCCGCCTACCTTTTCCATGGCAAAGAAGACGTCTGCCACTTGATAGGCGATGGCATCGACAGCTGCGCGGGCAAGATGGGCTGAGGTGTGCGAACGGCCGAGACCGGCGATGGTTCCGCGCGCCGCGGCGTCCCAGTGCGGCGCCCCAAGACCCACCATCGCGGGCACGAAATAGACGCCATCCGCGTTTGGAACATTCGCGGCAAGTGTCGCCGCTTCTTGTGCGGGATTGGCGAAATGAAGAAAGTCTCCAACCCACTGCACCGCCGAGCCGGTCATGGCGATATTTCCTTCGAGCGCGAATTGTGTCTCGCCCGCGATCGACCAGGCAATGGTTCGGGCTAAGGCAGGTGTGTCGGCAGCCAAACTGGGTGTGAGCGCCATCAGCGACGAACCTGTCCCGTAGGTCGCCTTCACCGTCCCAGGCGTGTATTGTCCATGGCCAAACATCGCAGCGTGCGAGTCCCCAATCGCTGCCAGAATGGGCACGCCTTCAAGGCCGGGGATTCCGTTGCATACTCCGAAGGACCCCGAGGAGGATCGGAGTTCCGGCATCGATGCCAGTGGAATTCCGAAGAGGTCCAACAACTCTGTCTCCCACGTGAGGTGCTCAAGATTGAGCAGCCCGGTACGTGACGCATTGGACAGATCAGTTGCGTGTACCAAGCCGCCGGTAAGTCGATGGATCAGCCAGCTGTCGACCGTTCCCAGGTGCAGGGTCCCGGCCTTCGCACGAGCCTGCGCCTCTGCGCCATTTTCAAGCAGCCAGGCCCACTTCCCTGCACTGATGAGAGTCGCCAGGGGAAGACCGGTCTTCACGCGGATGGCCTCGGAATGCGGCTCAAGTCGCCGGCAGATTTCCGCCGAGCGCGTACACTGCCAGCTGATCGCATTGGCAATCGGGGCGCCAGTTTCAACATCCCAGGCGACTGCGGTCTCCCGTTGATTTGAGATTGCCAGAGCGTCGATGGAACTTCCGGACTGTGCAGCGTAGAGAACGCACTCGGCAATCACTTTGCGCACTGAATCCCACAACTGTTGCGGGGCTTGCTCCACATCGCCGAGCGCGGTGTGTATCAACACGACAGGGGCAGATGCGCGAAAGACAGTTGCTCCAGACCTGCCTACCAGCAAGGCCTTGGTGTTGGTCGTGCCTTGATCGATGGCCAGGATCAATCCGGAAGGCATTTACTGTTTCTCCCCCAACAGATCGAGTGCTGCATTGTGGATTCCCTGCGCAGACAGCCCAAAGTGCTCGAGCAGAAACTCCGCCGAGCCGGTGGGAGCGAACACACCCGGTACACCCAGGATGCGCATCGGCGCCGGATGGTGGACGGCAAGAATCTCAGCGACCGCGCCGCCTAGCCCGCCAGAAGCAAGAGCTTCTTCTGCCGTGACGATACCGCGCGTGGAGCGTGCCGCGTCAAGCACGGCATCCATATCCATCGGACTCATGCTGCTCATGTTCAGCACCCGAGCATGGATGCCGAGCTGCGCGAGGGAGTCCGCCGCATCGAGAGCACGCGAGACCATGACGCCGTTTGCCATCAGAGTCACGTCATTGCCCTCGCGCAGAGTGTCTGCCTTGCCAAGCGTGAACTGAAAGCCCTCGTCATGCACGGCCCGCACCGGCATGCGGCTGATGCGCAGAAACATGGGGCCCTTGTGTTCGAGTGAATAGTACATGGCGGCTGCTGTTTGAAACGGATCAGCCGGCACAACAACCGAAAGATTGGGAATGATGCGCGTCCAGGCAAGGTCCTCAATGGAGTGATGGGTGGGACCGAGTTCGCCATACGCCATGCCCGAAGACATGCCGCATAACCTCACATTCGATTTTGAATAGCCAAGATCCACCTTGATCTGTTCCATGGCGCGTGCAGTTAGAAAGCAGGAAGCAGCGCAGACGTAGGGAACCATACCACCATTGGCTAGCCCCGCGCCGACCCCAACGAGGTTCTGCTCGGCGATGCCCACGTTCACAAAGCGTTCGGGAAACTTTTGGCTGAAGGATTTCAGCTTGGTCGAGGATACGGAGTCACTGACCAATGCGCAGACGCGCGGGTCTGTTTCCGCCATTGCCTCGAGCGCCTGCGAGTAGGCATCTCGACAGTCGTAGAGCTTCGCCTTTGCAACGCCGGTTGCTGCAACTGTAGACGTTGTGCTCATTGCGAGACCTCCACGCCGAGTTCAACCGCGGCCAGAGCCAGTTGCTCTTTGGTTGGCACCCCGTGATGCCACGCGGGCTTGTTTTCGGCAAAGGAAACGCCCTTGCCCTTGACGGTGTTGGCGATGATGCAGGTGGGCTTGCCCTTTTCAAGGGGAAGGTTTGCGAAACGCTGCAGAAGCGCGGCGTGATCGTGGCCGTCAACTTCGGTTACGGCAAAGCCAAAGGCGGCCCACTTGGAATCCAAAGGGTCCATGCGGATGATCTTCTCCGTAAAGTCGCCTTGTTGGATGCGATTGCGATCGACGATAACGACGAGGTTGTCGAGTCCATATTGCTGAGCGGTCATCGCCGCCTCCCAGTTGGAGCCCTCCTGCAACTCGCCGTCGCCTGTCAACACGAAGGTGCGCCAGGTTTGCCCGCGCATCCGTGCGGCCAGGGCGCACCCCACGGCAATCGGGAGCCCATGGCCGAGCGGGCCCGTATTGGCTTCCACGCCAAGCAGCTTGTTGCGGTCAGGATGGCCGTTCAGCATGGAGAGCGGATCCATGAACGTCCCGAGCATCGCTCGCGGGAAGAATCCCGTGAAAGCGAGTGTGGAATAGAAGGCGCCGGAACAATGCCCCTTGCTCATGATGAATCGGTCTCGCTGCGGCCAGGCTGGCTCAGCGGGATTCACTTGCAGGATTCCACCAAGATAGAGCGTCGCAAGAATATCCGACGAAGAAAGATCCCCGCCTGTATGCCCCAGCCCCGAGTGATTGGTCATGGTCATGGCGCTGAACCGAATCTCATTGGCCAATTGTCTGAGCTTCAAGGCCCGTTCCACGTTAGAAACGCCAGCTTCGCGCCCTGTTGAGTCGCTCATCTTCGCACCTTCGTGTGCATAATTATGCATAAATGCATTATGTTGTAATATCACTATCAACCCTGCATTGCGTCGCTGTCAAATCCAGCAGCGCAAAAGCGGCTGGACTGAGGCAAGCAATCAACGAATGCAATGGGAGGATGAATGCGAACGGAAGAGTTCATGAGGAGCAGACTGCGCGTCTCGGCCAGGCTGCTTGTGTTCCTGCTTTTGGGCGTAACCGCTGGGGCGCAGCCTGCTCAGCCGCCAGCCGCGGACACCTTCACCGGCCATCCGCGCGTGGCCATCATCAGTGACATCGGCAACGAGCCGGATGACCAGATGTCCTTTGTCCGCCTGCTGCTCTACTCCAACGAGCTCGATCTTGAGGCCCTGATTGCCTCCACCTCCACCTGGCAAATGAACGCTACCCACCCTGAGACCATGCACGCCATCGTGCAGGCGTACGGGCAGGTGCGCCCCAACCTGCTGTTGCACGCCAGCGGCTGGCCCACAGCCGAAGAACTTGATCAACGGATCTTTGCCGGTCAGCCCGCCTATGGCATGGCAGCAACTGGGGAAGGCAAGGCATCGGCCGGCTCGCAGGCACTGGTGAAAGCGATCGAACGCGACGACCCCCGCCCGCTGTGGATCTGCCTGTGGGGCGGCGTCAACACACTGGCCCAGGCGCTCATCGATCTGCGCGTCAAGCACACTCCCGCTGAAGTGGATCGCATGATCTCCCGCCTGCGCATCTCCTCTATCTCTGACCAGGATGATGCCGGCCCATGGATTCGGCGCGAGTTCCCCTCGCTCTTCTACGTCGTCAAGCCCAGCCCGCCGAATGGCGAGGAGTACTATTACGCGACGTGGACCGGTATCAGCGGCGACCTCTACTACCGCAACGGCGCCGGCGCCGACACAAGCCTGGTCACCAACGAGTGGCTTGAGACCAACATTCGCGCCAAGGGGCCGATGGGCAAGATGTATCCAGAATTCATGTTCATCATGGAGGGCGACACGCCCTCGTATCTGGGCCTGATCGACAACGGGTTGAACGCATATCGCCGTCCCGACTGGGGCGGCTGGGGCGGGCGCTACGTCTATCGCCAGCCGTATGGCGAGCCCCACGCCATCTGGACCCAGGGCGGCGACCTGTTTGTCCGCGCAACCTCACAGGACCGCGTCGTCGGCATCGATGGGGTGGAGCACATCTCGGACCAGGCAACCATCTGGCGCTGGCGCGAGGCTTATCAGAACGACTTTGCCGCGCGCATGGACTGGACCATCAAAGATTTTGCCCACGCCAACCACAATCCCGAACTGGTTGTGAACGGGCAGGCGGGAACCGCACCGGTGGAATTGACAGCGGATGCCAAACAGACCATCACCCTGGATGCAACCGGCAGCAAAGACCCCGATGGGCAGGCGTTGCATTACAAATGGTGGGTTTATGAAGAAGCCGGTCTCGCGGGCACTCACGGGGCCGATGTCACCATCACTGGCGCGATTGGGCCCCAGGCTCAAGTAACGATCAACTCCCCCTGCCGCGCAGCGTGGATTCCGGGAATCCTGCCGTGCCGCGGAGAAGGCGTGGCGCACATCATTCTCGAAGTCACCGACGAGGGCACGCCACGGCTTACTTCGTACCGGCGCATCATTCTGCACATTCGGGCCCTGCCAGCAACTGCGGCTCCCGCGGAAAGGTGAGGGTAGAGAGAGCCCGATCGTTCTTATGCGAACCTGCGCTCAGTGCTTGAAAAGCGAAGACGCAGTGAGTCACCCTGTGGCACAGCAGCTAACACGGGCGAATGCATCTGGCCGCTGGAATCGGAGGCTGACGCCTGACGGTCGCAATGTTGGAGGTTGGTCAAGGCTCTGTCGAAACAGATGACCGCATCGAAGCGGCCGGGGGAATCCATTTGTTGATCGCTGGCCGGTTCAGGCTGGTCGCAGGAAGTTAATAACAGGTGCTCTGAAAGGATTGCCTAGACCATCGGCGCCTTCCACTACATCGCCTTCGCCTGCCGCATGATTGCCAATCTCTTCAAGATGCTCGACCGGAGTTAGTAACAGGCTCGAGTCAGAGTGACCGCCTGCCATCGAGTTGACAATCCCACGCTGAGTCAACAGCTCGTGAAGCCACCAGGACACCTTGCTGACCAGGGGGGTATTCTGCAGTCAATATAGGGAAGCGCCAATTGGCCGGAATCGAAGCGTCCTCGAATATTCTCCTGCAACCTTGCAGGTCTTATGCGTAGAATCCGACACCATTCGGGCGCCCGCCCATAATTCCGATCGCCTCACCTTCCCGATGCGGAGGGTGGTGCGCCGTTGATGGGCGAGGGCAAGCTTGGGCCAAGTCTTAGCGATTCGGTTGGCGCGGAAGTTCCGTGATTCATACTCAGCGGCTTCTGCGTGAATAGGGTGAAATCGTGACCTCGTGCAACCAGGCCGATTTCTTGGATCCCCTTCCTCGCGGCGACGAGCAAAGCCATAACAAGGTTGCAAGATGTCTGGCCTTGGAGTGAATGACATGCCGAAATCTCAAAACGCAATTTTGGTGTCGCTGTTGGCGATGTTCAGCCTGTCCTTTTCGCCCCTCGCCGTTGCGCAAACCACTGTGTCTCCGACATCGGTGAACTTTGGTGACGTGGTGGTCGGTACGACCGGCGCGCTTCACACGGTTGCGTTCAAGAACACCGGGGCATCCGCTGTCACCATCACTTCGATCAGTGTTACAGCGGGAGGCCCGTATGCTCTCCCCACGGCCCCGTCGGCGCCGTGCCCGAGTTCGGGCTCATTGGCCAAAGGCGCCAGTTGCAACATCGGCCTTACCCTCAGTCCGACCGAACTGGGCACGCAACCGGCGGATGCGCTGACCATCACGAGCAGTTCAGCGAGCACCCCGCAGACGGTGGCTTTGAGCGGGACAGGGGTTGAGCCGACGGTTCTTTCGGCGACCACGGTTGCCTTTGGCAGTGTGGCGATCAACGAAGCCAGCGCGGCCAGGACCGTCACCCTGTACAACTACCAGTTGACGCCGCTGACGATCTCGCCGCTGACGGTGCCGGCCCCCCTATGCCATCTCCGGCGGGACGTGCGGGACGAAGCTTGCGGCCTTCTCCAATTGCACCATTCAGATCGCGCTGACGCCGACGGCCCTGGGGGCGGTTCCCGCCACTTCGCTGACGGTGACGACCAACGCTCCGAACAGCCCGCTGACGGCGGCTTTGACGGGGACAGGGATTCCACCGGTCGAGCTCTCGCCCACTTCGCTGTTGTTCGCAGCCCAGTTCGAGGGAACGACGAGCGCGGCCAAGGCAGTCACGCTAACCAATGAACAGAATATTCCTCTGAACATCTCTTCGGCTACGATCGGGGGCGCCAATAGCGGCGATTTTGGGGTCACGACTACGTGCCCGACCACGCCTTCGACCCTCCCGGCAACTTCCCCATGCGCGCTGTCGGTAACCTTCACGCGGAGCGGGTCGGGAACCTACACGCTGCAGGTTCTGGGACGCTTCACAAACTGGCAGCAAGGGGTCACCTCACTGGCTTTCAATCAGGACATCACGGTGAACCCATGCTCAATCAACGTGATCGACTCCGAAAACCTGACTGCGACCATCACGGTGAGTCCCTGGGCATACGTGGACATCCCCTACGTCCCCTGCGGCCATGTTCTGACTGTGACCACGGGAAGCGAGCAGGAGTCGACCGCCCCCATCGTGGATAACTTCTGTGTCGCGCAAGGCGCCGCTCAGATCAACTCCATCTCGACGCTTTCGGGTGCACAGGGAACGACCGAGACGGTGACCATTACGGGTGGGGATACCCACTTCCTGCAAGGCGTAACAACGGTCAGCTTCGGCGACCCCAACTTCCAGGTTGGCCAGATTACGGTCACCAGTCCCACGACTCTCACGGTTCCAGTCGCAGTCTCGACCTCGGCAACGCCGGGCTACAAGACAGTCACGGTCACAACCTACGGCGAGGTCGCATCGCAACAGTACGCGTTCACGGTGGTTCCAGACGTCGCCACGCTCAATGAGGCTTACCGAACCAGGCTGAGCAGGGCGCTCCTCTCTCTGGCCAGTCGCCTCTCGTTGTCCGGCTCATAGGCCAGTACACACACTTCAGCAGCCTGAGCACGGCGACTTTCGGCGCGGGCATCACGGTCAACAGCGTGGCGCTGATCTCAGCCATCACGCCCAATACCGCATTACAGGGCAGTACCATCACCGTCGAAGTCACCGGCCAGAACA
>Ga0209517_10007455_pt1 | contig 13095 bp, 11 predicted proteins | sample PeaSoiMetSII2010_FD_187695 | JGI IMG/M metagenome (GOLD analysis project Ga0209517, IMG submission 187695) | Peat soil microbial communities from Weissenstadt, Germany - SII-2010 (SPAdes) (version 2) | ecosystem: Environmental > Terrestrial > Soil > Wetlands > Peat | place: Germany...
AGCCAGGATGGGCAGTAAACGCGGCGAGAATTGCGCTGGCCTGCGCGATCGTCCGGTTGGCTCCGCCATAGGCAGGATTGGTCGTAACTCGAACAAAACCCGCTTCCGTGAGGGGGCAGACTCCCCAGTCCTCTTTTCCGGAAGTATCGAACCAATGGTGCATGGCTGCATAGTGCGGGCTTTCTGTATCCGCAAGGAATATTAGGGCGTTAAGGTCAAGGAGGTAGCGAGCCTTAGTCGAATTCACTCTCGGCCTCTTTGATCATCTCAAGCGTCAGTCCCTTGCCGGTTGGGGGAAAGCAGGGCAGGCCGTTGGGCGAGCGGCGAATCTCCGGCGCGGGCTGGGGCGTGGCTTCGGCCTTGCGAATCAGCTCGCCGATGGCAGCGCCCAGCGTAATCCCCTTGGCTGCGGCATAGATGGAGGCGAGCTGATGGACGTCCTCATCGAGAGTGATGTTGGTTCTCATGGGCCTATTATGCACTGAATTGCAGAATTGCACCAATAGTAATTGCAGTGATACAAGTCAATTTCTGTACTGACTCGCGATTCGGTGTGCAGTAGGCTGCTGACGGATCTCTCCGATTTGGCAGCCACGCGCCCGAAAACGCAGGCAGCGCCGACCGTTGCCGCTGCGTTCGTCCCGCCTATAATCTGGGGCATGGGCAAGTTGATGATATTCCTGCTTGTGAGCGGGCTCTCGTGCTCGGCTCTGGCCCAGGCGCTCCCTTCAGATGGCGGACCGCAGGCTCAGCTTGTCATCGCTAAGTTGCCGCCGCCTTCCTATCCACCGATGGCGCTGGCAGCGCATGTGTTCGGAGATGTGGAGTTGAAGGTTACTCTGCGGCGTGAAGGCACGCTTGATTCGGTGGAAGCCGTTAGTGGGCCTCCGATGCTCAGGGAATCCGCAGTCGGCCTCGCCAAGCAGACCCAATTCGAATGCAGACACTGCGATGAAGCATCGACGCCATTTCGCATCGTCTACAGGCTCGAACTGGGGAATGCAATTTATTGCGAAGAGCGGGACAAGTCCTACCCCCGCGTGACGCAATCTTCGGATACGGTCATGATCGCAGACCGGCCGTTTGGAACATGCGATCCTGCGGCCACGATCGAGCGGGTTCGTGTCCGTTCTGCAAAATGTCTATTTCTTTGGAGGTGTGGATGGCGTTAACGCACGGAGAGAGTTCGCTCCTGGTTCGTCGGCCCTCCGGGAAACAACCCCGCTACCCCTTTGAAAAGCCCGTTTTGAGACGCGGGCCAAGAATTTATGCACTCTTTTTTGACAGCGATGGTACACTAGCCCCAGCGTTAGAACCGAACCGGGCAGCAGCAGCACTCGCCCAACCAAGCAAGATTCTGCCAGTGGTCGCTCCGATTCCTCCAGCGCAATTCAATCCAGGAAACACGATCAAATGGAACAAGGTACTGTGAAGTGGTTCAATGACGCGAAGGGCTTCGGCTTTATCTCGCGCCAGAACGGCGAAGATGTCTTCGTGCACTACTCTGCAATCAACTCGAGTGGTTTCAAAAGTTTGCAGGAAGGTCAAGCCGTGCAGTTCAACGTAGTGAAGGGCCCCAAGGGATGGCAAGCTGCCGACGTGCAGCCGCTCTAAACCTCCAGGCCGGATTCCGGCAGAATCTAGCACGAGATAACTCACGAGGGCTGGGCGCAAACCCGGCCCTCGTGCTGTTTGAAGCGGCCAGCGTGGCCGCCAGGGGGATTCGTGCGCCGGGTGCCGGACAGCGCAATGCGAAGAGCCGATGGGACTTAGCAGCCGAATCGGCGCCGTGGCCCTGCGTTCATGTCTCAATTAGGCCCGGAATTGCTCCTATAGTAAGATGGCCGTCATGGCCAACCAGTTGAATCCACCTCCGGCAGGCCCGAACCTGGACCTCGGCTTGAAGAACCAGTGGTGGACGCCACGGCTCGCCGGGCCGGTGGTCTTCGCCGCCGTGGCTCGATTTGCCTTCCTGGCCGTCGCGCTTGCCAGAACGGGAACAAGCGCCGTTCTGGGCACGGATACTTACAGCTACCTCATCCCGGGGCGCAACCTGGTGCTGCATGGAGCCTTCTTCGCGGATGGCGTGCCGGCCCTGATGCGCACGCCGGGGTATCCGCTGTTTCTCGCCCTGACCAGCCTGGCCGGCTTTACCTTGGCGGCTGTGGTCAACCTGATCCTCTCCCTCTTCTGCCTGGTTCTGATCTGGAGGTTCGCACGGGCTGTCTCCGCCGATGAGCGGATCGCCGTCGGCGCGGCCTGGCTGCTGGCCATTGAGCCCATTTCGTCCATCTTTTCCGTCGTGCTGCTCTCAGAGACTCTGTTTGTTGCCTTCCTTCTCTTCGGCATGGAGCGGCTAGCTTGGTTTTTGCGCTCACACCGTCTGGGCGTGCTGGCCGTGGGGGGATTCTCGCTTGTCGCCGCCACTTTTGTTCGCCCGGTCGGCTATTACCTGCCCATAGCGCTGGCTATTGGGTTAGTGGTCGTGCTGGCGCGCGTGAAGGACCTCCGCTGGAAGGCGCCGGTCGTGCTTCTGATCACCGTGCTGCCGTGGCTGGCCGCGTGGCAGATTCGCAACAAGGTTGAGACCGGCTACAGCGGGTTTTCGAGCGCCCGCGAGTTGAATCTCTATACCCAGAACGGCGTGGAAGTCACGGCCAAACTCCAGCACCGGAACTACTTCGACGTGCGCGAGGAGTTCGGCTACGCCCCGTTTGTGGAACACAGCGGGCAAACCTATCTCTCCCAGCCCTATGTCGATCGCCACCGCGAGCAGGCAGGATGGACCCAGGCGCAGCGCATCGCCTTCATGGGCGCCGAGGGCAAGCGCATTATTCGCGCGCATCCGGGAGTATACGTTCGCACCTGCATCCAGCCCCTGTTCGCCATGGTTCTGGACCCCGGCGCTGGCTATTTTGGCCGCATGCTGGGTTTGGAAGGCAATCAGCTCTCCAACGGCGTGGCCAAAGAGGGCGCAGTCCGCTGGGCCATCTTTCTCGTCAAAACATATCCTGGGCTTGTTGCATTGAAGCTCGCCTTTGAAGCCGTCCTGCTGGCACTCTACCTGCTGGCATTGCGGGGCATCCTGCGGGGCAGCATCCGGAATCCCTACCTGGCGTTGATGTTGGGAACCGTGCTCTATTTTGTGGCCGTGTGTGCGGTGGCTGGCGGCACAGGCTCCGATGCGCGCTACCGCATACCGATCATGCCCTTCGTCTGCGTCTTTGCGGCCGCGGGCCCGCCGGGCAAAAAGACAGCGGCGGCCTAGACGCATGCGCGGACCTGTCGCCGGAGCGGTTGCACTTGTGGTGCGCGCCACACGGTTTGTTTGGCAGGGACCGGCGCGGGATTGGATACTCTTCCTGAGAAGAGAATTCGCGGAGTGGCTCCCATGCCACTTTCCTTCCGAGCTTTTTCATCCACACGGTGAAGGTTTGTGACCGACCAGAGAGCCATCATTATCGGAGCAGGCCCCGCCGGGCTCACTGCCGCCATTGAACTGGAGCGGCATTCGGGAATCAAGCCGATCCTCGTCGAGGCCAGCCACGAGATTGGCGGCATCTCGCGCACGGTCAGGTACAAGGGCAACCGGATGGACATCGGCGGCCACCGGTTCTTTTCGAAATCCGACCGGGTGATGCGCTGGTGGCTCGACCTGATGCCTGTCGAGGCTGGCGACGCGAGAGAGGGAGAGTTGCGCTACCAGGGCCAGCAGCGCGATCTTCCCCAGGCGACTGCGGCCCACGATCCCCAATCCGAAGACCTGGTCATGCTCGTCCGCCAGCGCAAGAGCCGCATCTACTTCCTGCGCCGCTTCTTCGACTATCCCATCAGCCTCAAGGCAGCCACCTTCATCAACCTGGGCCTTGTCCGCACCGTCCGCTGCGGCGTCAGCTACATGCGATCGGCCCTGCTGCCCCAGCGCGAAGAAAAGTCCCTCGAAGACTTCATCATCAACCGCTTCGGCAAGCAGCTTTATCTCACCTTTTTCAAGTCCTACACGGAAAAAGTCTGGGGCGTGCCCTGCAACGAGATCAGTGCCGAGTGGGGCGCGCAGCGCATCAAGGGGCTCTCGCTCAAGGGCGTAGTTGTGCACTTCCTCAAAAAGACCTTCGGCCGCAAGCCCTCCGGCGACATTGCCCAGAAGCAGACCGAAACCTCTCTCATTGAGAAGTTCCTCTACCCTAAGTTCGGTCCCGGCCAGCTCTGGGAACACGCGGCCGAGCTTGTCCGCGCCGCCGGCGGCGAGATTCACCACGGCATCCAGATCGACCGGATCTACATCGACGCCAACACGGTCGCCTCCATCGAAGGCCTGACCGAATCCGGCGATCGCGTCAGCTTTGCAGGCGACTACTTCCTCTCCACCATGCCCGTTCGCGATCTTGTCCGCGCCATCCGCGCAACCGCACGGGACCGGGTCCCCGCCGAAGTCACCCAGGTGGCCGAGGGCCTGATGTATCGCGACTTCATCACCGTCGGCCTGCTGGCTTCACGGCTGGCCGTCAGGGAGAAGGACGGCTCGCCCCTCAAAGACAACTGGATTTATATTCAGGAGCCCGATGTGGTCGTCGGCCGCCTGCAGCTCTTCAACAACTGGAGCCCCTGGCTGGTCAGCGCCTCGGACAAAGTCTGGATCGGTCTTGAATACTTCTGCAACGAGACTGACGATTTATGGAAACTCTCCGACGAGGAGATGGCCCGCTTCGCCATCGCCGAGATCGCCAAAATAGGCATTCTCAAGGCCGAGGACGTCGAAGACTCGCATGTCGTCCGCGTGCCCAAGACCTATCCCGCCTACTTCGGCAGCTACGACCGCTTCGACGTGATCCGCAAATACCTCGACGGCTTCGAGAATCTGTTCCTGGTGGGCCGCAACGGCATGCACAAATACAACAACCAGGACCATTCCATGCTGACTGCCATGACCGCCGTCGAGAACATCGTCAACGGCGTCACCACCAAAGACAACATCTGGGCCATCAACACCGAGATGGAGTACCACGAAGAAAAGGCGGCCAAGTAGCCGCCTGAAATTGATGAGACAGCGCTCGTTTTGAAAGGGCGCGGCTTTAACCGCGCCACTAGGCGGTCAAAAAGAGACATTGGGGCTTTGGCTCCCGAGGGCCGCCCTTCGGGCAGTTTTCTTTAGACTTTGCCAATGGAATCGGCCCGCGGCGGATGGCCTCGCTTCAGCCACACAATCACGCAGAGAGTCAACCCTCCGAGAAAGCCGCTGCCATAAGAAGCGCCATGTGCCCACCAGTCGGCAACAAATCTTCTATGGATTTCCTTCGGGAGCACATCTGACACATCCGATGGCACTGGCCCAATAAAGTACCCTATGGTTCCGAACACGATTGAGCAGACCGCCATGAAGATCATGAGTCGAACCACAAATGGAGCGATCTCTCTGGCCGTCAGTTTCGTCCGAGACCCCTTACGTGCCCCAATGGCAAGTAGCAAACCAATGATGGCGCCAGCCCACCAGGTAGCTATGATCCCCCAGCCTATGCCCAGCAAAGTGGGAGAGTTCGTTGCAAAGACGGGTGGATGGAACACAGTGAAGTACTCAACGCAAATCCGTGCCGTGAACTGGTCATGGACGATCCCATACAAAATCGAAGCAACAATGCAGGTGATCACGATCTTCGCAAATTCCATGGGGGAAGTATAGAGCCGCCGACGGGAACTCCCGTGGAACGCCATCCGTTGAAGATCCGCGGGACTGAGAACCATCCGCGCGCAAAAAAACAGATGCCGGCAGCGATGACCTCAAAGGGTGAAGTCGCTCATCCGGCATCCAGAAAGGGTGAATTGTAAGAGTTCCACCACGTGCTCAATGGCTACGCCCGGAACTGCAGTTAACGCAGGTTCGCTTCTTCACTTGAGCTCGTCTTTTTCTCTTCCCAGCGAATCCAATCCGCCTTCGGAGCTCAAATCAGTCTCGTTTCAGTCTTCCTCGCACACTGGAGAACAACGCCCGTTGAGGGCTAATCCTACAGCGCCCAGCTCGGTGCATCGCCCGGAACCGCCGCTCCCAGTGCCGCAGCGGAACCGTCCCACTCCGGAACCAGAAAACCGCCGTTCGGATGTGCCTCCGGGCCTCTCTGGTTGCGATGTTGACGACGCAGCGTCTTTTGGATCTCTCTGAGAGTTTCCAGGCGCTCGGGGCGCGATTGCCGCTCCCAGAACATCACAAATCCCTGTCCGCACACACTGCAATGCGTCTCAGCGTTTCCATTCGTACTCTTGCAGAGTACCTGCATCTTTCCCGCCTCCGGCTGAGCAACTCCCCCAGCCCCGGAAGACACGGTAGTCCCATTCTCACAGCGCTGCCCATTCCTCCTACCGGCAATTCGGCCGCTCTTTCGCGGGACCGGTAACTGCCCTTTTCGTGGGATCGCCGCCGCCAGAACTCCGCATTTACGGGCTCGCTCCGCTCGGCCGCTCGACTTCACGCCCTTCATCCCACTATCCTGAGAGTGTTGGCCGTGTTTTTCCCGTCAGATTGCGGCCCCACTGGATTCCGACCCACCATGAGCACGCAGACAATCGCCGTACACCTGCCCGATGGGGCCATTCGCGAAGTGCCCGCCGGCACAACGCCCTTTGACATTGCCAACGCTATCTCACCGCGCCTTGCCGGGGCAGCCGTCGTAGCCCGCCTGACGCCCGTTGCCGGCACGATTCACGAAAGCCCCGCCTCCGACGGCCAGTCGGCGGCCGAAGCAGCCATGTACAGCGCAGAGGACACGGCCGCCCCGCGCCTGATCGATCTCTCCACTCCGCTTACCGCCGACACGCGCCTCGAACTGCTCACCGAGAAGGACCCCGAGGCCCTCAAAGTCGTGCGCCACTCGGCCGCCCACGTGTTGGCCACAGCCGTCCTCGAGCTCTTCCCCGAGACCAAGCTCGGCCACGGCCCCGCCACCGACGCCGGCTTCTTCTACGACTTCTATCGCCCCACCAACTTCACGCCCGAAGACCTCGCCGCCATCGAGGCAAAGATGAAGGAAGTCGTCGCGCGCGATGAAAAATTCAATCGCGTCTACGAGCCCCGCGAGAAAGCCCTCGAAGAGTTCCAGCGCGACGGCGACTTCATGAAGACGCACTTCGTGACCAAGTTCACCGAGCCGGGCTCCGAGGTCAGCTTCTATCGCAACGGCCAGTTCGTCGACTTCTGCCGCGGTCCGCATGTGCCCTCCACGGGGCGCGTCAAGGCCTTCAAAGTCCTCTCGCTGGCCGGCGCATACTGGCTCGGCGACGAGAAGAATCCGCAGCTCCAGCGCATTTATGGCACCGCCTTCTTCTCGCAAAAGGCCCTCGACGAGCACTCCGCGCGCCTGGAAGAAGCCGCCAAGCGCGACCATCGGCTGCTGGGCAAGCAGTTGGACCTCTTCAGCATTCAGGAGATCGCCGGCGCGGGCCTCATCTTCTGGCACCCCAAGGGCGGCATCATCCGCAAGGTCATGGAAGACTGGATGCGCGACGAGTGCCTGCGCCGCGGCTATTCGCTGGTCTTCACGCCGCACGTGATGCGCCGCGAACTGTGGAAGATCAGCGGCCACGAGGGCTTTTACGCCGGCAACATGTATACACCCATGGAGCTGGACGACGCAGAGTATCGGCTCAAGCCGATGAACTGCCCCGGCCACATTCTCATCTACAAGAACTCGCCGCGCAGCTACCGCGACCTGCCCGTGCGCCTGGCCGAGCTGGGCAACGTCTACCGCTACGAGCGCTCCGGAACCATGCACGGCTTGCTGCGCGTGCGCGGCTTCACGCAGGACGACGCCCACATCTTCTGCACCCCCGGCCAGATTGAAGACGAGGTCGTCGCCTGCATCGACTTTGCCGAAGCCGTGCTCAAGACCTTCGGCTTCAATGAATTCAAGGTCGAGTTATCGACATGGGACCCGAACGATCGCGCCCACTACGCCGGCTCCGACGACAACTGGAACCTCGCTGTCGGGTCCTTGCAGCGCGCCCTCGACCGCAAGGGCATCGCTTACAAGACCATCCCCGGCGAGGCCGCATTTTACGGCCCCAAGATCGACGTCAAGCTGGTCGACGTGCTTGGCCGACTGTGGCAGCTCTCCACGGTGCAGTTCGATTTCAATCTCCCCGCGCGCTTCGAGCTTGAATACGTGGGCGAAGACGGCGAGCGCCATCAGCCTGTCATGGTGCACCGCGCACTGTTCGGCTCTGTCGAGCGCTTCTTTGGCGTCCTCATCGAGCACTATGCCGGCGCATTCCCGCTTTGGCTCGCGCCCGTGCAGGTGGGCCTGGTCCCCATCAGCGAGCGCCATCACGCCTACGCGAGGAATGTCGAAGCCGAACTCACCGCCGCCGGCCTCAGAGTCGAAGTCGACGACCGCAACGAAAAGATGAACGGCAAGATCCGCGACTTCGCCAACCAGAAGACGCCGTATATCCTGGTCTTCGGCGACAAGGAAGAAGCCGCCGGCTCAGTCAGCGTCCGCACCCGCGCCAAGGGCGACCAGGGGTCTATTCCACTCGCCGACTTCATCGCCAGGTGCAAGGAGCTGGTGGCCAGCCAATCGACGGAACTTTAGCGCGGACCGCTGGGGGTGGCCGTACAGCCTATGCAGAACTTGCGATGTTACGGAGACAGCCGGAACAGAGGATTCTGCGTACATTGTGGCGGCCCGTATGAGACCGATGATCACGTTCCCTCTAAGGTGCTCTTAGATGAGCCTTATCCAGAAAACCTCATGGTCAGCCCCTCATGCGATGCCTGCAACAATAGACTTTCGCTTGATGAGGAGTATTTCGCCTGTCTATTGGAATGCGTGATCGCGGGCCAAGCGGAGCCTTCGAAGCTACAGAGACACAAGATCGGCAAAATCCTGACAGGCAACCAACCTCTGCTGAACCGATTACGCAGCGCGAGATCGGACGATGACGGTGTCACGCTGTGGGCGGTTGAGAACGATCGCGTAAGAGCGGTACTGTTGAAACTGGCACGAGGGCACGCTTCGTATGAATACAACTTACCGCAATTGAACGAGCCAGATTTGTTCTATGTCAGACCCCTACCTACGATGAAGGCGGAGGAACGTAGCCGCTTCGAAGAATCCGATGATATCGCAGAGGAGATGCTCGCTGGGTGGCCCGAGGTCGGGAGCAGGGCTTTGCAGCGCCTGCTGGTCGTGGGGCCTCAGGTGTTTCGAGAAAAATGGATCGAGGTCCAGCAAGGGAATTACCGATTTCGCGTTACCGACCATGACGGATTGACAGTGAAGATCGTACTGCGCGAGTATCTTGCCTGTCAGGTGGCATGGCACTAGCTAGCGGAATCTCCGAATTCGGAGGATACTGACTTCATGGCAACGCAGGCCACATTCGACAAGCCGGTCAGCGTCGAGGAGTATCTTTCGACCGTCTACGAGCATGACTGCGAGTATGTGGACGGAGTGATCGAGGAGCGCGACTTGGGCGAGTTCGAGCATGCGTATGTGCAGGGAATCTTAGTTACTTTGTTCAACAATCATCGCGGCGATTGGGGCGTCTACGCACTCCCGGAACAGCGGGTGCAGACCCAGAAGACGCATTTTCGTGTGCCGGACATAAGCGTTCTGAAAACGGGATCGATTCGGGAGCCGATCCTCACGCACTCCCCTCTGCTCGTGATCGAGGTTCAATCGCCGGAGATCCCGTTGCGCAAAACGGCGGAGAAATCCGCTGAGTATCTGGCCTTTGGCATCGAGCATGTCTGGGTCATCGACCCTTACGCCCGCGTCGCCTATCGCGGTACGGCGAATGGCCTGGAATTGGTACGCTCCGGCGAGCTGGCGATTGCTGGAACTCCAATCCGGGTCAGTGTTCAGGAGATTCTCGCCGAACTGGACCGGGTTTAGCGGGTCTTACGCGTTGATCGCCATCCCCTCCACCGCGCCATACGCGTCGAGCAAACTCTCGGCCAGCGTGGGATGCGCATGGATGGTGAACATCAACTCATCCACGGTTCCTTCCAGCTCCAACACGGCGACCGCCTCGGCGATGAGCTCCGTGGCCTGCGGCCCGATGATGTGTACGCCCAGAATTTCGCCATACTTTGCGTCAGAGACGATCTTCACAAAGCCGTCGTGGTTGCCCAGAATCGTGGCCTTGGAGTTGCCCGCAAACGGGAACTTGCCCACCTTCACCTCGTAGCCATTCTCCCGGGCCTGCGCCTCTGTCAGCCCTACGCTGCCGATCTGCGGCTCCGTATACGTGCAGCCCGGAATCCGATCCTTGCGCACCGGCCTGAACTTCTGCCCGGCAATGTTGGCCACGGCCACCATGCCGCTCATTGCGCCCACATGCGCCAGTTGTGGTAACCCGGCCACAATGTCGCCAATGGCAAAAACACCCGACTCCGCCGTCTCCTGCGCGCCGTCCACCTTCACAAAGCCGCGGTCGAGCTCAATCTTCGTCTTCTCCACGCCCAGGTCGGCAGTCCGCGGCGCGCGCCCCACGGCAATGAGCACCTTCTCGGCCTCCTTCACCTGCGGCTTTCCGTTCGCGTCCGTAAAGGTCACCATCACGCCGGTCTCGGTCTTCTCCACCGTTTCGACGCGAGCGCCGGTGTTCACGTCAATGCCGCGCTTCTTGTAGAGCCGCGTCAGTTCTTTTGAGATCTCCTCATCTTCGACCGGAACCATGCGCGGCAAAAACTCGAGGATTGTGACCTCCGCTCCAAATGTTCGGAAGATCGAGGCAAACTCGACGCCCACGGCGCCGGCGCCGATGACCACCAGCGACCTAGGCGCCTGCTCCAGCGAGAGAATCTCAATATTTGTCAGAATGCGGTCGTCCGCCGCGAGGCCAGGCAGCATCTTGGCCTCGGAGCCGGTGGCCAGAATCACATTCCTGGCCTGTACCAGGCTCACTTCGCCGGCCTTGTTCACTTCCACGGTCAGCACCCCGTCCACCGCCGGGCCGGTCAGCCGCCCGTAGCCCTCAATGCGCTCAACTTTGTGCTTCCTCACCAGGAAATCCAGCCCCTTGGTGTGCTTCACAATGATGGCGTTCTTGCGCTTCTGCACCGCCGCCCAGTTCAGTGTAGGCGTCCCGATGCCATCAATGCCAAACTCCGCCGCGTGCTGCATGTGGTCCCAGATCTCGGCGTTGAACAGGAGCGCCTTGGTGGGAACGCAGCCCACGTGCAGGCAGGTCCCGCCCAGCTTGTCGGTCTTCTCAATCAGCGCCACTTTCAGCCCATACTCCGCCGCCCGAAACGCCGCCGTATACCCGCCCGGCCCGCCGCCCACAATCGCCACGTCGTAAATCGTCTCTGCCAAAGCAATCCCCATTCCGCGCCGCTCGCCACTTCCGAGCACCACTACCACCGCTTAGTCTAAATCTCGGCCTCACCCACACCCCTGAATGCGATCCAGGTTTGTGGTACTCTTTCCCCGCAACCATTAGCACGTGCGGACGCGCCCATGCCGCGAAAAGCCCTCCAATTCGGTCTCCTCTTCGCAGCCAGCCTGGTTGTTCTGCCCGCACAGGAGCCCTCCCAGGGCCCACCGCCTCCGGAGCGGCCTCCCGCCGTGCATGGCATCTCCATTGCCCCCATTCCCGGTCTGCCTTTCTCTGCCACCGCCGTCATCGAGTCGGAGCGCGAATGGCCCGATGGCTCTCCGCAGGTCCGCCGCACCATCAACATCATCGCCCGCGACTCCCAGGGCCGCACCCACAACGAGGTGCGCCGTCTGCTGCCGGAGTCCTTCCACGGCTCGCCGGAGCTGATGAGCGTCCGCATCTTCGATCCGCAGACCCGCATCCGCATCACCTACGAACCCACCCTCAAGGCCGCAAGCCGGGAGTTCATCCCCAAGCGTGAACCGGAACCGGGCGTTCCCAACCCCACCGTTCACACGGAGGACCTGGGCACAACCACCCTCAACGGGCTTCAGGCCAAGGGAACCCGCCGCACGTTCAGCGTTTCCCCAGTGGGCACGCGTGCCGACAGAGTTGTCGAAGTTGACGATGAGACCTGGTACTCCCCTGAGCTGCACATCAACCTGCTTGTTCGGCGCTCCGATCCCCGCACCGGCGTACTGACCATCGGCGTCTCCGGCCTCAAGCGCGAAGAGCCGCCGGCTTCCATGTTTGAGGTCCCTCAGGGCTACAAGATCGGCGACGTAACCCCGCCGCCCGCGCCACCGGCAGCGCCAACATCTCCGCCGACCGCCCCGGAATCCCCCACAGAACCACCTTTATAAGCTCAAATCTTCAGCCCCTGCTCTTCCACCAGATCAACCGCAGCCTGCACCGCGTCCGGTTCGTCTCCAAATCTCTCCATCCAATGAACCTCCGGCTCACGGCGAAACCAGGTTAACTGCCGCTTGGCGTAGTTGCGGTGGCCCTGCTGGGCAGCCATGACAGCCTCATCGGCTGTCCAAAGGCCCCGCAGCACGCACAGCGCCTGGCGGTAGCCGAGCGAATCGAGCGCCTTCACCGGCCCAAAGCGCTCAACGAGGCCGCGCGTCTCCTCCACCAGGCCGGCCGCAAACATCGCAGCCGCCCGCCGGTTTAACCGCTCGTAGAGTTCCTTCCGCGGCGGATTCAAGCCAATGCGCAGCAGCCGGAACCCGGTTAGCGGGTCCTTTGCCTGGTCTGGAGTCGCCAGCACCGCGGACATCGGCTTTCGGGCGGCGAGGCAAATCTCAATCGCGCGAATCAGCTTGGCCGCATCGTTGCGATGAATCCGCTGGGCCGACGCCGGATCCAGCCGCGATAGCACCCGGTGCAGCCAGCCCGCGCCATGCCTCTCCCGGCTCCGTGCCAGCCGCGTCCGCAGTCCCCCCTGCCGCGCCGGCCCGGCAAACAGCCCCTCGGTCAGTGCGCGCAGATAGAGCCCCGTCCCTCCGGTCACAATCGGCAGCTTTCCCCGCCCGGCAATCTCTTTGAGCGCCGCCCGCGCCTGGCGGCTGTACTCGCCGGCGGTGAAGGGCTGGTCCGGGTCGGCAACGTCGATCAGGTGGTGAGGCACGCGGGTACGCTCCTCGGCCGTGGGCTTGGCCGTGCCCAGTTCCATGCCGCGATAGACGGCAACCGAGTCGCAACTGACGATCTCGCCGC
>Ga0209517_10007457_pt1 | contig 13090 bp, 9 predicted proteins | sample PeaSoiMetSII2010_FD_187695 | JGI IMG/M metagenome (GOLD analysis project Ga0209517, IMG submission 187695) | Peat soil microbial communities from Weissenstadt, Germany - SII-2010 (SPAdes) (version 2) | ecosystem: Environmental > Terrestrial > Soil > Wetlands > Peat | place: Germany: Weissenstadt...
CATCCGCAACCAGGGACTCCAACTCGGCTGGCCGAGGGTCGTCGCTCTGCGAGCCAAACCAAGCTGTCTGATCAACTCCGGAACGCTCAAGGATCATCCACTGGATGTAGGCATCGCCGCGTAAATGCTCACGGTTCGCGAACCAGATAATCCGGACCGCAAACCCCCAGGCATCTAGGTGCCGAGCGACCACGCCCCCATCCCCGCCGTTGTTACCCGGCCCGCTCAGGATCAAGACTCGTGGCAATGCAGCCGCGGGAGACAGGTCAAGCTCAGCGGATGGCGGAGCGGAAAATGGCCGCGCCGCTGACTCGGTCCTTACTCCAACGGCTAGCTCGACCAGCCATGCGGCCGCGCCGCGTCCGGCGTTCTCCATCAGGATCAGGGTTGGTAGACCAAGCTGCTCGGCGGCTCTGACATCAAGCTCCCGTACCTCCTGGCGCGATAACGGACGAAGCCGGCAAGTCATATTGGTATCCCCCTCCATGGTTGACTCAACATCTCGTTGTGGAGTGAGTTAACCCGATCCAGCGAGCATTGACAAGCCTTCTTGAACGGCCCAGAATACTATGATGGCGGGTTGAGCGCAGAAAGGCCGACCAGAGTGTCTTTGCTCATGCCTGCTGGATATTATTGCGGTTGATCTATCCTGACCGAACCACTCGCATGGGAGATTTCCTCCTTATGCCGATCTACGAATACCATTGCAAGCCCTGCGACCATATCTTTGAAACCTTGGTTCGCACCTCGAGTGATGCCGCTCGTTGTCCCAGGTGCGGCAACATTGATGTTGCCAAGCAATTTAGTATCCCCGCCTCCGTCCATTCCGATCGCTCAAACTCCTTGCCAATGTGTAACACTCCCGGCACCCCCGGTTTCGGCTGTGGGCAACCCGAGTGTGGGTCCGGACGCTGCGCTTTTGAATAGAGAAACCGGGTAGAGAACCAAGACTCAAGAACCCAGGTGTCATGGGACAGAAATAATCATCTCAACGCGATTCAGGACCTGACGAAGATCTGCAATTCCATCGCTAGATTCGCCAAAATCGCCCCAGAGCTTCAATTCACATCCTTTCTACCCAGTCATCTGCTTTGACAATATAACCCCCAGAGCGCATAAGTTCCTGGCTGGTGAGCGCCACGGTAGCGGCTTGTGATCGTGCGCCGTCTTGGAACCCGATCTGTCAGAATCTCTCGAAATCCGATTCCTCGGGTGTTCCCTCCCGGCCGCCAGAGTTAGCGCCAAGCACGCAAGCGTATGCCCACATGGATGAGGGCGCGGGGGACGGAGCAATGGTGGCACATCCTGGCCAGGTACATGATGGAGTTCCCGGTTCGGCAGCAACAGCCGACCACCTAGCCTTAGAGTCGGCGCTTCGCGCCGCAGTGGCTGAGCGGCTAGGCGAGCTTCGATTTAGCCTCTGGTTTGGTGAGGATGTCCATCTCGGCTTGAGCGGTGATGGTGACGCTCTGGAAGTCCAGGTGCCCAATGCCTTCTTTCGTGAGTGGATCAGAGGCCATTTCTCCGCCAATCTGGTGGAAGCCGCCCAGGCGGTGACGGGCCGGCAAGTGCGGCTGAGCTTCGCGGTCCAGAATGAGACAGACCCTCCTCTCGGCGACGTTGTCAATCCCGACTCAGACCGATCACAACAACGGTCAAGTAGCACGGTCACCGTTCCCATACCAGGTAATCCGAAGGCGCCGCTCTCCTTTCCCGCCCCACATCCAGCTAGCCCTGATCGTTCTCCAACGCCTTGTTTTAAACCTCCCGCCACTGATCGCATCCAGAATCAGAACCATGCTCAACACGCGGTGAACGGCCAGGCTTCTCGTCCGGGACTTCCTGGAGTACCTGCTGCCGTCCGTTTGCCGCGACTTCTTGACGACTTCGTGACGGGGCCAAGCAATCAACTAGCACACGCCGCATCGAGAGAGATGATCCATACAGCCGGCAAGGCGTTCAACCCTCTGGTCATTCATGGTGGTGTGGGTCTGGGCAAAACCTACCTCCTGGAAGCAATAAGCCAAGGCCTGCGGGTGGTTCACCCCGGTTTGAATGTACTCTCGATCACGGCTGAGGCGTTCACCAACAGCTTCCTGGAATCGATGCGCGCCGGTACACTGGGCGGCTTCCGTACCCGGTACCGCAGGCTTGGTGCACTAGCTGTGGACGATGTTCATTTCCTCGCAGGTACACGAGCCACGCAAAACGAATTCCTGCACACGTTCAATTCACTAATCGACCACGGCGCCCCCATCATTCTGACCGCCGACCAGCACCCCCGGCGGATCTCTCGGCTTACGGAAGAGCTGGTGACGCGGTTTCTCGGAGGAATGGTCGTCAAGCTTGAGCTCCCTGATCTAGCAACCCGGCGAGCGATCCTTCAGGCACGTTCAGAAGCCCGGGGAGTCAGTGTTCCTGATACTGTGCTCGACTATATCGCTGAGCACCTTCGCTCCAGCGTTCGAGAGCTCGAAGGGGCCATCCACAGCGTGATTGTCCACGCTCTGCTCACCGGCAAACGTCTCGACATGGTGCTCGCGAAGGCCGCGCTACGCGACACGATACACCATACCGCGCAAGCCATCGGCCTGCGCGACGTCGAGCGCGTGGTATGCCAGCTCTTCCAGATTGATCCAGAGGCACTGAAGTCGGACAGTCGCGCCCGCGCCCTGGCCTATCCCCGGATGCTGGCCATGTACCTGGCGCGCAAGCATACCGGCGCCGCGTACAGCGAGATCGGCCACCACTTCGGCGACCGCAACCACTCGACAGTCATCTCAGCCGACAAGAAGGTACAAGGATGGCTCCGGGACGAGCAACAAAACGCTCTGCTGCCTGGTTTTGAGACCATCGCTGATGTCCTCGCCGATCTTGAGCGGACCTTGGGCGCCTGAGTCTGGATCCCCAACCTGTTGGTTCACCCATTCAGCAGTCACACCCTTTCCCTACACGGAATGGCCCTGGGAAAAGAGGGTGATAGCGCAAAGAAAACCGTTGTACTGAGCTGTCTTCCCTGAAATGCTAGAAAACGGCGTTCTGTTGCTTGCTGATCGCAATCTAACACCTCGAGGGCGATTCGTCGTTCAGACATGCCTCTCATCGGATACTTCAAGGGATAGCCGAATGAATACGTGATCAAGTACGGCTCCGGGCGAATTACCCGTGAGGGCCAGGGACTGGCGTTTTTCTATCTCAAGTACAACACCCAGATCGTCGTGGTTCCGACCAGCAGCATGGATGCCAACCTCGTGTTCAACGAGGTTACCAGCAGTTTCCAAACTGTGACCATTCAGGGCCAGTTCACCTACCGGATTCATAATCCCAAGCGGGCGGCCGAGCTCCTGAACTATACTATGAACCCATTTACGCACACGCATATTTCTAACGACCCCGACCGCATGGCGCAGCGAATCACGAACATCATCCAGATGGAAACTCGTGGCGAAATCCAGCAGAGGCCGCTCGAAGAGGTTCTCACTCAATATGAGACCATTGCCGGCAAGGTCCTGGAGCGTGTCAAGAACTCGGCTTTGCTCGATCCGCTCAGCGCCGATCTGCTGAGTGTTTACTTTATTGCAGCCAAGCCGACTTCCGAGGTTGCCAAGGCCCTGGAAGCTGAATACCGCGAGACCCTTCTGCGAAAAGCCGATATGGCTATCTCTGCCCGGCGCGCCGCGGCGGTGGAGGAGAAGCGAAAGATCAAGGAGAACGAGCTCAACACCGAGATTACCCTGGAAGAGCAGCACCGGCAGCTCATCGGCCTTCAGGGTAATAATGCTTTGCGGCAGGCCACTAACCACGGCAAAGCGCTCGAGGAAGAGGCCGCTTACCGCACCAGGGTCAGGCAAAAGGAGCTGGATCTTTACACAGCGATCGACCCGAGGAAGGTGCTCGCCCTGGCCATGATAGAGCTGGGTCAAAACGCCGGCCGGATTGGCAACGTGACCATCACGTCCGAAATCCTCGCGGCCCTCCTCGACGGCCGCGCAGAGGCGTCCTCGTCCTCCGGCTAGAAGTGAGTGCCTCATGGCGGGACGCGACAAGCTCGTGGTCATCACCCGGAAAACTGCGCTCGAAGAGCTGATCGAACGGTTCAATACCCGCGATCAGGCCTGTTTCTACATCGAGCATATGGGGGGAAACTTCGCGAGCTATCAGGCCGCTCACGACGCCTATGATGCCGCGATCACCTCCCTCCACAAGGCCATCCCCCACGGCCTGCGGGTCCACTGGATCGATCAGTCGTTTCTTGCCCACATTCACCTTCGCGACCTCGGACGTGATCGTGGTCTTAGGCCAAGACGGCCTAGTTGTTAACACGGCCAAGTACCTAAACGGCCAACCGGTCATCGCGCTGAATCCCGACCCACAGCGCATCGACGGCGTCCTGCTGCCCTTTGATGTTCACGAGGCAAACCAGGCAATCTCCCTGGCACTCAGCGGCTCGAAGGTCTGGCGCGATGTGACGATGGCCCAAGCTATGCTCAACGACGGCCAGCGGCTGGTGGCAGTCAACGACCTCTTAATCAGGGCGCGGACGCATGTCTCAGCTCGCTATCGCCTCTGCTATGAAGGCCGTGAGGAGGACCAGTCGTCCAGTGGCCTGATCGTCTCCACGGGCGCCGGTTCCACGGGCTGGTATTGGTCTGTTCTGACGGGCGCTGCAGGTATCGTTGCGTGCTACGTCCCGTCGCCCAAGGTCCGTAAGGTTCAGGAACAATACTCGATCCCGTGGGAACATCGTGGTCTGGTCTTCAGCATTCGCGAGCCGTTCGTGAGCAAGACCTCTGGCGCAGAAATCGTGTACGGCACCATCGCGGAGAATCAGCCGCTGGAAATCACCTCGCACATGCCCCAGAACGGTGTCATCTTCAGTGACGGTGTGAAGGAGGACCGGCTCGATTTCAACAGTAGTGCCATCGCCTGGGTTGGGTTGGCTGACCGGACCCTGAGCTTGGTTGTGCCCGCCAGCATGCAACGCGTGGATCTAGATTAGCTGTGCGCCATGGGGATAGTGATCTGCCTGGTAGCGTGTTCGATCACGGAGTTCGCGCGGAGCTGGCCTGACGTGTCTCCGGTGGTGATGTTGGCGTTGGCAATCGCTCGAGCTTTTCGAGCCTGCGCTCCAGCTGCTCCAGCCGCTCAGCCACGGCACGGGGGAGGGTGAGCTTGAATTCCTCGGCCTGCGGTGGTAACACAGCCGCGCGTAACGGACTTTGCACGGCCCCCGGGATCGAGACCACCGCTGGAGCTTCATGCCAAGGTCGGGCCTCGACCTGGCCAATCCTGGAATTAAGAACGGACGATGCGGCAGGTGTCGGCGGAGTGATCAGCAATGCCGTGGGCGATGGCGCTGAAGGGACGGCGGACGTGGCCGCTGCCGGAGCTGTGGTCGGGACCACAGTCAACGATGAAGCCGGGAATGGCGGCGTAGAGCCTGGCCCGGCAAGCGCCGTCACCGGCTCCGTCTGGACAGACCTGGGTGATGACGGCTGGGCTACGGGTGCACCGGGAGCAGGGAATAGACCAGTCTGGGTGCCGGCTTCCGTCCGGCTGCTGGTTCGCAGCGCCAGCGTCATGTGCTGACGCTGCGGTCCGCGAGCGCGAACAATATCCAGGTGAATCATCACCTGCGCGGGTAGCCGGTCCAGCCGGTCCGTCAGGTCGTAGGGCGAACGGACGGGCTGACCATCAACAGCGACAATCACGTCTCCTGCTCGTAGACCGGCCAGTGCGGCTGGCGTGCCGGCCATCACCTCCAGTAAAACGGCTCCTTCGAGAATCGCATCAACGTCAGGACTTGGGTGCGAACCGGCTTCAGGGTGCGGGTGAAGTGTCGCTGCTGCAGCAACAGGCTCCAGACGTACCCCTAGGTAGGCCCGATCGACGTGGCCGCGAGCGCGAAGCTGGTCAGCCACCCAGAGGACGTCACGAACCGCGAGCGCGAAGCCGAAATCATTGTCACGTTCTGCGCGGTCCTTGGCCGTGGCCGGGATAGCGAGGCCGCTTCGGATCAGGCCGAGCAACTGGCCGCGGAGGTTGGCCACCACCGCACCACTGTCGCCGGGGTAGAGCGGGGCTTGAACCTGGATCAGCCCGCCGAGTTGATGTGATCCCACCTTCAAGGCGCGGTCAAGTCCCGCGATGTGCCCCCGGCTGACGGAGTGCCCTAGCCCGAACGGGTTACCAACGACAAACACCTGGCTGCCCAGGCTTGGCTCTTCAGCCGCAATCTGGATCGGCCGCACCGCTCGGGGCGCGATCTGTAGCAAGGTCAACCCAGTTTCTGGATCGGCGGCCACCCACTGAGCCAGATGGCGCCTCCCCGAGGCGTCATGTGCAACAATTGTTGTATGGCCTGTTGCTCCGCTGCCTGTTGAGATAGGGCCAGGGGCGGAGGAAGTGGCAGCAGATGGAGGATCGATGCGTACGGAGAGCACGTCGCCCCGCAAGTTGATCACCACGCCAGTGGCTAACCGGCGCGAGCCGGGTGGACCTTCCAGAGCTGTGTACTCAAGCGCGACAACTGAATCCCGGGCGCGAATCATCCCAGCTGACATTTGCCGCTCCAGCTGCTCTAGAGCTGCGAATAAGGCCGATTCATCGCTGCCTTTCTGATCATTGTGCCCGCGCTTGGCAGAATGACTCGACGATTCTGTGTGGGAACCGGGTCTGGTCGTCCGATTGCTTGTGTTCTCTCCGGGAAGCGCTAATGTGCCGGCCCCAGCCTCTTCCGCCCTCCAGGTCAAGTGGTTCGCCTGGTCAAGCCCCGCGGAAGACGACTTCTCTACCTGCCCGACTTTGGGCACTTGCCGCAGCTTGCCCGATGAGCCGGCCCAGAAACTCGTCCCTGTCACCCCGACGAAGACTATGCCGCTGGCTAAACCCAGGGCAAGGCGCTTTCGAAGAGAGGACGCAAGGAGTGACATTGTTGAATCTCACCCTCCCAGGCCGCGCCTGGGAGAATTTGATCAGGTGCTTTGTAAAGACCGTCCTGTGGACGGCAGAAACGATTCTCTGCCGTTGCCCAAGATGGTATCGACAGCCACGTCCAAAGACTACGCCGCGGGTACTGGGTTAAAAGGCCTGTGACTAGTAGGCCGGCTTGCCTGTGCGCGTTTCAGGCGGCATGGGGGTGCCGTGTTCGAGGTCGAAATCATAACGAGGTGCCGAGGTCGCCGTGGCCGTCGTGGTGGTAATCGTCGAAGCCGTCTTTGCCGTGGCAATTTGCCCCATTGAAGCCGCGGCGTCGGGCACTGCCGGACTTGGCAGGGACAGCGAGTCCGAGGCACGTGATACCGTGCTCGATGAAGTCGCGGTCACCACGTGCCCCGACGCTTCCGGCAATTCAGGTAGGGGCAACTGCATGCTGGAAAGGGGAGCCGTGTCGGCTGCAATCCGAGCCTCGGGCTGGGTCTGCCGGCGCTGCAGGACGACAACAAGCAAGAATAAGACCATCCCGGTCGCCGCCAAGCTGAAGCCGAAGCCAACCTGCGGAGTTACAAACCGGAATGTTCTGCCAGGGCGAGGTCTTCTGCTCGAAAAGACGGGCCGGGCTCGATTGGCTAGAAAGTCGCCAAGCGAGTCTCGAGTCCAGGCAAGTTGAAGCGGCAAATTACTGCGGAGCTGGCCGCAACCGCAGAAAAAACGGTCTGCGGTAACACGGATTCCTTCTGGACAGATTGCACGCAGAGTCCGTAGCCACCTGGATCGGGATTGCTTCTGATGGCGCCGGATCCGCTCTTCTAGCCTAGGCCAGAGCGAAGGTGTACGCAACCCAGTGGTCATGTCCGCCGCAGCGATACTCAGAACGGAAATGGCTTTCTCCAGGCTGGCTTGATACTGGCGGCAACTGGAGCACTCAGTCAAATGTTGCTCAATAAGTCGCCGATCCTCAGCGTTCAAGTCGTTGCCTTCGCAAGCTAGACCATCGCTGTCATCCACCAAGAGTGGAAGCCAGTCATGCACCCAGTTACAGGAAGAACGACCCATGATCATGCCTTTGCCATTGTCAGCCATCCTTGGCCTCCCGCTGCGCCCCTTCCTGACGGCGCTGCCACAGTTCCCGGAACTTGTCACGGGCCTTGGAAAGGCGCCAACGAACGGTCGCCTCGCGTCTTGCGACAATCGCCGCAACCTCCGACGAAGAAAAGCCTTCCAGATCTCGGAGGACCAGAATCGTGCGATAGGAGACCGGCAGTTGTGCCAGGATGTACTGTACTTCCTGGGCCAGCTCGGTCTGGATTCTCGGGTCCGGCTCGGGAAGCTCGAACGGAAGTTGGCCATCACCATGGGGCCGATCAATCGATGCCGGTGGGGAGGGCTCGCTACGGCTCCGGCGCAACCAGTCCAGTCCAAGGTTTACGGCTACTCGAAAAAGCCACGGACCAAACCGCCTTGCAGTGTCGAAGCGTTCCAGCCGGTTATAGACGCGCCAGAAAGTTTCCTGGGCCAGATCTCGAGCAAGCTCGGGGTCGCGGACCAGCCGGGCTAGCACCCGTATCAGCTTGCGCTCGTAACGCCGAACCAGCACGGCGAAGGCAGCATGATCTCCGTGTCGAGCCCGCTCTACGAGCCAGGCATCATTCAGGCTCGATTCGTCGTCAAGGCCGCTGCTCGCTGCAGCGGCTATGGGCCCTGCCGCAGAGTTTGCGGTCGACCCAGCTCCAGCCTCTCCCTTCGCAAGACAGCGGCGGCTTACACCCTCCGTTTTCTCGATGTTAGCCTGTTTCGCGCCCCGGGCATGGTTATCGGGAACGGGCGTAGGCTCGGTCTGGACCGGCTTCCGCATTCGCATGACCTCCCCACGTGAATTATGATACGAATGAGCTTCGGTCGGCGTTGGAGTTTTTTCCGCGCTCCACGCCAATCTCTTCCCCATGGCATCGTCCTGCCAGCTACCGGACAATGTCTTGAACGGATCGACCGAACTTCGGTTGTGAGTTGCGGTAAAGTCGCTTTATCGGGACTGCAGGCCGGGATTTCAGGGAGCATGAACCAACCGAACACAGCAGATAACCCCGCAGGTTCGTTGATCATTGGTGAAATATCGCTGTTTTGTCAACCGGCGTTGCCCGGTGTGAGCCGCTGCGTGGCTCCAATTCCGGGATCCATGAACAGGAGTCGGACATGGAAGGGTGGCCATGACGGGATGGAGCCTACGAGTGGAGCCTTGTCCACCCGAGGCGCGTGAAGCGGCGCTTCAGGTTCTCTATCAGCGAATTCCCGATTCGTTGCGTTCGCGCCTGGTCGTCGAGGTCCTCCGAGAAGCCTCATGCGGCCAGGTCGATCTTTCGGGTCTGTGGGTAGCCTGGGATCGCTCCCTGGGTCTAGGAATCGCCCGACTCCGGATTACCGGGACACTCTTGACCCAGGCCTTGGCCGGCCGGGCGGCAGCAATCTGGCCCCCTGAGGTTTTGCCATCATGGCGGCGAGCCACGACAGCCGCCGTGCTCGTGCGCTCAGCGTTGGCAGACCTTCAGGCGCGCGGGTTCCGCATCGTCCAGGCCGTTCTTGATGAATCAGCCAGCCGCCGCGGCGCGATCGACCTGATCCGTGGTGGGATGCCCTGGGTTACCGAGCTGCTTTATCTCGAGCGGGACACTCACCTACCCCTCCCGGAATCGGTCAGCCTTGATTCCCTATCGGAGTCAGAGGCAATAGCACCCCGCCTCATCTGGCGCTCCTTCAACGCGGCTCGCGAAACCGAGTTTCGCGCCCTGTTACAGGCAACCTACACTTCCAGTCTGGACATGCCCGAGCTTGAGGGAGTTCGTTCGCTCGATGACATCATCAAGGGCCATCGCTCCACGGGCCGCTTTGTTCCTGACCGCTGGAGGTTGGGTCAAGTGCCAGGCGTGCCCGATATGGCTATTGTCTTGCTTCTTTCCGAGGTCCCCGATCGGGATGTCTGGGAAGTTGTCTACCTTGGCTTGACCGTTTCCGCGCGCGGTCGTGGCCTGGGTCTCGCTGCCATCGCCCATGCCCTGGACCTTGCCCGCCCCCACGTCTCCCGTCTTGAGCTGGCCGTGGATATTCGCAATCTCCCTGCCTTGCGCCTCTACGAATCGGCCGGCTTCGTCTCTTTTGACCGCCGCTCGGTGCACCTGGTGGTGTTTCCCGAGAGTGGTGGATAGCTCTTCGTCCGTTTGTGGCTGCTGATTTTCGTCTGCGGCTCAGTTGCTTACTGAGGCAGTCTGGGTTGGGCTGGGTCGCCGGTGAGCCGGTGGCGAAGGATCTCGCCTTCCTTCAGATAGACAACGGCCTCGGCGATCTTGGAGGCGTGGTCGGCGATTCGCTCGATATTCCGTGCTGTGTTAACCAGACGGAGCCATGTGTTGATACGTTCGGGATGCGCGACGATCTCCTGCTTCAGCAGCTTGAGCACAGAGCGATAGTGTCGGTCTACCCGTCGCTCGGCGGCCATGACAGCCTGGGCCTGGCCGACGTTGGCCTGGACCAGGGCGTCAAGGCTGTCGTGAACCTGGTTGAGCGCTTCCAGTCCCAGGTTTTCCAGTGGCTGGGGGATGGGGAAGGCCTGGGGATCGGTTGCAAGCTTCTTGACCCGCTTGGCAATATGGCGGGCTAGATCGGCTAGCCGTTCGAGGTCGCCGTTAATCTTGAGTACGGCGGCCACGCGCCTCAGGTCCGACGCCACAGGCTGGTGCAAGGCCAGAACCCGCACACACTCGCGCTCGATCTGGACTTCCCAGCGGTCCACGGCCGGCTTTTGGAGCTTGATCTGATCCGCGAGTTCGATCCGACCGTCACATAAGGCGTGAATGCTCTGGTTCAGGGCATCCTCAACGACCGCCGCAAGCTTAAGTACCTCGGACCACAAGCCTTCCAGGTCGCGAACGAAATGGCGTCCAACCGTGACTCGTTGCTGCCCCCAGTCCCAAGCGGAAGGTGCCACCGGGTTGTCTTCTGGCATCAGGCGGGTCTCCGGTTGCAATACTGGTTGGGTCCATCCTTCAGGCGCTGTGAGACATATGTCCCGCAAGTGGAATGCCAGGCGCCTTCAAGCGACGGTGTGAACTGAAACGCGGAACATCCTAGCAAAGCGACAAAGGAGAGAATGTAGGAGATACACAGGAGGAGAAACGGCTGCAACGTCTGTTGGCGATCGTCAAAACGATAATCAGCCGCGAAGCGTGATCAGCTTGGTGGATCGGTCTCTTTCCCGCGTCGTCCTGGCTTCCTTCAATCACTTTCGTATTCGCTGGAAATCCCCCACTCAATTCATCTTAGAGAAGCAAGTCTGGGTTCACAACATCAAACCGACAAAATACTCCGGAAATTCATAGTTGCCTTGAGTAACAAATGTCCGGGATGTTGCAAGTTGATTGACGACAACCAGAGCGCCTCTCCAGGGATCGAGAGCAAAAGACAAAGGCCCACCACAATGGTTGGGCCTTTATCGTTCATCGGCTGTGGTGATGGTAATCCGGTCCGATCAATAGTTTCTGCCAGTCAGAGGCGGACCAGTGCCGTGGAGTGGCTGGTAATAGAGATCAGTCGGGATCTTGTCGCCGGGCCGCCAGTAACCCAGATCATACTGGGCTTCCCAGGGGGGATCGACGACTAAAGCGTAGGGCAAGGTAAGAATCTGCCAGGCGAAGAGGCCCACGGAGAAGAAGGGCTGGACCATCTGGTTCCGCTGGGTGGTCTGGGTGTGATCGTCAACCGGATAGGCCATGTACCGCCCGAGCGGTCCGAAGTACTGCTCGACGCTGTGGCCGTAGCGCTCCAGCATGGGATCCTGGAAATAAAGGGGCATGTGGCAAGTTGCAGCAGCGGCCCAGTACTTGCGCTGGGCGCTCCACTCACGGCGCCCCAGCGGGACCCAATCCTCGGGGACGGGGATGGCCCGGATGGGTCGGGCCTCAGCCGGGCTCGGAGCCCGGCTGATATCCACCTGGGTCTGGGTCTGGGTTCGAAGATCGGTGATGCTGTCAGGAGCCCTTGCAACAGGAGGCTGAGCATTGGGAACCGGACGGGCTTGTTCACGGATCAACTTTTCCTCTTGCATGCGAGCCATCTCCTCGACTTTCCGCTGAAGATCGGGGCGGAGAGTCGACGGGGGATTCACGCGCTGGGGAATGAAGGAATCGGAGGATGCTGTCGCGGAGCTCATCCCAGCACCCATTGCCGCTGGTGCCGCAAGAGGAGCGGTGGCGGCAGGTTCGCTGATACGAGCCTCAGCGTCAGCCTGGGCTGGTGCAGGGACTGCGACCGCAGCTTCCTCTCCGGCAGTGGGGACGGGTGTTTCGGGACCGGTCCTGGTTTCGACGGCGCTGGTAGGTTGTGGAGTTTTCACCGCCGCTGGGCTTGCTCCCCCGGTCGTTTGTGGAACGGCCGGATCTGGAGTGCCGGGCTGCGCAGGGTCTGGTTGGGCAACCGGGTCTGGTTTCGAGATCGAATCCGGACTTGCCGGGTGATTACCTGTCACGCCTGGAGGTAATGCGGGCAACTCCTCAGCGGCCGGAGGCAGAGGGTCTGACTTGGTCTTTGGGTCGGCATTACCAGCTGCGCCCTGGGGAAGGGGGGGCAGATCATCGGGAACCAACGCAACGGTCGGGGGAACTACGTCACCGGCTGAGGGAACAAGTTCGGCGGTAGGCGCTTTGGCCTTTGTATCGTCTCGTTTCATTTCGGATTCGCGAGCCATCTGCTGTGGAAGTGGGGGCAAGTCTTCAGATGTTGTTCCCGGGGGTGGAGTCGAAGTTGTCACGGACGGGATAGCTGGGGCCTGACCCGGCTCGGGCGTTGTGGGCGAACCGTCCTTGGCGGTCCGAGGCGTTGAATTCTTGGGCTTGTCGGATTCGCTTCCAAGCGGCGGTAAGGGTACTGAATCAAGATCATTCGAGGGCGGATCAGGAGGAGGCGCAGGCTTGGCACCGGGGTCCGTGGGGTGTTCCAGGCTAATTGGAGCGGGAGTCGCCGCCGGCTGCTCAGAGACCAATTCGGGAGCTCGTGGAGTGGATGTCGCAACGGCATTTGCGTCGACCGTCGGGGAAAGCTTCGCGCCTATTGCGTCAGGTACTGGCGCAGGCTGAGCGGACTGGTTCGGTTGTACGGGCGCCAG
>Ga0209517_10007461_pt1 | contig 13086 bp, 11 predicted proteins | sample PeaSoiMetSII2010_FD_187695 | JGI IMG/M metagenome (GOLD analysis project Ga0209517, IMG submission 187695) | Peat soil microbial communities from Weissenstadt, Germany - SII-2010 (SPAdes) (version 2) | ecosystem: Environmental > Terrestrial > Soil > Wetlands > Peat | place: Germany...
TCTCCACAGCCTTATCGAAGGCCCGCGATTCAACATTCCTCGGCTGCGCCTGAAGGCGCCCTCCCGCCAACAGCAACCCTGCCGCCAAGAGAATCCATGTCCGGCTCCGACTCATCGATTAAAGCGAAAATTCACCAGGTCGTAGTCTTGCACAACGTATTGTTTGAGTTCCAGGCGCAATTTGCCGGCTCGCTTGGCCTGCGTCTCACCTCCGGCTTCCAGGAAATCAGCAAAGCTGATTACCTCGGCGCGGATAAACCCCTTCTGCATATCCGTGTGGATCCCACCCGCTGCCTCCCAGGCGGTCGTTCCCTGGCGGATGGGCCAGGCACGGTTTTCCTTTCCTCCCACCGTCAGAAAGCAAATCCAGCCCGCCTCCCGGAAGGCGCGCACGAGCAGCGCGTCGGGATTCTCGAGCTCTTGCCGCGTTGCTACCGCCACCGGCTTGTTCGTATAAAAGCTGTGGGCAGCCACTTGCTCTAACTCCTTCGCGCTCAGGCCCGAGCCAAAAATGAACTGCTCGCTCTCGAGCAGGGATTGGATCCTCTGCAAAACCGCCTTTTCAGCCGGTTGAGGGTCGCGGCCAAGGCGCGTCTCCACAAACTCCAAGTCCTTGAGAATTAGATCTGCTTTAGTCTCTTCAAGCGCCAGGATGCCGTCGGCCTCGAGCAACTGGTCTTCGCTAATCACATCCACTTGCGCGTGCGTCTTCTTGTCCGCCTCGACGAGTTTATCCGCCTGGTCCAGACGGGCGTCCTTGAGATTGTGTTTTCCTGCTTTGATCTCGCTGATGCCAAATAAGGCGATCTTCATAGCCACAGGGTAGCGAGCCAGGGACGATTGGGAAACTGGTTTCTGTGGTTCCGCACTTGTGTCTTTACCTGGACGGCTTGGCAGGCTAATGAGGGAGCCATGAGAACGAGTCAACTCACGTCGGCCCAAGCTTTAATCCTAGGTCTCGGCACGCTCTGCGCGGCCTGCCCGCCCGTCATGGCGGGAGAACACGCCGGTCGCACGGTCAAGCCACCGCCCGGCTTCACCGCCTTGTTCAACGGTGTGGACCTCGCCGGCTGGCAGGGCGGGGATACCTTCGACCCCCGCAAACTGAAGAACATGCCGGCCGCGGAACGAGAGGCGCAAATTTCCAAATGGACCGAAACGATGAAGGCCCATTGGCGAGTCGAGGACGGCGAGTTGGTCAATGATGGCGAGGGGGCCTACGCAACGACGGAAAAGGACTACGGCGATTTCGAGTTATTGGTCGAATACAAGACAGTGCCCAAGGCTGATTCGGGGATCTATTTACGAGGCTGCCCCCAGGTGCAGATCTGGGACTCGACGGAAAAGGAAAAGTTTGCGCTGGGCGCCGACAAGGGTTCGGGCGGGTTGTGGAACAACAGCCCAGGTGCGCCGGGCAAGGATCCCTTGGTGCTGGCCGACAAACCGTTCGGGCAGTGGAACACGGTGCGGGTGATCATGGTCGGCGCGCGCGTGAGCGTTTGGTTAAATCGCAAACTCGTGGTGGATCACGCGCTTCTGGAGAATTATTTCGACCGCAAAACGCCTGTTCCCCCGCAAGGCCCCATCCAGCTCCAAACCCATGGCGGCGAAATTCGCTGGCGCAAGCTCTTTCTGCGCGAAATCGGCTCGGAGGAAGCCAACCGGTTATTGGCTGCCCGCAACAACAAAGGCTTTAAATCCGTCTTTAACGGACACAATTTCAGAGGCTGGGCAGGTCCCACCAACGAATACGAGGTGGTTGATCGCGCCATCCAATGCCGGCCCCAGAAAGGCGGCACAATTTATACGACGGCTGAATACTCAGATTTTGTCGCCCGGCTCGAGTTTAAGTTGCCGCCCGGCGGGAACAACGGGCTGGCCATTCGTTATCCGGGCTACGGCGACACTGCCTACGTGGGTATGTGCGAATGCCAGGTGCTTGATGATAATTACGAAAAAGCCACGGGCGAGAAGATCGACCCGCGCCAGGCGCACGGCTCCGCCTACGGGATGGTAGCAGCGGCGCGCGGCTATCAACATCCGATCGGCCAGTGGAACTTCGAGGAAGTGACGGTTCGCGGTTCGACTATTAAGGTCGAACTCAACGGCACCGTGATCCTGGACGGTGATTTGGCCGGCGTGAAGGAATTCATGGCTGAACACCCGCATCCGGGCAAGGACCGAACAACCGGCTATTTTGGTTTCGCCGGTCACAACGATCCAGTGGCCTTCAAGGACATCCGCATTAAGCGGCTTTGAAAACGCGGAGTGCAGCAGGGGACTCTTGCCTGGCAAGCCAAGACTCCGGTAGCCGCAGCCGCGGTTTTCTGCAGCGAGGTCGGGCCGAACGACCCGGGTCCTACAGGACCTCACCCGGGCGATCCTGGTTTTGGCCCTTGTTTCCGGCGACCGGTGCGGTAGGCTACGTGCATGGCTGCACCAAGCCCATCACTTATGGGGGCGCAAGCGGCGGCAGGCGCTGGGAAACCGTTGCTGGAGTCCGGCGACCAACTCAGCCGCGATGAATTCGAGCGACGCTACCAGCTCATGCCCGAGTTGAAGAAGGCTGAGCTGATCGAAGGAACCGTCTTTATACCCTCGCCGATACGTGCGAACCGCCATGCCGGCCCTCACGCCCTCTTGGCGGCTTGGCTGGCCACCTATGCCTCCGAGACCCCCGAGGTCAAATGTTTTGATAACCCGACCGTTCGTTTGGACCTCGACAATGAGCCGCAGCCGGATCTCGTGCTCATGAAGCTGCCAAGCAAAGGGGGCCAAGCCCGCATTTCAGCGGATGATTGCATCGAGGGTGCCCCCGAGTTCGTGGTTGAGATCGTCGGCAGCTCGCGGGCTTACGATCTTCATCAGAAAAAAGACGCCTACCGGCGCAATGGCGTCACCGAGTACCTGGCCTGGATTACTGACGAGGATCGGTTGGTCTGGTGGGAAATCCAGGCGGGAGATTATCGCGAACTAACAACCGACTCCGACGGCTTGCTCAAGAGCAGGGTCTTTCCCGGCCTTTGGCTCGCCTCGCCGGCTCTGCTCAAGGGTGATCTCAAAAGCGTTCTCGCTGCTTTGCGCCACGGGCTCAAGAGCTCGTCACATCAGACCTTCGTCTCGAAGCTTTGAAAATCCTTTTCATCGGGGGCACAGGGAATATCTCGGAGGACTGTACGGCCTTGCTCCATGAGCGGGGTCACGAGATCTTCGTGCTAACACGAGGTCGGGTCAGGGTACCAGAGGCGTACCACGCCTTGCGGGCTGACCGCACCGACCTGACGGCGATGCGCCAAGTACTGGCCGGCCTGGGGCCAGAGGTGGTTCTGAACTTTCTCGGTTACAATCTCAAGGACGTGGAGGTTGATTACGAGCTTTTCCGCGGCAACATTCGGCAATACGTCTTCATCAGCTCGGCCACCGTTTATGCCGCGTCGGCGCGGCGGGCGCCCTTGACCGAAGCGGCGCCGCTGGGAAATGACTGGTGGGATTATGCGCAGAAGAAAATCGCTTGTGAACAATGGCTGCGCGAACGCTGGCAGGCCGAGCGCTTTCCCCTAACCATCGTGCGGCCCTCGCACACCTATTCCAAACGGTGGATTCCCAACCCCGTGTCCAGCGCCAGTTACACGGTGGCGGCGCGCTTGGAAACAGGCAAGCCGGTCTGGGTGCATGACCAGGGGGAGAGTCCCTGGACACTGACGGCCTCGAGCGATTTTGCAATCGGTTTGGCCGGGTTGGTGGGAAAGGACGCAGCCATCGGCGAGGCCTTCCACATTACGAGCGACGAGGTTTTATCCTGGAACCAAATCTACGCTGAGATCGCCGCCGCGGTCGCCCCGGCGAGCCAAGCGCGGTCGGCGCAGATCGTCAAGGTCCCCACCGACTTCATTTGTAAGATTGCTCCCGAAATGACGGGCACTCTTAAGGGCGACAAAGCACACCCAGGGGTCTTCGACAATTCGAAGATCAAGCGGTTGGTTCCGGACTTTCAATGCCGCAAGCCCTTCCGGACGGGTGTCCGCGAATCGGTAGCCTGGCTGCGCGCCCATCCTGAACAGAAAAACCTGAGGCCTGAGCTCGATGCGAAGATCGATCTCGTGCTGGCGGCCTGGGAAAAGGAGTGCCAAGCCAAACCCACGGCTCATCCCTAGCCCGGGCCAGGAGATTAAGAACCTGCCAGGAAATTCCCCCTCGTCAAGAGCACCATTTTCGGCAAGATTAGCTGGTGTTCTCTTTGCGGAATACAAAGGTCATCGGCGACCTGGAGCAGATTTTTCGACGGCACTGGCAGCGGTTGCTGCGGATTCGTGAGAAGATTCGCTTCAGCGAGGAGGCTTTTCACCTGGTGCTGGCGGGCGGGGTGGGGGTCCTGGGCGGCCTGGTCAACCTGTTTTTTTACTACGCCACGGAGTTGACGCGGCTGATCTTCCTGCGCCAGCCAGGGGAACTAGTGGAAGTAGCGGAACGGATGCCGAGCTGGCAACGCGTGCTCACGCCGACGCTCGGCGGCCTATGCGCGGGATTGGTTTTGTACTGGGGCTTGCGGCTAGTGGGCATTGCGCGTTCGAGCAACATTCTGGAGGTCGTGGTGGCGGGAGATGGCCGGCTGCCTTTGCGCAGCGCGCTCGTGAAGTTCGCTTCCTCACTTATCTCCATCAGCTCGGGCGGCTCGATCGGACGCGAGGGCGGCATCGTGCAGCTATCGGCCACCTTCGCCTCGAAGTGGGGCCAATTGGCCAAGTGGCATCCCTATCGCCTGCGCCTGCTGGTCGGGTGCGGCGCGGCTTCGGGCATTTCGGCCGCCTATAACGCTCCTATTTCGGGAGCGGTGTTCGCCGCCCTCATTGTGCTGGGCAACTTCTCCATGAACATGTTCGCGCCGCTGGTGTTTGCCTCGGTGGTCGCGACAATGGTCTCGCGGAGTTTTTTCGGCATCGCGCCTTGGTACACCGTGCCGCCATTCGAGTTCACCAGCCTGACGCAGTTGCCGTGGTTTGTGTGTTTGGGGATTTTGACCGGGGGCATGGGTGCGGCCTTCTTGAAGCTGCTGGGCCGCGCGGAGGAACTCTTCAAGCGACTGCGGGCGCCGATCTATGTGCGCCTGATGTTTGGCGGATTGGTGGTAGGCATCATCACCGTGCAATTTCCGGGTGTCTGGGGCAACGGCTACTTCGTTACCAACCGCATTCTGCATGGTGAATACGGCGCAGCGGGCTTTGCTCCGTCGGACATCGCAAACCTGCCGGCGTTTGCGGACCGGTTGAAGCAGCCCGAGCGGACAAATGGAATTTCGGCCTACCTCGTCAGCCGGCTTTCACCTGAAACACGCGAACTGCTTTCCAATTATAACGGCGGCCGGGATGTGACTTTGCGAGAGGCGTTGGCAAGGGTTCTGAATGCCATCGTACGCAGCGGACCGATCTATGATCCGCAACGGTTTGTGTCCGTGAAACTCTCGCCTGAGACCGCCGATTTGTTGGCGCAGCAGCCCTACGGGGCAGACCTGATCCGGCTCAACCGGATGCTGCTGCTGGATGCCTACCCGGAGGAATTGTCGAAGCGCCATGCCTGGGAGTTGGGTTTGATTTTCCTGGCCGGCCTCTTCCTGGCCAAACTCATCGCGACCCTCGCGACGGTGGGCTCAGGAGCCGTCGGCGGAGTGTTCACGCCGACGCTCTTTTTGGGGGCCGGCTTGGGTGCCGCGTTTGCCCTGGCCTTGAAGATGCTCGGGGCGGGGGAGGGGTTGCCCATTGCTCCTTTCGCGGTGGTGGGCATGGGCAGCATGCTCTCGGCCACCACCCGCTCGCCCCTGCTGGCGATGATCATGGTTTTCGAAATCTCGCTTGATTATTCTCTAATGCCCCCGCTAATGCTCGCCTGCGTGGTCTCCATCCTGGTAGCCCGCCGCCTGCACCCGGAATCGATTTACACCGAGCCTTTGCGCCAAAAGGGGTTGAGCGTTTCTCAGGAAGCCACTGCCTCCGAAGCGGCCACCGAGCGCACCGTCGGCGACTTGATGCGCGACCCCGTGCCACCGATGCGCGAGACTGCCACGCTGGGAGAAATCGCCAACCGCTTCCTGACCAGCGCCAACAATTTTCTGCCGGTCGTGGACTCGAAGCATCAACTGGTCGGCATCATCGCCTTGCATGATTTGAAGGAGTATCTGGGCGCGGGTGAGGAGTTTCGGGGAGTGATCGCCTACGACGTGATGCGACCGCCACCGCCCTGCGTGACGCCCAATCAGCGGCTCTTGGACGTGCTGCCTGTGGTGCTGTCCAGCGAACAGAGGAACATCCCGGTAGTCAATACTCTTAAGGAAAACCGGCTGGTGGGAGCGTTGGCGCGCGCCGAAGTACTGGGTATTTTCTCGGAGGTGATCGCCGCCAGCCGGAAAGCCGAGGCGTAAACAAAGCCTGACCTGACTACAGATAGCACACCACGCCACCTGTCGCTGCAGCCGCCAACCAAATGACCAGAACGGCCTTCGTCTGCGAGAGCCCTCGGCGGACCAAACGGTGGGAGAGGTGGTTGGTGTCACCTTGATAAAAGGGCAGACCCTTGCGCCAGCGCAGCCAGACCACCCACACCAAATCCAGCAGCGGGACACTCAGCACAAAGAGCGGAATCAGCACCGCCCAACGGCGCGGTTGATAGCGAGTATAGAAGTGCGGCAGGATTGCCAGCACGGCCAGCAGGTAGCCCACCAGGTGGCTGCCCGCGTCACCGAGAAAAGCCGCGGCGCGGGGAAAATTGTAAGGCAGAAAACCGAGCAAGGCGCCGAAGCACAAGAAGGCAATCAGCGCCACTAAATACTGTCCGCCGGCCGCCGCCACCAAAGCGAAATACCAGGCGCCAATCGCGCCTAGGCCCGCGCACAAGCCGTTCATGTTGTCCATGAAGTTGAAGGCGTTGATGACCGTCAGAATCCACAAAATCGTAATCGCGTAATGAAAAAACAGGCTGTGGACAAAGAGGGTAATCCGCGCGCCACTGGCAGCAACCAGCGCGGCCACCAGGAATTGTCCCACGAACTTGGCGCTTGGTCGCAATTCGTGCTTATCGTCCAGCCATCCCACCAGCAACATCCCAAACGCGCCCAGAAAAATGGCGCCCAACTCGACTGCTCGATGGCTGAGTCCATACTGCAGCAGGTAAATCGCCGGAGGCCCAAAGGCCGAACGGGCCGACCCGGCTGAAGGAGCGACCGGATTCACAAGCGTTCCCTTCCACCAAAGCACCCCGGCAGCGATCAGTGCCGGCAGCAACAGCCCCGTCATCACCGCCAAACCGCCCGCTAACGGGATCGGCTGGTCGTGAATCTTGCGTCCTCCGGGGTCATCCACCAGGCCAGTGCGCAAACACCACTTGCGCCAGGCCGGCAGCGTTGCCAGCACGGTAACGGCTGCGCTCACAACCGCCAGGAGGTACACGTTGAGGGGGAAAGCCCACATGCTCTGCGGACGATGTTGCAATTTACAACTAGGCATTGTCAAATTCCTAGCGAGGCGCGGCCTCAGACCCGGTAGGGCGGGCAGTCCCCTGCCCGCCGCCGAGCCGGGCGGGCGAGAGTATGTTCGGAGGCGCACGAACGGGGCACGGAGTGACCTGCCTTCGCCGAGCTACGGCAAGGCGGGCGCGCCCTGCCTGACAAATCACAGCCAGCCTCCAACGGTTTTGCAACGCACCAAAACTTGACTTGTCTGCAACCCGAGTCCTACAGGCTCAGGCGCGCCACTGCGGCTGCGAGTTGCTGGCTAAAAAGCTTTGCACCCTGTTCATTGAGGTGGGTGGCGTCTTCAAAATTGGCATCGTCCCGCACCCAATCGCTGGCCGAGAGATAAAGCGCCTGCTGCTGTCGGGCAAGCGCTTGCAGATAGGCCCGCATTTGGCCCCAAGCCGGGAGCGAGTAAAAGCGGCGGCGATGGCTTGAGGGCATGGGCATCTCCACCAAGATGACAGCAGCCCCGCGTTGGCGCGCTAAGGCAATGAGCTCACGGACTGGCTCGGAGAACCCCGCTTTGCCCTCGGCCACCGCGCGGCAACGCTCGTCGAAGGACGCGATGTCCTTCGGTTCCAAGGCCGCAAAATCCGCCACGCGCCCAAAGCGATTGGTCGGGCGTTTCGGTAGGCCGATGTCTTCGAGGCGGCGACGAAGCAACTCGACCTTGCCCCACAAAGAGGATCGGTCCGCCAGCATCGGGACGTGGCCGATCACGCGCAGTTCCCATTTTCTGAGCGACGAACCGGGCGTGTAAAAAGCGGCTGCCTGGTCGGGAAAGTAGTACGAGAAGGCGCGATTGCCGACCAGGTCGGACCATTGACCGCGTGGCGTATCGTTTAACTGGTCGTCGAAGAACCCATAGATGAGATACTTAAGGCGGAGCGGTTGCTCGAGGGCCCGATGGAGAATCAGAAAATGTTCGACGGGGCTGGTAGCGCCGAGCGCCAGGTTAATCGCCGTGGGCGCCACGTTGGTGGCCGGCCAGCCGGATTGAAAAGCGGCGACGTCGCAGCCCGCTTCGACGAGCGAGTTACCCAGGAAAATGCAATCGGCCTGCGGTGGCAAGTGATCCAACTTCTCCAGCAGCCGGGCGCGGTAGGACGTTTTGGCCAGGTGATGGATCAGCAGGTTGCACCCCGCCAGCGTCATTCCGAGTACGGCCAGGGAGCCTAGGAGGCGCTTAGCGTTCATCTTCTAAACAGCTCCAGCAAATTGGCAGAAGTCGTATCACCGTTTTTGATAAATTGGCGTTCAACAAAGATTCGCGCCACATCTCTTCCAAGGTCGGTTCTTTCGGTTTAGGCCGCCTCGAGCCATTCGTCCACGAGGGGCAACACCTGAACCGCAGGTTGTAGCTGCGAAAATCCGCTGCCTCCCTCGATCGAGCTGGATGGCACGAAAGCGGAGCAGGGAGACTCCTCCGCCAGGATGAGCAGGGTCTGGTCGTCCCGGGGCTGGCTGGGAGACTGAAAGAGCTGGAGTTCACAAAGGAATTCCTCGCAAATTTGAGCCGCCGTTTGGTCGGCATCGTGCGCAAGCCATCGGGCCAAGGGGTCACTGCCTAGGAATTGACCATCAGCGTTCCTCGCCTCCGTGATGCCATCGGTGTAAAGGCAGACGCGGCACGCGGCTTCCAGCGGCACGACCTGGTTCCGAAACGACACCTCGGGCAAAATGCCCAGGGGCATGCCCTTCGGCGAAACGTGGCTCACTTGCCCGCCTCGGATGGCAAGCAAGAGCGGACAATGACCTGCGCTGGCCACGGTCAATTGACGACGAGCGGCATCGGCCAAGGCCACTTGGGCAGTGATGAAAGTGTCGGCTGGTGAAAGCTGGCTGAACATGGCGCGGTTGACTTGTGCCAGGAGCTCGGCTGGGTTCAGCGTAACTTCGGTCAACGCGCGGATGCATTTTCGCAAAACGGCGGCGAAGTGAGCTGCCGGCGCCCCATGACCCATTACGTCGGCCACCACCAACAGCAGCGCGCCGTGACCCGCAGGCAGGACATCGAAAAAATCACCGCTCGCTTGCTGCGCGCCAAAACAAAATCCCGACAGACCAAAACCCGGCAGAGTTGGCAGTTTTGTAAGATTGAATGCATGGGAGGGATTCAGTGAGTTGGATGGTTTCGAAAGATCCGGGAGGCGGCAGATTTGGCCTTGGCCCAGCCCACGTGTCCGGCGGTTCGCGGTGTGCCGCGATGGAAGAGTTTCTAGCCGGGGTTTGCCCTCAACGAGGGCTTGCTTTTTGCTCACCTTCAGGATCGCTGTGTCGTTCCTCATGTCCGAGTGGTCTTGCTTTTGAACTTTTGCACGGTCTATTAGTGCTGCGAACAAAGACCGGCCAAATGCCGAAACAAACCCCCGCCGCGCCGCCGTGCAGGTGAGCGCAGGGCGCACAACAAAAATGCATCTGGCACCTTGGCGATTGAATCGGTCTTCCAATTAATGAGTGTGTCACCCCAAGCGATTGAATCCTTAATCTGGGAGTAGCGGCCGACGAAGGTCCGCGGGCCGACGAACGAGTCTGTAATCTGGACGTCCTCCTCGATCAGAGCTCCGTCTTCCAGAATCGCGCCTGGCCCGACGCGCGTGCGCGGGCCGATGGAGACGCTTTGACCAAGCCAGCAGGGAGGCCGCAGTTCAGCGCTCGAGGAGATGCGTGAGCGGGTGCCAGCCCAAACGCTCGGCTGGATTTCTCGCACCCCGACGCGGTCCGGAGTTATTGCCTCGGGCATCCAAACGTTAAGTGCGGAAAACCAGCCCTGGTAACTGGTGAACAAGGGGAATTGCGCGAAGCCAGGCAGGTGGTCCATCACGGTCAGCCATTCCTGACCCGCGGCACCCTCCGGTTGCTCACAGTACCTCGAACGAGCCTCCAGCGGAGTTAGTTCTTGCGGTTGCTCCCGCACCGCCACTGCTAAGCCCCACCGTGCTCCAGTCCCGATGGCCTCCTGGAGCTGTTCGTGCCGGTCGCTGGCCAGGAGCAGCACCTCCTGGAAGCCGGTGCAGGCCAGGCAACTGAGCCAGTATTCGACCAAACTTTGGCCTAGAACAGGGGCCAACGCTAACGGTTGCGTCTCGGCCAGGAACCGGACGTGCGGGCGCTCCGATGGGCATATCAAAACAGCCCTCATTAGCAGGCGCCCTTTCCTGAGAGCACGGCCGGTATAGTCCTGGCCAAAATCTTCAGATCCAGCCAAAAGGATTGGCTCTCGATATAGCTGACATCGAGCTTCACCTGGCCGGAAAAATCGATCTCACTGCGGCCGCTGATTTGCCAGACGCAGGTGATGCCCGGCTTGGCGGCGAGCCGGCGGCGGTCAACCGGCGCATAGCGGGCGACCTCCCGCGGCACCGGCGGACGCGGCCCGACGAGCGACATGTCGCCTCGCAAAACGTTGTAGAATTGCGGTAACTCGTCCAAGGAAAACTTCCGCAGCCATTTGCCGACCTTCGTGATGCGAGGGTCATCCTTGATTTTGAAGGTGACGCCCTCCTTATGATGGTTTTGTCCGAGCAGATCGCGCAGCCGTTCTTCCGCATTACGACACATCGAGCGCACCTTGAACATCTGGAATTCGCGTCCGTACTCGCCAACGCGGGTCTGCGCAAAGAAAATCGGGCCGCCATCTTCAAGCCAGACCAGTAACCCAATCAACCCAAAGAGCGGGCTGAGCAGCAACAACAGGACAAGGCTCACCACGATATCCAAGCCGCGCTTCAGCCAGGCACTGCCCTGGCTCAGCCACGCCGCCCGCAGACGCTGGAGGTGCACCCCCAACTCCAGGTAACACCGCCCGGGCCAATGCTGCGCCACAGCAAAGCGTTGCAAGAGCGCTTGGGCGAGCAGATCAGGCGGGCGCGCGACAGCTATATCCAGCGCGGCCATGGGCCCGGCGTCCTGCCCCGGCGTGGCAATGAGGGAATCAGTGACAAAGTCAAGAGACGAGAGTGAAAGAGCTTTCATGGATATTGTTCTGCGCCTGCGCGACGACGCGCAGGAAAATCTTCTCCAAGGGATCGAACCGGCTCGAACTGTATTGACGTTGGACCCGCTCACGCCCCCGCTGCCCCATTTGGCGCGCGAGATCCTTATTGCGCAGGAGTTCTTCGATACGCGCGGCGAAGGCTGCCGTGTCCATCCAGTTCACCAGGTAGCCATTTTCGCCATCGATGAGCCACTCGCGGATGCCGCCGGCGTCAAAAGCCACCACCGGCAGCCCGTAGCGGGCCGCCTCATGACCCACCAGGCCAAAGGGCTCCGGCCAAACTGAACTCACGGCGAATACGGTGCTTTGCAGGAAATACGATTCAAGTTCCGGTCCGCGCACAAAACCGGCGAAATGCACCCGTCCACTGAGCCCCAACGAATCGCAAAGCCGCTCGCAACGTGAGCGATGATTGCCGTCGCCGAGGATAAAGCATTCGAAGGGGACGCGGACTTTGGCCAAGGCGCGGAGCAGCAAATCCACCCCCTTGCCGCGAATGATCTGGCCGGCAAAGAGCACTCGGTTGCGTTCGCTAAAGGAACTGACCGGCCCAAGATTGTCCAAACTGGAACCTGGCACGTGGACGTGGACCTGGGCCGGGTCGAACCCATTGCGGATAAGTTCGGCCCTTTGGTATTGGGAATAAACGATCAGCGCCTCGCACTGTTGGTTCAGCCTAATCTCTTTTCGCTTCGCCGCGTAGCTAACCCACTTGATTGGCCATGCACCAGTGCCGCGGCCCAGGAACGCCAGGCAAGGGAAAACGCAGTGTCCCGAGGCGGGCCGCGTGCAGATCGCCCGAGTGAAGTAATTGTACTTGTAGCCCCTCATGCAATACATCGCATGATCGTGGACGCGGCGCACGACGGGAACACCCGACCCCAGGAACGCTTCCAGCAGTTCGAGGGAGGCCAACGTATGAAAATAGATGGCATCCGGCTCAAATTCTTTCAGGAGGGACTGGACGTGATGAACCCGGGCTGTGGGCGCCAGTTGGAAGCACTCGGCGAAATTGGCCCGCCACGAGTCCTCATTCCGCTGGCTACCTTTCTCGTAGAGCAAGGCGGCGGTATGTCCACGCCGTTGGAATTCGCTGGCGGTGAGATTGATATCCGTTTCAGCTCCCCCGTGTGCCCCGAGGTATTGATGAACGAATAATAGTTTCATTTATCAGTCGGTCCGAACTCCAACTCGTGTTGATCCCGGCTCCTGGCCGTTGCCAACTCCACGCGCGGAAGCTGCGGCCCGCCCAGCTGCGGCCGCGAACTACTCCTCGCTCGAACTATAAAGTGCATGTAATCTTCCGCCGAGAACGTAACCGGGCCGTAACACGCCTCAAAGTGGGTGAAGTCCGCAAACACGCGTCTGAGCACACCCTAACCCTTTACTTTGATTGGGTTACTGCTGGGTGCTGCCGGGCAAGGGGGCAAGCCGCGTTCTCGGCGAGTGGTTCGGCTGGCGCATGGCTGTTTTGAAAAAACCGGTGAATTTGCCAAATTTTTCGAAATTGTTCGAAATTGTTCGAAAGAAAGCCAAATTTCCCCAAAGGCGGGGTCCAAATTCTCCCAAATTCTTCGAAATTCATCGA
>Ga0209517_10007464_pt1 | contig 13085 bp, 11 predicted proteins | sample PeaSoiMetSII2010_FD_187695 | JGI IMG/M metagenome (GOLD analysis project Ga0209517, IMG submission 187695) | Peat soil microbial communities from Weissenstadt, Germany - SII-2010 (SPAdes) (version 2) | ecosystem: Environmental > Terrestrial > Soil > Wetlands > Peat | place: Germany...
GAAAAATTCGCCCGCCTTGTCCACGGCCACGCCGTGAGCACGATGCAAGAACGTCGGCCCCCAATGCCCGAAGGCACCCAGCGCGAACGTGTAGGCGGCGTAGCCCAACACCACGAGTACGTACTCCGGGATGCGAACGAGATTCACTATGTCACGGACGGAAGGTCTCTTGGCCGCTTCGACGGTTTTGCCGTCGGCCTGCCCGCGTTTGAGTTCGGCAAACGGCAGCATGACGAGCGCGAGGAACAACCCCGGCGCGCCCGCCCAGATGAACGCGTGTCGCCAGCCCCATCTCGCGGCGATGAGCCCGCCAATGACCGTGCCCAGCGCTGCGCCGACTGGAATCGCGACGTAGAAAATCGTCAGCGCGTTGTTGCGTTGCGCCGGGCCATAGCTGTCGGAAATCAGACTCGGACTGATGGTCGCATAGCTTGCCTCGCCAAGGCCGACGAGTGCGCGAAAGACAATCATCATCGCAAACGTCGCCGCGAACCCCGTCAAGATTGTGCCCACACTCCAGACCATGATGCCGGCGGCGATCAGCCATTTGCGCGAGCAGCGGTCGCCAAGCCAGCCGAAGACTGGCGAGGTGAAGAAGTAGCCGATCATGAACGCCGTCACGAGCCGCCCGGCCTGGCCATCGTTGATGCCGAGGTCTTTTTGTAGCGGCGTCAACACTGCCGAGAGCACAAAGCGGTCGAGGTAGTTGAACAGGTTAAAGCCGGTGAGGATGGACAGAATCCAGGCGGGCGGGAGTTGCTTGGGCTTGGCGATGCCTGTCATCGTAAAGGGTCATAAAAGGTTCATCCATCAGCGTGAGCGGTCAAGCGTGAAAACGCGATTCGGTCAAACAGCCATTTTCTTAAAAGCCTGGTTGGCTTTCTTGGCATGCTGGGGAAGACGAGGACGCTTGAGACTTGAGATGGTAAGCTATTTTCCACCCTTTCCCATCTCCAGATGCGCGTACGGGGGTGCCGTGCGCAGCCGCAGATCCTCGACGGGACCGCCGACGGTGAAGTGATAAAGAGTCTGCCAATCGTGGCCCGTCAAACCGAGCGCTCGATGCAACACATCATCGAAGTAACAACCAATGCCCGTGCCACGCACACCGGCGGCCTCGGCGGCCAGGTACAGCGCCTGACCGATCATTCCGGACTCCCAGAACAACTCGCGCCAGGCTGCTGCGCCTCGGTTCCGCACGATGGGTTCGAACCGCGCCAGCATGCCCAGGCTGAACGCGCCGTCGGCGGCAATGTCCTGGTGGCAGGACAAGGTCCGCGCGAAATCGCGCAGGTCCCCCCTTCCCAACAGCCGGAGCGGCACCGTGGGGCCCAGGTCGGCTGGGACTTCCCAATCGGGAACGTTGCGAAAGGCATGCCGCAGGGTTTCCGCGTCCGCCGGCGCGCGCAGCCAAAGGTACATCCCGGGGTCCAATCCCGTGACCCGATGCACAAACAAAACCAGGTGCAAACGCGGCGGAAATGGCCAGGTGTCGAACGGTGGCACAGATGCCCGCGGCAACGTCGCATCCAGAATGGACAGGAACGTTTCGCGCGTGATACTGGTGATACCATCGAAATTCACCGCGCTGCGGCGTTGGCGAATCAGTTGACTGCACGAGAGCGTGCAGGCTGGCGGAGCGGGCGACGGCCACAAAGCCGAGACGATGACGGATTTGATTGTCATCGGGACTTTTCGCTCGGAGACCAATATGGCTTCATCAATCACCGGCCACTCGACGTGGGAACGGCTCAACCGGTTGGCGCGTCCCAACCATTCGACAGGGGCATCGGCAGCGGGTGCCGAAGCCAGCGCCGGCGTTTCGTTCACCTTCACGCTGACGAGTAGTTCCGGAGTTTCGCGTTCGGCATCGGAAAAATCTTCCATCCGGTCAAGGCCGAGCAGCCGGGCGAGTTGCGCGTCTTCCCACTCCGGCAACAGTTCCACATGCCAGCCCAGCGCGGCGGCCGCATAACGAAGGGCGGCAAGAGCGTGTCCAACGTCGTGCTGGCAATAACGAAAAGCCCGTTCACCGTATTTCCATGCCTCCCGCCAGGTAATAGAGGACAGACCTACACAGAATCCGACCGTGTCCGGTTCAGCGCCTTGCGATTGGCGTGCCCGTTGTTCCAGGGCGTGATCCAGCGGTGCGTAGTGATAAACACCCGCGCCGCCCGGCAACCATTCCTCCGCGGGCAGGACGGCGTAGGCTTCTGTCGGATGCAGATTGCCGCTGGAAGGATTCATCCGCAGATACCAGCCCGTACCTGAAATCTCCTTCCGTGCGGAAAGGCCCATGGACAATTCGAAGAACAACCCCAATGCAAGTAGAGTGAATGGCTGCGGCGGCGTTGTGCCCACACCGAACAAAATTCCCGCGGCGGGCGTGTCGTCGCGCTCGGTGAACGGGAGTTTGAGCACAGGTGAACCATGGAAACGGCGAAACGGATCCGGCTGGGTCGCCCAATCAAGGCCGTCTGGTCCCCGGGCATAACGCTCGGGACGATGCTTCGTCCGGTCGTGATACGCGATGATATAATCAACCGCATTTGGCTCTGCCAGGTTATCGGTGGTGGTTGGCTTCACGTTTGGTGGTTAATGCATTCGCCGCTTTCTAATCAGCATGGGAGGATGCGGGCCATTGGGCAAGGCTAGGCTGGCGGCGCGACAGTCCGGTTTCCGAGGCCCTCAGACAACTGAAACTCAACCCCGAAGAGGCGCGAATCCCTGGGAGTAGCCTTGGCCGCTGCGTCTCCAGCCTGCAAGGTCAAAAAGTTTCACCTAATTCTTCACCTACCGAGCGCCGCGGGCAGTGAATAAGCATTGGCCGAAAACGGGGTCAACCCATATTTTCATTCTTTTTTTCAGTCATTTCCCGAAGCCCTCGGCCAGAACCCTGGGGCACAAGTGCACGCGACCGGCTATGTCTTTTGTCGAAAGGGGCGTTTCCCGACGCAGCCGAACCGCGATCGCCATTTTGCCCGGGTCGTTCTTCCGCCGGGTCACCAAGTCACTCTCCCTCCAGCCTAAGCGCTGCAACTCTTCGGCGATAATCCGCTCGCCTTTGGCTTCGGTGTCGGTTTCCACGGCTCATAAGCTGGTAGAGAGATGGCACCCGGGTAGTCAATGCGCAGCTTGCGTGGCATGATCGAGTTTGCGCGGAATCAGCCGCCCAAGTCAAACCGAAAACGATAGAATATATGGGTTGACCCCTTATTCGACTGGCAGTTCGACGCTTATTGCCTCATGCCCGCCCGGTTGGGCTGCACAGAAACCCAGTTGACCTCACGTCTGAAAAATGACCCTGGCAAAATGGCCATCACGGCACGGATTCGGACCCGGACCACACTGCCCACACGCTGAATTGCCACCCCGCCTTGGCGTTTGGCGTGGTGACGTAAATGTTTTGATCGTCCATGGCTGCCAAGATGCCCCTCCCGCAACAATACCCTGTCAGTGGTTGATCTGGACGCTCAGAAGAGTGAAGGGAGACCGTGCCGGAGGAGGCGGTTCGCAGGGTGAAACTACGGGTGCATTCGAAGAACCCTAATCCCAGTCGAATCAGGAGGAGGTCCCAGAGGTAGATAATCGGGGTTTGACCGCAGACAGCCAGATGCTGACCGTCCGGACTGAAGGCAATGGCCGAGATGAGCTGCGGCTCGGGCATGTTAAACGTCGCCAATTCCCGGCCACTTTGTGTGTCCAGGAGGCGCACCGCCTGCGCCGAGGTCGTGACCGCCATCAACTGGCCGCCGGGCGCGCAGGCAACGCGGTCGTTGCCGGAGCCTCTTTCTGCGCGGGCCAGAATCAGCACACATTGCCCGGAGCGCGTGTCCCAAATCCGGTAGTCGTACGCCGAGCCGGCAATGAGCCGCTGTCCGTCCGGGGTGAAGGCCAGGCTACCCACAAATTGGCAGGGCAAATCGCGCGCGCTATTTTTATCCCGAAGATTCCAAATGCGCACGGAAAGGGCCGACGAATTGCCGGCCGCCGCCCAGTGGCCGTCCGGGCTGAGCGCGAAGTGATCGAAGTCGGCGTCGCCTGGCAATCGTTCCTTGATTTCGCGGGTCTCCGTATCGAACAGGAAGATATTCCTTCCTGGGTTCGCCACGACGGTTCGTCCGTCGCGGGTCAGGGAAAGATCCTCCACGGATTGATTGCCAAAGAGAGCAGGAGAGCCGACCTCCCATGACCTGCCGGGTGTTGAAGGTTTGACCGGCCATTTCTTCAAGCCACGGGCGCTGCCAGTGAAAACGGCTCCGGGAGCAAAGCGCGCGCACCGCACATTATTCTCCGGGAGAAACGCGGCCTGGGTTCCGGCGGCCAGGTCCCAAACCCGTGCGCCATCTTGGTGGGCGGAGACGAGGTATTGGCCATCGCGACTGAATTCGCAAGCATCGGTGCCGATGGTGAGTTTTGGGTCGAGGCAGAGATGGCGACATTCGAGGCCGCGAGCCACCTGGCAAATACCCAGCTTCTCAAGGCCAGTGCCAATGCCCAGGCAGCGGTCTTCCGGGCCGAATGTGCTGAGGATGCCCACGCTGTTTTTGGTGACCAACAGGCGCGAGTTGAGCGTGTCCCACAAGCGCGTGGTGAGGTCCCACGAGCAACTGACCACCATATCGCCGCCACGGCTGAAGACCGCACCGACGACGGCGGCCTGGTGGCCCGTCAGGACCGAGCGCAAGGTGCCGCTGGTGGCATCCCAAATCCAGACGTTGTGATCGGCGCAGGCCGCGGCCAGGAGGTTGCCGCCCGGCTGCCAGGACACGCCACGCACCACGTTCGGATGGGCCAGGGAGCGCAGCACCGCGCCGGTTTCCAAGTCTCGGATTTGAACCGCGTGGCTTTCGGTGCTGGAAACAGCCAGTTGCCGGGCGTCCGGACTAAAGGCGAAGTAGTAAGGAAGCGGTCCCTGTTCCAGCCGGTGGATGCATCGCCCTGAAGCGAGATCATACACCAAAATGGGACCGTCATGCTGGCCGAGCGCGAGGGCCTGGCTGTCGGGAGAGAAACCGAAGCAGCGGCCTCGGATGCCGGTCGTTTTCAGAGTAACACTTCGCCGTTCAAGATCCCAAACACACAAATCCAGGTCTTCCGACCCGTAGAACAGTCCCAGCAACCTACCATCCGGACTGAAACCAAAATCGCCATTGGCCGTCACACCCGCGCCGGGAAAATGGACGAATTCCGTTTTATCGGCGACTCGGCGGACGCCCACATCGCCCCGGTCGGTGGCATAGGCATAGTACTCGAAGGTGGGAGCAAACACGGACATGACGACGCCCGCGGGAAGGCTGAACGATTCATTGGTCCTCTGGAAATCGGCCAGGGCCAGGCAGGCGATGGCCTCGTTGCGCAATTCGAGCGACGGCCGTGCCAGTGAAGGCCAGATTTCCGCGGCTTTTCTGAGCGCCTCGAGGCTGTCGAACCGGCGGCCGGCTAGACCGCTCAAGCGGCGGGCTTGGGCCTGGGCCAGGTAGGAGTCGCCCAAGCGCTCGATGGCCTGTTGTTCGGCGCGTTTTACCCGCGCGGCCTCGCGGTCGGCTCGTTGGGCTTCTTTAAAGGCCCGATGGGTCTCGCGCGCGGAAAACAGGTACGCACCTGCGGCCAGCAGGAGCAGGACCGAAGCCGCCAGCCCGAAACGAGTCAGCACCGCCAGCCGGCGCTCGACGCTATGCAAGTGCCGCACGGATTTTCCTCCGCGCAGCAGTTCCAGTTCCGCGCTCAGCTCGTGCGCCGATTGGTAACGGCGGCGCGGGTCGGGTTCGCAGGCCTTGAGCACCACCTCGTGGAATTCCAGCCACGGCGGTTCCCCGGGAGTCCTGTCCCAGCCCGCCGGGGTTTCCGGGAAGTCCTGCCGATCTTTGCCGGTACTCGCCTCGTACAGGACTTTGCCAAGGCTGTAGAAATCTCCCTGCGGAGTGCCGGCCCCTTCCGGCGGGATGAACCCTTCCGTGCCGACATAAGAGCGCGTCGCATCGACGCCGGTGACCAGGCCGATGTCGGCCAGCTTGGGCGCGCCACCGATAAAAATGATATTGGACGGCTTGATGTCGCGATGGACCAGGTGATGGGAATGCAGGTACTCGACTGCCGTAGTCAGGGCCAGGGCGAAACTGAGGCATTCCTCGAAGGGCAGTGTAGCGCGAACTTGGATCTCGCTGCGCAGCGTTCGCGGGGTGTAATGCTCCGGGTCGATTTGCTGGCCGGTGCGCTGATCGTCGCCCAGTTCCATCACGTAATAAAAGCAATCCGTGGCGCGACCGACATGCAGAATGTCCACCTGCGACTCGTGCAGCCGGGAGATGGGTTCGAACCGCTTGATGCCGGCGAACTCGCGTTCGAAGGGGCGCTCGTCTTCAAAATCCGTGCGATAGACTACTTTGACGGCGCGATAGGCGCCCAGAAGGCTGCGCGCCAACCAGACTTCGCCGTAGCTGCCTCCGCCGATGCGACAAAGCAGTTCGTGATCGGCCACGCGCGGCGGCGGCCGCGGCTCACCCCGCACGGGTAAGCCCGTGGGGGAAGGCCGTTTGGCCGCGGCCTCGGCTTCTGGCAATGCGTCCGTCATGGGGTCTTCTCTCGCAATCGGCGCAGCTCCTTTTTCAACAGCCGCGAGACCCGGTACCGGGCCATATAGACCTGGGCCAAATTCAGGCCATATTTCTTCGCCACTTTGGGCGCCGGCGCCTCTTTAAGGACCTGCTCATGGAAGAGGAGAAATTGTTTGGGGCTGACCCGGTTTTTGATATTCTCCAGCGCGACCCGCAGCAGGTTCTGCTCCCATTGCTCTTCCCAGATGTGGTCGAGCTGCAGGCTCGCCGGATCGGCCATCCGCTCGATGGTGGCGGTCCGCGCCGTCTCGTCGGGCCGCGGGGCTGGACCTTCCGCCCGCGGCGGCCGCTGGCGGAATTGGTCCGCGATGCGCCGGCGCGTGATGACCATTAGCCAGCTCTTGAACGAACCCAAAGCCGGGTCATTCTTGAACTCGCGGATTTTTTTGGCGACGGATAGAACGGTCTCCTGGACCACCTCCTCCGCTTCGCTCCTATTTAGACCGGCGTGGAGCGCGACCCCGTAAATGAGCCGCCAATAGGTGTTGAAGAAGTCCTGCCAGCTCTTCTGATCGCTCCAATCCTTCATCCGCGCCAAAAGGCTCTGGCGCGTCGGAATGGAATCAGCCGCGGGGTTCGGCATAGGTTTCATCTGATATATACTCGCAAACGGCGGGAAATCCTAACGGTTATTTTTGGCGTCCGCGGCAACATTATCAGGAAAATTCACTTTCTTGGTTAGAATGTCTTGGCGCTCGCGAGGTACTCCACATGAACCAGAAATGCAGCCCACCCTCTGCTTACAGCCGTCCACCCGGAACTGCGATTAGGGGAGCCAATGCCATCTGGAACCTGAAAAATCAAACCAAAACCGTTAGAAAGACAGACGCATCATGAATACATCAGCAACTAGCATCAAACGTTCCGCCTTCTTGCCCACCAGGCCACGCAAGACTGCGGGCGAGAAACTGGCCCTTGGTCGCAAGACCCTTCTCGGCCTAACCGTAGGGATCTTGCTGAGCAACTCCGCTCCAGGGGCAGACACGATCACCCTCAACTTCGATACGCTGCCGGCTAACACATTCGTCGGTGCTCAGTACTCGGGCGTAGCCGGAATCCGTTTTGACAGGAAGGACCTGCAAAACAATTCGATCGACGGTGGAAGCCAGGCCTATGTACAAAGGAGTTTGTACGCGTATTCACCCCCTAACTACTTGAACATTGAGAGCTTCTCGGCGGAATTCTCGCGCGATTACGTCCGCGGCGTGTTCGCCTCGCCGACCCACCAGTTCGTCAGCGCGTATGTCGGGGTAGTCAATTACGCCTCCCCGCCCGCTGTTGTCACTCTGACTGCTTACGACGCCGGCAACAACGTGGTCGGGGCCGCCAGCGCCGCGCTCTCGACCCAAATACCGGGCCAATGGACACTTCTCACGGTCACTTCGCCTGGGGCCTCGGGGAATATTGCGAAATTCACGATCGATGGCGGTAGCGGGAACGGCGTGGTGATTGACGACATCAGCTTCGACTCGATCGCGTCGCCTTTTGCGACCCTTAACCCGCCCAGCATTCAAGCCCTTCTGGATCAGTCTGGCCTTCCGGCACCAAATGGCAATTACGGCTTCAAATTCTCGCTGTTCAACCAGTCAACCGCCGCCATTCCGTTTACCCACCCGATTACCGATTCCGTCTCGGTCATCACCGGCCTGTTGAGCGCGCCGTTAAGCTTTAGCCAGGAGGCGTTCTGGGAGCAGCCTCTTTTCCTGGGCATCAGCGTCCAAGGCCCAAGCGATGCTGCCTTTACGCAACTGGGCTCGCCGCTGCCAATCGCGCCCGCGCCCCAAGCCCTGTACGCTTACTCCGCAGGGTCGGTTCTGGCATTGGACCAGGGCCAGGCGGTAACCAGTTTGAACGGTCTGACTGATGGCGTCCAACTGCAGGCCGGTTCCGGCATCAGCATCACTGCCACCAACAACACCATTACTATTTCTGATATTGGTACGGTGGCCGCTCCCCCGGGTGCGGCTCTTACGGCAAAAGTCGCGGCGCCACCGGACCTGGTGCAAACCCAGCTAACAACTCTCAAAAATCAGAACGCGCTGCTCGAAAAGCGGATCAGCCAATTGGAGCAGGCTCTTCAATCCCTGGCCGGTAAGAATTGAGGTCGTTTATGAAAAGCATAGTTCTAGCCATCGGTTTGCTGGTCCCGGGACTCTGTTCGGCACAGCAATACCAGATCAACTGGTACAAGATCGCCGGCGGCGGTGGCACCGCCAGCAACGGCGTATACCTTATCCGCGACACTATCGGCCAGCACGATGCCGGCGGGCCATTGACCGGCGGCAGTTATTCGCTCACCAGTGGCTTTTGGGCAGTCTCGGCAATCCAAACCCCCGGCGCTCCGCGGCTGCGATTATTCCTCTCGGCCACAAACAGCGTTGTGGTGGCCTGGCCCGCGCCTTCCCCGGGCTATCGGCTGCAGCAGACGGCCGAAATCGGCCAGCCCAATTGGTCGAACGTAATGGACCCTGTTATCGTGGTGAATGGCGAAAACCAGGTCACCATTTCGCCCCCGGTTGGCAACTGGTTCTACCGGCTCGTCAACCCGTGAGGTGGCCACGGCCCGGCGTCAAAAGAGGGGGCGCAGTTGCCGGTGACGGGATGGGTGCAGGGGATTCAGCCCCGCGTGGTCGGCGGTGGATCGCGTGTTCTTGCAGGGCGATTATTTGCTTGAAGTGGGCACGGGTGGAGGCTTCGCTGGCCCAGCCATTGGTCGTGCCGCCCTCGTAGGGCACTAGAACCAAACCCAGATCGGGCAGCACCGCCAGCGCTTTGTCATCCCCGCTGACCTCGCTCCAGGAGTAGTTCTCTCCTAAGAGCACCGTGCTCAGGACCGCAGGCTGCGCCGGGCTCTGCACGTCATAATGGCTGATTCATTGCTGCAAGTCAAGGCTTAAAGGCCAAGTTGAACGATCCACGATCCGCGATAATCGATGGAATCGAACGAAGCAGCGGTTATGGGAGGGCAGCGACGAAACTCAAAGATGGTGGCCGCATGATTATCCCCGTTGGGCCCGCCTGGGACCAGGAATTGGTGGTGCTCCGGAAACATGGCGTTAAGCTTGAGCGCCACGCAGTTCTGCCGGTTCGTTTCGTGCCAATGACCGGGCAATCGCAGAGACCGGACGCTTAAATGAAGCAGGGAGACACGACCACGACGCCGGCAGAGTTTTCGATAAATCCGTTTCTGTTCATTTTTCGCGGCGGGGAAGCCCCCACTCACGGGTGTCCAGCTTAAAGACTTGGTGGTGGAGGTCCCCACGCGGCGGTTTGGCGTTGAGGAGTTCCGTCGTCGGCCGCTTTTGCTGGCTGTGGAAGGTCACCTCCGAGAGATCGGCGCGTGGACTCCTTCGGATGATAGGCCGCCCTCCTCGGGAGGGCTGAAGTCCGAGGGCTTAGCCGCGATTGATTGGGCAATCACAGGACTGTTCAGAAGGGGACGACTGATGGACCATGGGTGCTGTCCTCTACCGCGACCTACACAGCAGCCACAGGAGCATCACGATTGCGAGGAACACGTAGGCCAGTTCCCAAGCTCGCTTTCGCCCCGCCCCCGGCAGGACGGGCGAGCCGCACTTCGGGCAGTAGGCCTGCCCCCTGGCCAGAACTGAGCCGCAGACGTTACATTTCATTTTCGGCGTTGGGCGCCGATCGTCGAGGTTGGCACGGGTGGGGCTCCCGTCACACGGAACGGGCCATCCGCACGCCCAACGATGCCAGGGTATAAAACAGCGCGGCGGTTGGCAAGCTTTTTCGGTGAACTTCTTGTGAACCTTTGCGTCGGCCGGCGACGGCGCTGTCTGGAGTATTCCAGGCGGAAGTCGAAATGCCGGTACGCAGCGGTTTGAGGGCAATCTCCCGCCACATCCTCCAGCCACCCCGGCTCGGGTGCGTAGCCATTCTGTGGCATCACCCGATGGCAGCCGCTGGCACTACTCTGGGCGGAAGGCCCAAGAGGAGCTTCTGGCATTCCTCGGGCGTGAAGACGCGGATTTCCCGGGGCACCGGAGCTGGTTTGGTTATCGGCGAAGTGCCCGGATGGTCCCGGTGGACGTAGTTTCGACGCCGCGCAAAGTTGAACAGCGTGCCAATCCCGTCGATGAGGTTCTTGCGGTAACGCCCGCTCGCGCCTGTCCCGTCCAGGTACTTTTCAATGTCCTTCCATTCCACCGACGCTATCGGGCAACTAAACGCCTTAGCGAAATTTCCCAGGCGCCTGCGCAAATCCCGGATGTAGGTCGCTGATTTGCCGTTTTTCGTGCGGTCAGCCACCAATTCCTGAACCACGTCGGAGACGGTTTTTGGGACGATCTTGAGCTTATGGTCCACGTATAAGCGGGCTGCATCCGCCATCGCTACGGTGCCAAGAATAGCGCGAGCTTCCGCAGTGCTCGTGGTCAAGACGTCCAGGTCCAGGCCGGTAGGCCGGGCCGCTTCCACGGCGCGTTCGTAAATGAGCCTTTCCCTGCCCGTGAGCAAAAGGCCCGGCATAAGGCCCTTGTCCATCTTTCGGCGCAGTTTTTCGGCCTCGGCCTGGGCCGTCGAAAGGTCGCGGTAGAGCTGACGCTGCCGTTTGCGGTTTTCATCGCAATAGCTGAGCGTGAAGTAATCTCGGCCTTGGTTGGGGGTGTGGTTGATCTTGACCGACCATCTGGGCGTTAGCTCAACCGCCGTAAACGTTTTTCCGTTGCTGCCATTATTCTGCGACATAGCCAGGAGAACCGAATTCGCGGCATCTTCCGGCCGGTTTTGTCAGCCAACTGTCAGCAGCGGCCCCTGAAAAAGGGCCAACATGCAGCATTTGCCTGTAAAATAAGGGGAAATTGTTGGAGCGGGTGAAGGGAATCGAACCCTCATCTCTCTCGAGGATAGACTGACCAGCCAACGCGCCTAATCGCAAAAAAGCTGTTTAAACAGGTCCTTGGATGTGCCCCTTCCTTGGAAGTACCACAGACTGCTTCCGCAACAGGCTAAGGCACGGCTTGCCCCCCATAACCGACGGGTCGAATGTGATACGTGTCAATGTCCTCATGATTTATTCAAAAAACGCTTTTGATCACTATGGCACGGGCCCCTTTGGCGGATGCTGCGCCGCAAGTTCTCCGGCCGGTAGCCAACGTTCTTCCATAAGCATTCGTCTCCGAACCCCGGCCCAGGAGCGGTCGGGTGCGGAAGCCCCAAATCGAGCGAGCCTAGTGTAGCGGGTGCGTCCGGTAAGACAAGCGAAAAGCCAATTGCCCGATTGCCAAGCTGGCAGCTTGGCTTTGTTGCGCGGCGACCGCGCGTTGGCGGTCCTGGGCGACGCGGCCGTCGGGCGCCAGCGGCTGCCAGACGTCTTCGGTGCAGATGGAGGGGAAGCTGGACATCGTTTGAGTCTCGCCGGCTTCGCCCTCGGCGTCATTGAGCTTGCTGACAAAGGCGGCGGCGAGCGGCGTTTTCGCCACGCCTCGGAGATTTGAGCCGGAGTTGAACGGGAGGACCGCCGAACCTGGTCGGTCAATGAAAACCTTTCCTCGGATGGGAAATCCTTCGTGGCCTCGAATATCGCCATCGCAGCGTCCATCGCCTTGTTCCAAATCTTCAAATCCCGATGACTTCGAATCTTGTCCAGCAGCAGTCAACCGGCCTAGGCTGCGATCACCTCTTCGCGCACGAAATGGAGCCGGATGACCTTGGGCGATTGACCTTCCTCAAAATGACACCGAACCGCATCCCGCACCTGGTCCCGCAGCGACTCCAAGGACTCCGCCTCCGTGAAAATCGAATGGCCGAGCGCGCGCGCCGTGTATCCGCCCTCCGCCGCTTCTTCAATGAGAAAGATGATCTCGTTCATTTGGTCCTGACGAACAGGTTTTTGACTTTGGCCAAAATCTCCGCAATCCGCCGCGTGCGTCAAGGCTAAAGGCGGGCAACCGCGAAGGGAAGTGAAGGGGGAGCTGCCGCCTGAATGCGCCTGAAGGCGGGAAGGGGCGGCGGCCGTGCGTTGGCGGTCGGGAGTCCATAGCGGCGGCGAGAGGCCACGTGTGCGTGGTTCCAGGTCGAAAATCGGGGCGTTTCAAATTGAAAATTACAAAATGCAAATAATGCAAATTGCAAATTTGGGAGCGGGATGGATCCTAGTCGAAAAACTACTAACAACTCAGCCTTCATGCCACGTGGCACGTTGGAGTGCCGGGCGTTGCCACTGCCAGAAGTGGAGGCCATCACGATGGACGCGCACAACCAGGCCCATCCGTTTCGTTTGTGTATTGAAGCGCCGGTCCTTGAGGAACCGCCGCACGTAGTGCGCCGCATCGTCAACGGCAACGTCCAGCCACACCAGGCAGTAAGCGGGGTGGCGGAGCGCGCGATTACTGAAGCCGCGATCCTGGGTAAAAAAGGTGACCCGCCGAAGCCGGTGCAGCACAGGAACAATCTCTGAATCTTTCGCGCCAAGACGGGCCACCTCGTGCCCGATTCTTCGGACTG
>Ga0209517_10007465_pt1 | contig 13082 bp, 18 predicted proteins | sample PeaSoiMetSII2010_FD_187695 | JGI IMG/M metagenome (GOLD analysis project Ga0209517, IMG submission 187695) | Peat soil microbial communities from Weissenstadt, Germany - SII-2010 (SPAdes) (version 2) | ecosystem: Environmental > Terrestrial > Soil > Wetlands > Peat | place: Germany...
TTGCGGCGGACGGCCAGGTAAAAGACGGTGTCGGGAGGGAAGGGTCCTTCCACGGGCATTCCCTGCTGCTGCGCCCACTCGACCGCGGGCCGTATCTCCCGGATTTCTTCGTCGCCGAAAAGGCCGTTCTCGCCGGCGTGGGGATTCAGGCCTGCTACCGCGATGCGCGGGTTGGGCCTGAGGCGTCGCACGGCGTCCGTGGTGAGGCGCAGAATGGTGCAGATACGGTCCTTCTTGGCGGCGAGGATAGCGTTGCGCAGCGACACGTGCGTGCTGACGTGGGTGACGATGAGTTGCTCCGAGGCCAGCATGATGGTGACGTCCTTGACGCCGCACAACGCTCCGATCAATTCGGTGTGGCCCGTGAAGCCAGGGTCTGAAAGCCGGGTCGCCTCCTTATTCATAGGGAGGGTGACCATGGCGGCGATCTGGCCCGACTGCGCGGCCCGGGTGGCGGAGATGACGTACTCGCGTGCCGCGTGACCGGATGGGGCATTCAGCCTTCCGGGCGTGACGGCGTCGCTCTCGATCAAGCCATGGTCGATGACGCCGAGCGAACCGGGCTGATACTCGGACGGCGACGCGATGCTCCGCAACTCAGCGCCGTAGCCCAGCAGGTGGTTGTAGTACAGCAGGGCCTCCAGGTCGCCGTAGGCCACTGCGGGCCAGTGAATCTCCCCGCGGGTGTAAGCCTTGAGGAGAATTTCGGGGCCGACTCCGCTGGAGTCGCCCATGGTAATGCCGAAGATCCTGCCTTCAATCGTTTCCATCGAGCAATTGCCTCGCGGCGCGGATGAGTGATTCATCGCCAAACCCGCCGGCCTTCGTGATGAAGTACAGATTCCGATCCGGAACTCGCGACACTGGCACCCCCGTGATCACTTCACCGACCGGTTCGAGGGGCGGAGATCCCAGCGCCTTCAGTATGCCAAATGCGGTGTCGCCGCCAAAGACCATCACGGCATCGACATCCGTTTCGGACAGGCACTGCCGTACCAGGCGGCCTGTCGCGGCGGCGATTTCGAGCGGATGCATCCCGGCCGGAATCGGCAGGTGCAGGATGCGCCAGGCCGCATCCTCGGACGGAGACGCGCAGCCGTCGGCTTGGGCGAAGGCGATTTGACGGACGGAGACCTCGTGCAGGCTTCCGTTCACGATCAGGCATTTGCGGATGCGCGGCCAGTCTGTCGGTGCAGGCATTCCTGGCGGGGCGAACTGGGCCGCAATTTCCGTGGCCACGGAGGCGGGGCCGGCGATGATGCGGCAAGAGGGGTCGGCCAGAGCGGAGGCGGTGGCGCGGGCCACGTCGGCGTCGGTTTCCCCGTCGTGCACGGTACACCGCGAGACTTCGCGGACGAGGTGCCGGATGGAACTGCCGGTGACAGGATCGAGCGGATCGGCGGCGAAGGCGGTACGGTGGACGGGGACGCCGTAGACGTACAACCGGCCGTCTTTCACCGTTCGTCCGAGCGCCGGATAGGCGGGCACGTAGGCGATGGTCGACTCCGGCCAGGCGCGAGCCAGCGCCCGCAATTCGGCAGCGATGTTTCCGCGCAGCGTGGAATCGGTCTTGAGGTAGACGATGCGCGCACGGGTGTCGGCCACGGCGGAGACGGCTGCGGCGGCTGCCTCTTGCGACAGGTGGCGGCTTTCGAGGTCGATCACTTCCACGGGATGGTGGGAGTGGCTGCGGGAAGAGGTGGTGACCAGCGACGGTATGCCCCGGGCGGCGAACTTGGCGCCGACTTCGAGCGCGCCGGTGAGGTCGTCAGCGAGGGCCAGGAGGGCGGGCATGGATATTCATATCGTAGTGCCTGAAGTACAAGTAAGAACCGGCGGCAAGGGGGTGCCCTCTGGGCCCGGCGTTACCGACCGCTCCAGCAGGGGGAACGCTTGCCGAGGAATGCGCCGATGCCCTCTTGCGCGTCGGCGGCCAGCGCGTTCATCGACATGACTTCCTTGGCGTAGGCATAGGCTTTGGGCTGGTCGAGATCGATCTGGGTGTAGAAGGCTTGCTTGCCGAGCGCGACCACCAAAAAACTGGCCCCGGCAATCCTGGCCGCGAGCTGGCGCGTGGCGGCGGAGAGCTCGGCGGCGGGCACGACCTGGTTGACCAGGCCCCAATCGGCGGCCGTGCGCGCGTCCACCAGCTCTCCGGTGAGCAACATCTGCAGGGCGCGCTTGCGGCCCACGGCGCGGGTCAGGGCCACCATGGGGGTGGTGCAGAATAGCCCGATCTTCACGCCCGGCGTAGCGAAGGCGGCTTCTTCGGCCGCCACCGCCAGGTCGCAGGTGGCCACCAACTGGCAGCCGGCGGCCGTGGCGATGCCCTGCACCTCGGCGATGACCGGCTGCGGGATGGCCTGGATCCTGGTCATCAGCTCGGTGCACACGTCGAAGATGCGGCGGTATTCATTGATGTCGCGGCCGGTCATCTCGGCGAGGTCGTGGCCGGAACAGAAGACTTTGCCGGCGGCGGCCAGGATCACGGCGCGCAGATCGCGGTTGCGGCCGACTTCATCCAGGCAGCGGATCAGCTCCAGCATCAAGTCGAGCGAGAGCGCGTTGCGGCGCTGCGGCCGGTTCAGGGTCACGACCGCGAACGGCCCCTCGTGCGTCACCGAAATGTGGTCGAAGGTCATCTGTTTTTCATCATAAGGGATGATTGGACAGGTGAGCTACGACGGGCTGCCTTCCGGACTCTAACTGTGCGATCCCAGCTCCCGTTCCGCTTCGAACCAGTCCTCGTCCGGAGATCCTTGCGGACAACCTCTTTCCACCCAACGCTGATATGCAAGGTCCGCAATTTCCTGTTTATTTCGGTCCTGGCGGGATGCCGGTTTGTCCATGTCCGTGATCACCACCACCGGGTTCACGGGGTTCCCTGGTGTGGCACTTTGTGACTTCTTGTTCGGTTTCGACATGCTATTACCTCCAAACGGGTCAGGGCTGGCGCCGCTTGAGCGTGGGCCGCTCATCGTCTTCATCCGGTCTGGTGGACCGCTGGAGGGTCGGACCGGTATTCGCAGGTTCGGCCTTGCGACGGTTCAGGCTGCGCGCCAACTGCTGTTGTACCTCGATGAACTCCGACGTAGTCACCACATACTGGGGTTGCTGCCGAAGCAGTTCCCGAATGTTGGTTTGCGTGGCCTTGAGGCGGCTGGCGGTATTGGGGTGGGAGCGGAAAAGCTCCGATGCCGTGCCGGGCTTCCTCTTTTCCAAGGCTTCTATCCTCTCGAAGAAATCGATGAACGCCGTGGGATCGTAACCGGCTTTGTAGACGTACTGCAAGGCCAGGAGGTCCGCCTCCTGTTCAAATCCGCGCGAGAACTTCAAAAAGGTGAGGGGCACGGCGAGGCCCGCACCCTGCCGGACCGCGTATCCCACCCAGCCGCCCAGGAAGATCAGCGGAAGACTGGCGAGATTCGCGATCTGCCCGCGCGATGCCTGGCGAGTCCCATGACGCGCCGCGACGTGGGCGATCTCGTGGGCCATGACGCCGGCAAGTTCCGCTTCGGTTTCGGCCTTTAGCACCAGTCCGGAGTTGACAAAGAGGAAGCCACCGGGCAGGGCGAAGGCATTCACTTGCTCGCTGGCGATCATCTTGGCCGTAACCGGGACTTGGATATCCGAGTTGCGGGCCAGGTTCTGCGCCAGTCGGTTGATGAATTCCGCGGGCAGGGGATCATCCACAAGCTTGGCCTCCTTCTCGACTTCCTGGGCCAACTGCTTGCCCAGCGCGATCTCCTTCTCCAGCGAGTAGAAGTTGATTCCCGTTCCCACATCGCGATTGCCGATCTGATCCGGATCTTTCTTTTTGTCTTTCGACTGCGCCGGCAACGGCGCCACTGTTCCTGCGCCGAGTGCCAACGCCAGGGCTACATGCAGGATCAAATCCATGCGTTTCATAGACAAACCCCCGCTTACTTACTAGAGCGGCTCAGCGATCCTTCCTTATCCGGCTCTTTCGGCCTATTCCAAATAGAGTACGGCGGCGTAGAGCGCCCACATGGCAAAGATAGCGCCGACAACGGCCGCGGCGTAGAGCAGGAGCCGCGCCGTCGATGTCTCGGATTCCCCTATGCTCTTTTTGATATCTTCATTCAAGCTGTTAAACATACTCTCGAACCTCCTCTTTCCGACCTTGCAGCGTGCGTGCGTTGAAGCCGTTCCCCCTGGCCAGCCCAGCGCTCCCAGGCCAGGTTGAGGCTTCGGCTGAGTTCCTGCGTGTCCAGCGGCTTTGCCAGAACGTCGTAACCGCCCAGGTTCAGGACCTCCGCCCACAGGTAGTCGTCGGCCATCCGGGAAGTCACGATGACGGGCGGCGGACAGGGCAGCGATGCCGACATCTCAAGGACGTCTTTCCAGCTTCCATCGGGCAGATCGCGCTCGCAGACGACTACCCGCGGCGGGCTGGCGCACACTTGATAAAAGACCTCCTGGCAGTTTCGTACACGTCTGGTGTGCCAAGAGAACTGATCGAAAATCGACCCTGGGCCGTCCAGTTCTTCGACTGGGCCCACAATTAACAGCGTGGGAGTCTGCCCGGCGGCTTCGCCGCGCCATACTTCGCGCAATCTGACCAGTCCCGCTTTTTTCATTCCTTACCTTTCATTCAATGTTGGTTTGCACCGCATTGGCCGATTCCAAAGCCAGTGCGACGCGGGCCTGCAGCCTGTCCATCGGGTCCGCAGCGCCGACCGGAAGGCGGGCGTCGAACAGCCCAGCCGGGTTGATCACGGAGACGTGCGTTCGGTCGCCGTCATCAGAAACCAGAATGTGCAACGGGAAGAACACCGCCGAAGCGCGATCCAGCGCCAGCGCCTCGAATAGCAACAGGGGGCAATCCACCAGAAGGACCCGGGATCGTGCCGGTGTGCTGTCCGCCCGCCAATCGAGAATCCCGGCCGTGTCGAACTCGTCGGCAACGTCGAGCTCGACCTCGGCCAAAGCGCCGCGAATCGTCTTCAGCGCCTTGTCGAAACGCTGTGCCATCACGTAGGTGTGTTCGGCCGATACGGCGTTCATGCGGCAGCCGCCTTTCCACATTGCTTAAGGCAACTGCGGGGCCAATCGGAAGCCGCCGCACGGTCTGCGGCGCCTCGGCGGTCGCAGCCGCGCGGCCGGATGGGAATCGGCGGTCTGAGGGCCGGCTTGCGGCTGGTCAGGCACCGAGGCTGGCACGCATTCCGATCTTCTCAATGGCTTGCGATATCGCGGTCTGCAACCGGCCCAGGGCGGCCACCGCAACGCGGTCCAGCGGTCCGTCTTCGCGGGGCAGAACTCTCAAGACGTGGATCTCAGTCTGCGCGCCGCGCGCGGAGACCACGATGTGCAGCGGAGTGAGTGCGGGAGGGCATGGATCCGTAGCGAAGCCTTCGATAACGGGTGTCGGCGGAGACACCAAGAGCACCAGGCAAGGAGCCGTGCCGATCAGGAGTTGCCGTTGGATCCACCCGGACATGTTCAATTCCCCGGTGATTTTCAGGTTCGCGCGGGACAGGGCCTTGCGGAGTAACTCTACCGCCCGATCAAAAGGTTGCGCGATCAAATATGTGTTGGTTGCAGGTTCGCCGGCCATGGCTTGACGCCGCTCACCAGCGGATGAGGCAAGTTCAATGCCGTTGTGGGCAGCGCGCCAAAACACATCGCGAAGAAGTACATCTGTTCCCTTTGAGTGCGGCACAAATCGGAGATGTACGTTTTCGGTGAGACTGATCATTCCGCGACAGCGTCCGCGGAGTCCTTGTGGAAACGGTACTTTTCCATCCGATAGATCAGCGTCCTTCTGCTGATATCCAGGAATGCCGCGGCCTTGGTCTGGTTCCAATCGAACTTCCGCAGCGCTTTCAGGATGAGCTCCTTCTCGACGGCCTCGAGGCTGATGCCCTGAGGGGGCAAGTCCAGTTGAAGGGCTTCGGAACCGGGCTTCTCGCTCCGCAGGAAATCCGGCAGATCGTGCAATGTAATCTCGTCGCCAATGGCCAATACCGTCAGGCGCTCGATGACGTTCTCGAGTTCGCGGACGTTTCCCGGCCAGCGGTATGCGCAGAAGCGGGGCACGAGGTGGGGTGGAAGCTTCAAGTTGGGAAGGCCGTGTTTTTGCTTCGTCTTGAGGAAGAGGGACTGCACCAGTTCGGGGATGTCGTCGGCGCGGTCCCGGAGCGGCGGCAGTTCCAGCGGGATTACGGCGAGCCGGTAGAACAGATCTTCGCGGAACGCGCCGTCTTCGATGAGGGCTTGCAGGTTTCGGTGGGTGGCCGCAATGATGCGCACATCGACCACAACCGGGCCGGTGGCGCCCACCTTCTCGATCTCGCCTTGCTGAATGAGCCGCAACAGCTTCACCTGAAGCTCCACGGGCAGCTCGCCGATCTCATCGAGAAACAGAGTGCCACCGTCGGCGACCTCGACTTTGCCGCGTTTTGGCGAGAGCGCTCCGGTGAACGACCCCTTGACGTGGCCGAAGAGCTCCGATTCCAGCAGGTCCTTTGGAATTGCGCCGCAGTTGATGACGACAAACGGCTTGTCTTTGCGCCGGCTGTTCTGGTGAATGGCCCGGGCCAGCAACTCCTTGCCCGTGCCGGTTTCTCCCCGGATGAGCACGGTGGAGTCCCGTTGGGCAACGCGGGAAGCCATCTCCAGCACGCTCAGCAGCACCTTGGAATGGCCGATGATGCTTTCAAAGCCGTACTTCCGATCGAGGCTGACCCGCAGGCTACGCACTTCCTCCACCAGTTGCTGGCGTTCTACGGCGCGGTTCACAACGAGCACGAGCTCTTCGTAGTCGATGGGCTTGGTGATGTAGTCATACGCCCCGGCCTTCATGGCCTCAACCGCGGTCTGAACGGTTCCGAACGCCGTGATCATGAGGACCGTGGTTTGCGGAGAAGACTGGCGGACTTTCTTGAGCAGATCGAGCCCGGAGAGTCCCGGCATTTTCCAGTCGGTGATGACCAGGGCGGGCGATTCCTGGTCGATCAGGCGGAGTGCGTCTTCGCCGTTTGCGGCCGTGAGCACGTCATACCCGGCCTCCTCAAGCTGTAGCTGGGTGATGCGGCGCAGGCTTTCGTCGTCATCCACGACGAGGATGTTTCTAAGCGTCATGCAGCCTCTCTTGACGGAGCGGGAGCGACACGGAAAACGTCATGCCCCTGGAGGGGTTGGCTTCCGCCGTAAGAATTCCCCCGTGCTGCTCCACAATCTGGTGAGCCACCGATAGCCCGAGCCCGGTTCCGCCTTCCTTGGTGGTGAAGAACGGGTCGAAGATCCGGTCGCGATCGGCCGCGTCGATCCCGCAGCCCTCGTCCGTCACTTCCATCCAGACCCGGCCGTTGCGCGTTCCGGCCGACAGCGATATTTTGCCTCCATCGGGCGTGGCCTGGATCGCATTGATGAGCAGGTTCAGAATGACCTGCTTCATCAGCTCGGGGTCGCATTCAACGGGCGCCATTTGCGGCGGGACGTCCTTGCCCAGAGAGATGGGTCTGGCACCAATGGCGTGCGCGGCCAATGCCATCACGGAATCGAGCAGGGCCTCGACGTCGGTGGGCTGGTACTTGGGGGCGCGGGGGCGGGCGAAATCCAGGAAGTGCGTCAGCAGATGGTTGAGCCGCTGGCATTCTTTGATGATGATCGCCAGGCACTCGGCATCTTTTTGTTCCAGGCGCAGGTTTCTTTGCAGAATCCCGGCAGCGCCCGCGATACTGGCCAGGGGATTTCGAATCTCGTGCGCCAGGCCGGCGGACAACTGTCCCAGAGCGAACAGCCGCTCGGCGCGCTTCATGCGCTCAAAGTTCTCCTGTAGCTGCTTGTAGACCTCGGTCAATCGCCCGGTGGTGCGCTCCAGGTCCGCACGCTGCTTGCGGCCGCGCTCCGCCAGCACGCCGGTCAGGACGCCGGTCGCACAGAACACGGGAACATCGAGGATCTGATCGACGGCATAACTCGGCAAAGCCGCGATGGTTAGGAGATTGTGCGGGGCATTGGAAATTCCGGCAAGAAGCGCAGCCGCGAGACCGCCTCGCCAGCCCAGGCTCAGGCCCGCGAAGGCGATCGGCAGATAGTACAGGTGCTGAAAAACGTTGTGCCAGTGCAGTTGGGAAAGAGGCATGACCAGGTGGAGGGTGCTGACCACCAGAATCCCCCCAGCCGCCGCGGCAACGCGCGTCCCAACTGAGCTTTGATGCTTCACTAGAGTTCCATCGCCAGTGTATCGGCCGGCGCAGTGCAGGGCAATCCTGCATCCGCGGGACCAGACCGGCGCGGCTGTGGCATCGCACATGCACGGGAGGTGCCTGTGCAGCCAAATGGAGGTTTCGAATGAAGATCAAGACCTTAGGTCTGGCAATTCTTCTGGCAGCCGGTTTCCTGGCTTCCAGCGCAACGGCCGACCAACCCAAGAGCTATCGCATCACCATCGGCGCCGTGTCGAAGGTAGGACAGGCGGAGCTCCAACCGGGGGAGTACAGGCTGGTTGTCGATGAGCCGAAAGTCCGTTTCATCGAACAGAAATCCGGCAAATCCGTGGAACTCGATGCGAAGGTTGAAAGCGGCGACCGGAAGTTCGACAGCACCGAGATACGTTCGGCACAAGTGGATGGAGCCAGTCAGATCCGTGAAATCCGGATCGGCGGCACCAAGACCAGGATTGCGTTCGACTAGAGTCTCCCGGCAGACCGAGATCACTGGGTCCGGTGGCAAAGGGATGCCAATGTTTGTGCGGTTCCTCACGAGCATTCCAGCCCCGGGCTCGGTGTTCCAAATCGGGCAGTCGGTTTCCAGAGCATTTGGCCGGGACCAGGGTCGATTCGGTGTTTGTAGCCAGTTCCTTCAGCGCTGGCGTGATGTGGTCAATCGCTGCCGCTGCCCAAATGAGCGTGTTTCGGGAGCTTGGTTTGGCGGCTCTGAGCAGGAATCTTCCGGCACTTCCGCCAGGAGCCCAGGCAAAGGCGAGACGAGGCGCAAGATCGCGGTGATCGCGGATATTATTCTGCAATTCGTGACGCAGGCCAGCAGTGAGCGTCAGTTGTGGATGGATTCGCCAATCGTCTTGGACAAATATCGGCATCTGCCTGGCTCACATCGGCCATCGGATCACCTTCCATTATCGAGAACCGGCCCCCTCCAATGCTCTGATCTGCTGAGATGTCCAACCGTCTCCCAGCCCTACCTGAGAGCAACTTCGGAGCCACCTCGGAATAAACACTCCAAAATCCAGAACGCCGCCGGCAGACGGCAGATGAATTGCTACGTCGGAAAGATCAGCCGGTCTGCACGAGCACCAAATTGATAAGTCCAGCCTCTGGCCAGGATGGTTGTTCCCTTCAATTTTCCCAGGAAGAAGGTTTGTCGGCTTGTTGGAGAAGGGCTCTCTTCGACCCGGCGGACGATAGCTGTCGATAAAACAGCCCTCCCCACTAGTCTAGTGGGAGGCCCCGAAATAGATTGCCTTCGCAAAGCGCGATCTGCGGCGGCTGTGCGCACTAATCGTTGCACCCGAAGAGCGCAAACGAGAAACGGCGTGAATGCGACTAGGGCCGATGCCTCAAATGAGGCCCCACTGTCCGAAAGGGTCCTCCAGATGGACAACACGGTCATGGGGTATGTGACCGAACGTGCGAAGGCGCGGCCACCATCGGCACCCGGCAGATCGTACTTCACGTGCCTGCTGTTGCTCCAGAATCCAGACGAAAACGGAAATGAAGCGGCAGGTGTCTCGCGTTGTGATACCCTCTCGCCTTCGCACATGGTTGCGATGTCCTGGCGCCATGACAGCTTCGAGAAGAACTTTCCTATGGAGCGCTTGGGCGTCCGGTCGCGGATGCCGTCGTTAGTCCATTCCTGCGAAGGCGACACCAAGGCCATAATGTGTCCCCTGGGGCTCGTGGCCCACAACGTGCCAGTCTCTTGATGAGGAATAGCGATGAAACATTTTAGCGTGTGTTTGTGTGCCGGTACTGTGGTGGGCCTAATGATCACCGCTCATGGGTTTTCCCAACAAGAAGACAAGGGGCTTTCCCCTCTATCCGGAGCTAGAAGTGACGACCGCATCATACGTGAGGTCCGTCATGAGTTGGTGATGTTGCCGTACTACGGCGTCTTCGACAACCTGGCTTATCGGGTGGACGGCGCCAGCGTAACCTTAATTGGGCAAGTTACGCGACCGACCTTGAAGAGCGATGCCGCCAACGTGGTAAAGCGAATCGAGGGCGTGGACAAGGTCGATAATCAAATCCGGGTACTGCCCCTCTCGTCACTGGATGATCATAGTCGCCTCGCGGTGTATCGAGCCATTTACGGCCAACCGGGACTCGACCGCTACGCGCTCCAGGCCATACCGCCGATCCATATCATAGTAGACAGCGGCAAAGTGGCCCTGGAAGGCGTAGTGTCAACGCAAGCCGACAAGGACTTGGCGAATATCCGGGCCAACGGCGTACCCGGTGTCTTTTCGGTGACCAACAACCTACAGGTTGAAAAGTAGGATCGGCCTCCTAGCTATCAGTTAATCTTTGCGCAAGGGCCCGCGTGAGGGCCGACTTCGTGTGTTCGGGCGAACTAGGTGGACGTAGCGGGACACGGCACTGGGGCGGCGGGACGCACAATGAGGCTACCGCGCCGGCAGTTTTCGCGGCGCAACGCGACGAGGCATGTCGTTTGCGGATGGAATGCGGAAGGAGGATTCCGATTCCTTCGACGTCAAAGTGGACCACGAACAGACGGTCAAGGACCGGTTCAGTGTTCGCTATAGTTTCCAGCGCCCCGTGGTGACCGACCCGGGCCGCTTCGGCATCTACGGCGGCGGCGGCAAAGCCTTCGCGGCGACGGGCATTAACCGCACGCAAAGCACGGCGGTCAACTACACGCGCCTGTTTTCCTCGACCTTCATCCTGGAGGCACGGGTGGGGCTGAGCCGTTACAGCAACGTCGCGACCAACCTCGATAGCGGTACCAAACTACGATGGCAGTATTGCCTCCGTACCAGCTTCGCAACCGTCGTCTCCAACTTCGCGGTATCGGACGTTATTGACAGAATTCCGTGTCGCCAAAAGGGAAGTGATCCTGCGTGCCACGATAGTTCTTCGCGGGGGTATATGTGACGAATGAACTCACACAAAAAACTTCGAGGAGATGCGAGACCAAACAGACCAACCACGCTTTATGTCGTAACACTGCTGTCCGGCTAAACTTTTCTTCGGTTCGATAACGGTAGTGGAATCAGCGGGCTAGGGGGAGTTTTGGGTTTTTCGATTTGACCCGAGTTCTCGGTGCAGTGTATCCTGAACAGGACCCGGAAATCCGAAAGAAAAATTCGGGGTTGCCGCAATGAGCTACTCATTATCAAAAATCCCCTGGCGCCGCGTCCTCGGCGCTGCGTTTGCAGTCATTGCCCTGAGTTTCCTTATCGCGATTGTCATCATTACTGTCTACGCGTTTGTCTTGGCTTTTCAGGCTCGGGGCGCTCCCGACCAAACTGCCATTAATCATTTCGCTGCGAGGGTCAGTCCCAAATTGATGCCGTGGCTTGAGATAGTCCTGACGTTGCTTTTGGCCTTCAGGGTTGCTCGAAGAACTGAGGGGGCCAGTATTATCAGTGGTCTCATCGTAGGTATTCTGGCCGGTCTGTTGAGTTTGGCGGTGACCTTGGCCTTTGGGGGGCGGCTTGGTTTGCATAACTCGCTGTTCCTTCTGATCGTTGTGGCGCTGGGGTGGCTCGGGGGCTTCATCGGGCAAAAAACGGTAACCTTCACGCGCCGCAAAGACCCTCGTGGATAGCAATGCTAAGGCGAGAACGCCGTCAAGACCCAAATCTGGATCGCCGTCTCGGGGAGGAGATGGCTTCATCCATACCGGAGGCCGGTCCTACGGACCTCCAAAGCGGAAGTCTTAACAGTCTGAGAGGTCCCGTACTTCCTTGAAACAGAATGGTTCATGGGCAATCAACCAGATCCATCAATGGTCCTGCCAACGGCACTGACCCACGAATTCTCTCGGCGGGTTTATACTACCCGACCTTGGGCGCGATTCTAACTTTGGCTAGTTTGGAAAGGTTCCGGGTGAACGGTCACATCGGCCCGCGGCGCGATCTCCCGGATAGCCGCTTCGATGGTCTCGGTGAGCCCGTGCGCCTGAGCCAGCGTTTGGGCGCCATCCACCAGCACGTGCAGATCGATAAACAGGACCGGTCCCGAATAGCGGGCGCGAACCTGATGACAGTTGCACACCCCCGGCACCGCTTCCACCGCCGCGGCGATCCGCTCCTCCAGGCCGGCGGGCGCGCTATCCAGAAGGGCATCGACGGTCCGGCGGCCGAGTTGGATGCTCACCCACACCACCAAGGCAGAGACACCCAGGGCAGCGACGGCGTCGCCGTTGCGCAGGAACTGCAGGCGTGGCCACCATTCGCCGGCTTTGACCGAGATCAGGCCGAGGATGACCACGGCGGAACTCCAGACATCGGTCTCGAAATGCAGCGCGTCGGCTTCCAGAGCCTGGCTGTGGTACTTGACGGCAACGTGCGACAGCACCCGCGATCGGGAAGCGTCGATGACAATCGAACCCAGCATCACCGCGAAGGCCCACCAGGTGACTTCGAGATCGACACGATGAGAGATCAACCGGTGGATCGCTTCACGAACGATCCAGGCGCACGTCACGAGCAGCAGAAGAGTCTCGACCAGCGCCGAGAGATTCTCGACCTTGCCGTGGCCGTAGAGGTGCGTACGGTCCGGGGGACGCCCGGAGAAACGCACCGCGAGGAAGGTCAGCAGTCTGCTGCCACCAGGTCGAGCCCGGAGTGGGCGGCTTCCGCCAGGATGCCGAGGCTGCCGGTCAGAACACCAACGACGATCTTGAATGCGGTAAGCCCGACGGCGGCGAACAGCGAGGTCAGCGCGGCGGACTGCTTCTCACGGCCCTCGCTGTCGGGAATCGGAGTCATAGACCTGTTAATCAGATTACATCTGCTGTACTCAAGCGGGCCTAGCCCGACTTTCGCAAACTCGGACCTCATTTTCTCATGCCGAAGGCTGTTCATCGGGATCTGGTGCACTCGGACTCCTAGATGAAAGAAGTATAGG
>Ga0209517_10007466_pt1 | contig 13080 bp, 8 predicted proteins | sample PeaSoiMetSII2010_FD_187695 | JGI IMG/M metagenome (GOLD analysis project Ga0209517, IMG submission 187695) | Peat soil microbial communities from Weissenstadt, Germany - SII-2010 (SPAdes) (version 2) | ecosystem: Environmental > Terrestrial > Soil > Wetlands > Peat | place: Germany: Weissenstadt...
CGGACCGCGACAATGACGGCGTGAACCTGCACAACGGCATCTGGGCGGCGATCGCGCACGGCGCCGCCGGCACGGCCCAGCTTTGGTGGTGGGGACAGTATGTGGATCCGAAGAACCTCTACTTCCACTACCAGGCGGTGGCCAATTTTGTGAAGGATGTTCCCTGGACCACCGCCGATTTCGAGAAGGCGGAAGTAACGGTCAGCGACGCGAATTTGCGGGTGGTGGGGCTGCTCGGCAAGCCTCTCTCCATTCTCTGGCTGCAGAACAAGGCCCACACCTGGTGGAACGTGATTACCGACAAGCCGATTCCGTCCATTCGGGATGCGGAGGTCACGCTGGCCGGCTGCCCGTCAGGCACGCGGCGGGTGGAGTATTGGGACACGTGGGAGGGCCGCGTGATGGAGACCCGCAGGATCAGAGCCGAAGGCGGCAAGCTGCGGATTCCGGTGCCGCAACTGGAACGCGATATCGCGATCAAAGTGTTCTGACGCGAACAGCGGGGCGCGTGCATGGCGAAGGCGTTAGAATAGGACGAATCAAGAATAACAGAGGTGGTTATGCGAAAGTGGGCTCTTGTCTTTTTGATCTGCTCGGTCGCGCGGGCCGAGGAGAAGATCGCGATCGACAGCCTGGGCCGGGTTATCGGCCTGCTGTCTGGCGGGACGAAACTGACCGTGAGTTCCGGCCTGGTCGCCGTGCTGGCCGGCGGCCAGCGGATTCCGCTCCAGGTTCGCCAAGGCAGTCAGCGCGGCATCCGACGCGAAGGCCCGCTTGCGTGGTCGGGATCTTTCGCGTTGCCGGGCGCCACCGCGGGACAGTACCGCGTGAGCGCGGAAGAAGACGCTTCGAGTGTCCGCTATACTGCGGCCGTGACCCCAGGAAGCGCCCTCGATCTGGACGCTCTTGAGTTCGTGGTTGATCTGCCGCGCGGCGTCTTCGCGAATGGACGCCTCAGCGCGCACGGAGCCGCCGATGTTGCTATTCCAACGACCAAGCCGCCCGATGGAGCCGTCTATCGGGGTGAGACCGCCTCGCTGCGTCTGGATGACGCTGCCGGGAAATGGATGCTCAACGTGGCGTTTGAGAAGCCCTACCCCCTGGCGCTGATCGATCGCTACGATACTTTGGGCCGGTCGTATCAGCTTCGGGTGACAATGGCGCGCGGTCGCCTCGCTCCCGGGGCCAACGCGACACTCGCAACCACGTTTGGTTTGATCGTCAAGAACACCGCGCCACAGCCTCCCGTGCACGTCACGCTCGATTCCTCCAGGGTGCGCTTCCACTTTGACGGTTTCGGCGGCAACTATTGTTTTAGCAACGGCTCACCGGTTACCGCTTTCACGCTCGACAACCTGAAGAGCGCCTGGGCGCGCTATGAGCTGAAAGCTACGGCGTGGGACACGGAGCGCGACAACCCCGGCCCGGTCCTCCGTAAGGATTTCGAAACCATGCGCCGGCTTCAGCAGGCGGGCGCGAAGTCCGTCATCAGCATCTGGTGGCTGCCGGAGAGGCTCTACACCGATCCGAACCAGAAGACCCGCAACGATCACTTCCGCATCATCGACCGCGCGAAGTGGAATGACGCTCTCGACCTCGTCGGCAGCTATCTGCTTTATGCCAAACGCGAGTACGGGGTGGAACCCGATCTGTTCTCGTTCAATGAAGCCAATGTCGGCGTCTACGTCGGCTTCACTCCCGAGACTCACGCCGAGGAGATCAAGAAGTTCGGCGCCTACTTCCAGAAACTCGGGCTGAAGACCAAGATGCTGCTGGGCGACACAACCGGCCTCAGGGATACCCATAAGTGGGTCCTGGCAGCGGCCGCGGACCCGGAGGCAATGCAGTACGTCGGTGCCGTGGCCTTTCACTCCTGGGGCGGCGGCACTCCGCAGAACTACACCGATTGGGGCGACGTCGCCGAGTGGCTCAAGCTCCCGCTTCTGGTCGACGAATTGGGAGTCGACGGGATGTCGCACACCGGCCGCTTGTGGGACGCCTACGATTACGGCATGCGGGAAGCGGAAATGACGCAGGAGTTGCTGACCTACGCACGTCCCCAAGGGACTCAGTACTGGGAATTCACGAGCGACTACGCCCTGGGGCGTGTGACGTCCGAAGGCAAAGTGGAACCTTACCCCCGCTTCTGGCTGATCAAGCACTTCAACGATCTGACACCGCAACAGAGTGACGCGCTGGCAATTGCGTCCGACGAATCCTCGGTGCTGGTCACCGCATTCCGGGCCCAGGGCAGCTACGCCCTGCACGTCCTGAACCTGGGACTGGTGCGCGAGGCGGTCCTGGCGGGCTTGCCTGACGGGGATTGGCGCGTCACACAATCAACCGAGTCGAAACAGTTCGAAAGCCGACAGGCGGGGCGGCCGGGCGATGGGACGTTGCGTCTCCAATTGCCGGCCAGGTCGCTGGTGACGCTCACAACGCAGGCTGCCGGAAACGCTCCGAGTAGCGGAGGCCGCTGAGAAAGGCTGGCCGCCATTTGCCCCATGCTACACGAATGCCTGGCCGCCGGTCAGCGGCTTCCAGTTACGGCGGGAACGAATCTGTTCTCCATGATTCTGAGAATCGAACTCAACGGTGCGTCGCGAGTTCTTCAGGCGTGGCGATTTTGCTGACGGTTCTGTCCAATCCGGCCCAACAGAGCTGCACATCTTCCATGCGGGATGCGGGAGCGCCGGACCGGGGGTGAGCATCCCCTCCAAAAACGTTGTGGTCTGGGCAGGGCGGGTAAAAATGCTTCAGGTCAGACGCCGGAATCGGGACATCTCCGCAGGCTGCTGTCACCATTCCGGAAGCTGGTGCGCTCGAAAGAAACGCGCGACTACAAGCGATTGCGTCGGCGCCTTCGGGTTGCGCCTAGCGGAGTTTTATGGGGGGCTGAGGCTGGGGGGCGGAGCGCGGCTTGGCGCCGGGCCCGCGGTTGTTCGCTGCGCGGCTCGATGCCGACTTTTCGAACGAACGCCAAGCTCAAACATGCGACGCAGAAAATGTTTTGACTGACGCTCGCAGAAGCAAAACATCCTCGAACATGTCCTGCCGCGGGTGTTAGCGGGCCAGATGTCGCAAAACGTGTTGCGGGCCGCCGAAAGGTCGCTTGGCACGCGCAACTTGGGCGTCATGACCGAGCCCGGCAAAACCAGCTTCGAAAATAGTGGAAGGATGGCTGACGATCCGGGAGTTGTCCGCAGCGATCTATCGGAGAATTATGCGGAGCTCGTTCGTTTGAGCCGATCCCGGGGGAATCGAGCGGCGCAGGTAGAGGCGAGCTCACCGCTGCCCGCAGAGCCTCATGGGGTCGACATGCGTCACTCATGGATGCCAAAGGCAGGAAGCGCGTCTCTATGCAGGTCACGGCGGATGGTTGCCTTCTATGACACAAAGAGTGCCGTCATTCAGCAGTGCGCGCCGCTGGGTGTAGGATAGTCGGCGCGCGGCCGTCCCGCCAAGCGGCCGGCGCGAGGTGATACCCTTAATGTCGAGGTTTCCGAAAGGAGGTCTCTATGCCCACATGGACCCGGGCACTCCTTTGCGTCCCTGTCTGCGCCTTCGGCCTGTTGGCGGCGGACACCCGTTGTGAACCCAGCGCGAACGCACAGGAGGCCCTCGATCAGTTGAGCGAGAAGAGCCGGGACATGAAGTACGCCGAGCGCCTGGCTTACCAGCGAGAGGCCCTCGAGGAGCTGCTGCGAAAGCCTCCCGGCGAAATGGCCATCGAGCGCCGCTACGTCGATCTGTTCAAGAACGACATTCCCGACGAACTGCCCGCCCTACAGAAACGGTACCGGGAGCGCGCTGCGGCGAACGCGAAAGACCCGGCGGCCGCTTACATCGCGGGCGTCACGCTTCAAAGATACGACACGCCGGAAGCGATCCGGCTCATGGAAAGGGCCAAGAAGCTCGACCCCGGCTTCGGCTGGGCGTACCTCTCGCTGACCAATACCTACAGCCGCGGGAAGTTCGCGGACAAGGCGAAATCGGCCGAGAACATCGCCGGCTACTTCCGCGTGTGCCCCGACAGCACCAGCAGTTGGGGCCTTTCGCTGCTGGGGCAGCACGGCACGCCGGAGCTTCAGGCAGCGACGGCCAAACGCCTTCGGGAGCGCCTCGCCGGCGAATCCGATTACAGAGAGCTGGAGCGTTTCGGCGACGTGTGGGCCATGGAATTTCGCACGCGACCCGTGCCGGAACACGCGGCGCTGCGCAAACAGGTGGCGGCGGACTTGAAGGTGGTGGAGGCGCGTAATCCAAAGCCGGACGCGGAGTGGCTCGATTTCCTGAAGGGCGGGTACAAGCAAAGCCGAGCGGCGGCGGAAACGATGGACGCCCTCGACAATCGCGTCCTGAAGGAGTTTCCGTCGTCGGATACGGCTCTCTCGATTCTGCGCGCCCGCTGGAGCAAGGCGCATCCGGAGCCCAAGGCGGAAGATTCGGCCGAAACCTGGGACAAGTTTTTTCGGGCGCGGGTCGCGGCAACCGAGGGGTGGATCCGGCAGTTTCCCAACGAGGACTACCTGAAGGATTCGCTCTTCTCCCTTATGTCGTTGCTGCGGCCGGTGCCCGTGGAAAAAGCGATGGCGGCGGCGGAAGCGACCCTCACGGAACGCTGGGGGCCGGATTCTTCTGCGATGACGCAACTGGCGCGGTTCTACCTCGACAATGGCGCCAAGCCCGCACGCGCGCTGGAGCTGATTCGGGCTGCCGAACCGCTCATACAGAAGGAAGTGCATCAGGAATCGGTTTACGACGATCTCACCGAGAAGCAGCTCGAAGACCAGCGAAAGTACCAGGCCCGTGTGGAACAGGGCATGCAGAACCTGTTGCTCAGCGCCTACAGGGCGCTTGACCGGGTTGCGGACGCACGCGCATTGAAGGCCAAGCTGGAGGGCCCGGTTCCGCAGGATGCGGCACAGGCAACCGTCCACTGGACGAACCTGGCGCTCGAGGCTGAGATCGGGGGCCGCAAGACCGACGCTCTGACGTACTATCAGGCGGCGCTCAATGCGCGCCTCAAACCTCCGGACAAGCGCTACGGGCGCACGGAGGATCCGCTGATGGACGACGCGCGCAAGCTTTTCATGGCGACGGGCGGCACTGAAACCGCCTGGGCTGTGGTGGAGCCAGCGGTCCCCAGCGAAGAGCCTTACCGGCACCGATGCGCGATGGGAGCGCGCGGACAAACCGCTGCCTGCTTTTGAGCTGGCCGACCTCACCGGCAAGACCTGGACTATGAAGGCACTGGAGGGCAAGACGGTATTGATCAATGTCTGGGCCAGTTGGTGAGGGCCCTGCAATGCGGAGTTGCCGCATATACAGAAGTTGTACGAGAAGACCAAGGATCGCAGCGACCTCCTCGTCGTGACGATGAACATCGATGAGGAACTGGGATTGGTAGAGCCGTTTATCAAAGAGAAGGGCTATACCTTCCCGGTGCTGCCTGCTTATACTTTCATCCACAACATGTTGGATTCGGTCGGCGTGCCGCAAAACTGGATTCTTGACCGCCAGGGCAGATGGCAATGGCAGATGCTCGGATTCAACTCCATGGAGGTGGACTGGGAAGGCACAACGCTGGCCAAGCTCGAGTCTGTGCAGAAGGGAATGTGAGGATCGCTCCCTACGGTCGCGGCGCGGAAATCAGTGCGTCGTGCGGCGCATCAGTACAACGTTGCGGGTAGTCAGGCCGCGCGTTCATCGCCGGCATAATACGGAATCCACACGGCTGGTTTGTCGCCGTCCTTTGGAAGTGACCCACCGGCCGGGTCAGGCGCCATCCGGAGGTTGACTGGGCTACCAGTGGTCAGATCCTGCCTGACGCCGTGGTATTGATCTACCGGAGAATTCGGTGCGCGACACGAAATCAGCTACCGATATCACCGGATATCGGGGTGCAGTACGGCGGCGGCTGGGACGCAGCACGGCACAAAGGGCGCTTGTGATTCGCTGGTGGGAAGGGGATTCCGCGACAGTTACTCGAACTGTCGGTCGTGCGTTGGCAGAAAGACCGGCGCACGAGCGCATGCAGTACGTCGCTTTCGCGCAAATGAGCATCGGTCACACAACGGAAATGAGCCCGGCTTCTCGGGGGTGACAATCTCTCCAGCGCGGATTTGGCAGAGCCCCCCGGCCTCCAAACTCCGGGCAGCGCCCCCAACCCCCGGTCTTCCGGCCCCCGGCTCCTGGGGACGACCCTCTGGTCGCGTTCTTGGGCCCGCCGTCGGCGTCTGCCCAAGTCCGCAGATCGCTCTCGCAGAATCAGCCACCTGGATTAAGAGAACGCCCCCGCGCCCTTAACTCATTCCTGATCCTTTCTTTACGACTTCTTTATGCCCCGACCCGTACTCTGAGAAACGGGAGAATCATGAACACTCAAGGTGAGCTTCGAATCGATCCCGGATGCCTCCAGGCGGATGGCGCCTGCGCGGAGATGGAAATCGTCGTCCCCTACACCGAATGGTCCGTGACCGACGCCCTCTTGCGGCGAGCCGCCGAATTGACCGCCGGACTGAACGCCCGCGTGACCCTGGTGGCGGTCCACACGATCCCCTACCCCGCCACGTTTGGCTGCCCGGCAGCCGTCCACGCCCACCTGGTGGAGCAATTGGTCGATCTCGCCAGCCGGTGCCCGCTCCCCGTAACCCCGCACATTGTTTTGGCGCGGGGCCGGGAGGAAGGCTTTCTGTACATCCTGCCACCCGAGGCTACGGTGCTGATCGGTTCCCGAAAGCACTTCTGGAGAACTGCCGAGGAGCGCCTCGCGCGCACCCTGGCCCGAGACGGCCACAAAGTCGTTCTGGTACACGTACAATAGATGGACCTATGCTCGATTTGACATTCGTGTTGATCGCCATTCTCTTCTTCCTGGTGAGTTGGGCCTTTGTGAAGGGCTGCGACCGCCTCTAGAGGCACTCATGGAATACATACTTTCACTCGTAGTTGCCGTCGGGGTCGGCGTGTACCTGTTCTACGCGCTGCTGCGCCCCGAGCGGTTTTAGGACAAACATCATGACTGGCAACGGGATTCTCCAAATTGCGGTCTACTTCCTCGTGATCGTGGCGCTCACCAAACCGATGGGCGCTTACATGGCGAAGGTCTTCGCCGGCGAGCGCACCTGGATGCACCGTCTGTTGCGGCCCCTTGAAGCCGCCGTCTACAAGATCTGTGGCATCGATGAAAACGGCGAGCAGCATTGGACGCGGTACGCCGGCGGCGTGCTCGTCTTCAGCCTGGTAGGCCTGCTGTTCACTTACCTGCTCCAGCGCGTGCAGCAATGGCTGCCGCTGAACCCCCAAGGTCTGGGGAACGTCGGCGCCGACCTTTCGTTCAACACCGCCGCCAGCTTCACCACCAACACCAACTGGCAGTCTTACACGCCCGAGACCACCATGAGCTACCTCACCCAGATGGTCGGGCTCGCCACTCACAATTTCTGGTCCGCGGCCACGGGCATCGCCGTGGCCATCGCATTCGTCCGCGGATTCTCGCGGCACTCGGCGAAAACGCTGGGCAGTTTCTGGGTCGATTTCACCAGGGCAAATATCTATATCCTAATCCCCCTTTCGGTCGTCGGAGCGTTGCTGCTGGTCTCCCAAGGTTCGATTCAGAATTTTGACAGGTACACCAAAGCCACCACGCTGGAAGGGGCCGTACAAACGATCCCGCAAGGCCCCCTGGCGTCGCAGGAAGCCATCAAGATGATCGGCACCAACGGCGGCGGTTTCACCAACGCCAACTCCGCCCATCCCTACGAGAATCCGACGCCCTTCTCGAATTTCCTCCAGATGGTGTACATCTTCATCATTCCCGCTGGCCTTACCTATACCTTCGGCAAGATGGTCAAGGACACGCGCCAGGGCTGGGCTATTTTCGCAGCCATGAGCGTTCTGTTCTTCGCTGGCGTGTTCGTAGTCTATCCCTTCGAGCAGGCCGGTAATCCCAACCTGGCGAAACTCGGCATCGAATCCAGCGCCACCGCCACGCAGTCCGGCGGCAACATGGAAGGCAAGGAGGTGCGCTTCGGCATCGCCAACTCGTCACTGTTCACCGTGATCACCACCGACGCCAGTTGCGGCGCGGTCAACAACGCGCACGACACCCTGACGCCGCTCGGCGGGCTGGTGCCCCTGGTCAATATCCAACTCGGTGAAGTCGTCTTCGGGGGCGTCGGCTCGGGCATCTACGGCATGCTGCTGTTTGCCATTCTCGCCGTGTTCATCGCCGGCCTCATGGTGGGCCGCACGCCGGAGTACCTGGGCAAGAAGATCGAGCAGAAGGAAGTCAAGATGGTGATGCTGGCCGTGATGGTGCTGGAATTCACCATTCTGGGGTTCGCGGCTACCGGTTCGGTAGCGCACTTCGCCAAAGACAGTTGGATCAACCCGCCCGGGCCGGCGATCGCCAATCTGGGGAACAACGGACCGCACGGGCTTTCCGAGATGCTCTACGCCTACACCAGCGGCGTCGGCAACAACGGCAGCGCCTTCGGCGGCATCAGCGCAAACACGCCGTATTTCAACACCACCATCGGGATCGCGATGTTGATGGGGCGCTTCCTGATGCTGATCCCGCTCTTGGCCGCGGCGGGCAGCCTGGCGCAGAAAAAACTGGTGCCGGTTTCGGCTGGAACGTTTCCCACGCACGGGCCGCTGTTTGTGGGCCTGCTGGTGGGGGTGGTCGCGATCGTTGGCGCCCTCACCTTCTTCCCGGCGCTCTCGCTCGGGCCCATTGTCGAACACTTCCTGATGCATCAGGGCACTCTTTGGAGCTAATATGGCCACAACCATGACACCTCCTACGTCCGGCAGCGCCAATGATATGACGTCGCTGATTTCCAAGAAGGCCCCGCGGGCGCGTCCGTTGCTCGACCCGCCCATCGTGAAGCGCGCCATCACCGATTCCTTCCTCAAGCTGAACCCGCGCCTCATGATGAAGAACCCCGTGATGTTCGTGGTGGAAGTGGGCGCGGCCATGACCACCATCCTGACGGTGAGAGATCTGGCCGCCGGGTCGGGCCTGCTGGGCTTCACCTTCCAGATCACGCTTTGGCTGTGGTTCACCGTGCTCTTCGCCAACTTCGCGGAGGCCATGGCCGAGGGCCGGGGCAAGGCCCAGGCCGATACCCTGCGCAAAACCAAAACCGAAACCACCGCGCGCCGCCTGCTCAACGGCGCCAAAACCGAGATCGTGCCCGCCACGCAACTCCGCAGCGGCGACGTCGTCCGCGTGGAGATCGGCGAGACCATTCCTGGCGATGGCGACGTCATCGAAGGCATCGCCAGCATCGATGAATCGGCCATCACCGGCGAAAGCGCCCCCGTCATCCGCGAGTCCGGCGGCGACCGCAGCGCCGTCACCGGCGGCACCAAGGTCCTCTCCGACTGGATCAAAGTCAAGATCACCTCCAACCCCGGCGAGACCTTCCTCGATCGCATGATCGCCCTGGTGGAAGGCGCCGAGCGGCAGAAGACCCCCAACGAAATCGCGCTCAACATCGTGATCGCCGGCCTCACCCTGGTCTTCCTGCTGGCCGTGGTCACGCTCCACCCGTTCGCCCTCTACAGCGTGAAAGCCTCCGGCTCCGGAACCGCTCCCTCGGTCACCGTCCTGATCTCGTTGTTGGTCTGCCTCATCCCCACCACCATCGGCGGATTGCTCTCCGCCATTGGAATTGCTGGCATGGACCGCGTCATGCAGCACAATGTGCTGGCCATGAGCGGCAAGGCCGTCGAAGCCGCGGGCGACGTCAACACCCTGCTGCTCGACAAGACCGGCACCATCACGCTAGGCAATCGCCAGGCCGTGGAGTTCATCCCAATCGGCGACGTCCACCAAAGCGAGCTGGCCGACGCCGCGCAGCTTTCCTCGCTCGCCGACGAGACTCCAGAAGGCCGCTCGATCGTCGTGCTGGCCAAGCAGGAATACAATATCCGCGGGCGGGAAGTGGCAGCGCACGAGGCCCACTTCATTCCCTTCACCGCCCAGACCCGCATGAGCGGCGTCAACATCGACGGCCGCCAGATCCGCAAAGGCGCAACCGACTCCGTGATGGAGTTCGTGAACGAGCAGGGCGGCACGGTTCCTACCGAGCTGATGGACGTCACCGACCGCATCTCGCGCTCCGGCGGCACGCCCCTGGTGGTTGCCGACCGCGCCCGCGCCTTGGGCGTCATTCACCTGAAGGACGTCGTGAAAGGCGGAATGCGCGAGCGCTTCCAGCAGCTCCGCGCCATGGGCATCCGCACCGTCATGATCACCGGCGACAATCCGTTGACCGCCGCGGCCATCGCCGCCGAAGCCGGCACCGACGACTTTCTGGCGCAGGCCACGCCCAAAGACAAGATGGATCTCATCAAGAAAGAACAGGCCGGCGGACGCCTCGTGGCCATGACCGGCGATGGCACCAACGATGCCCCGGCGCTGGCGCAGGCCGATGTCGGCCTGGCCATGAACACCGGCACCATGGCCGCCAAGGAAGCCGGCAACATGGTGGATCTCGACAGCAATCCCACCAAGCTGATCGAGGTGGTGGCCATCGGCAAACAGTTGCTGATGACGCGCGGCGCCCTCACCACGTTTTCCATCGCCAACGATATCGCCAAGTACTTTGCGATCCTTCCGGCCATGTTCATGGGCACCTATCCGGTCATGTCGAAGCTCAATATCATGGGGCTGGGGACGTCGATGGGCAGGCACAGCCCGCAAAGCGCCGTCCTGGCCGCCGTGATATTCAACGCCCTGATCATCATCGCGCTCATTCCCCTGGCGCTTCGTGGCGTGAAATACAAGCCCATGAGCGCCGCCGCTCTGCTGCGGCGCAACCTCTTCGTATATGGCGTGGGCGGTGTCATCGCGCCCTTCCCCGGCATCTGGCTCATCGATCGCCTGCTGGGGCTCTTACGTCTGGCGTGAAATATGAAACAACTCATCATTGCAATCAAAGTCACCCTGGTCTTCGCGTTGCTGACCGGCATAGCCTACCCGCTGCTGGTCACCGGTCTTTCCAAGGTGCTGTTCCACCATCAGGCGGAAGGCAGCCTGATTCCTCTTAACGATAAGATCGTGGGATCCGAGCTGATCGGCCAGCGCTTCACCCGGCCCGAATATTTTCACGGCCGCCCGTCCAGCGCCGGCAACGACGGCTACGACGGCCTGTCTTCCAGCCCGTCGAACCTCGGCCCCACCAACCAACACCTGATCGAGCGGGTCCAGGGTGACCTGAAGAAGTTCCGGGACGAGAACCCTACCTTCACCGGCCCGGTACCGGCCGACCTGCTGACCGCTTCCGGGAGCGGGCTCGATCCCCACATCAGTCCCGCCTCCGCCGAAGCCCAGGTCGCCCGCGTGGCTGCGGCTCGCGGCGCCAGCCCGGATACCATCCGGCAGGTAGTCGCCGCCAACACCCAGGGCCGTCAGTTCGGATTCCTGGGTGAGCCGCGCGTCAACGTTCTCCAGTTGAATCTTGCATTGGACCAGGCCGCTCCACTGCACAAGTAACGATGCGGGCGGGGCCGCTCTCCGCCGACTCCTGCCCATCTTCCGCACCTTCGGCTGGCGATGCCGTGGCGCAGGCACTCTTGCCTGCCGGGTCGAGACTCGTCTCGACCAATCTTCGCGAGTCCGCCCAAGCGCAAGGTGCGGAAGAACAAGATCCGGCGGCAGGAGATTCGGGAGCGCGGGCTGGAGCGGGCGGCGGCGCGGGAAACGGCGTGAGGATGCGGGATAATCGACACAGTATGAAGACCACACTGCTGCTTCTTCTCGGCTGCTCGCTGGCGGCGCTGGCCGCGAGCAACTTCGTCACCGGCAAGACCGATCCCGAGGCGGCCGGCATGAATCCGGCGCGGCTGGCTCGCATTCCGGCGCGCATGAAAGAGTACGTCGACGCGGGTAAGACCGCGGGCGTGGTAACGCTGTTGGTGCGGCACGGGCACATCGCCAGCCTGGAGGCGGTGGGGTACCGCGAGATGGAGAGCAAAGCCCCCATGCGCACCGACACGATCTTCCGGATCGCGTCGCTGACTAAGCCCATCACGTGCGCCGGCGTCATGATCCTGGTGGACGAGGGACGCGTGTCGCTGATCGATCCGGTGGAGAAATACCTGCCGGAGTTCAAGGGGCTCAAGCTGAATCCCTGCGGGACGCGGGCGGGAATCAACTGCGAGCTGGTCACGCCCTCGCGGCCGGTGAACATCCTCGACTTGATGACGCACACCTCGGGTCTGCCGGGCTCGGCGCCGGCGGGCGGCACACCCCCGAACACGCTGGCGGAGATGGTGGCCAACGTCTCGAGGGCGGCCTTGCTCTTCGAGCCGGGGACCGAGTGGAACTACAGCAATATCGGGATCGCCGCGCTCGGGCGGGTGATCGAAGTGGTGGCCAAAGAGCCCTACGACCGATTCCTGGAGGAGCGGATCTTCCGGCCGCTGGGGATGGAGGACAGCTTCTTCTTCATTCCGCCGGCCAAGGAGAGCCGCGTGGCCGCGGTCTACACGTACGAGGGCGACGGGCTGAAGCGCGCCCCCATGCAGCAGAGAAAGATTCCGGCGCCCGAGGGCGGGCTCTTGAGCACGGCGAGCGACCTGGCGCGTTTTCACCAGATGATGCTGAACCAGGGAACGCTGAACGGGCAGCGAATCCTTTCGGCCGCGGCCGTGGAAGCCATGACCGCGTCGCAGACCGGGTCGATGAAGGCGGGCTTCGCGCCCGGAGTGGGCCACGGGCTGGGCTTCGAGGTGGTGCGGGAGACGCCGGGCACGTATCGCTACAACTCGATTGGAAGCTACGTGAAGGGCGGCGCGTACCGCACGTACGGCTGGGTGGATCCGGCCAAAGACCTGGTGGGGATCATCCTGATGCAGCGCACGAATGGCGGCGGCGACGTGGCGGACGAGTTCAACAGCTTCATGGCGATGGCGGCGGCGGCGATCGAGCGCTGAGGGTACCCCGATGGGGGTTAGGGGTTAGGGGCAACACTGTTCACTTAAGCGTGGCGCAGGCTGTCAAGCCTGCTGAGCCGAGATTCATCTCGGCTTTCTTCTCTTTTCCGGGAGATTCTTCCCCATCCG
>Ga0209517_10007469_pt1 | contig 13077 bp, 11 predicted proteins | sample PeaSoiMetSII2010_FD_187695 | JGI IMG/M metagenome (GOLD analysis project Ga0209517, IMG submission 187695) | Peat soil microbial communities from Weissenstadt, Germany - SII-2010 (SPAdes) (version 2) | ecosystem: Environmental > Terrestrial > Soil > Wetlands > Peat | place: Germany...
AAAGGGGAACTGTATTTCAGACTGTTGCTGGTGCCCGGCCTGCTCGCACTCGTCCTGGCGGCAGTGGGCTATTTCTTCCCAGCTTTCCTGCCGGGCAACAACGCGGCGCTCGCTGGGCTGGTGATTCTGACCCTTGGGCTATTTGGCTGGCGCGCGGCCTATGGCTGGCTGGTGCAACAACCCTATTTTCGCGAACGGGTGTATGTGCTGGGGACTGGGGAGCGCGCACAACGCCTGGTGAACGGCCTTCGCAGCCGCTCCGAACTGGGGGTTGAAGTGGTGGGATGGAGCGGAACCATGGAAGGCGCCACCACCCGCGATACGGTTGCTTCTCACTTGATGGACCAGATTCATCATCAGCACGTTCATCGTGTCATTGTGGCCATGCCCGACCGGCGGGGAACACTTCCCGTACGCGAATTGTTGCAGCTCCGGCTCAAGGGCATCAAAGTGGAGGAAGCCGCCTCCTGGCTGGAGAAAATGTCAGGCCGGATTGAAGTCGAGCAACTCTATCCCAGTTGGCTGATCTTCACCGAGGGTTTTCGCTTTAGCGCAGGATTCATGCTGGTGAGGCGGCTGTTGTCGATCCTGGTTTCGGCGCTGCTTCTGCTGGTCGTCCTGCCCATCATTCCTTTCGTGATTCTGGCCATTAAGCTGGATTCACCGGGGCCGGTGCTTTATCGCCAGAAGCGAATGGGCCGCGCCGGTGTGATCTTCTATTGTTACAAATTCCGCACCATGCGCCGGGACGCCGAAGCCGATACCGGGCCTACCTGGGCGGACAACGACGATCCCCGCATTACCCGCATCGGCAAAGCTCTGCGCATTTCGCGGCTGGATGAGATCCCGCAAGTCTGGTGCGTACTGAAAGGCGACATGGCCTTTGTGGGGCCGCGGCCGGAGCGGCCAGAGTTTGTAGAGTGGCTGACCAAAGAGATTCCATACTATCCGGTGCGGCACGCGGTACGGCCGGGAATCACAGGCTGGGCCCAGATTCGCTACAAATACGGCAATACTCTGGAAGACGCCAAAGAGAAACTTCAGTACGACCTTTTCTATATCAAGAACGCGTCCATTGGCCTGGATCTGTTGATCATGTTTCAGACCATCAAGATCGTCATGCTGGGCCGGGGCGCGCAGTAAAGTGGATGTCTTTCGGATGAACTAGCGCAGCAATTCCTCGTAGACTCGCAGGACTGCTTCCAAATTGCTTTCGTCGGGAAGTGGCATTCGCTCCTGAGATTTCGCCGCTGAACTCCGCAGTGTCCGCTCCACAGCCACAAAAAGCGCGTCCAGGTCGGACGCCGGAACAAGTTGAACCCCGGCTGGGCGCATGCCGTTGTCCGTAGCCACCACCGGCGTGCCAAGATAAAGAGCTTCTCTTACCGAGATGGCGTCGCCATCGTACAGAGTCGTGCGCAGCATGAGATCGGCTCTGGCGATAGCTTTCATGGTCACTGCGTGCGCAACATCCCCGCATAGCAGGATGTGCTTGGCAAACGGCTTTTCATCAATCTTCTTGCGCAGGCTGCCTTCCAGAGTTCCGTGCCCGAGCAGTACCAAACCAGCATCGGGGAATTTCTCGCGAATAGGTCCCATCACGTCGATCTGCGATCCCAGATCGTATTCCGGCTCCAGTTGCCCGGCCGAAATCAGCACGGGCTTATGGTTGCCAAAGAACCCGCGTAGCGGTTCGGGCAAGTCGCCGGTGTGATCTTCATCTGCCAGAAAAGCGTGGGGTGCGATCGAGCGTGTGCGGTCTTGAGACACACCCAATTGGTGAAAGAAATCCACGATCTGCTGATTCACACCGATCACGCGGTCGAAGCGCCGCAATACCAGGCCAGCCAGAGATCGGGGAGTCAGGGCCTTTGCCTCAGGCAGGGAAGGGTAGCCACCGGAGTGAAATGTGAAAACGGTTTTCTTGCCCGGCGCCAGACTGCAAACCAATCCCAGACGCAGAACCCGCTGGCTGAGCATTCCGCCGACGTGAAGATGAAGAACGTCATAGCGCAGACGGAACAGCAGTCCTACGAGTTGAATCGCGTTTCTCGGATAGTAAACTTCATCCGCTTCCTGCTTGCGATGCCGCGTAATATTAATGACCGCGCACCCGATTCCGCGCTTTTGCAGAAAGCGCCGGATGGCCACCAGATTGGTTTCTACTCCTCCGTGTGGAGGCGGGTATGGCCCAAGCAGAAGAACTCTCATGTGCCAGGAAATCCGAGAACAGGGAACTGAGATCCAACAACTGGTTCTACATCAAGACACTCTGACCAGCCGCCCAAGAAACCTTCGCCGGCCAGCCCGTTCAGTATATCCTTGCGGTATGTGGAGGGACCTATGAAGCTAGCCGTGATTTCGATTCTCATCCTGTTGGCTGTGGCCTCAATTGCCTTTGCGCAAGCCACGGTCGCTGCTTGCCCTCAAGATGGAGCGCAAGCCAGGTTTACCGGCAATACTCGGCCCAACCCCCACGCGCCTCCGGCACTGGAGTGCGAGTTCAAGCACGACTACTACAACCCAGCCACGAAGCAGACGATGGTGCACACCTTTTGGCAGCCCTGCGGTTCTTAACTTTTGGTTGCGGCTTTTTCGCCGCTTCGCCTGGACTTCGCCACCACTTCAGCCAGAATGTCCGCAAACTGTTTTGCGACCATTTTCCAACTGTAATTCTTTACAACCAGTTCACGAGCAGTGAGACCCATCGAGCGCCGTCGCCCTGGGTCGTGAAGGAGGGCCAACGTGCTCTTGGCAAAGTGCGCGGGCTCATCAGCGATTAACAGATGCTCGCCGGGACGCACCGGAAGACCCTCAGCCCCAATCGTCGTAGAAACGATGGCTTTTCCCATGCTCATGGCCTCGAAAATCTTCAGCCGCGTGCCCCCGCCAATCCTCAAAGGAACGACGCACACTGCCGCTTGGGATAAATAAGGACGGATGTCTTCAACCCACCCGGTCAGATAAGCGCTCGCAGTGCTGGCTGCGAGTTCTTTTAACCGCAGCGAGGGATTTCGCCCCACAACGGTTAGAGAGAGTTCGGGTATTTCTTGGCGCATCAGCGGAAGAATTTCCTTCATGAAGTAAATCACGCCATCTTCGTTGGGCAGCCAATCCATCGATCCGGTAAACACCAGACGGTTTGGGGTCTCCAGCTCTCCGGTGGGCGAGAAGAACTCGGTGTCCGCGCCGGTAGGAATCACGCTTAGCTTGGCGGCATCGATAAACTCGGCAAAATGCCGGCGATCGTCTTCCGAAACTGTTAGCACGTGCTCTGCTGCCTGCAAGTATCTGCGCTCGGCGACCTGCATGGTTCGCCATTCCCGCCAGGAAAGCGCTCTCCATAAAGGGTTCCTGGCAACCTGGTAATGCCGCTGCCAGATTACCGATTCCACATTGTGAGTGAACAAGATCTTCGGTGTCGGGACTTCCCAGGGGATAGCGCCTGCGGCGATGACGAAATCACAGACAATCGCGTCGAAGCTTTCCTGGTTCAGAAGTTGGCGCAGTTCGTGCCGCACGTTCGGCCGGCAGTATTTGGAAATGTTATACGGCTCCCGCGTGAGCAGGCGCAGACTGTAGTCGCAGAGTTCGCGGAAGCTCTTGGGTTCGGGCAAATCCAGCGGAATCGTTACCACGCGCTCGAAAACTTCTTCCAGTTGCGAGTGGGAATCGTTGGGATGGGCGCCATAAAACGAAAAGAAAGTGATGGAATGTTCGCGGGCCAGTTCTCGAAGGATGTGATAGCTGCGAATCTTGCCGCCGGTATCCGGAGGAACCAGCCCGCCGGCCTTGACCCAGAGAATCTTCATGGGCGTTACCAGCAAATGCCTTCGTATCGGGCCGCAGTGTCAAGACGCCGAGCTTTTTCAAGGTTCACGAGATCGATCACGATATGATCCGGGCGCAGGCTCCGCCGCACCTCTTCCTGGTTCAATCCGGTAGTTGCAATCACCACGACTTCGGATTCTCGGATCACTCGTTCCATGCTCGGATGGAGCAGCGAACCAATGTGGGGAATCACCTCTTCGATGTATTGGCGGTTGGAACCGATCAGCCGCCCCAGCGATACATTTTCGTCCCAGATCCGGACCTGCCGCCCTTCGCCAAGCAGATGCTTGATCAATTGCACTTGCGGACTTTCCCGTAGATCGTCCGTCGCCGCCTTGAAGCTCAGGCCCAGAATGCCGACATTCCGCTTTCCCGTCCGCAGGATCATTTCCACAGCTCGTTCCAGGTGTTGCTGATTGCTGGCCAAAATAGCCTCCAGCAGCGGCAAACTGAGATCAGCTTCTTTCGCGCGATAGCTGAGGGCGCGGATATCCTTCGGAAGACAAGACCCGCCGAATGCGAAACCCGGCTTCAGATAGCTGGAAGAAAGATTGAGCTTGGTATCGGCAAGAAACATCTGGGTTACCGCCTCCGCATCCACTCCCAAATTCTTGGCGAGGGTTCCCGCCTCATTCGCGAACGTGACCTTCATCGCATGCCACACGTTGCACATGTACTTCACCATCTCCGCCGCTCGAAAGGAAGTCTCGAAAATACGGCCGGGCGTCCAGGCATATAACTCGCGCAACTGGGCGCTATGGGCAGGGTTTCCCGACCCAATGACGGTCATCGCCGGCCCCATGAAGTCAGCCACCGCGGTGCCTTCGCGCATGAACTCGGGATTCACGCACACTCCGAAATCCTTGCCCATTGTTTTTCCGCTGGCTTGCTCCAGCGCAGGAATCACGATGGACTCGGCTGTCCCCGGAAGCACCGTGCTGCGCAGCACCACCAAGTGAAACGAGTTCTTCTTTCGGAGAGCATCGCCGATTTCGCGGCAAACCGGCTCAATGTGTCCAAGGTCGAGTTTGCCGTTGCGCAGACTGGGGGTACCCACGCACAGGAACGAAATGTCGGTACTCAACACTGCAGCGGCGGAGTCGCTGGTCGCATGCAGCCGGCAGGCCTTGCTGCTCGCCGCGATCAACTCGCCGACACCGGGTTCCACGATAGGGCTTTGACCGGACTCAATTGCCTGGACTTTCGCAGGATTGAGGTCCACTCCGGTCACCTGGTCACCCTGATGTGCCAGGCAGGCAGCCGTGACCGTGCCCACATACCCCAAACCGAAAATGCTGACCGCGCGGCCCATGCGAGCTTTTCAATCGCAACCAAAACGAACAGCCTATCACGGTTGTGAATTGAGGAGAACGACTCGGAGAGGAGGAAGAACTACTGCTCGGGACAAGAGTAGATTCCATCCCAGGATCCAGTAAATGGCCCTGCGGTGTAGCCTGCCCGCACTACTGGGCTATACGCGATGGAGAATGTTTGAGGGAGCGCAGGATTGAGGTTTACGCCGGGCACCTGGGGCTGGGCAAAACGCCGATCTCTTGCGTCACACCCGCAAAATCATAACTTCGGTAGCCTTTATGAGGGCGGCGGCAGTTTGCCCGGGCTTTAGCTGCATCTCGCGCGCCGACCTTGCGGTGATGATCGAGGTGATTTGCTGGCCGCCTATCGAAATCTCCACTTCCGCCATCAGGCCGCTAATCCGAACCGCGTCGATTCGTCCCACCAGCTGATTACGGCCACTAACGCGGCGAATCACCAGCTTGCGTTCCTTCTCGGTTCTGCCTCGCGTTCTGAAAAGCAGCCTGTCCAGTTCACTCTGCGGAATGCGATGATGCCCTCCCGCGGTCTGGAGGCTGCGAATTTTCTTCTTGTAAATCCACTGCTTGATGGTAGGGAAGCTGATCCCTAACTGCAAAGCGGCGTCACGCAGCTTCAGCAACTCGCCCGCATTCCCTCCCAGCTTGACGCTCCTCGCCATTAGACCGAAATCGTACCGTTAACGCCGGGCAGGGTCAACCCGCTTCGTTCTCGTTCCGCACGACCAAGAATCTGGCAAAATAGCATTAAACTGCATATGTTTTGACAGATAAACAGTTGTTTATGTACACTTTCCGTTCCTAATTCGGAGGCGGAAATGCGTAGAACTGCTTTATTCCTCATCGGAGTGACTCTCTTTTTCCTTTCATTGTCGGGCTTTGCTCAGGATAGCGACGCGGCGCTGGTTTCTCCCGACGCACAAGCCGGGGGCACGTCGACAACCACAACCGCATCGCCTCAGGCAGACGGCTTCTTTCACGATTGGCTATCCATGGTGTCCGAAAGCCAAGCCGAACAGCCTCACTGGATCACTCCGCTTAACACCACCACACCGCGGCTTGAGCAAGAGCTTCGTTACGACATTCAATGGCAGACGCACAACAGCGGCGTCACTACGGACAACTATGGCGTCAGCAAGGGTCTGGAAATCATCCCGGCAAAGAATTGGGAGGTCATTCTCGCCATCCCTCCCTACATCGTGAACAACCCGGACTCTGTTAAGGATGGATTTGGTGACTGGCAGTTTCTGGTGAAATATCGCATCGCCGCCGGAAACGAGGAGCACGGGAACTACATCTTGACGGCCTTTTATCAGATGACCTTCCCCACCGGGCAGTATCAGGAGGGCGCGTTGAGTCCGGTCATCACCCCTACCATTGCCTACGGAAAGGGCCTCGGAAATTTCGACGTTCAAGGGACGCTGGGTTACAGCCTGCCCACTGGAAATGTGTCCGTCATCGGACACACTTTGCCCTGGAATAACACCTTTCAATACCGAATCTACAAGAAACTTTGGCCTGAACTGGAAGTGAACTTCAACCACTTTTATGGCGGGAACGGCAATATTGTCCCGACCAGTCACCCCGGCAAAACGTCCGTATATCTCACGCCGGGCCTCGTGCTCGGTCGATTTCCCATTCACAATCGTTTCAGCTTTACCGTCGGCGGCGGATTTGAAATCGCTGCCACAAAGTTCCATCCCACCAACCACATTCCGATTCTGTCGATCCGCTTTCCGTTCTAAAACCATGACGTTCTGGCGGGAGCGTCTCACCTTCGGGCTGGAACCGTTCGCCTCGCCGTCATGTGCCGCAGGCATCTGCATAGACCCGCAGCACGGTCCGGATATGCGCTTGAATCGTGTCTTCGGCATTCCCCGCTGGCCGTCCTGAGCGGATCGCCCTGTATTGGGATGGCAAGTATTGACTCCACAACGTTGGGGGCACTCGGCAGGAATCAAGGTTGGCGCGAAGCTGGGCTAGTTCCGCCTGCACCGCGGCGTCGACCCAGTAGTAGCGGCAACGGTCGCTGTAACTGTAAGCCCGGGCCAAACGTTGTTCCTCTTCACTTCCGTGGTAATAGGAACGCCAGTGGGCTGGATTCCTCACCATGGCTGCTTCGAGCGCCTCTCTGACCTGCGAAACACGAGATCCCTTTCGATTCGCCAGCAATTCCTGTTCGATTGTGCTCAGCGCGAAGACGGCCTCACGGAACGCGAAGGTCAGCCAGGGTCCTACTTTCAAGATTGCGAAGTGGTCCTCCACCATTTGTTGCAGAGCAATTGGCGGCTGATAATCGGTGGAGTGCGCCTCGTAAACCAACGCAGGATGCTCGGGCAAAGCCGACGAGAGTGCCCTGGCTTTCTGCCGGTCGTAATCGAAAATCACGTTCTCGCCGAACTCCACTCCGGGCTGCACCACCAAGCCGATCACCCTCTCCCAGGCCGGAGACACTCCCTGTTCCTCGAAGGCCCTGCGGAAGGCTTCCAAGGTGTGACGCATACTTTCAGTTGGTGTGGTTGCAGGAGGTCGGCCTGCGACCGATTCGCCGCCCGGAGCAGGAACTTCCGTACCGATCACATATAGAAGGGGTGCAGAGCTCGCCGGCAGTCCGGCGTGTGCCGTCTCCGCGGCGCGGCACAGAATCGCGGCCCGGTGTGCGATCGTGCGTTCATCAGGGCTGGTGTTTCCATCGTCGGCGCACGCCATGCTCGCATCGAGATGAATCTTCCCATATCCCGCGATCACACACCTACGAACCAGTTCACAGGCCTTTTGCAGGGCGGTGTCCGAAGCTTGTTCTCGCCAGGGGTACGGACCCAGATGGTCGCCACCGATGGACACACGTTCCTGGGGAAGTCCAGCGTGCGCCGCCGCAGAGTGGACGAACTTAGCGAACTGCTCAGGCGTTTGCCCGGTGTAACCGCCGAACTGGTTCACCTGGCTCGAAGTGGACTCAGCCAAAAGGACGGAGCCGTCTTCAATGGCCTGCTCGATGGCCGCAGCGATGACACTGGGATGAGCGGAACAGATGGCGTAAACACCCGACTGCCCGCCGCGGCGATTGCGATGGATGACCTCTTGCAGTCGTTGGCTCGCATTTTTGCTTGGCGCTTCCACAGGTTTGCCAGGTTATTCGGGCCGCGCCTCGAGCAGCAGGTGTTGGTTAAACTCAGCCGAAATCGTGGCTTTGGGGCCGTGCACGGTCCCGCAATCCTTGTCGCTCACATAATCGACGAGATGATACGCACGATCCTCTAAACCGCGCAGTTCAATTCGTCCCTTCCAATGCCGCGCGAAGAACGCATAATACATCTCCTCCCCTTTGCGGATCACGTGGGCTTCGGGACGATCGAACCCGATGTCATAAAGACCGCCGAGATACTCTCCGCGCGACAGCATTTTGTCCTTATAAATATGAACCCATTTCTCAAACAGCTTCTCCCGTTGTGGCGTGAGGTCTGACGTGCTGTGTTTGCTGACCAGACTCGGAAGCACGAACTGAGTGCCGACCACCCCGCCCACGCCCACGGTGGAAGCGAAATCGTTGGCGCCGTCGCTCAACTCAACGTGGTCGCCAAAATAAGGCACGTTCTCCCCCATGAGCGCTTTGAGCGTCTTTCCCTTGGACCGAATCTGAAACGAACTTTCGGGGTCAGAAGCCACCGACATATTGAAATGCGGCATTGTGAAGAATGAATACGCGGTGCCGCAAGGACAGAACTCCACTAAAGCATCAGGTTTCACGCTGCGGGCAGTTTCGTACAACTCACGGAAGAAATCAGGCAGCGCTTCCACCGAATCCTCGGGCCGCTTATGATGATGCGCCGGGTTGTAGCACGCCGGAACCCCGTTCATGTGCTGGCCGTCAAGCTTTAGGCCGTCGAATCCCCACTCTCCCAGAATCTTGCGAACCAACGCCTTGTGGTACTCCACCACATCGCGGTCGGCGGGGCAGAGATAATCCGAGTTCCACCAGGAAATCTTTCGCCGCGATCCGTCCTTATTAAGCAGAGCCCAGTCGGGATGATCCTTGAGCAAGTTCGAATTCGGTACGGCGCTGAGTGGCGACCACCACAGTTGTGCGCGAAAGCCCTCTTGGTGAATTCGGTCTACCAGCGCCTTCATGTCGGCGTCGCCGTTGGGAAACTTCTTGGGATCGACCGCCCAATCGCCGTAATTGTTTTGCCAGCCATCGTCCAGGGTGACCCAGGAGAAACCCAGCTTCTTCGCGGTCGGAAGCGTGTCGTACACCTGCTTGAGTTGCACCGAGCGGCCATAGCCCCAGGCGCACCAGATGGGGCCAAAAGCGCTGTCCGGCGCGGAAGCCATTTGAAATCCCTGCCGCATCATCAGGCGCCGGTACTCCGTGAGCGTGCGGAAGTAGTCGCCTTGGTGAATCGACACAAACGTCCGGAGAGTGTGGAAGCTTTCTCCCGCTTCCAGCGTTTGCCGGTGAGCCGAGCGCACGGCCACGCGAGCATAGCCTGCGACGGGCATGGAAACCGGAAGTGAAATGAGCCGCGGCCCCGGTTCGACATGGCCGACCGCCAGTCCAACATCTTTCCTCCAAACATCCACAATCGGAGTGCCTCCACCGTAGTCGCTGGCATTCATGCCGAGATAGTTGTCCTGGCGAAATCCCGGGCGCAGTGGACGCACCCAATCGGGCCGCTTTTCGTACGATCCGCTCTGGTAGGACCAGAAGGCGGGGCCCGGTGCTGCCGCGCCTGCGCTCAGCGAATATTGCTGATTGGCCCAGCCGCGAATCGCCAGCTGTGTAGCGCCTCCATTTGTGTACTCAACATCAAAAATGGCGATGGACGGGAAATCGTCGTAAATCGTAACTGAAATGCTCTTGCGTAGGTCACCAGACTTGCCGATCAACGTTAACCGTTCTCCCGCGCCGAAAATGTCAGACACGCGCTCACGGTGGCTTGAGGTCAGCGCGAAGTCGCTCCACATATGACCGACTCCGGTGACTGTTTCCGACGCGGAGAACGGAACTAAGCGTTCTGCGGCTGGGTTAAACAGTGGAACCACCCGGCTGTGCAGTTTGCGATCGAATTCAATCCGCAGCACCTGGCTTTGAATCTGTAAGTCGGAGGAGCGGGAATTTGCCGGAGCGAGGACTTGACTGCCGTTGCTTTGCGCTGCGTTCCAACCGGGCAACGCCACGCTCAGCAAGACGCAGAAAGCTAGAGCGATTGCCCGAAAGCGACCCATCATCGAAGAGTACCACCGATCACTGGCTTCTCCATCCGGCGCGCCTCGCATCTTGACTCTGCACTCGGCTCCGCACTTGGAGAGGCGGCAGAGATTGCGGTATATTGCGAACGATTACTTTTACTTTCGTTTGCCTGAGGTTGTCAAGGCGGTATTGCGTAAGCCGGGAGGGCGCCCTATGTCGACAAGACTCACAATTTTATGTTTCTTGTTTCTGACGTCATGGTTGGTCGCGCAGGACGCGCCTCAGTCGCCGACCGGGGACCAGATCGGCTACAAATCCGCCGCCGATGCCGAGCAGAAGAAAACTCTGCTGCTGAAAGACTTCCAGCCAGTTTCCATGCTCCACGCTCCCGTCCACAACGTGGACCGCGCGAAATACTACGTGATTGACGTGCACAATCACGTGAACGATGCCATGCGCATCGACGATCACATGCCGCCCGAACGCGTCGTCGAGATCATGAACAACACCAACGTGAAGACGGTGGTCATCCTGACCGGCATGTGGGGCGACAAGCTGCAACACGTTATCGACGAAATGGTCAAAACTTACCCCGGACGCTTCATCGTCTTTGCGCAAATCGACTGGAGCAAGATTGACGATCCCAACTTCAGCCAGGAAATGGTGGCGCAGCTCGACGATGCCGTCGCCCGCGGTGCGCGCGGTCTGAAACAGTTGAAAGACCTCGGCCTCAACATCCGCGACAAGTCAGGGAAGCTGGTGTCCGTCGATGACCCACGGCTTGATCCCATCTGGGAGGAGTGCGGACGGCTGGGCATCCCCGTTTCGATTCACGTCACCGACCCCGAAGCATTCTTTCACCCGATAGATAACACCAATGAACGCTATGAGGAGTTGACGGAGCACCCGGACTGGAGTTTCTATGGGCCCAAGTATCCCAGTAAAGAGTCGATCCTGGCGGCGCGCGACCGCATGTTTGCCAGGCATTCGCACACCACATTCGTTGCGCTGCACCTGGCGAACTGGCCGGAAAACCTCGACTATGTTTCTCGCCTGCTGGATACGCTTCCCAACGTGATGGTGGAATTCGGCGCCCGGGAAGCGGAACTGGGCCGCCAGCCCCGCCGCGCTCGCGAGTTCTTCCTCAAGTATCAGGATCGTATTATGTTCGGCACCGATAATGGCATGGACGAAGCCATGTATCGCAATCACTTTCGCTGGCTGGAAACCGCCGATGAGTACTTCGACTATTGGGGATATCCAGGGCAGGGCCGCTGGAAGATCTATGGCATGGAACTCCCCGATGCAGTTCTCGAAAAGGTGTACCACAAAAACGCAGAGCGAATGTTCGGGCAGTTTCGGGGAGTCGGCCAGGGCAAGTAGTGCCCGTCTTCAACGCTCCTAGACCAGCGTCACTTGGACTCCCGCTTTTTTCAGCGCCGCCAGGTCCGCCTTGCGAATTCCACGGTCGGTGATCAAGTGGTGCACGGCCGAAAGCGGCGCAATCGAAGACAAACTCCGCCGGCCGAACTTACTGGAATCGCATACCACCACCGCCACCCCGGCTACGTCCATCATGGCACGATTGACCTTGGCTTCGAGCAGGTTGGGGGTGCTCAGTCCGTGATGCACGTCCAAGCCGTCCACTCCCAGGAAAAGAATGTCTGCGTTCAAACGCCGCAGGGTCTCCTCCGCAATGGGCCCCACCAGCGAAAACGAGTTCTTTCTCAACGTGCCGCCGGTGAGGATGACCTCAAGCGAAGATCCGGACAGTTCCGCGGCGATGTTGGCCGCATTGGTAATGATGGTGAGATTCTCAAACTTCCGCAGCGCCCGCGCGATGGCTGTAGTGGTGGTCCCGGAATCAAGGATTACCACCTGGCCTTCCTTCACCATGCGGGCAGCAGCCGCGGCAATGTGCAGTTTTTCCTTGCGATGCAGCTTCTCCTTTTCCCGCAGGGTGGGATCCTCCAGCACACTCTCTCGCGCCGGCAACGCCCCGCCGTGGGTGCGGTGAATACGGCCATGCCCATGGAGAATGTCCAGATCTTTTCGGATGGTAACTTGTGAGGTGCGAAACTGTTTCGCCAGGTCGGCCACCAGCACGCGCCCATCCCGGTTCAAAACCTCGAGGATCAGCCGGCGGCGCTCTTCGTTCAGCACAGGCTTCCTCGCACCGTCTGGCTATCGGATTGGACACAAGATGGCATGGCTGGTGACATTCTTTTATCGTGACGGCTGCAATTTGTCCACGGCATGGGCGGCCGAGCCCGGAACCGCCGCCGCTTGCCACCGTATTTTACGCTTGACAGATCAGTATAAACGAAAGTAAAAGTGTTAAAACGCAAGGATACGAAACCTTGCCGACATTGACCTTCACGGGAGGCCGTGCGATGCGATTCCCGGGCGCTGAGTACCTGCCGGTCCGTCTTTCCCTGATTTTTGCCATTTGTCTGGTTCCTTTGGTCCCGCGTCCGCTCCTCGGACAGGCGAGCTATCAGGCGCAGATTCGGGGTGTGGTGTCCGATTCGACCGGAGCGGTGATGCCGGACGCTACCATCACCATCACGGAAGTGGGCACCAACGTCTCCCAGACTGCGAAAAGCGATCGCTCCGGCGAATACATTCTGAGGGCGCTTCGGCCCTCGACCTATGTGGTGAAAGCCGAGGCTCCAGGCTTTCGGCCGCTGCAGCAAAAAGATGTTGTCCTGGCGGTCGGTCAGG
>Ga0209517_10007475_pt1 | contig 13068 bp, 4 predicted proteins | sample PeaSoiMetSII2010_FD_187695 | JGI IMG/M metagenome (GOLD analysis project Ga0209517, IMG submission 187695) | Peat soil microbial communities from Weissenstadt, Germany - SII-2010 (SPAdes) (version 2) | ecosystem: Environmental > Terrestrial > Soil > Wetlands > Peat | place: Germany: Weissenstadt...
GTTCGCAGTCAGCGATGCCGCTTCCGGCGCAAACTCCGCTACCAGATTCACCCACGCCAGATTTTCTCTTCGCAGGCGCGCCAGCCGCGCCGTGCTCTCTTCCCGGACCTTCGCGCGCCGCTGTTCGATGTCCTTCGCGATGGACTCCATCTGCCCCGCGAATTCTTCCAGGGACCGCGATGCATCCAGCTCGACCGGAATCGCATCCACCTTCCGGGCGTCCTCGCCTGACTCCGTAATCGCCAAAATCTCTTGTGCGATGCGACGCAAGTCGCTCGCACGCGTGAGAATCTCCTGCTGCTGCCGCGTAATCTCTTCGTCGATCGTTCCCGCTTCCCGTTGAAGCTCCTCGCATTGATCCAGCAAATCGAACGCCCGCCGCGCGATTGTTTGCGAGTCCGGATCCGCCGGAATACGGCTCTCGACGGTGGCGAGCGCGGCATCCGCCTTCAACGTCCGGCATCGCCCGCGCAGCTCCGCGATTTTCGAACGCACTTTCAGAATCGCCGCATGCCCGGCCGCAGCCAGTTTCCCGCGATTATTGTTCGCGACCGAATAAATCCGGTCTTCGGCGACCTCCACCAGCTTGAAAAACTCCTCCAGCGGCTCGGCATGATCGCCGCGAATCGCGGAAGCCTTCTCGATCATGTCCGCGATATCGCCGCGCCGGTCGTATAGTTCTTTGAACCACCGCCAGCGCCGTTCCAGTTTCTCCATCGCGGCGTCACGACGGCTCTGCGCGGCATCCGCCAGCGATTTGCGCAGCTCCTCGACCGCGGCCAGCAACTGTTCGACGTCGGCCAGCGTTACGCCGTCCGCTTCGCGAAGCTGACGTTGCCGCGCAGTTAGCTGCGCGACTTGATCTCCGTTCGACCCGAGCGCCTCCGCCATGTCGCGGCAATCCGCCAGCGCCAGTGCGATCTTGTGAAACTGCATCGCAGCCTGTCCCGACGTCACCGGCCGCGATTTTTCGACGACTGGCGCCGGCGTCGGCGCGCCCTTGAACGGAACCGTCTTCGCCGCCCCGCTTCCGCGCTGCCGTAGCCCGTCCAGCTCGCGTTCCACCTTCACCGCCCACGCCTCGTCGACCTTGCCTGAACAAAATTCCGTCGTCCAGCCCCGCAGGCGCGCCTCGATTGTGGGCTTCACTTGTGCGTTGGCGACCAGCGACAATTCCCGCGCCGCTACCAGCGGGCCCAGCGACCTCTGCCGCTGCCGGCTCCATTCCTCCATGGTGCGAGCCTGTTTCGTCGTCGCCGCGATCGCCCGCGATTCCAACGCTGGATCCTCGATATACCCGAGCATCTGCGACCACTCGTCGGTCCATTCTTCGATCGCGCTCCGTACCTGTTCGTCGCTCACCACGGGAGTCTGCGCGCGCAAATCCGCGATCGCCTGCCGCGCAGCGTGCGTCGCCCTGAACAGCGCCTGCACCTGCGGCGCAATCGACTCGAGCTGCTGCGCCTGCTGCGCAATCGCCGTGCCGTCCCCCGCGTCGTTGTCGATACGAAGCAACAGCGCATTACGTTTCGCGTGGAACTGCGCCGCCTGCTCGGGAATTCCCGCCAGCGTCTCCAGCCGGCTTCGAGTATTGGCCAGGTCCTGACGCATTTAAAGTCCGGCCGCCGCGAACAGACGCAGCGCCCCCTGCACATTCAGGCGCGAAATTCCCAAAGTTCGGATCAATGGGCTCCCAGCGATTGCACGGTCCCCGCCGGGCCCCTGGTATTGCGCGATCCATCGCGCCGTCCGGTCGAACAGCAGCGGAACCAGCCACAGCGCCTTGTGGATCGCTCCCGACAAACCGATCCCGCCCGGATACAAATCCACCAGCGCGATCCCCGATTTTCCGCCCAGCTCGAACGGAATCGCTTCCAGCACATCCTGATCGAGCCCGGTATGCACCGGCGCGGAGTGACGCAGCGCCGCCGCCGCGCTCACCAGCTCGCTCCACTCTGGAGCCTTTCCCGTAAACTCCAGAATCAGCGCCTCCGTCTCGAAATTCGTACGCACCGCGTCGATTCCCACGGTCCGGAATTTTCCCGCCGCGTCCCTTTCGAGAATATCGGTCACATCTTCGCGATACTGCACCCGCGCATGATAGCGCTCCAATCCGCGCGTGGTCAGCGATTCGCGCGACTGCTTCAACGAAGTGATCCGCCCCGTCGCGAAGCGCCACGTCCGCACGTCGCTCTGCTCCGGGGAACACGCGATCCACTTCGGACGCGACGACGGCCACGGCTGAATTCGATACCTCCGCCCTCCGCTTTCAAACACCCGCAGCGGATACGCGTCGATCGCGAGCCGTTCTCGATCCACTTCGAGCAGCAATCCCTCCGCGACGTTGGGATCGCGAACCTGCACGGCATCTCCGCCTACGATTCCGAACGACCGGACCGCCTCCTGCCCCGGTGTCTGGCTGGTATAAATCGAATCGCGCTGGAGCCGCCCCTCGGAATCGAGAAAACGCACCGGTACGCGGCTCAGCCGGTTCTCTGCGCTCAATTGTTGAAGCGCATCCCGCAGCATGGCTTCTTCCCAATGAAACGTCGCGCGCAATCCGGTCAGCGCATCGGGCACTTCGCGAAGCGCCAGCAGCAAATGCCGCCGCACCAGTTGCGGATGTCCCTCCGCCGCCAGCAACTGGACCGACCCTCCGGCATCGTTCGATCCCGCGTATTCCGAAAGCAAGAAATCGACGTACGGATTTTCAGGTGCCGCCAGCGCCACGTGATGCGGGATTCCTTCCGGCGACGACCGTCCGCCCTGGCAAATGATTTCCCGCAGCGATAGGAACTCAGCAGGATCGATATCGAGAATCTCAGCCCCCGCGCTAGCCGCGCCTTCCGCGATGGCACGCGACTCGGGCATTCGTTCGAGCGTCGCCTCGGCGGGAAGCGTGGGCCAGTCCGATACCAGCGAAGCCTCCGCGGCCGCTGCCGGGGACGCATCCTCCAGCCGGTACAGCGTGGTGTGCCGTGCGAACTCGGTCGCCACTTCGAACTCATTCTCTTTTTTCCACGCATAGGGCAGAAGATGTTCCAGGAACGCCAGGAATTGCCCCTCGCGATCGGCAGCGCGCCGCGCCAGCACCAACCCGCGCGGCGGCAACCCGCGGCGCCATTTCAGCAAGCGCTCCAGCCGGCGCGAAACAGCCCACACGTGTGCTGCCAGAACCCCCGAAAACTCGTGCGCATCCCACCAGATCACCAGCCCGATTCGCGTCAGCAGCGGAGCCCCCGCCGCTTCCTGCTGCGAACTCACGCGCAGCTTGTCGAGCAGCGAATCCGACAGCGTTTCTCCATCCACTAGCAACAGATCCGCATCCGGCGAATCTCCTCTGGACAAATCCGCCAGCCGCGCCGGACTCTCGCCGCCCAACCGCCCGAGCCATCGCTCCAGTCTCTTAGCGAGACCTTGCCGCGGCCCTGCGGTGATCACCAGAGTCGCCTCGCCGTATCGGCGAGTCAATTCGGTGGCCGCCAGCGCGACCGCTTCTTCCTGCCCGCAATGATCCGGCGCAAGCACCACCGCGTTTCTTTCGATGGAAACCGGTGCCGATTCCACCAACCCGGCCACCGCGCCGCACAGCGTCCGCGATACGCCCGGCGATCCCGCGAAATCGAGCCGCCGCTGCCAGTCTTGTCCGCCCGTTCCTTCCTCGGCCTGCACCGACGCTTCCCACTCCATCAACTTGCGCAGCGCGATTCCTCGGCTCTGCATCTCATCCGGCCACGGGGACAACTCCACGCGCGCCGGCTGAGGGGCCTGGAACGGCGAAGACGCCGCCGACCACGGCTGTGCCGGATTCGCGCTAACCGCCACGCCGCACAGGGCCACCCCGAACGCCACCGCAACGCCCCACTGCGCCGCGAAGACTCCATCGCTCCATCCACCTGCATCCCGGAACAAAACCGGCAGGAACGGCAACGCGAACGCCAGCACCCAATATCGATACGGCGAAAAATCGAGCGTCCCCGCGATCCACCGCCCATCTTCCGGCAATGGAGGTTTCGCCAGCGCCATCGCCAGCAGAACCACCCACACCACACCGGTGATCGCCAGCCACGCCTCCGGTTTCGACGGCAGCCAAGCCGGCGCAGCCGTGTGCAGCGCCGAAAACAGCAGCAGCGGAACCCCGAACCAGATCGCGAGCCGTTCCAGCACCTGCGCCCAGAATCCTCCGCAATCCGCCGAAGCCACGCGCCGCGCGGCCATAACGTGCGCACCCGCGCCCGTCACTGCCGCGAACGCCAGGAATACGGCCGCCGGCGCCGTCATTTGACCCTCATCAGCAGGTCCGCCGGCACGCCGAGAATGGTCTCCACCAGGTACAGGCGATCGGTCTTATCCGTCGTGATCATGCGCGCGGCGAACCCGGCGTCGGCCAGCGCGAACTCCACGCCGGGAAACGTCTTCCAGAATCGCGGAAAAATGCTCCAGCGCGCCGTCGGAGGCAGGCCATCGGTAGCCAGCCAATGGAAGCAGACGCTCATCGAGATTTTTTTTCTGAGGAACGTGGCGATCAGATCCGCGCGACGCTCCGTTTCGCGCTCGTCCAGCTCCAGCGGATCGCGAAACGACTCGCTCAATTGATCCAGGAACGGCAGCGGATGCAGAAACGTATCGCAATATGTTTTGGACCAATCCGAAAACAGCCGCGAATTCTCCACCATCTCTCGAAACCGCCCCGCGTCGCGCGGCAGCGACTGCGCAATGGTGGCCAGGTCCTGATTGCTTTCGAGCGAATAGCGCACATCCGGCGCCGCGCGCCCTTCCATGAACACCGGAATCGCGCCCGCCGCATCCACGCCATTCGACAACAGAAATTCGCCCACCTGCCGCCGCAGCCACTCCATCTCATCGCGCCGCTTGGCGAGCATCGTCCGCTGCCGCACCAATTCGCCCACCGCCGCGCCCAACAGATATTGCCGAAGGCCGGTTAACAATCCCCGGCAGTGATTCTCGATCCGGCCCGCAATCGCCGGAGACGCCGCGGCCTTCTGCAACCGTTCCGACAAACGACCGCGCTGCGGATTGGTGTAATAATCGCGAGCGCGTTCCGCGGTTCGCTCCAGCACCGGCTGGATCGCGAACCTTCCGAGCACCCAAAACGTCCCACCGGCCAAAATCGCCGATACCAGTGACTGTACCGGCACGGGAACGGGACTATTCGGCCAGCCGTCCGAAAAGATTTGCAGCAGCAGCGGACCCATCGCCAGCGCGAACACGATCGCGGCAACCACCCACCACTTCGACGCGAGCTGAGGAATCCTCACCTGCTTCAACCGGTACATCGCATACTCGCGCTGCATCTCTTCGGCCTGCGCGTATGGATCGCCGGGCGGAGGCGGCGGTGCTCCGCCTTCGTTCGATACCGCTACGCTTGAAAATTCCTGTTGCAGCCGTTGCAGCTCCTCGATCGCTGCACCCACCGGTAGCAGCGGACGCCGCGATTGAAGGCAGTTCGTGACCGCCTTCTCCAGATCGTCGCGAAAAGAATTCAGCTTCGGTCCCAATACCGCTGTATGCTTGCCGGCCTGCTGCGTCAGGCTGGTCACCGCCGCGTCCACTTCCTTTTCGGCCGATTCCCGCAACAACCGTCCCCAATCGGCCTCGCTCCGCGACGCGGCCAGCAAACGCTCCTGGACGTTCGCCACCGCCCGCAAAGCCGCGGCGTGTAACGCTGGCTCACCGATCGTCTTCGAAACTTCCTGCCCGCGAAAACGATTCACTACTTCAGCGAACGGATCTTCCGCCTCGACCGTATTCGATGTCAGGTGATCCAGCCAGCCGCGAGCGAAACTCGCCGCAGCCAGCCGCCGCAGCAGGCCCGAGCTTCGCTCCACCACTCGAATCCCGACTGTGCACACCGGCGAAACGTCGATCCGCTCGCGCCGGTATAAGGCCTGCGCATCCGGCTCCCGGCGCAGTCCTTCGAGCAGCAACAGCTCCAGCAGCAGCACAGCTTCCTGCAAACGTGAATCCGCCGGCCGATGCCCTTGCGGAGTCGTTCCATCGAACAAATACATCCGCCCCAGCGTTGGACGCCCCGCTGAAAACCCCTCCAGATGCTCGTTCAGGACCTGATGCAGCGCTTCCCGAACCGGCTCCATGCGCGGAGCCCAATAATCCTCGAAATCGAGAATCTCGAGAAAATTCAGCAGTGAGTTTCCACCGCCTTCCTGCGCCGACGCCATCGACGGATCTTCCGCCAGCCGCATCATCGACGGTTCGATCAGGTCACGCAGCGCGCCCACCACTTCTTCTCGCGTCGGTTGCGCGATCGCGATCACATCCAGTCCCGACATCGCGCCGCGAGTCACTTCGGTGAGCCGCTTTTTCTCGCGCTCCACCGCATCCGCGAGAATTTCCGCCAGCCGGTCGCGCGCACCGGTGACGTGCTCCACCTGGGCGTACAGATCGTCCATCAGCTCGTAACCGCCGTCGGACGTGAAGGCTCCCGAGAGCTCCTGTTCGGGCAGATCGAGGGTATCGGGAATCCAAAACAGCGACATGGATTCCAGGCGCCGCTCATTCAGCGATCCGACCGCCGTGCGCTCGTCCCAGGTCAGCGCACCGCGCGCTGCGGCTCCCGAAAGAAAGGAATGCAAAACGCGCAGCCCATACCCGCCGTATCCAATCAGAATCGTCGGCATCTCAATGTATACGGCGGAACTCGCGACGCTAAATGCTTAACGTCCGGCGCATTGACCGCGTTTTCTGCTCCTCACCGTCCGCCGGCGCCGAACTTTGCAGACGATGCTCCAGCCGCTCTTCGAACGCCTGCCAGATCGGCTCTTCCAGCCCGTCCTCGCGGGTCTTCAATCCGCGTTGCGCGTCCAGGCCGATATCGAGCAGCGTCTTCTTGATGTACGTCAACAAATTCTCCGTGCGCGATTTCAGTTCCGGCGCGTTGACCTCAGCCGCGGCTTTCTTCAAACTGTCGTCGAAATTCCGTTTCAGAATCGGATTGCGATGATACTCGCCCAGCCGGTAGAGCGCGGACGCCAGATTGGTCCCCAGCGACTCGCCGACCTCCGCCCAGGTCCATCCCTTCTCGGTTTGCGTGATTACCTTGAGAAGCAGCGCTTCCAGTAGCGTATCCAGCGCCCACGTGGTGCTCAGTTTGTCTTTCGACGGATTCAGATTCGGCAAAGCCTGCTCCCAGTGATAATCGATGTGCAGGTTGTAGCTGCGCCGCTCATTGGCCGCGACTTTTTCATACGATGATTCGATCTCTCCGATCACTGCGGAGAAATAATACAGGGGAATCGGCAAATCCATATCGTGTGCAACCGCTATGTGCACGTTGGGCCAGGGTTTCCACGGCGAAATTTGCGGTTCCCGCCCGTCGCGAGCCAACATTTTCTCCAGCGTTTCGACAAATCGCGGCGTCAGCGCCGAGCTCTGGATTACCAGGTTTCGCGTCCGCGCCAGCTTCACTCCGTCGTCCAGCGTCTCCGTATCGACTTTGGCCAGCCGCGCATAAATGCCGGTCAGAAGGGAAAAAGCCCGCAGCTTCCGTTCCATATAATCCGCGACCTGCTCCTCGCGAACCAGTACCCCGGGCCCGGACCGCAGGCAGATGCGAGCCTCCAGTTCGAGACCGGTCTCGATCGTCAGACCGCGTTCGTTTTCGCTGCCGTAAATCGCCGAACGCAGTCGGGTGCGTCCCAGATCGATCAAAGCGTTCTTCAGATCGCCGACCACCTTGTAATCCGGCTTAGGAACGAATTTTCCCGTTCCCGGATCCTGCACCGGCCGAAGCTGCTCTGCGATCGCCGTCGCCAGCACCTGCCGGTCGAACGTGGTCTGCCCCTTGCCGCCGCGCACGAACAGCTCCTCGAATACTTCGCGCCAGATCCGCCGCTTCGGCTCATCCAGCGTTTCGAACACTTCCACGCTCAAAGCGAACCGGGGCTGATCGAGAGCCAGGCCGCTGCGAATCCGCTCGGCTTCACGTTCCACATCGTTCACCAGGTCGTTCGTCTGCATGGCGAGGTTCGCGTATTGCCGCGCGCGGCCATCCAGATAATCGCGCAGGGATTTAAGCTGCGCCAGCCGCAGATCGGAATCGAAGTAGTTCTTTTGCGCGACGCCGGTCTGCTGAAAATCCATCTGCACGCTGTCGCGCACGCTTTCGAACGCCTCGCGATCCTTCATGATCCCGAACTTCTTCGCGCCGGCCGCGTCGCTCAGGCTGGTGGGCACTTCCTGCTTGAATTTCTCCTGGACCTTGTTGTTGCTGAAGCTCTTTACGCTGGCCGCCTTCAGCTTCGCTTCCGCTTCCGGAATCAAAGTCGAATCCAGCTTCTCCAGCAGCCGGATCACAAGATAACGCTCCTGCAGCGGCGAGGGCCGTGGACTCAGGCGCTCAATCACGTCGCCGTTCTTCGCGCTAGTGCGCAGGCGCTGCTTGCCTTCCTCGATCTTCTTCTGCGCGTTGCTGATGGCGGTTTCGAACTTGGTGACGATGTCGTTGTAATTCCCCAGCGATTCCGGCTGCACCGGCAGCAGATTGGGCGACGGAACCGAAATCCCCGCCATGATCGGCGCGCGCTCTTCGTCGAGCAGCCTCAACACGCGACCGGTCAATGTTTCGGACCGTTGCTCCTTTCCATGCTCGTCGCGGCCCGTTAGTTTCCCCGTGTCGACGTCCTCCACCAGCTTGTACCAGACGCCCTCCGTCAGCCCGTCCTGTTCGTCTTCATCCGCCATCGCGAGCATCGAAAGCAGAAATGCCTTGTTGATCGCCGCCTGCCGCTCGCTTTCCGACATGCGCCCGAACTTCGGATCGTCATAATTCACTCGAAGATCGGCCAGCTTCGCATGGATCGTCGCCGATGCATCGCTCGACCCGAAGGTAATCTGCTGCCGTAGCGCTTCCGCGGCGAACCGCAACGCCGAATATTCCAGCAACTCATATCCCGGCAGCACCAGCGCGGCCACGCCGAATGCTCCGAAATGTTTCGAGTATCCGCGTCCCACCGCTTTCAGTTTTCCTGGTGTTCGCGTCAGCTCCTGCAAGTGCTTGTCGTAGTTATCCACTTCGGCCGACATGCGACCCAGCACCGGACTGAATACTTCGAGAAACGCCGCATCGCCTACCACCGGTTCCAGCTCCGGCAGCTCCAGATGATCCGGCCGGTCGATCAGCATGCTCAGATAAAACGGCCGCTCCTTCACCACCGGAAGAGTCCGATCGACGGGATTGTTCCAGAACACAAACGGTTCGCCTTGCGGACGCTCCACCAACGTCTCGGGATAATCGAGCTTGGTCAGATGCTCCAGCTCTTTCAACGCCGCGTAGGTGTTGGCGTGGATATCCTGATGCAGATCCGGCGCGACTTTCTTGGTCAGCAGCGACGACAGCACGAAATACCCGAGCACCCGCGGCTCCCACTCGATCGACCGCGCGATGCTCTGAATCAGGTAGCTCATGGGAAGAAAGCTGCCCGATCCCGTCCCGCCCGCAAGCGAGCAGAACATATACACATAGAACTGGCTCGGCTGGATTTGCCGGAACGGATTATCCGCCTTCAGAGTCGCGCGCACCAGTTGATCCAGCTTGTCGTGAATCCGCGCGCTGTTGAAGTGGAACCCCAGCCGCGACTCGACGCGGATCTGCCCCGCGCCATCCTTGACGCCCGCTCGCGGCGTGTAACCGGTGTCCAGCCATTGCAGAGCTTTTTGGTCGTTCGATTCGCGGTAATTCGAAACCGCGCGCTGCTTATCGAACGCGCCGATCTGGATGCGGTTATTCTCCGGAATATAGCTGAGCATCTTCAGATCGGAGTGGCTGGTGTCGACGCACACAAACTGCGTCAGCGCGCGAAGATGCGACTCCCAATGGGGAAGCCGAGCCGCGCGCATCGCGATCCGGTCGACAATGCGCGACCCCGTGCCGCCCATGCCGATAAACATCGTGGGAACGATAGAAGCTTGCGGGATCTCAGGTTCGGATGCCATGGTTTATATTGTGCCTCAACTAGCCAAAGGTACCAAGGCGCGAGCGGTCTGGCCGTATTACTACAATTTGGGCCGCTGAGCCGCAAACTCGATCCGGAACAACTGCGCGTCGGCGCCCAACCCGACGCGATAAGTCATCCCCGCGCCGACCAGGAACGAGCCGTCCTCCTGCGCCATCAGCGGCTTCCACTCGCCGTTTTCCTGGATGCTTACGTTTCCGAAGCCTTGGCCCGGCTTGAACGCATACAGTTCGCGATCCGCCGGACGTACCCACCCCAACTGCTTATCGCCCGCGATCGACGTGACGCCGCGATTTTCCGGCAGACCCAGCCAGCGCGCCACAATCGACCCTTCCCCAAGCCGCGCCGGTGCAAGCGGAGCGGTCTCTCTGCCCAGCGAAACCCCCAGATCCGGCGCGAGAATCCGCCGTATTCTCCAGAACAGCGCCAGCAAACACATCAGCAGAAGGCTGAAAAGCAGCGTCAGCCAGGCGCCCCACGTCTGCCAGAAATCCGGCTCGGCGACGCTCAGATGCAGCGTGAAATCTTCCACGACCTTCAACTGCTCATACGGATCGCCCGCCTGATGCCAGAATCCGAACTGAATCGGAATATCGAGCGGAGGGTTCAGCGCGCCCGTCGACGGCCGGCCCAGCGTCACGCAGATCGGGATCTCTTTCGATGGCAGCCCCTGCCGGTCCACGGGAATCGCCGCTTGCCACGTGTCGAGACTCGTATCCAGCCACGCATCGCCGAAGCGCACTCGAGCCCCACGCAGCGCGTTCTTCAATTCCACCGTGGGCGCGAGCCGGATGCCCAAATGATAGTCGTTCTCCGTCAGATTCTTGAGCGTTCCCTGAAAGCGAACCGTCGCGCACGCCGTTTCCCCCGCGCGAGCCTCTTTACGCGAGTTGCTTACCGCGGCTTCTCCCGGATTCGGATTCGGATACAGCGATACGAACGGATACACCGTGGCCGCATACATCAATTCGCCGGAGCGTTGAATCACCACGTCGCCTCGGCTGACTTCCACGTCGATGAAGCCTTGATATTTTCCCGGAATATCGTCGCTGAACTTCGGCAAAATCTTGAAAACGCGGCCGGCCCCTTTGACATAGGTGCCCTGCGTGTCCGCCGCGGGGTACTTCTTGGGATCGCGATGATCGTCGGTAGTCACGTGATGCAGCGAAAATGTGACCGTGAGATCGCTGCCGGGATCGCCTTCAGCTCCACTCGACGGCGTCACCACCACTTCGAACGGGCTTTCTTTGCCCGCCATCACGACGTGATCCGGATAACCATGCGCGGGCCGGACGGTGATGGTGACCGCGATTGGCCTCAGCACCGCGACTTCGATCGGATTCCCGGCCGGGTGAAACGCGTACGCGCCCTTTTCCGGCGGAATCAGCCATTGCAAAGCGTAGCTGGCGGGCCTCGGCGTTCCGACCGCGTGCGCATCGGGAACGCCGACGGCTTTCAGGAGAGGTTGTGAGCCCGATTTTCCCGTTGCCGACGTCAGGGCGAATCCCTGTTCTTTCCCCTGATCGTAAATGGCCACCACCGCCGCGCGAGCCAAGGTCTGCTCCGCAACTGGAATCTGCGAGGGCGCCGAAGAATACGATTGCTTGGAATATCCGAAGCTCTGCCTGAAAATCTCAACGGTATCGCTCAGCAGATGGCTGGTGTCCTTGCCGAGAAATCGCGCGCCGCTCACTCCGTCCGCGCCGCCGAACGTGAAGGCATCGTCGAACCACTTTGAATTCTGGTCAACCTCAGCGCCGAAGGCCAGAATGTACAGGTGGATCTTGTCCTGTTTCAACGACGTGGCCAGTTCTTTCAGCAGCCGCTTCTCCTCTTCCCGAGCATCCGGCTCCGGAACACCGTCGGTGATCAGCACGATCACGCGATTGTCGTCCGCCGTACCCGCTTCTTTCAGTTCTTTGTAGGCTTCGTTAATGACTGGATAGAAGTATGTCCGGTCGCGATCGTAGGGCAGATTCAGAATGCCCGTGACCACTTGCGCGCGATGCGAAGAGTCGCGATCCATGTCGATCACCGGTCCCGAAGTCATGGGAACCGGAGCAGCCTTGCTTACCTTCTTGCGCCAGTCCGGATCAAACTGAATAATCTTGAAGCTGTCGGCGAGCTCCAGCGTTCCACACACCAGGTCGTAAAGCAGGGCCGTGGCTAGCTTTACGTGACCGGAAGGATCCGTCCGCCGCAGCGATTCCGATGTGTCCACGATCACTCGAATATGCTTGTGCGGCTGATCGGCCGCTTGCAATGCGGCACTCAGAAGCGCCAGCGCGATCAAAATCCGCTTCATGACCCCACCCGCAAACTGATCCGGAAGTATGGACCCGATTCGCCGACACGATACGTCTCGCCATGTCCCGTGCGGCGGCCATTCTGAGCGACCGCTTCCCACTCATTCAATCCCACTTCGCGATACAGCGTTCTCGATCCCCAGCGCACCATCACCGCTTTCCGCTTGCCGGCCTGTAAAATCGCTACCGATCCCTTCACTTTCGACGTCACGCGAAAATTGTCCTGTAAACATGCGCGCGCATCGCGATACCAGCCGATCCCGACGCCTCGCCACAGCTTCACCGGCTGCGGAGTCTGATCGTCCAGTTCTTCATACGCCGGCGCGAACTGAAGCGCCAAGCCGGTGGGGAAACGGTTCGGCTTGATCCATCCATAGATGATGAAAAACACCAGCGCTGCGGCCAGGATCAGGAGAATCAGCCAGCCCCACTTCTCCCAGAAAGTCAGCGGCTTGACGGTCCAGGTGGTTTGAATTTCTACGATGGTGTCTTTTTCCGTGTGCCCGGCGACTCCCAGCACCACGTAATTTTCCGCGTTCGCCTTCGATGCCGGCGCCAGACGCCCCGTCACCAGGCAAATCTCTTTTGTCTCTTCGGGTCCCAGATTGATTGGCGAACCTCCTGGCGATTCGCGTTTCCCGCCGGCGCGCAGCTCGAATTCGTGATCCGAAGGAAGCGCCCGCATGGTCCGCAGCTCAAACGGGATCGCCCCTTCCTGCTGGGCCGAGAACAACAGCGGACGGCACACCGTCTCGCCCGATCGAAGCTGT
>Ga0209517_10007479_pt1 | contig 13062 bp, 8 predicted proteins | sample PeaSoiMetSII2010_FD_187695 | JGI IMG/M metagenome (GOLD analysis project Ga0209517, IMG submission 187695) | Peat soil microbial communities from Weissenstadt, Germany - SII-2010 (SPAdes) (version 2) | ecosystem: Environmental > Terrestrial > Soil > Wetlands > Peat | place: Germany: Weissenstadt...
TTCGACCATCGATGCGGTCCTGCTCCATCCGCTTCCATACCCCGACCCGGACCGCCTGGTCATCGTCGGCGAAAACCTGTTGCACTTCAATCTGACGAAAATCCCCGCATCGCCGCCCGAAGTGATCGATTACCGCAACATGGCGACTACGTTTGCCCAGTTCGGCGCCGTAGACAGCAACGGCGCATTCACGCTTACCGGTGACGGCAACCCGGAAGGCCTCTCCGGCATGCACATCACGGCGAGCATTTTCTCGATGCTCGGCGTCACTCCGATCGCCGGCGGCCTGTTTACCGCCGAGCAGGAACAATACGGCAAGCAATATGTCGCCGTGATCTCGGAGGGATTGTGGAAACGCCGCTACGGTTCCGATCCGTCCCTGATTGGACGGAACATTCAGCTCAACCAGGAAAATTACCGCGTGGTGGGCGTGATCCGGCCGATTCTCGAATACCGCTTCCTGGCCGACGTCTGGACGCCCATGGCGTTTTCGCCGAAGGACCTCGATCAGAAAAGCCGCGGGACCCAGTTTATCGACGTAATCGGCCGGTTGAAGCCGGGCGTCACCTTGGCGCAATCACAAGCGGAATTTCGCAATATCGCGGCGCGGCTCCAGAGCCAATATCCGGGCTTTTATCAGAGCAACTATGGATATTCGCTGGACGTCGACCCGCTCGCCGCGAAGGTCGGCGGAGACTTGAAACGGCCTCTATTGGTGCTTCTCGCCGCGGTGGGCGTGGTGATGCTGATCGCCTGCGCGAATGTCTCGAATCTCCTTCTAGCCCGCGCCATCATGCGCCGCAAGGAGATCACCGTGCGTGCGGCTCTCGGCGCAGCGCGATCGCGAGTCGTGCGGCAACTGCTGACCGAAAGCCTTCTGCTAGCCGCGATCGCGGGCATAGCGGGACTGCTTCTCGGGCTCGGAGGCCTTCATTTGTACGAGCAATTTGGCCCGCGCGGTCTGATCCGAGGCCCGCAGCCGCAGGTCAACGGATGGGTACTCGCGTTTTCCATGCTCCTCTCGATTGGCGCCAGCGTCGTGTTCGGCCTCGCGCCCGCGCTTGAAACCTCGCGGATCGATCTGAACGACACTCTCAAGGAAGGCTCGCGCGGAGCGACCGGTGGACGCCGCCTGCTGCGCGAAGCGATGGTGGCGCTGGAAGTCGCGGCCTCGCTGATCCTCCTGATCGGCGCGGGATTATTGGTCCGCAGCTTCATTCGTTTGGAGCGCGCCGATCCCGGCTTCCGCGCCGAAAACGTACTGACGGCGTCCATCGTGCTTCCCCCGGCGCAATATAAGCAGCCGGCGCAGACCAACGCGTTTCGAAACTCGTTGATGCAGGGCCTCCGCTCCTTGCCCGGAGTCGTGAAGGCTGACGCGGTGAACTTCATGCCTTTTTCCGGATCCTATTCCGCAAGTTCCTTCACCATCACCGGGCATCCCTTCAATCCCGGCGATCCCAGCCCGGTGGTGATTCAAAGCCGCATCGGCCCCGACTATTTCGAGGCCATGGGGATCCCGCTCAAGCGCGGCCGTATGTTCACCGCCGCCGACGATCAAGGGACGCCGCTAGTCGCGATCATCGATGAAACTGTCGCAAAGAAGTTCTTCACCAATCTCGATCCCATAGGGACGAAGGTTTCCTGCGCGATGGGCACCGCCGACTGCACTGTGGTCGGGATTGTGGGGGCGGTCAAGTATCGCGATCTTTCCGCTCCTCCCGAGCCAATCATTTATTACCCCGCCGCCCAGACCCCGGCGCTGTTGCTCAACGTGGCGATCAGGACCGCGGGCGATCCGCTGGGGCTGGTCGCGCCGTTGCGCCACGAAGTGGCGGCGCTCGATTCGAATCTGCCCGTCTCGCGCGCCGGAACGCTGGAGAACCGGCTGGCCGATTCCCTCGCGCGGGAGCGATTCTCGATTCAACTGATGGCCGTTTTCGCGGCGATCGCGGCGGTGCTGGCGGCAATCGGGATCTATGGGGTGCTGGCCTACCTGGTCGACCAGCGGCGGCGCGAGCTGGGAATCCGCATGGCGCTGGGCGCGCGCCCCGCCGACGTGCTCGCGCTGGTGTTGCGCCAGGGCTCCGTGCCGGTCGCCGCGGGATTGATTGCGGGAATCTCGGGCGCACTCGGCCTCACATGGTTTCTGAAGAGCCTGTTGTACGAAGTCAGCAGCACGGATCCGGTGGTCTTTACCGGAGTTTCACTCGGCTTGGTGCTGGTGGCTCTGTTCGCGATGCTGGTCCCGGCTCGAAGAGCCACACAGGTGGACCCGCTCGAAGCATTGCGGCACGAATGATGTGAGTCATTGTTCCACGCCCGTCATCCCGAGCGCGGCGAGGGATCTGCTTTTACCCTTGATAACATCCGAACGAAAAACAGATTCCTCGCTCCGCTCGGAATGACTTTGGGGTCGGACCGCCAGTATGGCCCCGGCATGTAATGTCGCGATTTTCTGACTCAGAATACTAGCGGCACTTTGGCGCTACCGCTATACTGGAATTCTCCCCCGGTACTGGATTACCGCCATGCCCGCGCCTTTTGTACATCTGCATTGCCATACCGATTACTCTCTGCTCGACGGGGCGTGCGAGATTTCCCAGCTCATGGACTTGGCGGTAGAGCAGAACATGCCGGCCGTCGCCATGACCGATCATGGCAATCTGTTCGGCGCGGTCGAGTTCTACAACAAAGCCAAAGAAAAAGGCATTCATCCGGTGATCGGCTGCGAAGTGTACGTCGCGCAGCAGGGTCACAAGGTCAATAGCGAATCGAATCGATACAACCACCTCGTTCTGCTGTGCGAAAACCAGGAAGGCTACCGCAACCTGATCCAGCTCGTTTCGACGGGCTATCTCGATGGTTTCTATTACAAGCCGCGCATCGATAAAGACCTGCTATCCCGCCATTCCAAGGGTTTGATCGCGTTGTCGGCCTGCCTGCGCGGCGATATCAATGAAACCCTGCTGGCGGATCGTTACGATGAGGCCAAGAAACTCGCGTATGAATACACCGACCTGTTCGGCCCGAAGAATTTCTTTCTCGAATTGCAGGATCACGGGCTGGAACCCGATAAACGCGTCCTGCCGCTGGTGAACCGGCTTGCGGCGGACACGGGAATCCCGCTGGTAGTCACCAACGATTCGCATTATCTGCGCCAGGATGATGCGCGGGCGCATGAGGTGATGCTGTGCATCCAGACCGGCAAAACCATGTCGGATCCGAATCGCATGCGCTTCGAGAATCCCGTCTTCCACCTGAAACGGCGCGAAGAGATGATGGCGCTGTTCGGCGAAGTGGAGCACGCTCTCGACCGGACGTGGGACATCGCCCAGCGATGCCAGTTGAAGCTGGACCCGGTGAAGGAGCCGTTTCCGAAGTTCGACGTTCCGCCCGAACACACCGTCGACAGCTACTTCGAATACGTCGCTCGCCAGGGATTTGAGGCGCGCCGCGTGCGCCTGGAGGCTCTGGCCGCGCAGGGCCGACTAAAGCACGCCCTTCCCGAATACGTGGAGCGGCTGGATCGCGAAATCCGCACCATCCAGCAGATGAAGTACTCGGGCTATTTTCTGATCGTCTGGGATTTCATCCGGTTCGCGAAGCAGCGTGGCATTCCCGTAGGCCCAGGCCGCGGATCGGCCGCCGGATCGCTGGTCAGCTACTCGATGAACATCACCGATCTCGATCCCCTGCATTATGAGCTGCTTTTTGAGCGCTTTTTGAATCCCGAACGCATCAGCATGCCCGATATCGATATCGATTTCTGCACGCGTGGCCGCGGCGAGGTGATTCAGTATGTCACCGAAAAATATGGTCGCGAACAAGTGGCCCAGATCATCACGTTCGGCACGTTGGGCGCCCGCGCCGCGATCAAGGACGTAGGCCGCGCGCTGGATATCAGCTACGCCGACGTGGACCGGATCACCAAGCTGATCCCCACCATGCCGCTGAACATCAAGATCAAAGAGGCTCGCAAAGTGGAGCCGCAGCTTGATGAGCTGGCTCGCAAGGAACCTCGCGTGAAAGAGGTGCTCGAAATCGCCGAGCGCCTGGAGGGCATGTCGCGCAACGCTTCCGTCCATGCCGCGGGCGTAGTGATCTCGCCGTTGCCGCTGCGTCAACTGGTTCCGCTGTATAAGACCAACAAAGAGGAAATTGTCACACAGTACGACATGGTGGGCCTCGAAAAGCTCGGGCTGCTCAAGATGGATTTCCTGGGCCTCACCACGCTCACCATCATCGAGGATGCTCTCAAGCTGATCGAGCGCCATCGCGGCGTGACTGTCAAAATCGAAGATCTGCCGCTCGACGATAAGAAAACTTACGAAGCCGTCTTCTGCAAGGGTTACACCAGCGGGGTGTTCCAGTTTGAATCGCCCGGCATGCGCGACATTCTGCGCCGCTATCAACCCGACCGGATTGAGGATCTGGTCGCGCTGAACGCGTTGTACCGGCCCGGGCCCATGGGCATGATCGACGATTTCGTCGAGCGCAAACACGGACGCCGCGAGGTAGTCTACGATCTGCCGGAGATGAAGGAAATCCTGGAGGAGACCTATGGCGTGATGGTCTACCAGGAGCAGGTCACGCGCATCGCCAATCGCCTGGCGGGATACTCGCTCGGCGAGGCTGATCTGCTGCGCCGCGCCATGGGCAAAAAGAAGCCTGAAGAAATGGCCAAACAGCGTTCTCGTTTCATCGAGGGCGCGAAAGCCAACCACCATCCGCCGCGCAAAATCGAAAAGATCTTCGATTTGATGGAAAAATTCGCCGGATACGGCTTCCCGAAAGCGCACTCGGCTGCGTATGCGTATTTGGCGTTCATTACGGCTTATCTGAAAACGCATTATCCACTGGAGTTTATGTCCGCGCTGCTCACCTCGCAGGTTGGAAACACCGCGCAGGTGGTCAAGTACATCAATGAATGCCGCGAAATGGGCATCAAGGTTTTGGCGCCGGACGTGAACTCTTCCGATTTCAACTTCACTCCGGTGGATACCGAGAAGGAAAAAGGAATCCGCTTCGGCCTGGGCGCGATCAAAAACGTGGGATCCTCGGCCGTGGATTCGATCGTCAAAGCTCGCGAAGCCGGACGTTTCGGATCGCTCTACGAGTTTTGTGAGCGCGTCGATCTGGGCGCGGTCAATCGCCGCATGGTCGAAAGTCTGATCAAAGGCGGCGCCGCGGATTCGCTGGAAGGAACCCGCGCGCAGCTATTCGCGATCATCGACAGCGCCATGGAAACCGGAGCCCGCGCGTCCAAGGATCGCGAGAGCGGCCAATCCGGCCTGTTCGCCACGCTGATGGAGGAGCAGCCCCCCGCCGACCATCCTTTGCCCAAAGTGAATGACTGGACCGGCCAGGAAAAACTCACTGGCGAAAAGGAGACGCTCGGATTTTACATCACCGGCCATCCGCTCGATCAGTACATGGACAAAGTGAAGGAGCTCGCCACGCACACCAGCGGCGAGTTGGAAGGGCTCGCCAAGAATACCGAGGTCGCGCTATGCGGAATCTTAACCGGCGTGCAGCGGCGGCGCAGCAAGGAAGGGAAACTATGGGCGTCCATGCAGATTGAAGATCTGGAAGGCGCGGCCGATGGCATGGTGTTCTCGACCCAATATGAGCGCCTGCTCCCCGCGCTGGCCGAAGACAAAGCCGTGCTGGTACGCGGGCTCGTGCTGCCGGAAGAAAACGCCCCGCCGAAAATCTCGGTGCAGGACATCGTGCCGCTGGAAGTAGCGCGCGTGAGCCTGCCGTCTTTAATCTCGATTCGCGTGCCCGTGAATGGCTCAGGCGATCCGGACCGCGCGGCATCACTACGCACCCTGTTCGATCGCAAGCCGGGTGAGACCGAAGTCCGGCTGCGCCTGGAAAAGTCGAGGGACTTCTCGGTTATCCTGGACGTAGCGGCAAAAGTCCGGCCGGATAAGGAGTTTTGCGCCGAAGTGGCTCGCATCTGCGGGGCGGAAGCGTTAGAAGTGATGGCCGGCTGAGCGGACCGCTTGGTAAATGCCCGATTCACAAACCCCTCTGCCTTCAAATCCGAGCTGGGCGCGCGTGCAGCTGGCGCGTCATCCGAAACGGCCGCATGCGCTCGACTACATCCAGCGCCTGTTCACGAATTTTCATGAGCTGCATGGCGATCGGGCTTTTTCGGACGATCATTCGATCGTCGGGGGCTTCGCCTGGTTCGACGGGCGTCCGATCATGGTGGTGGCGCAGCAGAAAGGCCGCAACACCAAGCAAAACGTGTTTCGAAACTTCGGGATGCCGCATCCGGAAGGCTATCGCAAGGCCATGCGGCTGATGGAAATGGCCGCCAAGTTTTCGCGTCCGATCGTCACGCTGGTGGATACGCCTGGCGCCTACCACGGCAAGGATGCCGAGGAACGGGGTCAGGGCCGCGCGATCGCAAATAATCTGCGCGAAATGTCGAGGCTGGGCGTGCCCGTAATCGTGGTCGTCATCGGCGAAGGCGGCAGCGGCGGCGCGCTCGCATTGGGCGTCGGCAATCGAGTGTATATGCTCGAAAACGCCGTATATAGCGTGATCTCGCCCGAAAGCTGCGCGGCGATCATTTATCGCGATTCGGGGAAAGCCGCTCAAGCAGCCGCGGCGCTGAAACTGACTGCGCCGGATCTGCTCGATCTGGGCTTGATCGATGCGATTATTCCCGAGCCTGGAGAAGGCGCGCATACCGATCCCGACAACGCCGCCGAAACGCTGGGTCACGCGCTGCGCGAAGCTTTGCAGGAGCTATCCGGCATGTCGCCGCAGCAGCTTATCGACGAGCGCTACCACAAGTTTCGAAGCATGGGCGCCTTCTTCACCGAGGTCGAGGTGGCGCAGCGATGAAAAAACCGGTCGTGATCGGCATTGTGTTCGTTGCCGCGGTTCTGGTAGTGATTATTTACTCGACCATGAACCTCGCCAAGATCCGCGTGGAAGCCTGCATGCAGTTCAACGGGCGCACGGAATGCCGCACCGCCGCGGGATCCACCAAGGAATTTGCGTTGCACACCGCGATTTCCAACGCCTGTGCGGGAATCGCGTCCGGAGTGACAGACTCCATCGCGTGCGAACGCGGCGAGCCGGTCAAAATCACCTGGAAATAGTAAAAGCCTAAGCGGCTTTCTGAACTTTTCCGCTCTTAATGCAGGACGTGCAGACGCGGATGCGCTTGGATGCGCCTTTGACCATCGCGCGAACTTCTTGCAAGTTGATGTTCCAGCGCCGTTTGGTCATGTTATTGGCGTGGCTGATGCGATTCCCGAACTGCGGACCGCGGCCACAAACTTCACACACTTTCGCCATCGTCAAAAAGCTCCTGTTTCTTTTGAATAGTTTACCACACTAAGCGAAGAAGCCGTCGAAGATCGCGCGCGTCCGCGTGCGGATCTCGGCCAGATCCTTCAATGGAACCGGAGTCCATCGCGAAATCAATGCCGCAAGGATTTCAAGCTGTGCTTCCGCCGACGGCAGCTTTCCTTCCGCATGGCCCGAAAGTACCCGCAGGCCGTGGTCCAGAGCTCGATAAAACGTCGCTGCTTCACTAAGGAACTGCGCTTCGGCTCGATCCAGATGACCCATGCTTTCGAGTACCTCGATCCGCTGGGGCGTGTTCAATACTTTAAAGAAGATCCCCGCGCTCTTCAGGCGCAGATACATCAGCAGGAAATCGATATCGTAATAACCGCCTCGTCCCGCCTTCAGCGGATGCGACGCGCCTTGCTCTTTTTCCAGGCGCATCCGCATCTGACGCAGATCCATCTTGGACCGACCGCTTTGCCCGTAGCGCCGCCAGTCGACCTCTTGTAACAGATGGAGGAAAGATTCCGCGCGCGCCGCATCGCCGGCGACGGTTCGCGACTTCATGTACGTGATGCCTTCCCAAGCCTCCGCTGCGCGTCCGAAGTAATCTTTGAAAGCGCTTTCGGTCTGCACCAGCGCGCCGCCGCGTCCGTTGGGGCGCAAACGAGTGTCGACGGCGAACAGAACCCCGTTCCCGGTGTAGGCCGTGACCAGATCGACCAAGCGTTCCGCGACGCGCGTCCAGAAGCGCATCTCCGCGCTATCGGAATCGGCAAGCACGAAAATCAGGTCGGCGTCGGAAGCGAGGTCGAATTCGCGCATGCCCAAACGGCCCAGCGAAATGACAAACATCTGATTCGAGGGCTTATACGAAGGATCCTGCGGCGGCTGCGACAGTTGCGCTTCTTCAATCGCGATCTCGTAAGCACGCGCGATCACCGTGTCGGCCAGCTCGGAAGTTTCAGCCAGCGTGTCGAAGATCGGGTGCGAATGGCAGATGCTTTTCGATTGAATGCGCAGCATCTCGCGCCGGAACCAGCGGCGAAGCTCGACAATATCGCGAGGCGCGGCTTCAACTCCGGGCGGTTTACCGATCTCGTCCACCAGATCCGGCGTACGAATAAGCTCTTCCGCGAAATAAGGGCTGTGTTCGAACAGATCGAGCGTCGAAGCAGTGGCATCCGGATCGGTATCCAGCGCTTCCAGGCGATCCGCCGTCAGGCGTTCGAGAAAATGCTCAAAGGCTTGCGAGCCGCGGCGCAGGTCGGCTCGATTGAGCGCGGCGGAAAGCGCGGGCGCACGCTGATCCAACGCGCGGACCACGTTGCTGGAGGATTGAGGCGCCGCGTCGGCTGCAACCGAACGCGAATGGACCACGCGTTCGTAGATCTCGATCACCTGGCCGAAGTGCCTGCGCATCTCAGCCAGCAACGTGTCGGAGTTGCCGCCGCCGGGCATGCGGCGTGCGAGAACTTCGAGCTCGGCCGTATCAGAAGGAAGCGTGTGCGTCTGGCGATCGTCGGCCAACTGCAAACGATGTTCCACGTGCCGCAAGAACTGGTACGCCGATGCAAGTTGCCCGTATTCAGCGCCCGACAAAAATCCTTTATCCTGAAGCCGCGCCAGCGCCAGCAGCGTGCCGCCCTGGCGAACCCAGGGTTCAGCTCCGCCATGGAGCCGCTGCAAACACTGCACGACAAATTCGATATCTCGGATTCCGCCGCGCTCCAGCTTGACGTCGATATGATTACGCGGGCGCTTCTTGGCTGCCAGCTTTTCGTTGATGCGCTCGCGCGTGGCCGAAAGCGCTTCGATCGCGGAAAAGTCCAGTGTGGTTGAGTAAATCCGCGGTTCCACTGAATCGAGCAGCGCCCGCCCGGTCGCCCGATCGCCCGCCGCGACGCGAGCCTTAATCAACATCTGCAATTCCCAGTCCCGCGCGCGTTTCTCGTAATACTGGCGAGCGCCTTCGAGCGACAGACAAACCTCTCCCAGGCGGCCATCGGGACGCAGGCGCAGGTCCACGCGATAACACAGCCCCTCAGCCGTATAGGCGGACAAAAGCGCAGTCAGTTGATTCGCGGCCTGAATAAAGAACTCTTTATTGGTGACTTGCTGTGGACCCGCGGTTTCCCCGTTCGCAGAATACAGAAACATCAGGTCGATATCGGAGCTGTAATTAAGCTCGCCGCCGCCGAGTTTGCCTAGCGCGATCACCGAAAACGACGCGGAGGGAGCGCCGAAACGCGACACCAGATCCTCGCGGATTCGTTCGTACGCAGTTTCGACAATCGCGTCGGCAAGAGCAGAAAGCTCGGCGGTGATTTCCGAGAGAGCTCCAAATCCGAGAACGTCGCGCACCACGATTCGCAGAAGCTGCCGGCGGCGAAACATCGCCAGTTCGATGGGACTCGGGACGCCTGGCGCCAGAATCGCATCAAGACGAGCGTGGAACTGTTCCGGCTCGCGCACCAGATCGAGATCCCGAACCTCGCCGATCCAATCGGAATGTTCGATAAGATCTTCGGACAGAAAGTGGCTATGAGTGAAGATCGCAACCAGATAGCGCAGGTTCTGCGGAGTGATCAGCTTGACGGGAAAGCGAGCGAAATAATGCAAAGCTTGATCGGGCGCAGGCGAGGCGGCCAGCAGAAGATCGAAATGATCCAGCAATTCGCGCGGCAGCGCCCGCGAAATCTCCGCGATTTCACGAGCCGCGCGCGGACGGTCGTCGAAGTCCAGTTGAAGCAGTCGCTGCATGTCAGGTGATCTGATCCAGGAGCTGAGCGGGCGCGCCGGGGCGAATCGAGCCGGTCCGCACCAGGCGGCAATAGAATCCGCTGAGGCCCCATCGCGGAGAGCTGGCGTCGCCGACGTGTACCTGCTGGTCGTACACTGCTTTCTGAATCCCCGGCCCGTAAACGTTGAGCGCATCGCACGGTCCGCGAACTTTGGTCAGTTCGATGACGGCGTCGCCGACGCGGTAGCGCTGGCCGATTCGCATTTCTCGGCGATCGAGACCGAGCGTGGTCAGATTTTCGCCCAAAGCACCGTAAAACAGGGGAAAACCTTGCTCCATCAGTTCGTCGAGCCCTTCGGCGGTGATCAGCAGCAGCGCCTGCTCGGGCCCTCCGTGGATGTGCGGATGCGCCTGCACATCTCCCGCAAGGCCCAACGGTGTGACTTCAGCTTCCGGAACCGAGCGCTTCGGTACGCCGCCTTTCGAAATACTGACCTGTGCAATGGACGCGGACACTTTCGATACCATCGTAGCGGAGGCGCCGAATGAATAAATTTGGCGGGGTGAACCCCGTTTTTCGCGTGGCCAACGCAGCCGCCAGCCGCGATTATTACGTGAATGCTCTCGGGTTCAAGGTCGATTGGGAGCATCCGTATGTCGTGTCGGTGTCGCGCGACCGCTGCGGCATTTTCCTGAGCGAAGGCGACCAGGGGCATCCAGGCGCATGGGTGTGGATTGGCGTGGAGGATTGCGCCGCTCTGTGCGAAGAGCTGCGCGCGAAGGGGGCCAAGATCCGCCATCCGCCCACCAACTATCCGTGGGCGCTGGAGATGCAGGTTGAGGATTTAGACGGCAACGTGCTGCGCATCGGATCTGACTCCATCAAAGGAGAGCCGGAAGGCGAATGGCTCGACATGTACGGCCAGCGGTGGCAGAGGCAGCCCGACGGCAGCTCGCGCCGGGTTTAAATGTCGTAATACAGCGCGAATTCGTACGGATGCGGCCGCAGCCGAACCGCGTCCGATTCATTCTTGCGCTTGTACGCGATAAAGGTTTCGAGCAGCTCCTCGCTGAAAACGTCGCCTTTCAGCAGGAACGCATGATCGTCTTCCAGACACGACAGCGCTTCTTCGAGCGAAGCCGGCATGGAAGGAACACTCTTCATTTCCTCCGGCGACAGATCGTAAATGTCTTTGTCCAGCGGTTCGCCGGGATCGATCTTGTTGATCACGCCATCCAGGCCGGCCATCATCATCGCGGCAAACGCCATGTACGGATTCGACGCGGGATCGGGCGGCCGAAATTCGACGCGCTTGGCCTTGGGGCTGGCCGAATACATCGGGATGCGGCAGGCCGCGGAGCGATTGCGCCGCGAATACGCCAGGTTCACCGGAGCTTCGTAGCCCGGAACCAGGCGCTTATAACTGTTCGTGGTCGGCGCGATGATCGCGGCCAGCGCGCGCGCGTGCTTCAGCAATCCGCCGATGTACCACAGCGCCATCTGGCTGAGCCCCGCGTACATGTCGCCCGCGAACAGCGGATTCCCGCCCTTCCACAGGCTTTGATGCGTATGCATCCCGCTGCCGTTATCGCCGAACAGCGGCTTGGGCATGAACGTGACGGTCTTCCCGTACTGATGCGCTACATTGCGGATCACGTACTTGTACAGCATCATGTTGTCGGCAGACTTTACCAGCGTGTCGAACCTTTGATCGATTTCGCATTGCCCGCCGGTGGCGACTTCGTGATGATGGCATTCGATATGGAGACCGACCTTGATCATGGTCTCCACCATCTCCGCGCGCAGATCCTGATAATGATCGGTGGGCGGGACCGGGAAATAGCCTTCCTTGTAGCGTGGACGGTAGCCGAGGTTGTTGCCTTCGCGGCCGGAATTCCAGCGTCCTTCTTCGGCATCGATGAAGTAGAAGCCGGAGTGCGCGTTCTGATCGAAGCGGACGTTGTCGAAAATGAAGAATTCGGCTTCGGCGCCAAAAAAAGCAGTGTCGGCGAGCCCGGAGTTTTTCAGATACATCTCCGCTTTTTGCGCGATCCAGCGCGGATCGCGATCGTAATGCTGGCGCGTGATCGGATCGATCACGTCGCAAGTCATGGTCAGCGTCCTGGTTTCATAAAACGGATCGATACACGCGGTGGCGGGATCGGGAATCAGCAGCATGTCGCTTTCATTGATCGCCGCCCAGCCGCGGATGCTGGAGCCGTCCATTCCGAAGCCCTGCTCGAAGGAGCCCTCGTCGAGCTCGCTCATCGGATAAGAGACGTGATGTTGCAGGCCGGGCAGATCCGTGAAACGCAGATCCACCTGCTTCGCTTCATGCTTCTTGGCATATTCGAGGACGTCTTTGGGAGTTTTCGCTACTTGGCTCATTCATACATAATAGCCGCCGCCGGAAGCCACGGCGAATCAAAAATTTGAATAGGAGCGATAAACTGAAACGTGGAGCAGATCGCACTCGATTGGGGCGCCGAAACCGATCTTTTCTCGGTGAGCGAGCTGACGCAGGCCATGCGCGGCCTGCTGGTGGAACATTTCTCCGATATTTGGGTTTCGGGCGAAATTTCGGGTACCAGAGTCCCCGCCAGCGGTCATTATTACTTCACGCTGAAGGACGAAGCCGCCCAGCTTCGCTGCGTGTGCTACAAAATGACCGCGCGATACCTGAAGTTCAAGCCACAGGACGGCATCGCGGTGATCGTGCGCGGCCGCATCGATGTATACGATGCGCGCGGCGAAGTGCAGTTGATCGTCGAGACCATTCAGCCGCAAGGTCACGGCGCGCTTCAGCTCGCCTTCGAACAACTGAAAAAGAAGCTGGCGGCCGAGGGGCTCTTTGACTCGTCCATTAAGCGTCCGATTCCGTCGATGCCGCGCCGCGTCGGCATCGTGACCTCGCCCACAGGCGCCGTGATTCGCGACATTCTGCAGATCCTGGAGCGCCGTTTCCCGGGCCTGCATATGCGGATTTACCCGGCGCTGGTGC
>Ga0209517_10007480_pt1 | contig 13062 bp, 9 predicted proteins | sample PeaSoiMetSII2010_FD_187695 | JGI IMG/M metagenome (GOLD analysis project Ga0209517, IMG submission 187695) | Peat soil microbial communities from Weissenstadt, Germany - SII-2010 (SPAdes) (version 2) | ecosystem: Environmental > Terrestrial > Soil > Wetlands > Peat | place: Germany: Weissenstadt...
CTCGCGGCAGGCGCGGCTCACGTTCGCGATGTGCCGCCACACGGTTGTAGATCTCGCGCAGTTATTCAACGAGCCTCCGCCCAATCACCGGGACAACCGCTTGCCCCCCGCGGAGCTCGCGCGCCTGCGCGCCGCCCTCACAAAGTGCGGCTTTAAGCTTCGCGACGACGAAGCCTCGCACAAGAAGCTCGCGGATCTCCGCGCGATGTACGAGCCGTACCTCCATGCTCTTTCGCGTTTCCTCTATATGGAGGTTCCTCCGTGGATTCTCGCGACGGAAATCGCGGACAACTGGAAGACCAGCGCGTGGGGCCGGATCTCCGGCATCGCCGGCCCGGACCGCGAAGAACCCGACGACCACACCGACTGAAGGCGCTCGTCAGGCGGTTACGCCGAAGGCCAAATTGGCCGCGTTTTACGCACGTTCCGCGACATGCCGCCCCTGCTCTTGAAAATGCCTGTGCTATAATTTCGCTTCTAGAGACCTATAAAAGTTTCTTTGCATGGTGCGGAGAGATTCATGAGCCTGCCCAAGACCGAGAAAATCTGGCACAACGGAAAATTCATCAACTGGGACGACGCCACGATCCACGTGCTTTCGCACGTCGTCAGCTACGGCTCGGCGGTCTTCGAAGGCATCCGTTGCTACGACGCGCCGCAGGGCCCCTCGATCTTCCGTCTCCGCGAGCACATGCAGCGCCTGATCAACTCCGCGTACATCTATCGGATGGAAGTTCCCTACACGCTCGACGCACTCTGCCAGGCGAGCATCGATCTGGTGCGCGTCAACAAAGTGCCCGCGTGCTATGTGCGTCCCATCGTGCTGCGTGGCTACGGCGATGCGGGCGTGAACCCGCAAAACAATCCGATCGAGGTCTATCTCGCCTGTTGGGAATGGGGAAAATATCTCGGCGAAGAAGCGCTGCGCTCCGGCGTGGACGTCTGCGTCAGCTCGTGGAACCGCCCGGCGCCCAACACGCTTCCGCAAATGGCCAAGGCCGCCGCAAACTACATGAACTCGCAGTTGATTCGAATGGAAGCCAAAGTGAACGGCTACGAAGAAGGCATCGCGCTCGACACAAACGGCTACGTGAGCGAAGGCTCCGGCGAAAACATTTTCGTGGTGATGAACGGCTCCGTCTCGACTCCGCCGCTTGCGAACTCCGCCCTGCCCGGCATCACGCGCGATTCGATTATGAAACTCTGCCATGACATGGGCATTCCCGTCGGCGAACAGGTGATTCCACGCGAGATGCTCTACATCGCGGACGAGGTCTTTTTCTGCGGCACCGCCGCCGAAGTCACACCGGTTCGCTCGATTGACCGCATCAAGATCGGCGCCGGCGCGCGCGGCCCCATCACAAAACGACTCCAGGATGATTTTTTCGCCATCACCAGCGGCAAGACGCCCGATCGTCACGGCTGGCTATCGTCGGTGAACGTCCCCAGCGCCGCCGTCCGCTAACGCTTCGCCGCAATAGCGCCCGGGCCGCAAGTAAGAACGTCTCTGTGTTGTGTAGGGGCGTAGCACGGCTACGCCCGGCGCGCGACCTTGGCATGGAGCCGCCATTCGCCTCGCTCCCCTTTCACCTCAGCCTATGTGGAGTGCGGCAGTTTGCCGCCCGCCGCTGTCTGCCGCACGGGCCTGCCCGTGCGCGCTGCACTCGTTCGGGAACGCCTTGGATTGGGCGAAGCGAGCTTCGCCCAAGAACAGCGGGAGTAAGCTCCCGCACTCCACAAAGTCGTCGTAGCTTGACGAGCGACGAGTGATTGTGAGCGGAGTCCAAACTTGCGATTCTTTGACTCCCTTTATCCAATCCAGTAGAATCCGCGCGGTCGAGGAGGGCGCGCATGTACAATCTTCCGCAGAAGCTCGTCGCCGAATTCATCGGCGCGTTCACCCTCGTCTTCATCGGCGCCGGCTCGATCTGCACGGATCAATATCTGACCTCGACGGGCCAGAGCGGCCTGGGGTTGCTGGGCGTCGCCATCGCCAGCGGACTCGCCTTCGGCGTCATGGTCATGGCGCTCGGGCATATCTCCGGCGGTCATTTCAATCCCGCGATTACCATCGGACTCTGGGTCACTCGGCGTTTGAGCACGCGGCACAGCGTGTCCTACTGGATCGCGCAGCTGCTTGGCGCCACGACAGCGGCCTACGTGATCAAGGTTGCGATCCCGGACACCACTTGGACCGCAAAGGCCCTCGGTTCGATCACACCCGACCTCGGCGGCGACTTTACTCGGGCGCACGGCATCGCGCTGGAGGCCGTCCTGACGTTCTTCCTTGTATTCGTCTTCTTCGCCACCGCGGCGGATACGAAAGGCGCGTTTAGCAAGATTGCCGGCTTCGCCATCGGCCTGACGATCACCATGGACACTCTCTTCGGCGGCCCTTTCACGGGCGCCGCCATGAACCCAGCTCGCGCGTTCGGGCCAGCGCTGGCCACAAGCCACTGGCAGAACCACGGCGTCTATTGGGCCGGCCCCCTCCTCGGCGGCGTTATTGCCGGAGTCCTCTACGACCGCACCTTTCTGCGCGACCAGCCTCCCGCGTAGCGCCGTGGCGGTCACGCGTCGTCTCTAATCCTCGCCCTCACCCTCGCCCTGCCTTCTCCGTTGCGCCCCTAGAAACTCCCCTGCCGCGCGTTCTTGTTGGGTACTAGAACCCATGCTAGTTTTGGATTCAGCTTCGTAAACGGGGAGATTCAGCGATGGCCCTCAATATTGATGATCTTTTGCGCCGCGCCGTTGATAGCCGCGCCTCCGACTTGCACTTGAAGGTTGGCAATCATCCCTATTTGCGCGTGGACGGCTTGCTGAGCGGCCTCACCGACGTCCCCCGCATCACGCCTGAAGAGATGCTCTCGATGGCCTTCAGCATGATGACCAACCGGCAGAAGCAAAAATTCAAGGAAACGGCCGAGTTGGATATGGCCTACGGCGTGGCCGGTCTGGGACGGTTTCGCGTCAACGTCTTCCAGCAGCGCGGCAACGTCGGCATGGTTCTGCGCGTTATTCCGACGAAAATTCGCACCATCGAAGAGCTCGAACTCCCGCGTATCCTCATGCAAATCTGCGAAGAGCAGCGCGGATTGATTCTCACCACCGGCACGACCGGTTCCGGTAAATCCACCACGCTGGCTGCCATGATTGACCGCATCAATTCACTGCGCGCCGAGCACATCATCACCATCGAGGACCCGATCGAATATCTGCACCGCGACAAAAAGGGTTTCATCAATCAGCGCGAAGTCGAGGTCGACACGTCGTCGTTCTCGACGGCCCTCCGCGCCGCGCTGCGCCAGGACCCCGACGTCGTACTCGTCGGCGAAATGCGCGACCTGGAAACCATCTCCACGGCCCTGCTCGCCGCTGAAACCGGCCACCTCGTACTTTCGACTTTGCACACGCTCGACGCCACGGAAACGATTCAGCGCATTATCGCCGTCTTCCCGCCGCCGGAGCAAAAGCAGATTCGCTTGCAGCTCGCCGGGACGCTCAAGGCGGTCGTCAGCCAGCGCCTGGTCCGCAAGAGCGACGGTACGGGCCGCGTGCCCGCGGTCGAAGTCATGGTCGCCACCGGATACATTCGCGACTGCATCATCAATCCAGACAAGACTCGCATGATCCGCGACGCCATCGCCGCCGGAACCAGCCAATACGGCATGCAGACGTTCGATCAATCGCTCTTCGACCTCTATTCGCGCAACCTCATCACGCTTGAAGAGGCCCTGCTGCGCGCCTCGAACCCGGACGATTTCCACCTTCGCGTTCAGGGTATCCGCTCCTCCGCCGATTCCGCCCGCGAGGATATGGAACGCGCCATGAACGAATTCGAGCGCCTCGGCAGCAAGCACTGACGATCCGACCAGGATCGTCGTCCCGCCTGCCCTGACTGCTCTGGCGAAGGGAGCGAGCCCGCCGGGACGGACGAGCCGAGGGATTCCCTCTCTGTTTAGGGGGTCGGAACTTTAGCTCCGACAAAAAGAATCGGCGCGAAGCGCCTTCCTATGCGCTGTCCCTACCGCAGCATGTAATTCGGCGGCGTTCGCGCCCGGAAATGCTGCGCCCGCCCGCGTCGCCTCGCTCCTTGCTTCCCTGCTTCCTTGCTTCTATGCTTCCCTCGTGCGCTCGCGCTCTTCTCTCCGCAAACTTTCGATCGAGCAGGCGCTCTACACGTCCGCAGTCCGCGCCCTCATGCGCCGCGCGCATTCGATTCACGAGATGCGCGAATACCTCGAGCGCCGCGCCGAAGACAAGGAATCAGTCTCGCCGGTCATCGCGCGCCTCCGCGAGCTGCAATATCTCGACGATGCTCGTTACGCGCTCGAGTATGCTCGCCATCACGCGAAGTCGCGCCGACAGGGACGCTTCCGCATCGCGCGCGAACTGCGCGGCCGGGGCGTTCCTGACCGCTACATCGAAGCCGCGCTCGATTCCGTCTTCGCCGAGACGGACGAGGCAGCGTCCGTCCGCGCGCGCCTCAAGCGGCATCTTTCGCATGTGCGCGGCGCGCTCGGCCAGAACAAGATCGCCTCGCTCTATCGCAGCCTCCTTCGCGCCGGCTTTTCCTCGGACATCATTCGCGCCGAACTGCGCGGGATCACCCACGGCGATCTCCCCGATTTCCCGGATGCGCCCGACGCCTCGGAATAGGCGAAAGCGTAGGGCTGCAGCCCCATGAATCAGTGCTCGAATGGAAGGGGCTTTAGCCCGGGAGACGCCGACGCGCACCTACTCGCACAGCAACGCCTACCGCGCGGCTGACACTTCTTGCGAACCAAACGCGTATTATTTCGTAGAGGCGTGTTTAATTAGAGAGAACCCATGCGAAAGCTAGCCATCATCCTCGCCATCTTCCTGGGGATTGCCGCGCTGGGAGCAGCGACACTTGCCGGCCGCGCAATGCGCCTGCGCGCGAGCCTTCGCGAGGCAGCGGCTGCCGACGAAAAACATTCCATCATGGTGGGCAGCCTGACTCGAAATTACCTTCTGCATGTTCCCGACGATTTGCCTCCTGGCAAGCCCGCGCCGCTCGTCCTGGTCTTCCACGGTGGCGGCGGCCATGACCGGAACATGCCCGGCTTCACGCACTTCGACGATCTGGCCGACCAGGAGGGATTCGTCGTCGCCTACCCTGACGCCGAGAACAGAAACTGGAACGACAGTCGCGGCGTCTCCACCGCGGACGACGTGGGATTCACCCGCGCCCTGATTGACGACGTCGCCCGCTCGCACTCGATTGATCCGAGCCGCGTTTACGCTACCGGCATTTCCAATGGCGGCTTTTTCTCAAATCGTCTCGCCTGCGACCTCGCGGACAAAATCACCGCCATTGCTTCCGTCGCCGCCACCATGCCCAAGCCGCTCGTCGCAGAGTGCAAACCGTCGCGCCCGATTTCCGTCCTCTACATTCAGGGAACGGAGGATTCCCTCGTCCCCGTCAACGGCGGCACCATCGGATTCGTTTGCGGCCGCAGCCGTGGCGAAAATATCTCCCTCGCCGCCTCCGCGCAATTCTGGCGCGAACAGGATCACATCTCCGCTGCCTCGAATGTCAAAGACCTGCCCGACCGCTCCGATGATGGAACGCACGTCCGCCGCGAAATCTGGACGGGCGGGAAGGACGACACTGAGGTCGTCGTGTACACCATCGAAGGCGGAGGACACACCTGGCCCGGCGGCCCGCAGTATTTGCCGAAGCTCGTCGTTGGCAAGGCCAGCCAAAATCTCAACGCCACCCGCACGATTTGGGAATTTTTTCAGGGTCAGCAGCTGCCGTAAGGGCACGATATATCGTGGCCGGCACTATTTCTTGGCGTGATCTTACCAATTCGCTGGTCGAACTCCGCCATACCTTTTCTCGCGCGCCACGTCTACCAGTCCTTCGAATACGTCCACGCCTTCGTCGCGCAAATGACCAACGCCGATTTCGCCAAGCTGGAACCGAAATTCGGCCCCGAAGCCAACGCTGGCGACATTATCTATATCATCGTCACGGACGACCACGAGCACCTCGGCCAATCCGTCGCCTACGCCCGCGTCAACGGCATCGTCCCGCCCTGGACCGCCGCTGCCATGAAAGCCAAAGCGGACAAACAACAGAAAAAACAACAATAGACCGAAGACCTGGTCCGCCAATGCGGCCGCCGGCGAACCGGTTTAACGGACCACGCTGTCGTCGATTACGGCGGTCGCCGGCGGAAGTATCCCGAGATCCGTGTCGATCGGTCGAACGAGCATTTGTATCAGCCGCAGATGCCTGGCGAACCAAATCGCTCCGGCGATGCAGCATGCTCCGCTGAGCATCACGGTTCGTGGCGCGCCGATCACGTGAGCAACGCTGCCCGCGAACAAGCTTCCGAATGGAGCCATCCCCACGAAGGCCATGGTGTAGAAGCCCATCACCCGCCCCCGTTTGCTTTCTTCGACGGCCGTTTGAATGATCGTGTTGCTGGCAGCCATTTGCTGCATCAGTCCGAAGCCGCACACAACCATCAGCAGGAGCGAGAGCCAGAAATTTCGCGACAGCCCGAAAAGGATCAGCCCGATGCCGAAGGCTCCGGCGGAAAGCGGAATCATCCTCGCCAACCCCAGGATCGTTCTTCGCAGCGCAAGCGATACCGCCGAAGCCAAGGCGCCTACTCCGACGGCGCCCATCAGAAAGCCGAGCGTATGCGGCCCACCCTTCAAAATGCTTCCGGCAAAAATCGGCATCAGCACCGTGAACGGCCATCCCATCAAGCTCACGATGGCAAACATGAGCAAGATCGTGCGAATCGGCGCAAACCCGGAGACGTACGCCCAACCTTCTCGCAATTGCACGAGCATCGAGCCCTTATGGCGTTGCGTGGTCCCCAACTTCACTCGCATGGCGACGAGCGAGGCAATCACCGCAAGATAGCTGAGCCCGTCAACCAGGAAGCAGTAGCCCTCCCCGGACACCGCGATCACTGCTCCGGCGAGCGAAGGGCCGACAAGCCGCGCGACATTTACCATGGATGAATTCATTGCGATCGCGTTGCCCAGGTCCTCCTTGTCCTCCACCATTTGCACCAGAAAAGCCTGTCGGCCGGGCATGTCGAACGCGTTAATCGCACCTTGAAACGCGCTCAAGAAAACGATCTCGTGAATGTTGATATGCTTCGTCAGCGTGAGCACAGCCAGGGCGAGCGACTGGACCATGGCCAAAACTTGCGTAATCAAAAGGACGTGACGGCGGTTCAGCCGGTCAATCCAGACTCCCGCGAAAGGCGCGAGCAGAAACGTCGGTATCTGCCCGGCGAATCCCACCACTCCGAGCAAAAGGGCCGAGCCCGTCAGCCGGTAAACCAGCCAGCTCGTCGCCAGCCGCGTCATCCACGTGCCGATCAGCGAGATTCCCTGCCCGCCGAAATACAGCCGAAAGTTTCGATGCCGCAGAGAACGCCAAGCGTACGATAGGCCGCCGGACTTTACGGGGGGAGTAGCCGTTGAAGTAGCTTGCGCGCTCACATCTCCATTCTGCCATCCCGCTGGTAAATTCCGTCGTTGGCTTTTCATGCCTTTGGTTTTATGTAGCTCAGGTCTTTAGACCTGAGGTTTTTCGGCCCACGGTGGAAGCGTGGGGCTTCAGCCCCACGAATAGAAGGCTCGAATGAAAACGGGCTTCAGCCCTGGGGACTTCACTTCTCCGCTCCATTCGCCTCGATACAGGAAAAGTCCACACGCACGATCCCTTGCGCTCGCTCGCTTCTCTCCCTAATATGGCTAGCGTGAAGCAGCGCGCACAATTCCGTGTACGAAGATTCGGACATCGGGCGAGCGGCCCGAAATCTGCCGCTCCGCGAAATCCTAATCGAGAATTTCTAGAATTAGAAATCGCGTATCTTGTTGAAAACACAGACTCGCGAGCGCTTCTAATCGAGAAAAAACGCGAGGGGCGACTTTGCCCCATTTTGGTGCAATCTCCGCTCCGCTTTCCACTGCCGGAGCCGCTCGATTTCAAATTCGCTTGCACGAGACCAAGGAAAATTTGACCGGCAACGAAGTTCGCAAAATGTTCCTGAAATTTTTCGAGGAGCGCGGCCACCGCGTCGTGCGCAGCTCTTCGCTCGTCCCCACGAACGATCCCACCCTGCTTTTCACCAACGCAGGAATGAACCAGTTCAAGGACGTTTTCCTCGGGCTCGAGCAGCGCGACTACAAACGCGCCACGTCCTGCCAGAAATGCGTGCGCGCCGGCGGCAAGCACAACGACCTTGAAAACGTCGGCTTCACCAACCGCCATCACACTTTTTTCGAAATGCTCGGCAATTTTTCCTTCGGCGATTATTTCAAGGAGCAAGCCATCGCCTACGCGATGGAGCTGGTCACTTCGACGAACTGGTACGGCATCCCGCTCGAAAAACTTTACTTCACCGTTTTCGGCGGCGCGGAAGTTTCCGGCACTCAACTTCCCGTCGACAGCGAAGCGGCAACATATTGGGAAAAAGTCGGCGCGCCCAAGGACCGCATCATCGCGGTCCCGGGCCTGAAAGAAAACTTCTGGGCCATGGGCGATACCGGCCCATGTGGCCCCTGCAGCGAGATCTACTACGACATGGGCGCCGCCGCCTCCGATCAGGACCATGCCGATTGCAAATTCGGCTGCGACTGCGGACGCTACGTCGAGATCTGGAATCTCGTATTCATGCAGTTCAATCGCCTGCCCGCCGTGACGGGCGACGCAAGCGGCACTCTCGATCCCCTGCCGAAGCCGTCCGTGGATACGGGCGCAGGCCTCGAACGCCTCGCCGCCATCCTGCAGGGCAAAATCAGCAATTTCGACACCGATCTGTTCAAGCCATTGATCAATAAGGCGAAATGGCTTTGCGGCAAAGAGGACGTCGAGGGCATCGACACTGCTTCTCTAGCTTCGCTGCGAATCATCGCCGATCACTCTCGAGCGGCAACGTTCCTGATCTCCGACGGAGTGATTCCTTCCAATGAGGGCCGAGGCTACGTGCTGCGCAAAATCATCCGCCGGGCGCTCGTGCATGCAAATGACCTGAAGGCCCCCAGGCCATTTCTATCAGCGATGGCCGTCGCGGTCCGCGCGCAAATGAAGGAAGCCTATCCAGAACTCGAGGAGCATACCACGCGCGTTGCCCGCGTCCTGGACGAGGAAGAAGATCGTTTTACCCGCACGGTCGATGCCGGATTGAAGAAGCTGGACGAGGAGATCGCCCCATTGATTGCCACGGAGCGCAAGAATCCGGCCGAGTCGCCTGTGCTTGCCGGGGACAAAGCGTTCAAGCTCTACGATACGTATGGCCTCCCAGTCGATTTCATCACCGACGTCTTGCGCGACCAGGGCCTACGCCTGGATATGGCGGGTTTTGATCACGCGATGGAGGAGCAGCGCACTCGCGCAAAAGCCTCGTGGAAGGGCGTGCACAAGGAATCGGCCAACCCTGCATATGCGAAGCTCGCGGAAACGTACAAAACCGAGCCGGACTTCTACTTCGGCACGGCCGCCCGCGATTGCCGAATCGAAGCCATCGTCACGAAACAAGGCTCGGTGAACGAGATCAAGAAAGGCACGGAAGCCGAAATCGTTCTCGACCGCACGTCGATCTATTCCGAATCCGGCGGACAGGTCGCGGACACCGGCGGCCTCTACGATAAATCCGAATCGCTTGAGGTTGCCGAAATCCGCGGCGCGTATTATCCGGTCACCGGGCTCATCGCACACCGCATCGTCGCCAAGGAAGACCTGCACGTGGGCGACCGCGTCGCCACCTTCGCCGATCCCGCGCGCCGCGAGCGCAACATGCGAAACCACACCGCCACGCACCTGATGAACGCCGCGCTGCGCAATATTCTCGGCACGCATGTAAAGCAGTCAGGCTCGCTCGTCGCGCCCGATCATCTGCGATTTGATTTTTCTCACTTCGCTGCCGTGGAGTCCAGCGAGATGATCGAAATCGAGCAGCAGGTGAACGAAGAGATCCGCAAGGATCTCGAAATCCGCACGGACATCATGAACATCGACGACGCGCTGGCATCCGGCGCGCTCGCCTTCTTCGGTGACAAGTATCCGGAAGCAAACGTTCGCGTCGTAACGATTCCCGACGATTCCTCGCCGCTCGGCTTCTTCAGCAAGGAACTCTGCGGCGGCACGCACGTCGTCCGCACCGGCGCGATCGGCGTCTTCAAGATTGTCGCCGAGCAATCCACTGCCGCCGGAGTCCGCCGCATCGAAGCCATCACCGGGGACCGCGCCCTCGCCGAATACCAGCGCGCCCTAACCACCTTGCGCGCCGCCGCCGGCATGCTCAACGCATCCGAAGCCCAGCTGATCCCCGCCCTCGAGCGCCAAATCGAGCAAATCAAAGCCCTCGAAAAGCAGCTCGAAGGCCTGAAACGCAAGGCCGCCGGATCACAAGCCGAGGAGCTTCTGGACAGCGTGCGCGAGATCAAAGGGACCCGCGTCCTGGCCGCGCAGGTAACAGGCGCCAGCCGCGAAACCCTCCGCGAGATGGTGGACTCCCTGCGCGAAAAGCTCGGTTCCGGGGTCGTAGTTCTCGCCTCCGCCGAGGACGGCAAAGTTGCTCTAATTGCTGCAGTTACGAAGGATCTGACTCAAAAATTACACGCCGGAAAAATCGTCCAGGAGCTTGCCAAACAGGTCGGCGGTTCCGGGGGCGGAAAGCCCGATTTGGCAGAGGCTGGCGGAAAAGACACATCGGCCATCGAAAGTGCCTTGCGTTCCATTTACCCCCTTCTCGACCGGTTGTTATAATCCCCGTGGTGCCAGAAGTTTACGCCGGGAAAGCTCTTTCCCGAGGCGTATCGGTGTCTGTCCGATGATCAAGACTCTCTATCAAACTTGCAGCATTCTGCCTTCCCCAAGGGCACGAAGTGAGCGGCTCGTGACCAGGCCCAGCATCGCCATCGCAATCCTGGCGGCTGTGGCCTGGCTCTCGCTGCCCACCCAGTCGCATGCTCAAATTGCGGCCTCCGTTGACGGACAAGGCAGAATGACGTTCATCAACGCGAATTCACAAAGACACCAGGGTGGGAGTACTATTAGTCCTCCCTCGGCCCCCGCGCAGACGCAGATTCAGCCGCGCACAACGGATGAGTCCGTCGAAACCGCGAAGCCGAAGCAAACGGTCGAGCCACCGTTGCCGCCGGCGATTCCTTCGACAGCGGATTCGGCGGCGACAGGATCGCTGCTGTCGCCAGTCGCGGTGTCGACGGATCCGATGGATCGCATCGTCCGCGAAGCCGCGGAACGCCACCGCGTGGACCCCGCTCTGGTCAAAGCCGTGATCAGCACGGAGTCAGGGTGGAATCCGCGGGCGGTCTCGCGCAAGGGAGCCGTCGGGCTGATGCAATTGATTCCTGGAACCGCGGAACGTTACGGCGTCGGTAATCCGTTCGATCCGGCGCAGAATGTCGAAGGCGGAACGACGTACTTGAAATGGCTGCTCGACAGATACAACGGCGATCTGCCAAAAACGCTCGCCGCATACAACGCCGGAGAACACGCCGTGGATCTATATCGTGGCGTGCCGTGGTATCCGGAAACGCAACGGTACGTGCAGAAAGTAACGCAAGCATATTTCCAGCCCGGATCGGGCCGCATCCCGACGCTGTGGAGTCCGCCAAAACCTCCCGTGCGCCGGGAAGTGAATTCGAATGGCCGGGTCGTCTTTACGAACGAATGAAACGCATCGCTTCTTGGGGGAAACACTTCGCTTTTAGAGCGCTTTGTGCGGCGACAATCGCTGCCGTGCTCGCGGTGTGTTTTGCCCTTCCTGTCCGGGCCAACAAGAAATCCGATGCGCGGGACCAATTCGAGCACGCCGTCAAGCTGCGCACGATGCTTGAGGGCTATCTCGAGAAGGATCGCACGCTTTCCGATTACCGCCAGACCATCTCCGCCTATCACAAGGTTTACCTGATCTCGACACAAGCCGAGGAAGTAACGCCGTCTCTGGTGGCCGAGGGCGAGCTGTACCAGGAGATGGGCCGCCTTTTCGATCCGAAATATTTTCAATCCGCCATCGAGGCTTACAACTTCCTTCTGAAGCAATATCCGGAAAGCCGCTACCGGGGCGAGGCGATGCTTGCCATCGCGCAAATCCAAAAGGACGATTTGGACAAGCCGGCCGATGCGGAAGCGTCCTACAAAGAATATGTGAAGCGCTTCCCGCGCTCCGATAAGGCGAACGACGCCCGCGAAGCATTGAAGGAAATCGCGGCCGATGCCGGCCCCAAAGCCGATCAGGCGCCGGACGAGCAAGGCCCGCGCGTCGAGCCCCGCGTGTCCGATCGTGGAACGCCCAGCGTGAAAGACATCCAAACTTGGAACGCCGCCGATTCCACTCACATCGTCGTAACGCTCGATGACACGATCAAATACGACGTGGTGCGCATCGCGTCGCCCGATCGCATCTATTTCGATCTTTATAGAGCGAAACTCGGCGCGAAACTTCCGGGCAAGCCCATCGACATCCAGAGCGGCCTGCTGAAATCCGTTCGCGTGGCGCAGAACAAGCAGACGGTCGTGCGGCTGGTCCTCGACGTGGACGGCGCAAAGGATTATTCGGCCTATCTGCTGGCGAAGCCCTACCGGCTCGTCATCGACGTTCATGCGAAATCCGTCGCCACCGCGAAGAATGTACCCGCTCCCGAACCGGCCCCCGCAGCCGTCAGCGAAACGGTCTCGGTCAGTTCCACCAGAAACTCTGCCGCCCGGCCGCTTTCCGCGAGCACGGCTGCAAAGGTTGCGGCAAAAGTCACTCCGCTGCCACCCGTGAAAAAGACTCCTGTCGCCGCGCTTGTGCCGCCCACCGAACCCAAGCCCACGCGCGACGGCGACCGCTCTCTGACGCGCGCGCTGGGGCTGAAGATCGGCCGCATCGTGATAGACGCTGGGCACGGGGGCCACGACACGGGAACGATCGGTCCACACGGTCTGATGGAAAAAGATTTGTGCCTCGATGTGGCGCTGCGCCTGGGAAACTTGATCGACCAAAAGTTGCCGGGAGCGGACGTGATCTACACGCGTAAAGACGATACGTTTAT
>Ga0209517_10007488_pt1 | contig 13053 bp, 10 predicted proteins | sample PeaSoiMetSII2010_FD_187695 | JGI IMG/M metagenome (GOLD analysis project Ga0209517, IMG submission 187695) | Peat soil microbial communities from Weissenstadt, Germany - SII-2010 (SPAdes) (version 2) | ecosystem: Environmental > Terrestrial > Soil > Wetlands > Peat | place: Germany...
GCTCACCCCTCCTGAAGGTTTCCGGCCGGGCCGGGTGTGGCACGCTGAGGGCTGCGGGGCAGCACACGGATGCGTAGATCCTGGCACTGTTAGCCCCCGGTGCACAGCACCTGGGGTGCGACGGTTCTAGCACAAAACGCAGCTTCTGGCAACGATATTCGTTGTTACTGTGAAATCTCGCGACTGGTCCCGTAGGTGCTCACTCGCCGGATGATTAGGATCAGCAACATGCGAATTCTGCTTGTCGGGGCGGGCGGCGTCGGCACCGCGTTCGCCAGGATCGCCGCACGCCGCCAGTTCGCCGAGCTCGTCATCGGCGATTACGACCTGAGCAGGGCGCAGCGTGCCGCTGCGGCCAGCGATCGCTATCAGGCGGTGCAGCTGGATGCCAGGGACTCGGCCGGCGTGGCCGGTCTGCTCGCAAAGCACTCCTGCGACGCGCTGATGAACGCTGCCGACCCCAGATTCGTCATGCCGCTGTTCCGCGCCGCGCTCCAGACTGGGGCGAATTACTTGGACATGGCTATGTCGCTGTCTCATCCACACCAGGATGCGCCCTACAGCCAGACGGGTGTCAAGCTGGGTGACGATCAATTCGCCATGGCGCCGGAGTGGGAACAGCGCGGCAAGCTGGCCCTGGTCGGCATCGGAGTTGAGCCAGGGCTGTCCGACGTCTTCGCCAGGCACGCAGCGGACACGCTGTTCAGCGAGATCGACGAGCTTGGCGTGCGGGACGGGGCGAACCTGGTCGTGCAGGGCTACGACTTCGCCCCGACCTTCTCGATCTGGACCACGATCGAGGAGTGCCTGAACCCGCCGGTGATCTGGGAAGCCGACCGCGGCTGGTTCACCACACCACCGTTCAGCGAGCCAGAGACCTTCACCTTCCCGGCTGGCATCGGCCCGGTGGAGTGCGTGAACGTCGAGCACGAGGAAGTGTTGCTGATGCCGCGCTGGATCGACGCGCGGCGGGTCACCTTCAAGTACGGCCTCGGGGCCGAATTCATCGGCGTGCTGCAGACGCTGCACAAGCTCGGACTCGACTCGACGGATCCGGTCACCGTCGGCGGCGCGCAGGTGTCACCGCGTGACCTGGTCGCCGCCTGCCTGCCCGACCCGGCCGGACTTGGCGACAAGATGACCGGCGTGACCTGCGCGGGCACCTGGGTGACCGGGAAGGGCAAGGACGGCACTGCTCGCGAGGTCTACCTGTACCACGCGGTCGACAATGCCTGGACGATGGCCGAGTACGGATCGCAGGCCGTCGTCTGGCAGACGGCGGTGAACCCGGTGGCGGCCTTGGAGCTGATCGATTCTGGTGCCTGGTCGGGCGCCGGAGTTCTTGGTCCCGAGGCGCTGCCGGCCCAGCCGTTCCTGGACCTGCTGACCGACTACGGCTCGCCGTGGGACTGCGAGGAACGCAGCCCAGGCCAGAAATGATCATGGATCTAGGCAACCCAGAACGGAGCCCTGAGGTGAAAGAACTGCGCAACTTTGTCAGCGGGCAGTGGGTCGATCCGGCGTCAGGCCGGCAGGCGGAGCTGATCAACCCGAGCACTGGCGAGGCCTTCGCCACGGCGCCGGTTTCGGACGCCGCCGACGTCGATGCCGCCTTCGCCGCGGCTGCCGGGGCTTTCGAGACCTGGCGGGATGCCACTCCGTCGGAACGGAGCCTGGCGCTGCTGCGGATCGCCGACGCACTCGAGGCCAGGGCGGATGAGTTCGTGGCCGCCGAGTCGGAGAACACCGGCAAGCCGCTCGGGCTGACCGCGTCGGAGGAGATCCCGCCGATGGTCGACCAGATCAGGTTCTTCGCCGGTGCCGCCCGGATGCTCGAGGGCCGCTCGGCCGGTGAGTACATGGCCGGATTCACCTCGATGATCCGGCGCGAGCCGGTCGGCGTCTGCGCCGCGGTCACGCCGTGGAACTACCCGATGATGATGGCGGTGTGGAAGTGGGCGCCGGCCCTCGCTGCGGGCAACACGCTGGTGCTCAAGCCATCGGACACCACTCCGGTGACCACCCTGATGATGGCCGAGCTGATCGCCGAGCACACGCCGGCCGGCGTGCTCAACGTGATCTGCGGTGACCGGGACACCGGCCGGGCGCTGGTTGCCCACCCGGTGCCGCGGATGGTCTCGATCACCGGCAGCGTCCGGGCCGGCAAGGAGGTCGCCACGGCAGCGGCTGCCGGGCTCAAGCGGGTTCACCTGGAACTGGGTGGAAAGGCCCCAGTGGTGATCTTCGACGACGCCGATCCGGCCAAGGCGGCCGAGGCGATCGCGATCGCCGGCTACTTCAACGCCGGGCAGGACTGCACCGCCGCTACCCGGGTGCTAGCCGGGCCTGGCGTGCATGACGAATTCGTCGAGGCGCTGGTCGAGCAGGCGAAGGGCCAGAAGACGGGTGGTCCGGACACCGAAGCCGACTACGGCCCGCTGAACAACGCCACTCAGCTGGAGCGGGTCGCCGGGTTCATCGGACGGCTGCCAGACCACGCCCGGGTGCTGACCGGCGGCCATCAGTCCGGGTCGCGAGGTTTCTTCTTCGAGCCAAGCGTGGTGGCCGGCCTGAATCAGGACGACGAGATCGTGCAGCAGGAGGTGTTCGGCCCGGTGATCACCGTGCAGCAGTTCAGCGACGAAGACCAGGCGGTCGCCTGGGCCAACGGCACCGAATATGGGCTTGCCTCCTCGGTCTGGACGTCCGACCACGGCCGGGCGATGCGGATGGCCAGGCGACTCGACTTCGGCTGCGTCTGGATCAACACGCATATCCCGCTGGTCGCCGAGATGCCGCACGGCGGCTTCAAGAGCTCCGGCTACGGCAAGGACCTGTCCATGTACGGGTTCGAGGACTACACCAGGGTCAAGCACGTCATGTCCGCACTGGACTGAACCTGAGCCGGGCTGAGCCGCACCGGACTGAGCCGCACCGGACTGAGCCGCACCGGACTGAGCCGCACCGGACTGAGCCGCACCGGACTGAGCCGAGCCAGACTAGGCCGCAGTCATGCCGCTAGGTCTCCGGCGCGAATTTTGCGACCTGAGATCAATCGCTCAGCTCGTCTGGACCAGGTCAGCCACGTCCCGGTGCAGTGCGGCCAGTCCCTGGTCGAAGGTTGCGAGCCGACCACCGCGAACTCTGGCGAGTTGCGCCAGGTAGGCATCGGTTACCTGGCGGTGGCCGACAACACCAGTCATCGGCACATCCCCGTAGCCAAGGTCATCGGGCCAGAATTCGTGCCGCGGATCGGCCGATGTGGCTTTGACCAGTGCAGCCGCAGCCTCAGCCGGCAGGCCCTCGCGGATGACCAGCCGGATCAGGCTGCCCTGGGTGATCGGGCACGTCGCAAATCCGGCAGCGGTGGTGGTCAGCCACGCTTCCGCTGCCTCATGGTGGACATGATCAGCAACCAGCAGGGCGATCAGCAGATTGGCGTCGAGCAGCACGGTCACTGATCGTCCTCCAGCGCTCTGACGTCCTCGCTAGTGATCGTGGTGCCGAGGCGGATCACGGGCAGACCGGTGCGGGCGCTGCGAGACATCTCAGTCTGACCGACCGCACGGGGCTCGCCCAGGCCACGCCTGATCAGCATCGCGACCGTCTCGCTCAGTGTCCGCGCTGTGTCGCGCGCGATCGCCAGCGCCTGCCGGTGCAGATCCTCGGGAAGATCAATCGTTGTTCGCACCGCAACATCGTACCATCATCGCATCTCGATGCAGCGATGACTAAGGCGGCTAGTGCTCAGGGACAGGTCCTGAGAACTATCCGCGCCGATCTCGGGCTCGGCCGGGCACCGTAGGATCGGAAGCGTGCTAGACGACACCGAGGTCGGCCGGATCCTGGTCATTGCCGCGCACCCGGACGACGTGGACTTCGGCGCGGCCGGGACCATCGCGGGCTGGACTGACAACGGCATCGAGGTCATCTACTGCATCGTCACCGACGGCGACGCGGGCGGCAACGACCTGTCGGTGTCCCGTACCGAGATGACCGCGCTGCGGCGGGCCGAGCAGACGGCGGCAGCCAAACACGTTGGCGTGCATGACGTCCGATTCCTTGGCTACCCCGACGGCCAGGTCGAGGCCACCATCGGGCTGCGCAGGGACCTCGCGCGGGTGATCCGCCAGGTCCGGCCGGATCGCGTGGTCACCCAGTCGCCGGACCGCAACTACGCCAGGATCCAGGCTAGCCACCCCGACCACCGGGCGGTGGGGTCCGCCGCGCTCGACGCGGTCTACCCGGACGCGCGCAACCCGTTCGCCTTCCCTGATCTGCTTTCCGACGAGGGCCTGGAGCCCTGGACGGTCCGCGAGGTGTGGCTCTCCGCCAGCCCCCAGGCGCACCACTTCGTCGACATCACCGAGAACTTCGGGCGCAAGGTGGCTGCGCTGCGCGCGCACGAGAGCCAGACCGGACACATGACGAACCTTGAGGAGTTCCTGCGCGGCTGGCTCAGCCGGTCAGCCGCGCTCGCTGGGCTGCCGGAAGGCCGGCTGGCCGAGGCCTTCCAGATCCTCGACACACCCTGACTCACTTTTCCTGGGTGGTCTCAGCACGCTTTCCTGGGCGGTCTCAGCACGCCGGTGCCACTGGGGTAATCCCGGCATGGGCTGGGTCACCTTGTTCCGCAGACTTGATGCGTTAACTCCCGACGACCGGAATATTGCTATTAGCTAAACGATTCTTTGGGTCGCTCGACGGGCCAGGATGGCGCCTTCGCAGACGTCAGATCAACGGTATTAACGTCCCGTGTCTGATTCATGAATGATGGCTGAATGAATCTCGACATTCAGTTCGCTTCTGTTGCGCTCATCAGTCGGTACCGGGTACCTGGTCGCCCCGGAGTGGACCGTTGAACTGCGACTTCACCGACGCGATGAGGTTTGTTAAGCAAGAAATCACATACTCGCCTATGGGCGTTCCCTTGTCGCAAAACGCCGCCATCTGCAAGCTAGGGCCGTCGGCTATCCGGCCGGCCGGGAAGAGATTCCGCAGGCGCGCTTATCTAGTTCGCAGGAGGAGCAGAAGAATGCGCACGTTCAACAAGCTGATCGCGGCCACCGCTGTGGTGGTGTCCGCGGCGGCGCTGGCCATGGCCCCGGCCCTGGCCGACCCGATCACCGGCAGCGGTAAGGCCGTGACGCCGAAGTCGACCGATGTCGTCGGCGTTGGGTCCGACACGATCCAGAACCTGTTCGACCAGTTCTCGATCGACTACAACGCCTCGCACCGGACCGGCGCCCGGCTGTACAGCTGGGACGCGCTGAACCCGAAGACCGGCCTGGACGACAACATCAAGACCAAGAGCGGATGCTCTGCCATTCTTCGCCCGAACGGCTCGTCGGCCGGAATCACCGCCCTGACAGCCAACACCAAGGTCGGCAGCCACTTCTGCATCGACTTCGCCCGCTCTTCCCGCGGCCGGAAGTCCACCGACCCGTCCAAGGGCCCGGGCGGCGTTCTCTTCGTCGCACTCGCCAAGGATGCCGTCACCTACGCGACCAACAACGGGAGCAACGCGCCGACCAAGCTGACGACGGCCCAGCTGCACTCCATCTACACCTGCACCGCGACCACGTGGAACCAGGTCGGCGGCACCAGCACAGCCACCATCGTCCCCGAGCTTCCGCAGTCCGGCTCAGGCACCCGTGCGTTCTTCGAGACCGCGATCGGCATCACGGACTCGAGCGTCGGCGCCTGCGTCGGCCAGAGCGCCGAGGAGAACGAGGGAGTGAACCCGGTGTTCACCGGGGCGAACGCCAAGAACGTCATCTTCCCTTACTCGATCGGCAAGTACATCGCCGAGAAGTTCCACTCGGCCAAGTGCCTCAACAAGGGCTGCACCCCGGTCAAGGGCGTCACCTGCCACCCGAGCAAGACCCAGAACCGGTTCGGCTGCGACACCCACGGCAACATGCTGCTGCGCGAGATCAACGGCACCGCGCCGACCACCGGAACCGGCAGCAAGACCGTCATCAACCCGCATTTCAGCGCTAACTTCGTCCGGACCGTCTATGCGGTGGTCAGGTGGGCGAGCACCAAGGACCACATCCCCGCCTACCTCGATGGGTTCTTCGGTTCGGCCAGCCGCAAGGGCTGGATCTGCGGAAGCAAGACCGCCCATGCGGATCTGATCAGCTACGGATTCCTGCCCACTCCGTTCTGCGGCACTGGCTCCTAGGCAGCGTTCGTCTGCACGACCAGTGATGTGGTGCCGGGCCTGGCTCGGCACCACATCACTACCAGCAATTCCCGACCAGACACAAAGGAGTGCAGTACATGCGCATTACCATGGGCCGCTGGTCCCGCCTGGCAGCACTGGGCGTCGGCGTCGCGAGCGCGATCGCAATCGCCACCACCACCACGGGCTCCGCCCTCGCCGACACCGCCGACACCGGCGGTACCGCCAGCATCAGCATGGCCGGCTCTTACTCGCTGTCGCTGGCCAAGGCCGGCGTCATCGTATTCGCCTCGGGCACCGCCAGCGAGAGCTGGAACAGCGGCATCGTCGCCTACAACCTGACGGTGACCGGTGGCAACGGCGAGATAGCTAACTTCTTCGGCTCCGTCGACCTGGGCGGCCATCTTCGCGTCGTCAATGCCAAGAACGGCAAGGCCGTCATCCTCAGCAGTCTGTCCTTCAGCTTCGACACGGGCATCATCTCCGCCAGGCCGCTCGGCGGCACCGCCCGCGTCGCACTCGCTGATGTCGGCGGCGACCTGTCCACGGACTCCTCTCCCGGGCCGCCAGCTACCGAGACCTTTAGCTGTGACGGGCTGACCCTGGACAGCGCGGCCGCCAAGTACCTCGACAGCAAGCTCGGCACCACTGCCTTCAAGGCTGGCGCCGCCCTCGGCGGCTTTACCACCACCTACACCGTCACCATCACCTGACGTGGTACCCGAGGAAGGCGCCGCGCGGCCCTGATCTGCGGTCAGCGGCGCCTTCTTGGCGCTTCGAACGCGACGGCTAGCTCAGCTATCGGCGGAACTCACCGCCATGCCGCCTGCTGTTAATCGTTCATTCACCCCAGCAGCGGCAAGTCGTCAGACATATCGGCGAGCATGGTTCGGCCCGGGGGCAAGAGCCGCGGCGGTGATCAGATCCGGGCAGAGAGGGGGGCGGGCCAGCATGTCCGGCGCAACGACGTCGCCGCTGCCGCCGTTCTCGCCGGAACTAGCTGGCGACGACGTGCCGCGCGGCATCGTCTCGTCCGTCTCCGGCGGAGACAAGGTCTTCCGCGGCATCTTGCGCGGCTCGGGCATCACCGTGCTGGCCATCACCGGCATGATCCTGCTCTTCCTGATCCTGCGGTCACTCAGCGCACTGAGGCGCGCTGGTCTTGGCTTCTTCACCATCCAGAACTTCCTCCCCGAGACCAGCAATCAGTTCGGGGTCGCCGCGTTGCTGCCGGACTCGGTGCTGATCGCCCTGGTCGCACTGATCATCGCGGTACCCGTCGGCGTGGCGACGGCGCTGTTTATCTCCGAGTACGCGCCGGTCGCGCTGCGCCGGGTCATGATCGCGCTGATCGACCTGATGGCGGCGATCCCGAGCATCATCTTCGCCCTGTGGGGGGTCTTCTACCTCATGCCGAGGATCCTCGGACTGACCAGCTGGCTAGCCCAGCACCTGGGCTTCATTCCGGTCTTTCATTTCACCAAGCCGAACGTGGTCAGCTATTACGTTGGCTCGCCCTTCATCGCCGGAATAGTGGTCTCGATGATGGTGATCCCGATCATCACCTCACTGTCCCGGCAGGTCTTCTCCCAAGCGCCGCAGGGAGAGCGGGAGGCGGCCTACGCACTCGGCTCGACCAGGTGGGGCATGATCCGCGCCGTGGTGCTGCCCTTCGGCCGGGCCGGGGTGATCGGCGCGAGCATGCTGGGCCTGGGCCGCGCACTGGGCGAGACGATCGCGGTCACCTTCATCCTGACGCCGCTGACCTACACATTCGACTACCGCGTGCTGGAGGGGGGCGGGAATTCAATCACCGCCGAGATCGCGAACTTCTATACCCAGTACGACACGAAAGGGATCTCGGCGCTGCTCGCCTGCGGTCTGGTGCTTTTCGTGATGACCCTCATCGTCAACAGCCTGGCGGCCATCGTCATCAACCGGTCACGGTCCGGCGCCGCGACAGCGGACTGACGAGCTAGCTGGCGAGGAGGTGACCCGGATATGGCGGCGCAGACGACGGCACCATCCAGCGACCCGCGGGTAGTCATCCGACGGACTACTCCTGAGGGAATGGCCACGGTGACCGGGGCGGCGACCGGCGCGCTCGGTTTGGTCTGGCTGCTCTACGAGCGCGTGCTGCCGTTCACCGGCGTGCTCGGCTTCTGGATCTGCTGGTACCTGGTCTTCCTGATCCTGTACCTGGTGATGGCCCGGATGCAGTGGGACCGGCTGGAAGCCACGAACCGGCTGACGGCCGTCGCCCTTGGCACCGGCGGTGTCGTCTCCTTCGTCATCGTCGCTGAGCAGGTCGGCTACACCCTGTTGCGGGGCTCGAGCGCGGTCGCGCACGTCAATTTCTGGACCCAGTCGCTGGCCTTCGCCGGGCCGGACAGCCCGATGTCCGTGGGCGGCGTGCTGCACGCCATCGTCGGGTCGCTTGAGCAGATCTTCCTGGCGACGCTGTTCGCCGTTCCGCTTGGCGTGGCGACGGCGCTGTACCTCGCCGAGGTGGGCGGACGGCTGGCGCGGATCGTGCAGACGATCGTGGAAGCGATGACCGCACTTCCCGACCTCGTCGCCGGTCTCTTCGTCTACGCCCTCCTGATTCTCACCTTCGGCCTGCAGAAGAGCGGATTCTGTGCCGCGGTCGCCATCGGCATCACCATCATGCCCATCGTCGCCCGGGCTTCCGAGGTCGTGCTCAGGATCGTGCCGGGCACGCTGCGGGAGGCGTCCTACGCGCTGGGGTCCAGCCAGTGGCGGACCGTTCTCGGCGTCGTGCTACCCACCGCACGGTCGGGCCTGGCGACCGCGATCGTGCTCGCGATGGCCCGAGGCATCGGCGAGACAGCACCGGTGCTGCTCGTGGCCGGCTACACCAAGGAGCTTGCGCTGAACCCCTTCAGCGGGCCGCAGACCAGCCTGCCCTTGTTCATCTTCAATGCCGTGCATGTCTTCGCGACGCCGCGGTATGACGAACGCGGCTTCGGAGCCGGCTTTGTCTTGGTAGTCGTGGTGCTCGCGCTGTTCGCGGTCGCGCGCCGGCTGGGCGGCTCGACGCCGGGCGAGCTGACCAAGCGACAGGCCCGCCAGCTGGCCAGGGAAAGGGCGCAGGAATGACCACCGCGCGATCCGGCTGGCCGGTGCGCGCGCTAGGTGGCATGGTCGCCGTCGCGTTCGGCGTGCTGCTGCTGCCGTCCGCTCCTGCCTCACACGCGGCCTCCGTCGGTTCGACCGCGACTCCAACCCCGTCAGCAAGCTCGAGCAACAGCCCGAGTGCCAGCCCAAGCCCCAGCAAGAGCCCGAGCCCCAGCAAGAGCCCGAGCCCCAGCAAGAGCCCGAGCCCGAGTAAGCGCCCGAGGGGGCCGCACAGGAAGCCGCCAGGGACGACGGTGCGCGGGCCGCGGATGTGGGACCCTGCCCGGCAGCGCAAGTTCAGCTACTCGAGCACGGTCACCGTGAACCAGACCACCAACCTGGTCAATGAGGTCGTGCATGTGTCCTGGACCGGCTTCACTCCGAGCAGCAACCCCTTCTACGACCCCACGGCGACCGATTACCCGGTGATGGTCGCGGAATGCGACACGGCGCGGCCGAGATTCTGGGACCAGTGTTACGGCGCGAACAACGGCGGCGTCCAGGGTGCCTTCGGACCCTTTGGGCCGGAGAACACGACCTACGCGACGAGCGCGCCCGACGGATCCGGCCAGGCCGATATCCAGATCCTGACCTCGCAGGAGAACCAGTTTCTTGGCTGCAGCCCCGGCCACGAGTGTTCGCTGGTCATCGTGCCGGCCCAGGGCGGCAACCCGTTTACGACTCCGGTCAACTGCGCCGACCACAGCCTCGATACCGGAGGCAGCGACCTCGGCCAGTTCGCCTTTGTCAGCGGCACCGGTCAGTGCTCGTGGGAAAGCCGGATCATCGTGCCGCTGCGATTCGCGCCGCTGCCCGTCAACTGCAGCATCACGAACATGGCCTTTACCGTGCTTGGCTCGCCCATGATGCTCCGGGCGATGACCCAATGGCGCTCTTATCTTTGCGCCGCATCGCCTTCGCTGAGCATCGTCTACAACGCCTCGATCACCGAGCCCTCGGCGATCGCCGATGTCCCGCTCGGACTTGGCGATGTCGCGCTGACCACTCGGCCGGGGCCGGTCACGAGCGGAAAGTACACGTACGCCTACGCTCCGATCTCGATCTCAGCGGTCGCGGTCGCCTACTGGGTGGATAGCCCGGTGACCGGGCTGCCGGTCAGGACGCTGAAGCTCAACCCGCGCCTGCTCGCCAAGCTGCTGACCCAGTCCTACAACTTCGACAACTACGGCTGCGGGCATGCGAAGCCGCCCAAGGGGATCGGCTGCGACGGCGCGGTCGACGGCAATCCGACCAGCCTGTTCGCCGATCCCGAGTTCAGGCTGCTGAATCCCAGGGTGCAGAGCCCGATCGGGTTCGGCGCCGCGTTCCAGGTACCCACGGTGATGTCCGGCCATAGCGACATGACCTGGGAAGTCAACCGCTGGATCGCGCACGACCCGGCCGGCGACGGGTTCATGAAGGGCCAGTTTGACCCGTGGGGCATGCACGTGAACACCAACTACCTCGGGCTCGGCTTCCCGACCGACTCATTCACTGGCCAGGACAATTTCCCGATCATCGCGCACAGGTACGACCCGACGTTCCCGCTGGGCGGCAGCTACAACTCGGTGGCCGGCTACCAGGTGCAGGATGCGGATCCCGGCACATCCTGGGTGAAAGACCAGTTCGGGAACTTCCCCAGGGACCCGGTCCAGCCGCCAGGCGAGCGGGCGCTGTTCGCCGTGCTCGATGAGGCCGACGCGGCCGCCTACCGCTTCCCGACGGCTGAGCTACTCAACGCCAAGGGCCGCTATGTGGCACCGAGCCTGAGTTCAATGGCTGCGGCACTGTCGTCTCTGTACCACACCAGCACGGCGCAGAACGTCACTGCGGACGTCAACTTCAGCAGGCAGCAGGCGGGTGCATACCCGCTGACCGTGGTGATCTACGCGATGGTGCCGACCAGCGGCATCTCCGCCAGGAAGGCCGCGGCCATCGCCCGCTTCCTGGCCTTCATCGCCGGGCCGGGCCAGAATCCGGGCGTCCAGCCAGGCATGCTGCCACCCGGCTACCTGCCGCTGCCTGCGGCGCTCCGGGCGCAGACCCTGCACGCGGCGAACCTGGTGCTGGCCCAGCAGGGCAACCACCCGTCGGCCAGGCCGAGCCCGGCGACCAGTCCTAGTCCCAGCCCGAGCCCAACTCAAGCACAAACACCCGCGCCGAGTAGCGCGCCGCACATCGTCACCATCGCGCTCAGGGCGCCGCAGAACGCCGGGCTGATCAGGTACGCCCTGCCGGTAGTCCTGATCGCCGGCGGCCTAGCCGCGCTAGCCGGAGCATCGTCACTGCTCGTCAGCACCGCAGGGCCAGCGATCGGCGCAAGCTTGCGGCGGGTTCGCCGACTGCGCCTGAAGGTGAGGAGGAAACAGTGACTCCCGGTTTCCCGCGGATCGCCAGCAGGGCGTCAACCGTCTCGCTGCTTGCGGCGCTCGCGCTGTGCGCCGCCGGGCTGGCGACCCAGCCCGCGTACGCCACCAGCTATGTGGCGATCAGCGGATCCGGGTCCACCTGGAGCGCGGTCGCGCTGGACCAATGGCAGCAGGACCTGCGGCCAAGCGGGATCGTGGTCAACTACAACCCGGACGGATCGGCAGCCGGACGCGCCGACTACATGGCCAACCAGGACGACTTCGCGGCCTCGGACCCGCCGTTCCGCAACGGCCACGACCAGCTCGGCGGCACCGGCGCGGAGCGGCCGACCCAGGGCTACTCCTACATCCCTGACACCGCGGGCGGCACGGCGTTCATGTACCACATCGAAGTGGCTGGCCACCTGCTGGAGAACCTTCGGCTCACCGGCCTGACGATCATGAAGATCTTCACCGGTCAGATCACCAACTGGGACGACCCGGCGATCACCAAGGACGCCGGCCAGCAGCTGCCGAACCTGCCGATCACGCCGGTGATCCGGTCGGATGGATCCGGTGCCACGTTCTTCTTCACCCGGTGGATGTCACATGTCTTCCCCGCGCAGTGGAACGCGTTCTGCAAGAGGGTCCGCCCGAGCGTGACCCTGCCGTGCGGCCAGACCGAGTTCTACCCGCTGTTCCCCGGCGCCAAGTCCGAGAATGGCTCCGATAACGTGGCGACGTACATTACGGCGAGCTACGGCAACGGCGCGATCGGCTACGACGAGTACGCCTACGCGCTCAACGCGCACTACCCGGTGGTCAAGCTGCTCAACCCGGCCGGATATTACGTGCTGCCGACCGCATCTAACGTGGCCGTGGCGCTGACCCAGGCGGTCATCAACGAGGACACCGCCAGCCCGGATTTTCTGCAGCAGAACCTGGACTCGGTCTATACCTATAACGACCCGCGATCCTATCCGCTGTCCAGCTACAGCTACCTCATCGTGCCGCGCGAAGGCACCTCGCAGCCCACCAACTTCAGCCCTACCAAGGGCAAGACGCTCAGCGTGTTCATTAATTACCTGCTCTGCGCCGGCCAGCGAGAGGTGGCCGCACTTGGTTACTCGCCGCTGCCGCTGAACCTGGTCGAGGGCGGCCTGCTCCAAGTCGACAAGATCCCTGGGCACATCTCCGCAAGCATCGGCAACTGCCCCAACCCGACCTTCACCAACGGGGTGCTCACGCTGCTCACTACGGCACCGCAGCCCTCGCCATGCGACAAGTTCGGCGAGCCGCTGAACTGCGTCGTGGTCAACGGGAAGGCAACCAAGCCAGGTGCCGGCGGCAGCGGCTCCCCCCCCCCCCCCCCCCCCCCCC
>Ga0209517_10007490_pt1 | contig 13050 bp, 13 predicted proteins | sample PeaSoiMetSII2010_FD_187695 | JGI IMG/M metagenome (GOLD analysis project Ga0209517, IMG submission 187695) | Peat soil microbial communities from Weissenstadt, Germany - SII-2010 (SPAdes) (version 2) | ecosystem: Environmental > Terrestrial > Soil > Wetlands > Peat | place: Germany...
CTGGGTTTGCAGCAGCGGCGCGGTTTCCATCACGCTGACCGTTTCGGCCGTGCCTTGCAGCTCGAAATGCGCATCGGCCTGGGCGTTCTGTCCGACGGTCAGGATAATGCCTGCCTGGGTATGCGGTCGCATGCCAGTGGCGGTGATTGTGAGACTGTACTTGCCTGGAGGCAAATTGCGCAGAATGTAGCGGCCTTCCGAATTGGTGGTGGCCGAGTACTTGAAGCCCTTCTCATCGTCCGTGAGGACGACCTGCGCACCCGGGACTAGGGCGTCGGACGGGTCCGTTGCAACACCGGTCAACGAGCCGCCGTACGCTTGCGCCTGTGCAACCCGCGGAGACAATGTGATGAGTCCGGCGACGAGCAGCAAAAACAAGATGCCCGTCAGGGTTATTTGCCATAGGCGCGGAAAACTCGATACACGCAATCGTCTGGATGTCATACAGAGGCCTCCCTCAATCCGGGAATACTTGATCCCGATTGCCGATTAGTATATCTCCATTTCGCTCGGGTCGATCTTTTTTTTGGTCGCCTTCTCGACATCCTTGTGCGATTTGTGGATTGCGTCCCCTTCTCGCCTTGGCCATTTCCGTCGTGGTTGCGGTGACGGCCTGGAATCACCAACTTGCCGCGGTGTGGGGCCGTTCGTCTGCCAAGGCGACGGTCTAACGATGGCGTTGCGGCACGAGTGGGAGTCGATCCTTGGCGGGAACGTCTCCAGCGGCGTGAACCGGCTCAAGCGTCACGAGGAGTGCGCAGGCAGAGGGCGATGATTCGGTCCAACTCACTGGGTATGTCTGCGACCACCTGGCTCGGGGGCATAGGGTTCTCGCGGAGAATCGCGCTCAGCGTGGAGAGCTTCGACTCGCCCTGAAACAGCCGCGTCCCGGTGGCCATCTCGTACAGCACCACGCCGAAGCTGAAGATATCGGAGCGCGCGTCGTGCCAGGTACTGAAGGTGCTGCTCACTGGTGGGCGCACTCTGGCACCCCAGCCTCATTCGGGCGCGTTGGGGAGGCGCCGCGCTTGCCGGTCCGGACGGAATGCCTGCCAGCGCCGCGGCCGCGGCTCCCGAAGTCGAGACGAATTCCCTGCGATTCATAGCGCGCCCTCCCGCTGGCGAAGAATTTTATCAAAAGTGGCGCATGCCCAGTCTCCACCCGCGCACTTGGCGGCAAGCAGATCGCGGTTGAGGCCACCATCTTGACCGAAGCCACTTCGGCCGCGAAAAAGCACTGGGCGGCGCCTACGATTAAGGTCCCAACCAGCCACACGCAGGCGATTCCGTGCGGAAGGACACGGTCACCCCCCCCCCGTACTTCCGTGCTAAAACGGACAGAAGTTACTCCATCATTGCCGCCTGGTACTACATTTTTCCCAGCCCGTCATCCCTTTTTGGTGTTCGATCGTATAATCCGGTGAGGAACAGAGGAAGCTGTTAGTGAGCTTTTGGGACGCTCCACTTGGCAGCGGGTATTGAAGTAGCTTCATGTGCGAGGCAACTATGATTCAGATGAATATAGGAGATCATGCTGGCAGCGAAAACGGTGTTCCATTCACTCCGATCCCGGCACGAGATAGAGGCCAGGTTGCGTGGGCTAGAACAAAAGCGTTCTGGATCACCAGAAACATTCCACGCGCCAATAGCTATTTCCGGTCGCTTCCCCTCGGCCGTTCCCTGACGGACCTGCTCAACGATGGAACTATCTGGATTAACTTCGACCCCACGCTTGGCAACGGGGGTTTTGGTTTTACGTTCTCAAACAGTGATATTTGGCTTGGCCCTTTTCCGTTCCGAATCGGCCGGTGGACGGTGCTCGCTACGATTATCCATGAACTGGCGCACATCGATGGCGCCATAGGTGGTGCGGCGTGTGACGCTGGTGGGGCAGGTTGCCAGGACGCAGAGCAGGCCGTGCTGGCGTGTGGCTTGGGTAAGCAGTCGGAGCTTCGCACTGGAGTCGACGACCCGGCGACACCCTATGATCCGACCATTCGGGGATGAGAGGCAGCCAGAGTGAGTACAAAAAAGTACTACGGAAGACTTCATAGCCGCTCGGTACGGGTGATCATTCTGGTTGGCGTGCTGGGAATAGGCGACTGTGCCGGCTATAGGAGCCCGTCGGAACAAACAGGAGATCCTAAGAAGATGAAACAAGAAAAGAAGGAAACACAGCGGGGTCCAGCCGGGAAAGGCGATGCGCGGGCTGCCGTGCCATCCTGCGGTCCTGGCTCCGGCGGTGGATCTGGACGCAGCCTGGAAGTACTGAGGAGCGCCGAGCTTACGGTTGTTGCCCGCAAGGTCCAGCCGGCGCTCGATGGGGCCAAGAAGGCAGCGGCCGGGATTCATAAATGGAGTCGGGAAAAAGGCCTGGCGGGAGCCATTTTTGATTCAAAGCGCTATGGACTCGGCGGTGGTACCTGCGAGGAAGAGCTCGAGCACATGGTTGCCAACACATTCGCCCCTGGATCTGGCGATCAGTCATTCAAGGTCGAGGTTCAACGGCTCACCGAGATTAACCCGGCGAAGATCGGCGAGTCGTTTGACGCCTGGGTTCGTCGCGGCACCGAAGAGGAACGCGCGGTCGCCGAATTGGCGGCACGGATTGCAGCGGGTAGTGGTGAGCATCCCAACCTCCAGGTATTCGTCGTTAAGGGTGGAGTCCCCACAGCCCGCAACGCCGGAGTAGCCCTGGTTGACCCCGCTACGCGCGAGACCATCTGGTTCTTCGGGCATGCGGTGCGAGCGATTGAATGAGGCGGTTTGCCTGAGTGGCAGGTAATCCCACACCTGGAGCGCCGCGAGATTTGGGCCTAACTCACAAAATGCTCAGTCGTTTCGAGGTTCCCTGGCTGCTGGAAACTGGTCAGGGACCCGGGGCCCCCGTAAACCGCTTGTACGGGCGTCGCGTTTCCGACCAAGTGAATGGGTCGACGAAGGGACTCCTTATCAAGGCGAATTCGAAATTCGGCTCTGCGCTGCAATGTGCAAGGGGCCCCGGATTTCTGAGGATTCCGCTATTGGGCCGCGCGGTAAACTTCGGGTTTGCCGACGGACCATGAGCACGAGTTCATCAAGATCCTGGGCGGCCCGGGCCACCGGGTCTATAGTCATGAGACTGACGAGAAGGCCAAGCGACTTTCGGCTGTGGGTGAGTATCCGATGTTCTTCCCCTTCTTCCGGTTGCACGCTTCGCAGAGCTGAACGTTTCGTTCGGTGCTGCTGCCGCCTTCGGCCACGGGAATGATGTGATCGAATTCCAGCTTCTCTCTGCCACCACATTGCACGCATCGGCCCTGGTCGCGCTGCCACACGAATATCTGAACCGCTTCGGGGATCCGGTCACGCTTTGCCGGAGGGACATGTTCGAGGTTCTTATGCGCGGCCACCTCCGCTTTTCATCCTCTCGTATCTCTGCTTGCGCTTAAGAAGTGAATGCTCGATGCGAACAAGAATCTCTTCAGGAGTGTAGTCCAGATCATCGCCATCAACCCGGAGCGCCATGCGTTTGTAGATCCAGACATTCGGCCATAACTCCCCACATCGGGACGGCGCTGTTTCGCCCAACTCGGGATCGCGTACCCAGTGGTTGCGTGCTTCGGCGGACTCCCTTTTTGCCGGTATGAAGCGGACCTCGTACAGCCAGTTCCCTTGAGCATCCCGGCGACACCACTGCACGCGGTCAACACTGCCGATGTACGTGATCTTCGGAGTCATGTGTGCGCTCGGTGATGGGCACCGCAAATATAGCGTACCTCAGCTTGCTCCCACCGGTTGAACGAAACCGCAAGGACACGATCAGGTACCTCTTTCTTGAACAAAATCTCACGTGAGGAAAGCCCGACGAGGGAACCGTAGCAGGGTAGAGATTTTGGCAACGGCTTCCGCCATCCACTCGTCGCTGGTTGAGAAAACGGATGCCACGCCGAGATATGGAATCTGCCACATGTCGGGGCACCCAGGGCGTTTCCGCCCTCGGTTACGCTTTGGTGCATGGCTGGTGGAGGGGATGAGCATATACGCCAACGTCCCACTCAAAGCCTTCCAAACATCGCGTCTCACAGACATCGCGCATCTGTTGGACGGAAATACGAAGCTCTTTGGCGGGCGGAAACTGGCACAGCAACCCGAGGAAGTCCCCTCTCATTGTGACCTCATGCGAAACGTAAATCCGTCGTTGAATCCCGTTTGCCCGGCTTGATCTCTTCAAGGAAGGCCTGCATGTTCTGATCGAGATTCCGTAGCCAGTCCTGAATATGCGCGGCTGGTGGCGCCGTCGGGTCTGAGAGGCACGCACGAAGATGCTTCGCGGGGCTGCTTTCGGGAAGTTGGTAGCCTTGGTCCCCTCGGAGTACCGCCTGCGCAGCGGCGCTTGCGAGATTGAGGGGGTGGTCCAGAAGCGGACCATCCCCATGCAATGCGAGCATCGTTGAACAAATCAGTTTCCGCAGACCAGTATCCCTTATGCGGAGGACCTCGCCTGCCGAAATGACGCTAACCAACACCGGGCGTTTCATCCCCCCGATAACCTCTACCAGTTGGCCTCGGTCAGGGCGTTTTGCGATTTCGTTCCAAGAAGACGTATCGAAGTAGATTGACCCGAAGGACTCAGTCTTCTCCGGCCTCATGATGGCGCCTTTGCCGGAAGGCGGGCCTGGATGGCGTAGTAGACGTTCCGGGCCGCCGCCAGCGCTTCTTCGGCCTCGTCTCGCTCCGGTTCAAACAGTCTCGCCAGGATAGCGGAACTTCCATGCATATTCCGTCAGCGGTGCCGCTTGATCGGCAACCGGTCCCAGTGTCGCGTCTAACGCCACGCACTGCTGGCCGAGTTCCTCGAGATTGTGCGTCTTCCGAAACGGCACGTCGTGCCAGGCGAGGAAGGCCTTCATGGCCTTCTCAGCCGCCTGCTGGCTATGGAACATGACATCGCCCCACAACCCCTCCGCAGGAGCCGAAGTCTCGTGTGCTGCCGCCTTCAGGTCGAGTTCAGCCTTCGAGAGCCAGGCCCGGACGTCCTGGATACGGGCATCTTCAGGCTCCATGCAGCAGTCGCCCTTCGCGTAGTACGGTGCCCGGAAGCGAAGCTTTCAATAACCGGCGATCCTCAAAATAGGAACGGGTGCAGACGACCACGTCAGCGGCGGTGCCCGTCCCGCGAAGCGCCTCGTATGCCAACCTGCTCCGCCGCCGTTCCAAAGCCGCGTCATCCGGCGCCACTACCAGTAGGTCATAGTCGCTGTCGGCGCCAGCGTCGCCGCGCGCCACGGAGCCAAAAAGATAAATCCGCTCCGGCTGATACGCCTCCACTAGGCGGCGTACTACCTCGGCGAGGGCCGGATCGTCCGCCGCCCGAGTCTTGAAAATAGTGGCCTGCTCTACCGCCGTGGCTTCGTCCCCAACCAGTTTCCCGCAATCTGCCCAGAGGTCGGTCTCGAAACGAACCTGCGTTTGGAACCGGAGGCGGCGCCGGCAGCCGGCGGAGTGCCACTGACGGACGGAGAACGGGATGCAGTTCGGCGGCAGATGGAACGGATTCTGGCGAATCCCCTGTTCAAGCACAGCAAGCGCTATCCGCTTCTCTTCCGATACAGGGCATTCGGAGAACTTGGCGTAAAAACAAGCATGGCGCAGAATGTTTTCGCACAGAAATTGGAAGACGGCGACGGTCGCGAACAGTCGTCGGAAAGGGCGCAGATCACGGCTTACCGCCCCCTATCGGAGTGGCAGCGCGGCGGCGCTGTCGGAGAGAGTGTGCTACCAACCCAATCCGCCGCGATTGCAACCTTCACCAGATGCTTAGCAGGGGCGATGAGGAAGCGCCGAAATACGGCCCATCCATCGCGTCCGAGCGTTCAATTCGTTAACAGCGGCTTCCCGTGAAAATTCAGGCTAGGCGTTGGTGCTGCTAATCCCGGCGTTGGACAGCGTGTTGAGAATAATCGTCATCGGATTCAGCGAGTCGCTCTGAGTTCCATTTGATTCGAAGGCCGACAGAAGTTGACTCAGCACCTGGGTCGCGCTGCTGCTCGTGCTGGAATCGCTACTCGAACCGGCGGAGCCAGAGTGGAAGTGATGATGATGGTGATGGCCACCCATCGCCTGTGCCAGATCCTGGATGTTGGGGAGTTGGCCGCTGGTCGACGCGCTCGTGAAGTCCGTTGCAAGCTGGTTGAGCTGGCTCGCCGCTGTCGTATTACCGTTGGTCTGGGCAGTTTGGGCGGCGCTTTGCAAGTTGGTGGCGATCTGCTGTGTGACGTGCTGGTACTTGGTTGGATCCGATTGTTGAAGCTGCTGGAGAGTGTTCAGCAGTTGGGCGAACGGTGAAAGCTGGCCGCTGTCCGGCTGGAGCGCGGACGAAGACACGCCGGCGCTGCTGAGATTGTTCCCTTTGTTGGTCGTCAACCCGGAGTTCTGGAGAACGCTGTTGAGAACCGATTGTATATAGCTGCTGGAAAGGCTGTTTATGGAACCCATGCCGTCCTCATCGGCATTTTGATCGCCGCTTTGCCGGTATCTTAAGATATTGAAATAGCAGGATCGAGATATCCGCAACATCGCCAAATTTCCGGCAGCGTGGCAAATTCATGCCGCAAACCCGTTTCCATGTCCCCACCTGGTATATACTGCCCGCGGGGCAACTCCCATGCAACTTTGGCGCCAACCCGTTCCTCTCGCCGATCCCGCGGGCGACCTGGCCGCGAAGGCCTTGCACGCCGTGATCATGGGCCTTCTGTTATGGACGGCCCTGTTCTTCGCCGTCCTCTTGCCGTTCGGCGTCGAGAGCAAGCTCGGCTCGGGCGCCGTCGGCCTCGTGCTGCTGGCTTCGCTGGTGACTTCGCTGGCTTGCCTGCGGAAAGGCCGCGTCCGCCTGGCGAGCTGGATCTTCATCGCTACCACGTGGCTGCTTCTCATGATCATGATCGCCTTCGGCGGCGGCACGGCCAGCCCCTTGCTTACGGCCTCCTTGGGTGTCGTGGTCACCGCTGCCTGGCTGCTGGGACGACGGATTGCCGTCCTCACCGCCATGGTCTCGATCGCCGCCACGCTGGCGATGGCCGTTCTACAGGATCTGGGCTTTCACTTCTCGCGCTACCTCCAAAGCGGTCCGCTCATGACCTGGGCCGTGATGTTGATCGTGGTGGCCATCGCCATCCTGCCCTTGAACCAGGTCCTGGAGACCTTGAATCGCGCCTTGTCGCAGGCTCAAAAACAGGTGGAAGACCTGACGCGCGCCGAAGAGGCCTTGCGCCGCAGCGAAGCCCAGGTGAAGGAGAGCGAGCACCGCTACCGGACCTTCATCTCCAATACTTCAGAAGCCCTGTGGCGCATCGAATGCGAAGAGCCCATCCCCGTGGACCTGTCGCCCGACGAGTTCCTGGAGAGATTCTACCGGACCGGCCGCTATTCAGAATCGAACGACGCATATGCCCGGATGAAGGGAAAGCTGCGCGCCGGCGAGTTGGCCGGCATGCGGGTGGCCGAGCTGATGCCTCCGTCCGACCCGCAACGCCTGGAGCAGATGCGCCTCGTCCTCCGCGCCGGCCTGCTGAACGAAAGGGTTGAGCTGCGCGACGATCTGCCCGATGGCAGCGCCTCCTATCGCGTGGTCACCGCGACCCCCATCGTCGAGAGCGGCCGCATGGTCCAACTCTGGGGCATTTCGAGCGACATCACCCGCCTGAAACAGACCGAGATCGCCCTTCGCGAGAGCGAGCGCCGCTATCGCACGCTCTTCGATTCCGCGCCCGATGCCATATTGCTGATGCGCGATGGCCGTGTGGCGCAGTGCAACCCCAAGGGCGAGGAGCTCTTCGGGCTGAGCGCAGCGGAGCTGATCGGCCGCACCCCCGATGAGCTCTCGCCCCCGCGCCAACCCGATGGCAGCGACTCCCGCCAGGAGGCCATCGGTCGCATCGCGCGCGCGGTGGCCGGCGAGAGCCTGTTCTTCGAGTGGCGCCACATCCGCGCCAACGGTGTGCCCTTCGATGCCGAAGTGGGCCTGAACCCCGTCCAACTCGCCGGCGGCACCCACCTGCTGGCCATCGTCCGCGACATTACCGAACGAAAACAGAGGGAGCAGGAGCTCCGCGAGCTCAAGGCGCAGCTCGAACGGGAGAACATCCAGCTTCGCGAAGTGATCCACGTGGAGCGCGAATCCGAGCGCCTGGTCGGAGAGAGCGAGCCGATCTGCCGCGTGCTGGAGGACATCCGCACAGTCGCTCCTACGCCAGCCGCCGTGCTCATTCTGGGCGAGACCGGAGTGGGAAAGGAACTGGTGGCGCGGGCGGTCCATCAACAAAGCCCCCTCGAAGATAAGCCGCTGGTGAAGGTGAACTGCGCCGCGTTGGCCAGCGGCCTGATCGAAAGCGAATTCTTTGGCCACGAAAGAGGAGCGTTTACTGGAGCCCTGGCACGCAAGCGAGGCCGCTTCGAACTGGCCGACGGAGGCACCATCTTCCTCGATGAGGTGGGCGACCTGCCCTTGGATCTCCAGGCCAAACTCTTGCGCGTCCTGCAGGACGGCGAATTCGAGCGCGTCGGTGGCACCCAGACCTTAAAGGTCAATGTGCGCGTAATTGCCGCCACCAACCGCAATCTGCAGGCGGCCGTGCAAGCCGGTACCTTCCGCGCCGACCTCTTCTACCGCCTGAACGTCTTCCCCATCGAGGTGCCCCCGCTGCGCGACCGCCGCCGCGATATCCCCCTACTGGTGCAGCACTTCCTGAGCATGCTTTCCTCCTCCTTGGGGAAACCCCTGACTTCCATCACGCCACGTTCGTTCGACCTGCTCATGGCCCATGACTGGCCGGGCAATGTGCGCGAGCTGTTCCACGTCCTGGAGCGGGCTGCCATTCGCACTCAGGGAACCGTACTGGAGCTCGATGAGACATTCACAGATGCACAGGCCCGAGTCCCGCCCTCTACGCGGTTGGAAGATGTAGAGCGCACCCACATCTTGGAGGTGCTGCGTGAGGCGAATTGGGTGATCGAAGGCGTCAAGGGTGCGGCGGCCCAGATCGGGCTGCACCCCAATACTCTCCGTTCCCGTATGAAGAAGCTCGGCATCCAGCGCCCGCACCCACAATAGTTCGTGGCTCCCACGATATTTCGAGGGTAATCTGCGGCCACCCACCTTGCTCGGGCTGTAAGTAATTCATTCTAAACTCCGCGGACGGTGGCAGGTGAGTTGCTACACTCCCTAACGCCTTGCTCCACGCTTCGTCTGCACTCGGTTTGATCGGATTGGCCCTTGTTTCCACCCGTCGCAAGTGGCTCCACGTGAACCGGTGTCTCTGCGACATCCTGGGCTATTCTGCCGCGGAACTGGTCGGCAGAGACTGGGCGGACATCACAGAGCCGGAGGACTTCCTGAGCGAGGCCGCCCGGTTCGAACAGATCCTTGCCGGTGACCGGGATTCCTACTGCATGGCCAAGCGGTTCCTCCGCCCTCAGAACGGCGGGGCCGTCTCCGTCGAAGTTCACATGCAGGCCCTCCGCCGGCCGGACCACGCTATCGAACTGATCGTCTGTCACGTGGTACCAGAGGACGGCAACCTTCCATCCCCTCTCGACATCACGCCCGACTGGATCTGGGAGGCGGAGCGGGACGGTCGCCGCACGGAATCGAATGCCAGCGTGGAAACCATCCTGGGTTACCGTCCCGCGGAAATAGCGGCCCAATCGCTCAGTTCACTGCTGCATCCGGAGGATGCGGACGAGCTTGCCCGTCGCCTGGCTGAAGGGCAGGGCTGGAAACAATGCGTGCTCCGCTGGCGGCACAAAAACGGTGGTTGGCGTCACCTGGAAAGCCACGCCGCACCCATTTTGGATTCGCGCGGGAGAGTGACTGGTTACCGCGGCATGGATCGCGATATTACCGGACTACGCGCCATGGAACAGCGCTTGCGCCACGGCCAGAAACTGGAAGCTGTCGGACGCCTGGCCGTTGGGGTCGCTCACGATTTCAATAACCTGCTGACCGTAATACTGGGGTATGCCGAGCAGACGCGCGGCAAACTCTCTCCCGAGAATCCACTGCATGAACCGCTGATCGAGATGGAGAAGGCAGGCCACGCCGCCGCCTCGCTCACGCGCCAACTCCTGGCCTTCAGCCGCGGCGAGAGCGCCCCGGCGGCCACGCTCGATCTAAACTCCGTGGTCGCCGATACCGGGCGGATGCTGCTCCGGCTGATCGGCGAGGACATCGGGGTTTCCGCCTCCTTGTGTCCCGAACCGGCCTGGGCCCTGGTGGATCCCGGACAACTGAGCCAAGTCCTCGTCAATCTGGCAATCAACGCTCGTGATGCCATGCCCAACGGCGGCAAATTCGAAATGGGGACCTCGCGCGTCGAGCTCGAACGGGCATACGTGCTCCTGACTGTCAGCGATACCGGCGCGGGAATGGACAACCGCGTGCGGTCGCGGCTCTTCGAGCCTTTCTTCACCACCAAGGCTGCGGGCGAGGGAACCGGACTCGGCCTGTTTACTGTGCAGCGAATCGTGAATGAGGCTGGGGGCCACATCCTCGTAGAGAGCGAAATCGGAAAGGGAACCACTTTCCGGATCTACCTCCCCGCCGCCCGGCCGACGAACGAGGCGGCGATGACGCCCGTTCCGCCTCCGCTGTCCGGCGGGACGGAAACCATCGTCCTGGTGGAAGACCACGAGGAGCTTCGCCGTTGCCTGGTGGACTGTCTCCAGCCGCTGGGTTACACCTTGCTGGTATTCTCCGATCCCGAGAGTTGCCTGCGGGCGTTGCGCGAATATGGGAAGCCCGTCGACCTGCTGCTAACCGATTGCGTCATGCCCGGGATGTCGGGGAGCCGGCTGGCGGAGAAGGTGGAGGGGCTGTATCCCGGAATCGCCACCCTCTACATGTCGGGATACGCCGACGAATCGAGGTCCAAGGGGGAAGTAGCCACCCGGGGGGAAATAGCAAAAGGAGTGTGCAATCTGGCTAAGCCTTTTACGCCGCAGTCACTGGCGGCCAGGATCAGGGAGGCCCTCGGCCGGTCCCCAAAGGAGCCGCGGCGTCAGGGAATCCTCGTGATCGACGACGATGCGCGGGATCGGACGCACCTCCTCGAAGTATTCGGAAACCACGGCTACAAGGTGTTTGAGGCTGCCAACGGCAAAATCGGCATCCGCCTGTTGCAGGAGGAGCGCATCGACCTGGTCATTTGCGATCTCGCCATGCCCGAGCAGGAAGGAGTGGAGACCATCCAACTGGTACGCCGCCAGTGGCCGGCGATCAAGATTGTGGCCGTGTCCGGAATGTTCGCCGAGGATGTGCTCAAAATGAGCCGGCTCCTCGGCGCCGACGCCACCATGGCGAAGCCCATCCTCACCGAGCCGCTCCTCGATCTTACGCGCCGCCTGCTGGAAGATGAGTCGCGCCCCGGGCCCCTCCCGCCGCCCCGTGCCACGCGTTGATGTGTGCTGGGATCCGCCGCGGCCGTTCACTTCATAGTCCGAGATGCCTCCAAGTCGGTCTCCGAATAACTTGTGGCGCAGTCGAGTGCGACCACTCGCCGCCAGGTCGTAGACCTGGATATGCTCCGGTGCCTGTTTGATCGCGATGGCCGGGAACGGGTCCTCGTCAATCGGCAAGATCAAGGGGAATGAGATCCAATTCAAGGTAACGTTTAACGACCAGAGTTTTGAGATGACGGCCAAGAGAGTGTCAAATTGAGCCGCGGAGGCGGTTGCGGCCCAACCCCTTAGAGCGCCGCCGCGGCGCCTATCCGCCGCGGAATTCGTATTTGGCGATGGCAAGAGCCGTGCCACCTGCATCGCTCCTCACGATAAGACCGTGAATGCAGAGACGCAATGGCCCGACGGCCTCCAGCGGCGACGGCCAGGCGAGTTCGGCCTCGATCAACTCGCCCGTGGGCAGCACTGCGTCGCAACGGAAGAGCAATCCGCCGGAGCTGATATTGACCAGCTCGCCCCTGCCCCCTCGGCCGGACAACAGTCTGTATTGTAGTTCGAGCGCAAAGGCAAACCGGCGGTGTTTGCGCCGGTCGGGCCGCGGCGGGGTCTCCGTGGTTTCGGGCCTCCTCGCCCGGAAACCCAGTTATGACGCCATTTCCACCGCGGCTCAATAGACCTTCGAGATATAATGGCCCAGTACTCTGGAAATACTACCTCCGCGCTTCGAAGAACTCCCGCAGCAGCTCCACGCAATCGAAGGCGAGCACGCCCTCGACTACCTCCACGCGGTGATTGAGCACCTCCGCATCGGCCAGCCGGAATTTGCTGCGGACGCCGCCGAAGCGCAGGTCGCGCGCTCCGAACACCAAGCGCCGGACGCGCGCCGCCACCAGGGCGCCAGCGCACATCACGCACGGCTCCAGCGTGCAGTAGAGCGTGGCGTCTTCCAGCCGGTAGTTCGCGGCGTCCGCGGCCGCTTCGCGTAGCGCGAGGATCTCCGCGTGGGCGGTGGGGTCATGGCGCGCGATGGGCGAATTCCTTCCGCGGCCCCGGACCTCGCCGCCGATCTCGACCAACGCGCCTATGGGGACTTCGCCCGCGGCCCACGCCTGGCGCGCCAGCCGCAGCGTCTCCCGCATGAATTTTTCGTCCGGCGTCACTAGCTTATGATACCGGCATGGTGCGCCCTGAAAGACGCGAACTTCTCGTGGGTCCCGGCCGGGTAAGCGCCAGAGCACCCGGTAGCAGGCCCCATCCGAAGGGAGTGATCCTACCGGCCAGAGCGGGCGTCGAAAGCCTTATAACCCTCTCAGGATGCCGGCTCAATCCTGGATGACTTGCGCACCCATCCTCCCGATTTAGCTGATCTGCGATCTCGCTATCGGTCAAGGTGCGGGCCCGTCCTCGAATTTTGCCGACAACCGCGGCAGGGTAGCGCACGCGATCTGCTATGTTGCGCCTCAGTTGCACACGGACGTCGCTACCGGCTTCGGCACTCGCGAGAATTTACCCGGTTTTGCTCGCCAAAAGTGACCCACCCAAACCGCGCGAAAGAGCCGTTTGGCGCGGGGCAACACCGTGTTTTGGCGCGCGCCAAATGCTGTTGGGGGCCAG
>Ga0209517_10007491_pt1 | contig 13050 bp, 10 predicted proteins | sample PeaSoiMetSII2010_FD_187695 | JGI IMG/M metagenome (GOLD analysis project Ga0209517, IMG submission 187695) | Peat soil microbial communities from Weissenstadt, Germany - SII-2010 (SPAdes) (version 2) | ecosystem: Environmental > Terrestrial > Soil > Wetlands > Peat | place: Germany...
CCGCTGCAGGACGAATTGGGATTCACGGCGAAAGCGCCGCGCTGGGCCGTGGCGTACAAGTATCCCGCGCGCCAAGAGACCACCGTGGTGAACGACGTGATTTTCCAAGTTGGGCGGACGGGAGCGATTACGCCGGTGGCGGTGCTCGAGCCGGTGATCCTGGGCGGGGCGACCGTCAGCCGCTCGACCCTGCACAACATGGATGAGGTCGAGCGGCTCGGCTTACACATTGGGGACACGGTGGTGGTGGAGCGCGCGGGCGAAGTGATTCCGCACGTCGTGAAAGTCGTGAAGGAAGGCAAAGACCGGCGTCCGATTCGCGTGCCGGAAAAGTGTCCGGAGTGCGGAAGCCGGATTCACAAGGATCCGGAAGGGGTCGCGTATCGCTGCGTGAATGCGGCGTGTCCGGCTAAGCGCAAAGAGTCGCTGCTGCATTTTGCGGGGCGACACGCGATGAACATTGATGGGCTGGGCGAAAAAATCGTGGATCAGCTTGTCGAGAAGGGAATGGTGAAGGACGTCGCCGATGTCTATCACCTCGAGCTGGAGCCGCTGGCGGCGCTGGAGCGGATGGCGGAAAAGTCGGCGCAGAATTTACTGGACGAGATTGAAGCGAGCAAGAAGAACAGTCTGGCGCGGTTGGTGTATGCGCTGGGGATCCGCTTCGTCGGCGAACGGACGGGACAATTGTTGGCGGAGCATTTCAGTTCGCTCGAAAAAATCGCCGAGGCGAGCGAAGAAGAATTGACCGCGGTGCATGAGGTGGGGCCGAAAGTCGCGGCCAGCATTGCGGACTTTTTCTCCGAGCCGGCGAACCGCAAACTCGTCGAACGGCTGCGCAAAGCGGGGTTGAATCTGACGGAGAAACGCGCCGCGCCGAAAAGCGCGAAGCTGGCAGGGAAGACGTTTGTATTCACGGGCGGCCTGGCCAGGCGCTCGCGCGAAGAAGCCGGCGAGATGGTGAAGCAGCACGGCGGAACGGTGACCTCGTCCGTGAGCAAGAAGACGGATTATGTGGTGGTGGGCACCGATCCGGGATCAAAGTACGACAAGGCCAAGGAACTCGGCGTGACCATTCTGGATGAGCGGGAGTTTGAAAAGCTCGTTGGAACGAAGTAGCCTCGGGCGCAGGTGCACGACGAATGGATTAGGTCAACCTTACCATGGATTTGAATGGGCACATATTGAGAAAGTTTCAAATCGAGGCCGCCGACCGATTGCATGACCGGCTGGAACAGTGGAAACTTTCCGACGCCGCTCTTGACGCGCTGAATGTGAGATTCCCTGAACTCTCGGATTCCGCGATGCTCTTGAAGGTCGTAGCGATTAACGCCCTCTATTCCACAAATGTCTTTGCTCTTATCGAACTGGCCTCCCATGTCAGGAGGGTCCTGGAAAGAGAGGACGTGACCAAAACTGGGGAAGAACTGATAGAGAATATTGCCGTGTTCAAACCCAGCAGAGCGAAGAAAGAGAGACGCAATTACAGCTTTGCATCCAAGTTCGCTCATTTCTTCATTGACGCTGAGCGATTTCCGGTCATGGATTCGTTCGCAGTGGCTATGCTGAAGTTCCACCTTGGGACTCAGGGCTATCGAACCGACGATGGCCGACCTTACTTCACGTTCTTAAAGAACCTCAGTACCCTCCGGGAGCGGGACGGGCTGGGGAACGTAGCGAATCGCAGTTTGGACCATTATCTCTGGCTCGCTGGCGAATATCGGGCATTCGATGGTGGCTCGGCAATCAACAGCGAACTGGCGGCTCTTTTGAACAAGTGCAAGTCGGCTGAGGACCCGGATCTTAAGGCACTCGTGGGTGGCGCCGACTAACTCCTGGCATAGCGCGGAGCTTGCAAATCGGGTGAGGGACGCCTAGGATGCGGCGCGAAGACGAGCCCACGCGGGTTCGCGCGCCCGTTTTGCGGATGAGGAGGATCAGTGGTCTGCCAAAAATGCGGATTGCGATTGCCGGAAGACGTCGGATTTTGTCCGTCGTGCGGCGCCAGCGTCCCGAGGGGACAGCCTGCTCCGCCGCCCGTTTACCAAGCGCCGCCACCGCCGCAACAAGTTCGCCAGTGGCCTCAGCCGCCGCAGTATGCCGCTGCTGGGCAGCCGAACTATCCCGGATTCGTATGTCCGTTCTGCCGGTATCAAGGCTCTCCGATTGTTCAGAAAGAAGTTTCGAGCGGAGGCTGGATTTTATTTGTGGTGCTCCTTCTATTCTGCCTCCCGCTTTGCTGGCTGCCATTCGTCATCGACGGTTGCAAGGACGAGACCCGCAAATGTCCGTCGTGTGGAGCGAAGCTCGGGTGACGCGCGAGAGCATCGGATTGGGCAATCCGCCGGGGTGGGCGCGCGCGTCCTTCGTGGCGTACGTGGCCTGGAATGCCGCGTGGCTGGCGGCCGGAAGAATTCCGCCCAGCGCATTGCGCGCGATCCTCGGCATTCCGTGTCCGACGACAGGCTGCACGCGCAGCATCGTTGCTCTGCTTCACGGGAATCTTCATGCTTCGCTGGTGTGGAATCCATTCACGATACCGATCCTGATTCTTCTGGCTGTTTCATTGCAGACGCTATTTGTGGCCGGACTGCGGAAGAAGGAACTCCTGTTGCCGAGATGGCTCGGGAATGCTTGGTTGGGAGTCTTGCTCGCGGCTTGGGCTGCGAAATTTCTGCTGGGCTCGGCGTATTGGTAAGCGATACGGAAGCGCCCGAGTCGTAATTTCCCGGCCAGCCGAAATTCTCGGGATGGCGCGCGGTAGATTTCCATACGGAGCTTGCAAATTTGGAGCGGTGCGCCTAGGATGCGGGCCACGGGTCCGGCTGTGAATCCGGAAATATCGAATAGAACAGCTTGCGGGCGAGTCGGCGACGAGCCAGATAGATTGTTTGCACGCCGCGCCTGCGAAACTTAGGAGGGGCGATGTTCTGTGCGAGATGTGGAACAGGGATGGCGGATCATGCGGGGTTTTGTCCGGCTTGCGGAACGCCCGTAGTGCGAAATCAACCTGCGCCACCGCCGCCTGTTTATCAGGCGCCACCTCCACCTCCACCTCCACCTCCACCTCCACCTCCACCTCCACCTCCACCTCCACCTCCACCTCCACCTCCTGTTTACCAAGCACCACCCCCGCCTCCGCAGGTTTACCAGCCTCCCCCGCCAACTCCTGTCTATCAAGCGCCGCCGCAGCCTCCCCCGCCGCCGCAGAATTGGCAGCCGGCAGTGCAACCCGCGGCGCAGCCGCCACAGGCGTGGCCTCCGCCACCGCAGGGGGCCGTCGCGGCGCAATTGCCGTACGCGGGATTCTGGAAACGGTTTGCGGCCTATCTGATTGACGGGCTCATCATTGACGCGGTGGCGTTCGTCGTGTTTGGCGTAGTAATCCTGGTCATCGGGGGTGGGGCCGTTCTTTCCGGAAACCAAAACATTGGCGATTTCGCCACCGCGATGACGGGCTTCGCCATCCTCCTGCTGGTGCTGTTGTTCTTTGGATTGATCGTCGCGGTATGGCTCTATTTCGCGAAGATGGAAAGTTCACCGAGCCAGGCCACGATTGGGAAGAGGGTGATGGGAATTTACGTCACCGATTTGCAAGGCCAGCGGCTCACCTTCGGCAAAGCCACAGCGCGCTTCTTCAGCAAAATCATCACCGGCTTGATCCCACTGGCGATCGGCTGGATCATGGCGGCGTTCACCGAAAAGCGGCAAGCCTTGCACGATATGATCGCTGGCACGCTGGTGATGCGGCGGTAGGACTCGGGGCGCAGTTTCTAGCGTCGCAATTCGGGGCAGGCGTTTCCATCTTCCTGCCAATTCGTTCTCGCGCCCTCATCTACCTAAGGGACAACTCCGTATACAATGTTGGCTGAAGGTCCCGCTGGGACCTTGTCATAGTGTATTTGCCGGAGGCTGGCCATGATAATCAAGCGGGCTTCGGATCTGAAATATTCGGATGTGACGCCGAAGAGCGTGTATTTGAACCGTCGAAAGTTCCTGGCGACGGCCGCGGTGGGGGGCGGCGCGCTGCTGGCGGGCCGCGCGGTCTGGGACTTGCTTTCGCCTTCGACGCGCGCGGCCGCGGCGACGCAACTCAGCGTAGCCCTGAAATCGCCGTTCAGCACAACCGAGCCGGAGACTTCTTACGATGACGTGACGCACTACAATAATTTCTACGAATTCGGGACGGACAAAGCGGATCCCGCGAAAAACGCGCAGAACTTTCTCACTTCTCCCTGGAGCGTGAAGGTGGACGGAGAGGTGGAGAGGCCGCGCAAATTCAGTATGGACGAGATTTTTAAACTGGCGCCGCTCGAGGAGCGCATCTACCGCCATCGCTGCGTGGAAGGATGGTCCATCGTGGTGCCGTGGATCGGGTATTCGCTTTCCGTGATCGCCAATCTGGTGCAGCCGAAGCCGACGGCGAAGTTCGTCGCGTTCGAGAGTTACTACAGTCCGAACCAAATGCCCCTGGGGCAAAAAGCGGGCATTCAGCTCCCCTACGCTGAAGGCCTGCGCTTGGATGAAGCAATGAATCCGCTGACGCTGGTATGCGTCGGAATGTACGGCGGCACTCTGCCGAATCAGGATGGCGCGCCGGTTCGCATGGTGATTCCCTGGAAGTACGGCTTCAAGAGCATCAAGTCCATCGTGCGCATAAAATTCGTGAAGGACCAACCGCCCTCAACCTGGAACATTCAGAATTCTCACGAATACGGCTTCTACTCCAACGTGAATCCCAACGTAGATCACCCGCGCTGGAGCCAGGCGAAGGAGCGCCGCCTCGGAGAATTCTTCAAGCGGCCTACGTTGATGTTCAACGGCTATGGCGACCAAGTGGCCAGCATGTATGCCGGAATGGACCTGCGCAAATATTTCTGACGGGAGCGGGCGCTTGAATTCGATACTCACGAGCAAGTGGTCGAAGGTTTTCGTTTTCCTTTTGGCGCTTACGCCCGCCGCAATGCTCGCGTGGCAGCTCTTCACCGGTCACCTGGGCCCCGATCCCGTCGCGACTTTGCAGCACGGAACCGGCGATTGGACGTTACGATTCCTGATCTTCACGCTGTTCATCACGCCCCTGCGGAAGATGTTGAAGCTTCCGCAATTGATACGATTTCGGCGCATGCTTGGGCTATTCGCCTTCTTTTACGTTTGCCTGCATTTCCTCACTTATCTTGGGCCGGACCAATCGTTTGATTTTGCGGGGATGTTGAAGGATGTGGGCAAGCGTCCGTTTATCACCGTGGGATTTGCGGGATTTGTTCTCTTAATTCCATTGGCAATTACGTCCACGGCGGGGATGATCCGGCGGATGGGCGGCAAGCGCTGGAGAATTCTGCACCGGCTGGTGTACGTCACCGCCATTCTCGGCGTGATTCACTACTACTGGCTGGTAAAATCCGATCACAGAAAACCGCTGACATACGGGGCATTCGTCGCGGCATTACTGCTGTGGCGAGCGGGAGCATGGATTGTGGACCGCCGCAAGAGAAAGGTTGCCGGAAGCGTCCCCGTGGCGGAGCCTCCTACGGCAGAAACCGCTTGAACGTGGCATACTGGTAGGTGGCGGGCAGGCCGGGTGATCGCTGGGCAGGCTTCGCAAGAGGCCAGCCGGGAGGAAAGTCCGGACACCGCAGTCCTGGGCCGCAAGGCTGGGGATTGTAAGGGCAACGCGCCTGGTAACGCCAGGGCGCCGGGCCGCAGCAGTCGGGTGCGCAGAGCGCGCCTGGGCGGAACGGCGACGGACAGTGCCACAGAGAATATACCGCCGGTGCGGCGTTTCGGTGGCGGCCGGGAGGCAAAACCTCCAGGCGGCCTTCCATAAGCGGCGTGCTTGGCAAGGGTGAAAAGGTGGGGTAAGAGCCCACCGCGTCTCGAGCGATCGGGACGGCACGGCAAACCCCGCGTGGTGCAAGGCCAAATAGGAGGGGAGGGCTGGCCCGGCCCGACCGCGGCGGCGTCGCAAGACGCGCCGCACCGACCCTCGGGTAGGCCGCTGGAGTCCCTGCGCGAGTGGGGACCTAGAGGAATGATCGCCGCGCCGCGCGCGCCTTCGCGGGCCACGCGACGCACAGAATCCGGCTTACAGGCCTGTCCGCCAATTTTTTTTGTTTAACTTCCTGCGCGAAGTCCTCCCGCGCGAATGGAAGTCTGGTAGTCCGGTAGTTTTCTTCCGCCAACTTATTTTTCAATTTGTTGACCCATGAATTTGACGGGCGGAGTCGTCCGGGGGGATGATTCTTGCTTGGGTTGGGTCCGCCCTCACGATGCTGGTATTCCTCACCAAAGATTACGAAGAACTGAGCCGGGAAGCGGCGCGGATGGTCATTAACGCCATTCGCCGCAAACCGGCGCTGCGATTGGGTCTGGCAACCGGCAGCACGCAAGCCGGTCTTTACGCGGAGCTGGTGCGGGCGCACCGCGAGGAGAAACTGGACTTCTCGCGCGTTTCCACTTTCAATCTGGACGAATACGTCGGCTTGCCGGCGAAGCATCCGCAGAGTTTCCGGTCGTTCATGTCTCGGAATCTCTTCGATCACGTGAATATTCCTCCGAACCAAATCCACATTCCGGACGGAACCTTGCGCGGCAATTTCGACGAGACTTGCGCGAAATACGAAAATGAAATCCGCAGCTCGGGTGGAATTGATTTGCAAGTCCTGGGAATCGGCCGGGACGGCCATATCGGATTCAACGAGCCGGCGTCGAGCTTGGCATCGCGCACGCGCGTGAAAATCTTGACGCGGCAGACGCTCGAAGACAATCGCGCCGGCTTCGCGCCAGGCGAGGAACAGCCGCAAGCAGCCATCACCATGGGAATCGGGACGATTCTCGAGGCCCGCCGCCTGCTGGTTCTCGCCTCGGGAACGGCGAAAGCGCGTGCGGTGGCGATGGCCGTCGAAGGGCCGGTGACGGCGTCGGTGACGGCATCCGCGCTGCAACTCCATCCGGACGCGACCATTCTCGTGGATCGCGAGGCAGCGGCGGAGTTGCGCCGCAAGGAAGACTACGAACGCGCTCTCGAGATGACGCGGAAATTGACGCCCGGGCGGCTGTGGTGACGGTGGGTGGTTCGTAGAAGCGGCCAATTCTTCTCGCCGCAGTTCATGCCGACTGAATTATTGCAGCGGCTCTAGAAGTGATCGCCGTGGCCGCGGTCGTCGTCCGGTTCGCCGGGCGCCGGCGACGTGATGCGCCCCCAAATCGTCCTGGAACTATTTGCAGCGGCGTCCAGACCCCAGGATGGCACCGGCATCCAGAGCAGCCTAGAAAGCGCCACGAGATGCGGCTCGTACATGCGCCGCAATTCCTTCAACTTGAGATCGCCCGCGTCGTTCTGGTGAGCTACACCGCACTCGACCAGCAGGCTGCGCACTTTCTTCAGATCTTCCTGTGGGAGGCGGTCAGTGGCCGGCGATTGCGGCTTAACTCCCAACACCTCGGACAAATCCGCCACCGCGTGACGCGAGATCGCGAAGGTGAGCTGCGCCTGCCACTTCGTTTCGCCCTCGCCGTAGGCGATGATCGCGGCGCACACGTCGAGAATGGCGGTGAAAGCCGCCAGCCACGACTGGTTGTCATGCTGCGACCTGAAGAAACACAGAAACGGATACGTCAAATGGCTTTCCATCAATTGCGCAGACCACTGTTCCCAATCCCGCAGATATTGCGCAAGGCCGTCGCGAATGCGCGAGCGACCGTGACGCCGGAGCAGTTCGCCGGCCGTAGGTGGCGAGCCGGCGCGCGCGTCGAGGAGGGAGATGTTCACTTCGCGCTGGGAGAAGGCGCCGTACAGCGTGGGGAGATAAGCGATCATGAGCGCTAGAAAACCGAAACCGGTGCCCGCTTCGGTGACGATGATGACCCGGGCGAGGGCGGAGCCGGGAGTCACGTCGCCCATGCCCAAAGTGAAAAACGTGGTGCCGCTTAGATAGATGTCGGTGCGAAACGTCGGCGTTCCGCCCGCGGGTTTGACCGCCGAGCCGCCGGACCAAAGCAGCAGGGCGAATGAGAACATCAGCATCGCGGCCCAGAACACCAACAGGAGCAGCATGGATAGCGGCCCGAAATAGCTTAGATAGCTCTCCCGCCGCTTGGAAGAGTGCGCGCGGCTGGCGAAGAGGGTCCAGAGCCGCCAGGTCGTGCGAAAAAAAACTCGGGCGAGCCGGAATCTTCGAGTGACGTGGCGGGGGAGAATGACGGTCTCGAAGGCGTCCCACAGGACGACCAGGAGAAGGACGAATCCAAGGATGCCGGCGAGATCGCGCACGCACGCACCTCAATGGCGGGGATTATCGCATGCGCAGAGGCCCGCATGGAAACTCCCCAAGCACGAGGCGAAAGCCACGCGGAGAAAGTCGCGCGCCGGAGAGAAAACATTTGCTTCAGTTTTGCTTTGAGAGACGATCGTCAGATTCCAGCCCCGGTTTTGCTTGCGTGCGAAGCTAGTGTAGACTGTCATATTCTTCAGGGGATTCGTCGGACAATCCGGAGCGTGCCGCTTCGGATGCATTGGGAAACTTGGGACCCGCGTCGCGCCCCACAAGGTAAACAGCAGGCGAATAGGTCGAGGCGATAAATCTGAATGGCACAGATTTTTCACCGCAGCACGAACACATTATCCCGGCTCACGATCTATCTGAGCTTGATCCTTGTGGCCGCTTTCTTGATGGTGACGGATCGAATCCAGCGTTCCGGCTATATCACTTCGGCGAACGTCGTAGTGGAGCAGCCGATCCCCTTCAGCCACAAGCATCATGTGGCCGACGATGGAATCGATTGCCGCTACTGCCACACGAGCGTCGAGACTTCCGCATTCGCGGGCATTCCGCCGACGCGGACGTGCATGAACTGCCATTCGTTGCTCTTCGCCGATAGCCCTTTCCTCGAGCCCGTGCGCGCGAGTTACCGCACGGGAGTGCCGATCGAATGGAATCGCGTGCACAAGCTGGCGGATTTCGTCTATTTCGATCACAGCATCCACATCGCGAAGGGAATCGGTTGCGCCACGTGTCACGGGCAGGTGGACCAGATGCCCCTGGTGCGGCAGGTGGCGTCGCTGCAAATGGAATGGTGCCTCGATTGCCACCGCCAGCCGGAAAAATATCTGCGGCCGAAGGACCAGGTTTTCAACATGAGTTACCAAGCGCCGTCGAATCAAATCGCTCTGGGACTTCAATTGAAGCAGGATTATCACATTCGCAGCGCGCAGGAACTGACGAGCTGCTCGACGTGCCACCGGTGAAATTGTGAACTGCAAAGACCAAAAGCCGGCGCATCGCGACGCAACCCCGCTCGATTTGGCGGCCGTTCGCGCGAAGCTCGAAGGCAAGAAGGGGCGGCACTACTGGCGCAGCCTCGAGGAACTCGCGGACGATCCGCGATTTGCGGAGATGCTGCACCGGGAATTTCCCCGGCACGCTGCGGAGTTGCGGCCCGGCGTGGATCGCCGCGCATTCCTGAAAGTGATGGGGGCGTCGCTCGCGTTCGCGGGGCTGGCGGGCTGCGGCGCGAAACCGGAAGAAAAAATCGTGCCGTACGTTCGCCAGCCGGAAGGAATGATTCCCGGCGTCGAGCAATACTACGCCACGACGATGACGCTCGGCGGCTCGGCGATCGGCCTGCTGGTCGAGACGCACGAAGGCCGTCCGACAAAGGTGGAAGGAAATCCGAAGCATCCGGCGAGCCTCGGCGCGACAGACGTTTTCGCGCAGGCATCCGTGCTCGAACTCTACGACCCGGATCGCTCGAGCGTGGTCACTCATCTGGGCGAGATTCGGCCGTGGTCCTCGCTGCTTACCGAAATTCAGAGCGCCATGACCGAGCAGGGCGCGACGAAAGGCGCAGGGCTCCGAATCCTGACGGGGACGGTGGTTTCGCCGACGCTTGCGGACCAGATGGAGTCCTTGTTGACCGCGTTTCCCGCAGCGAAGTGGCATCAATGGGAGGCGGCGGGGACCGATTCCGTGCGCGAAGGCGCGCGACTGGCGTTCGGCCGGTACGTCAACACCTATTACAACATCGAGAAGGCCGACGTCATCGTTTCGCTTGATGCCGATTTTTTGACCAGCGGCGCAGGCTGTTTGCGCTACGCGCGCGAGTTTTCGCGGCGGCGCTTGCCGGACGCGCCGGGCGGGATGACGCGACTGTACGCGGTGGAGTCCATGCCGACTTCCACCGGAGCGATGGCCGATCATCGTCTGCCGTTGAGGCCGAGCGAAGTGCACGCATTCGCTGTGGCGCTGGCTGCAAAGCTCGGCCTTGGCGTGCCGGACTCCATCGCCAAGGGCCTGAACGAGGATTGGATCGCGGCGGTGGTGCGCGATTTGCAGCAGCATCGCGGCGCGAGCGTGGTGATTGCGGGCGAACAGCAACCGGCGGAAGTTCACGCTCTAGCGCACGCGATGAATCACGCGCTGGGGAATGCCGGCGTGACTGTGATCCATACGGATTCGACCGAAGCGCGGCCGACGAATCAAGTTGCGTCGCTCGCGGATTTGGCGAACGATCTTGACGCCGGGCGCGTGCAAACGCTGGTCATCCTCGGCTGCAATCCGGTGTACGACGCGCCGGCCGATCTCGTGTTCGAGCCGAAAATATTGAAGGCCGGACGAAGAATTCACCTCAGTTCGTATCCCGACGAAACTTCCGCGCTGTGCCAATGGCACGTGCCGATGACGCATTTCATGGAAGCGTGGAGCGACGCGCGGGTGCATGACGGGACGGCAAGCATCGTGCAGCCTCTGATTGCGCCGCTCTACGGCGGCAAATCCGCGCACGAATTGATCGCCGCGTTTGGCCGCGATCCCGAAGCGAGCGGATACGACATCGTGCGCGCGTACTGGAAGAAACAACTGGGCGGGGATTTCGAGACGGCCTGGCGGCGAGCGCTGAATGACGGATTTATTTCGGGGACACAGCTTCCGGGAGTCAATGTGGCGCTGCTGCCGGAGGCGATTCGCTCGGCAGGCGCCCTCACCGGCCATGTAGGTTTCATCGCTGGCTTTGTGTATGAGATCGCTTTTCGGCCGGACCCCGCCGTCTACGACGGCCGCTTTGCAAATAACGCGTGGCTCGAAGAGTTACCGAAACCGATTACGCGGCTGACTTGGGACAACGCCGCGATGTTGAGTCCGAGGACTGCGCAGGCCCTCGGACTTTCCTACACGATTGATTCGACCGGCGGCGAACACGGCCAGATTCACGTGGACCGGGCGCGACTGGATTATGAAGGCCGCACGCTCGAAGCGGCCACTTGGATTGTGCCGGGGTTGCCGGACGGTTTGGTGGTCTTGCACTTGGGCTACGGGCGAGCGCGCGCTGGAAAAGTGGGCGAGGGCTTGGGTTTTAACGCCAATACCTTACGAACTTCGACCGCGCCGTGGGGCGGTTTTGGCGCGCAGATGCGCAAGATCAGCGGTTCGACCTACCCGCTCGCGTGCGTCCAATTTCATTCCGTAATTGAAGGCCCCGGCCAAGCCTCGACCGAGGCCCGCGTCCATGAACTGGTTCGCGTTGCGACGCTCGATGAATATCGCGCCAATCCGAAATTCGCGCAGCAAATGATGGAAGAGCCGCCGCAAGGGCTCACGCTCTATCCCAACGCGCACGAATACAACGGCAACGCCTGGGCGCTTTCGATCGACTTGAATCGCTGCAACGGTTGCAACGCGTGCGTGGTGGCCTGCCAGTCGGAGAACAATATTCCCGTGGTGGGCAAAGAGCAGGTGATGGCCGGACGCGAAATGCATTGGATTCGCGTTGACCGTTACTACGAAGGCGGCCCCGAGGCGCTCGAAAACCCGGAGACGCATTTCCAGCCGGTGACGTGCATGCAGTGCGAGGACGCGCCGTGCGAAGTGGTCTGTCCTGTCGGCGCGACGAATCACAGCGCCGAAGGGTTGAACGACATGGTCTACAACCGCTGCGTGGGCACGCGCTACTGCTCGAATAATTGCCCGTACAAAGTGCGGCGGTTCAATTTCCTGGCGTACTCCGATTGGGACACGCCGGCGCTGAAGATGCTGCGCAATCCCGAAGTGACGGTGCGCAGCCGCGGCGTGATGGAAAAGTGTACGTATTGCATCCAGCGAATCACGAAGGCGCGGATCGCGGCGGACAAAGAGGATCGGCCGGTGCGCGACGGCGAGATTGTGACGGCCTGCCAGCAGGCGTGCCCGTCCGAGGCAATCGTCTTCGGCAACAAGAATGACAGCTCCAGCCGCGTGGCCGCGTTGAAGGCGAATCCGCGGAATTACGGAATGCTCGCGGAACTTGGCGTGCGTCCGCGGACGACGTATCTCGCTGCGGTCCGCAACCCCAATCCGGAACTCGAGAAGGGAGGCGGCCGTGGAGCCTGAAGCGCCCATCCCGACAAACGCCTCCACCGTGCGGCGTTCGCCCTTCATTCAGCCGGGGTACACATTCGCGTCGGTAACGGACAAGATCGGCTCGATCGTTCTGACTCGCAGATTCGGAAAAGGCTGGTGGGCCGGATTCCTGCTCGCGTTTTCGCTGGTGCTGCTCCTGTTCTACAGCGCGACCTATCTGGTGGTTAAGGGCGTGGGCATCTGGGGCATCAACATTCCCGTCGGTTGGGGATTTGCGATCGTCAACTTCGTTTGGTGGATCGGAATCGGGCACGCGGGAACGCTCATCTCCGCGATTCTCCTGCTGTTGAATCAGACGTGGCGGACTTCGATCAATCGTTTTGCTGAGGCGATGACGCTTTTTGCAGTTGCGTGCGCAGGGTTGTATCCGGTGATGCACCTGGGGCGGCCGTGGTTTGCGTACTGGCTGTTTCCGTATCCGAACGTGATGGGCGTCTGGCCGCAATTCCGGAGTCCGCTGATGTGGGACGTCTTCGCGGTTTCAACGTACTTCACGGTTTCGCTGCTGTTTTGGTTCATCGGCTTGCTGCCAGACCTCGCGACGCTGCGGGATCGCGCCACCAAGCGTGCCCACAAAATCGTTTACGGAATTCTGGCGATGGGCTGGCGCGGTTCGGCCACGCACTGGTACCGCTACCAGACGGCGTATCTGCTGCTC
>Ga0209517_10007494_pt1 | contig 13044 bp, 15 predicted proteins | sample PeaSoiMetSII2010_FD_187695 | JGI IMG/M metagenome (GOLD analysis project Ga0209517, IMG submission 187695) | Peat soil microbial communities from Weissenstadt, Germany - SII-2010 (SPAdes) (version 2) | ecosystem: Environmental > Terrestrial > Soil > Wetlands > Peat | place: Germany...
CCAAGGTCTCGTCAATCTCCTCGATGAGATTAATGTTCTGATAAATGGCGTCTGCCGTGCCTTTGTACCACGTTTCCTCGGCTGTGCGCATTTGCGCGGGCACCGGAATGACGAACTGGTGTTGTAACAGGCCGCCGAACTGCCAGCCATCTCGCAGGTGCCGTAGTAAAGACTGGCACTTGTACTGAGTCAATACGTAGATGGAGCAGATACCCGAATTCACCAAATTGCTCAGCACGAAATCGACGATTCGGTATCTGCCCCCGAACGGCAGGGCAGGCTTCGCGCGTTCTTTGGTGAGTGGGTGCAGGCGGCTTCCCCTGCCGCCGGCGAGAATGAATGCCACCTTCTGATGAAGCATCTCACGATCTCAACCAGGATGTTTGATTTCAGGTTTCTTACCGGATAAGAGTGTATACCCGCCAAGCTTTCGGTACAACCGACTGCCGCGATGCGCGAGGCATAGGTGCGCTTGATGCAGTCCTTTTTTGCCACTGAGCTGAAAGGATCGATGCCGGCTGACCGGAGGGGCACTGTGAAATTCTCTGTGTGGAGGAACCAAAATCCATTCGCTCGCGCCTGACATCCATCACTTCTGCCAGCGAAGTTGATTTGCACAGTTTTGTTCATAACCCTGTGGAAAAGCGGCTCAATGTTACGGGAAGGTTGAGGATTGAAAGAGTCATTGCCTCTTTGCCCTGACCTGGGGTATTGAAGGCAGCCCCTGGGAAACCTGCGGAGGGGTGAACGTCAATGGCATCGCCAGGACTTCCGGTCAAGAAACCGGCCTTCGACCCACTGGATTATATGCTCGCCCGGCTCTGTGAGGGCTGAAGAGAAGTGGTCCGGCTGTCATTGCCCGTCGAGGCGCGGGGAAGGGGGGGCAACAGCTACCCCCCGGTCGAGAGCGTTGCCCCCAAGAAAACCGTTTGAACGGAAATTCGTGAACACCGCCCATCTTCCACGGTTTCTTATCGCCAAGAAGCCGAAGGGTGACCTGCACGAGATTTGGTGGGGGCACTTGATCGAATGCCAACATCCCCCGCACATCCTCTCTGATTCGAGCCGGGCCGCTTGCCTAGGACACCGCTTGCCTAGGACCTTGACTCCCCCACCATGCGGGATTACCATACATCCCAACAGAGCCTCGCTCTCGCCTGGCTGGAAGGTTGTCTGCTCCGGCAAGGCCGATTGGAGGTGACGTATGAGGAAAGCTGTCCTTCTTGTGCTTGCTTTGTGCCTCGCAAGCCCCCGCTCGGCAGCAACAAAGCACCCGACAGAGAAAACGACCCTGACGCTCCGCGCCCTGGCTTGCCCAGCGATGCCATACGGAAAGACGACGCCTTGGGTAGGCGCATACGGCGGCACACGCTGTTCCGGAAGCGAAATGTACTGGGGCAACTCCTCCCCGCCTGACGTCGATTGCGGAGCACTGCCCCCTCCCGCGCAGGCCATTCATGTTGCGATTCGGAGAGTGGTGGTCCAAGGCCAACTGGAAGGCGACGGGAAGGTATATACCGTCGCTTGCACGGCGTATTGGGTCGGGAGCGGCTGCGGCTGGATCATCCCTGGCGACACATTCGGAGCCGAAGTGAAGGGCACGACCATGTGGGTCAATGAGCGCCGAGGCGGCAATGCGGGGAAGCCAATCCGAGCCAAATATCGTATTTTGGACGTTCGGCCCATGGACTGATTTGAACGCGGTTGGGGTAGGCATGACTCACGGTTCGACGTTTCTTCTCGCTGCCTCGGGGGGGTAGGCTTGTGCCATGAGACACGAAAAGCATCTTTGGTTTGCTCGTTCCGCGAGCGAGCGTTCAACTCTCGGCCCGCAGCCGCTGGAGAAGAAATCCGGCCTTCAACTCGGGCCAAGGCTGGGAAGGAGCAAGAAATTCGCCAAGGGCGGCAAAATGATTGCCCCGCATCGCTAGCGGCGTGGGCCACTCGACGTCAGCATGGCCCATTGGTGCGGCACCGAGAGATTTCCGCCCTATGTTTTCGATGTGTGCCCTTGAGCTGGCAGGGGATGCGGCCAGACGGAGCCGGGGCGCGTGCGACAGGAGGATGCAGCCCAAAGCCACAGGAACGGGGAAAGGGATTAGCATCTTCATCCCGCTGCCCCATTGGAGACGGACACGAGGATGCATTCGGGGTATTCGTGCAGCTGTGAACGCGATGAAGGCGCTTTGGAGGACGACGCCCAATGGGTGATGCACAAGACCAGCCGCTCCAGCCTGCCTGTGCCCCAGGTTCAGGCACTTCGGCAAGCAGGTTATCCTATGCGCTTTGGGCGGGACGGCGCTGCGCAGCGCGTCTGCTAAGAACGTTATCCCCGGCACAGCGGACGACGTGGGCGAGGTCAGCGGCATTGAGCGGCGGAACGATGAAATCAAACGCGCCAGCCTGAATGGTCTCCACGTAAAATCGTGTGTCCACAACCGGCGCTACGACGACCACATTGACCGCACGCGCCGCCCTCTCGGCAACCGCCAGGATATTGGCCCAAGTTCCGTCCGGGAGTTCTGTATCGGTAAACACGAGTGGTGCGGGGTTGCGGTAATCTTTTCCGTCATCGGCAGTCCCTCACGTGTCTGTGGGTCTTCTGTTAGTCGCAAATCCGGAATGGTTTCTTCTTAATTCCACCACGGCTCCGTCCGGGTAGCATTCGGCCAGCCGACGTGGGGATGGTGTGACCTGGCGGACATGCGGACGTGCGGCTTGCCTCCGGCAGGAAACCCTCTGCCGACGTGGCGGCCTCACGCGCCCACCCAATCTCCGACCGACTCCCCCCTTCTCGCACGGCTCTGGAGGATTTCAGTGCCTTTTGCGACCTTCTCCCTGAGGCTACCGCAGGGTCACCTTAAAGGTTCTCTTGTCCTGAGAGATGTCGACCTTGTCTTCCCGAGCTAGCCAGCCCAAAGCGAAGCCCGCGAGCTCGCCCGTGCCGTCGAGCCCTTTCTTGATTTGCGCCAGTGTTTGGGGACCGCTCTCATTCAACATCTCCCAAATCCTTCCAGCAGTTTCGCCAACTTGCCCTTTGATTTCCATCTTCTGCGTGCCTCCCATGTATTTTCGGTAATGGCGAACGGGGAATCTCGGCCATCTTTGTCGCCTCAGACCCCGCTTGGAAGCACCCATCCCTCCCGCCCCCTGAGGGTTACCTTTCCCCATGGAATGGATAAGTGAGCCGCTTCCGGCGATTCCGGGCTTACGAGTGCAGACAATCAAGCCCTAAAAACCAATCATAGTCGTAGTCTCTTTCTGCGAGGTTAAATCTGTATGAAGAAATGGTTTCGCCTGAACAAAACCTCAAGAAATCAGAATATTCACAACGAGTTTCGATAAACGGCTGCTTTTCCTTGAGATTCCTTCCAAAACTGAACCCAGCGCCCCCGAGGGCGTTTTGGGCTACGGGGTCACGGGATTCTCAGGCTCGGTCCAACGGATCCTGCGATTGAAGGGCAAAGTCCCATTGCGTTGACTTAGCCGCAGGCACGGCTTGAGATGGCGTGCGGCGTACGGTTCCTCGCATGGTTGGCGAGACCGTTTCCCACTATCGCGTCGCGGAGAAGCTCGGTGGCAGCGGCATGGGTGTTGTCTACAAGGCCTACGACGCCAAGCTCAAGCGCACCGTCGCCCTCAAGTTCCTGCCCGAGGAACTCTCCAAGGACCGCCAAGCACTGGAGCGGTTCCAGCGAGAAGCCCAGGCCGCAGTCTCCTTCCGCCCAGTCCCGGCAAAGGGAAATTCGAACGTCCGAGCCGCTAAGCGTTTGTACCAGATCGCCCAGCCGTCACGATCCCAATAGAGTACCTTCACCCGGTCGCTGCGCCGGTTCGATAACACCAGCAGGTGGCCGGCATAGGGGTTGCACCCGATCACATGCTCGGCCATCATCGACAACCCGTCGAAGGAGCGACGCATGTCACACGGGACGGTGCACAGGTACACATTGATCGCCGCCGGAAAACTTAGCTTCCCGCTGGCTCCAGAGCTGCGAGGACGGTGCGCAGCGTCGCTTCATCGACTCCCTTGGTAATGCGCAGGCGCCGGCCTCCACTCAACACCAATTCGATACCAGCGTCCATCGCTCCGGCTTCCTCGCTCACCAGCGCGAAGCTCGCCGCTTGCCCATTCTCGTCGGGCCCGGGTCCGACTGCATCCCGCTGACCCAGCCGAAGCCGACGTTGCCACCAGTAGAACTGGCCCTCCTTTAGCGGTCGCCGCCGGCAGTACTCGCGGATCGAAATACCGCTGTGCGCCGCCTCGCCCAGCCGCTGCTGCCAATATCGTGCTTTCTCTGCATCAGGCTTTCCACCGCCCATCCCACACCTCCGCTTCCCATGCGCCATCGCATATGTGCTCTTTGCGTCTATCCATGTGGAAGTATCGGTCCTGAAATTAAACCGGAAAAGATGGGTTCACCAGCCTTCAATTACCCACAACTTCTTGTTGCCAAGTTACTGGCGCGGGTGATATAAGGCTTCGCTGCTTTTTATTCGGTGTCCGGGCGGGAGCGCCGTCGTCCTCGAACGGGATCAGAGCAGGGAGTTCCTGGATGGCAATCGCCATCCGAGCAAGGACCGCACCAGCGATCATGTCGCTCTTGCCGGCGGCAGCGTTCCCGTGACCTTCTGCAACATCGCAGTCAGATCGCTTAACTGAACAAGGGGCTCGTTATGAACATTAATCGAAGCTACTCTCGTCGCGCGTTCCTGAAAAAACTGGGCGCGACGGCCATCGCCGCACCATTTGTCACGCGCGGCCTGATGGCGCGATCGCCAAACAGTACGTTGCGGCACGCCAGTTTTGGCGCCGATGGTATGGCGTTCGCTGATCTGACCGAGATTGGGAAATGCCCGGGAGTTGAACTGGTCGCGATTTGCGACGTTGACCTCGGCCGGACAGCCAAAGCCTTGAAGCTGTTTCCTCAAGCGAAGGTTTATCAGGACTGGCGCGTTCTGCTTGACAAGGAAGGGAAGAACCTGGACTCCGCCAACGTATCGACCCCCGACCACATGCACGCGCCCATCGGGGTGAGCGCCATGCAACTCGGAATAAACATTTACGGCCAGAAGCCGCTGGCTCACGACATCTACGATGTGCGCCGAATGCGGAAGATCGCTCACAAGAAAAAGCTCGTGACCCAGATGGGAATTCACATGCACTCGTCGGCACCGCTGCGCACGGCGGTGCGCGTCGTGCAGGACGGCGCGATCGGCAAGGTCAAGGAAGTCCACTCATGGTGCCCGAAATCATGGGGCGATCCCTCCCCCAAGCCGGACCGCAGCGATCCCGTGCCCGCGAATTTTGACTGGAACCTCTGGCTCGGGGTCTGCGCGGATCGCCCCTTTATCGGCGACGAATATTATCATCCGGCGAACTGGCGCAAGCGTCTGGATTTCGGCACTGGCACTTTCGGTGACATGGGCTGCCACATTTTCGACCCGATTTTCACTTCCCTGGACCTGGCGGAGCCCATCTCAGTTCGTTCGGAAGGTCCCGCGCCGAATGAATGGAATTGGGCCCTCGACGGCAGAGTTATCTACCATTTTGCTGGAACCAAACGCACGGCGTCCCATACTCTGCCGATCACCTGGTATGACGGCGCAGCGAAACCGCCTGCGGAAGTCGTCGCCTTGCTCGAGGGTGACGGCCTTCCGGAGGCCGGTTCCATCTTCATCGGCACTGAGGGCGTCATGCTGCTGCCGAACTACATTCGTCCAACCGTCTACCCGAAGGCAAAATTCAAGGACTACGAATACCCCGACGCCGGAGCAGTCAATCACTATGCCCAATTCGTTAATGCCTGCCGGGGGGAAGGTACAACTACGACCGGCTTCGCTTACTCCGCTCCGCTGACGGAAACCATCCTCCTGGGGGGTATCGCTTCGCGCTTTCCCCAGACCACGCTGAAGTGGAACGCGAAGAAGATGAGATTCAATCTTCCCGAGGCCAACCGCTTCGTCCGTCGCCACTACCGCAAGGGCTGGTCGGTAAAGGGACTGTCGTAGCTGGAGGCATGCGATGTACGCCTCTACAAGGTAGATCACACTGTCCCGTGCCTCACCACTTTTGTAGGCGTGTGAGGATTTGTGGCTGAATATTCTCTTCTGCGGCGATGCAGAGATAGAGGCCGTCGGGTTGCATGGCCGCAATGAACCCTTCCAGTTCGTCCAACTACAGGTCGACGAGGACACCCTTGCCCGCAGCCTGAACGCGCTTGATGACCTCCAGCCACTGCATGATCGGCAGATCATCGTCAACGCCCTGCACCCACTGGATAGCCTGAACTCGCGGAAGGCTTAAGATGTGGTCGAGGTGTCGAAGGACTCCAACGCCATCTACGTGGAAAATATAATGGTTCGTATGGCTGACTTCGTTCACGAGAGAAGGGAAGTAGAACTCGCAGAAGATCTCGGTCGAGGTCAACGCGGAGAAGTCGCAACTGGGGACGTGCATTGTACCGCGTGACGGGATGCCCATCCAATTGATGGAAAGCTGGTCGTGCACTTTGAGCACCTTGTCGTAATGGTCGAAGATGGGGAGGAAACTCTCATTCGCCAGTCTCAACGCGGCGTGGACTCTTTCCGGGTCGTCCAGGATGTCCATGCACAGTTGCTGCGGGTCGCGCCAGGCCGCAACGCAATCGAGGCCGCCGTGAAGGTCGGTATATCCGACCATGGATTTGCCGGCGCATCTCTGGAGGGCCGCCTGAGTCAGCTTTTCGATACGATGTGACCATCTGTGAGGTTTCGATGGGCTTGCGTAATCAGGGCTCGAACCCGGCGCTGGGTCAGGAACTGTAGCCTTGAGCCACCCAGTAGTGCCAGTCCGCGATGGCTTCGTTAGTTGCTTTGTTGTCCTTGATGGCTTGCAGTTGAGACAAGGGGACCACCATGGTCCGGCCTTGCCCATTTGATGAGCACCAGCATGTCGCTAGCGCGTACCAACCGACTCCAACGGCTCCAACAGCCAATTCTCTTCTTCTGTGTTTTCATTAACTTGGGGAATCTGCTTTTCGCTTAAAGCTAACCCCAATGGCCCCAAAAAGATGGCATTCTAGCACACCTTTGGCACAGGGAGTCCGCCTGCGTTATTTGCGGGCTACGCCTCACGAAATCGCGACGTAAAGATCGTGGAGTCGTCCTGTGCGGATTTGCTGGACAGCACAAGCTGCGGGTTCGCACCTCGCCTAGGCGACTCGGGAAAGCGGCTATGTAGCTCAAGTTGAATCTCTCTCGGCGAGATGCTGCGCCGCGTCAGGTTGCGTCTCGCGATTGGTTCTGCGGAGCATTGGCATCAATAGCATGCCGCAGATGGCATAGGCTGCGGCGGCAAACAGAAGCTCGCGACGCATTCCGATTACATCGGCCAGCCGTGCAACGGCTAACGCCGCAAAGGGCATCACGCCCGTGAAGGCTAGCGCGTAGAGACTCATCACACGGCCCCTGAACGCGTCGGAGACACTCTCCTGAACCATGATCGACGCCACGCCCAGCGAGCTCGAGACGCCGAACGAGAGGATCGCCGCCGCTGTTACAGACAGAGGCAGGTGGCGAGACCAGCCCAGCGCAGAAAGCGGGACGGTAACCAGGACGAGCGCGCTCATGATCCACCCGATGCGAACGCTGCGCGGGAGGACGAGCAGACACGTCGCGCCCAGCAACGCGCCGACGCCCGAAACTGCCATTATCCAGCCGAGGCCGGTCGGCCCGACGTGGAGCACGTGCTTCGCATAGAACGGCATGAGGACCGCCGCGTTGGGGAAGACGAATATCGTGGTGATGGCGGTGAGTCCGAACAGAGCCAGGATGTTTTGGCGTTCCCGGATGTACCGCACTCCCTCCGCCATAAATTGGCGCGTGCCCACTGGACTGGCAGCGGTCGCGGACCTGGGCTTTATCAGCAGCAGACTGCCTATCACGGCGAGGAAGCTGGCGCTGTTGGCAAAGAAGGCGGCCGCCATTCCCCACAGGGCGACAAACCAGGAGGCGATGGCCGGGCCAATTATGCGGGAGCCGTGGAAGGTTGCCTGGTTCAGCGCGATCGCCTGGGGCAGGTCTTCCGTTTCGACGAGCTGCGGATAGAACGATTGGTACGCCGGCAGGTCGTAGGCGGTGGCGAGGCCAAGCAGGAGGGCTATCAGCCAGACGTGCCAGAGGCGGAGACGATGTGCCTGGATCAGCACACCCAGCAGCACGGCGAGCACGGCCATCACCGACTGTGTAACCAAAAGGATCCGGCGCCTCTCCATCCGGTCCGCCGTCACCCCTCCGAACGGCATCAGGATCAACATAGGGATCGAGGCCGCGAAATTGACGGACGCCAGAGCGAGTGCGGACGCGGCCAGCGTGGTGACGACCCAGCCTTGGGCGAACTGCTGCATCCAGGTCCCGGTCTGTGAAATCGCCTGCCCGCTCCAGAAGAGCGCGAACTCACGGCTCCCCAGCACATGGAGCACGTTCCGTGCCCGTCTGCTTCCGGGTCTCTCTGCCGCAACTGCAGCGCCCCGCCCGAAGTGTCCGTGCTCTCCGGTCCCCTGTTCCGGTCGTTCTTCCGACCGGGCGCCGATGTCGGCGGAACTCATCGCTCTACTCCCCTGTTTTTTGCAATCCAGCTTGGAGCTTATACGGCCGTCCAGCCGGTTTGGCGCTCGAAGCGGTTCAGAAATGTGTCGTCGGATCGAACGGCTTTGCGGGAGCGAACTCTCCGGCCAGGGCACGCTCGTGCAATTCCCAAGGCGATGCACCGGTTTTGCGCGCCGCAACCAGTTTTTCAGGGTCGATCTGAGCGGGTATCCCGGCATGGCCCGATTTAAGGTATTCGGTAGCCGTCCAGGGACTGCCAAAGTTGTTGACGTAGATTTCGACCACGTTCCGGTCAGGATCGTCCCAGTAGAACGAGGTTCCAACTCCGTGGTCGGCGGCCCACAGCGGTGTAATGCCTAAGCCTTTGAGCCGGACATAGGTGCCCAACAAGTCGTCGAGGGTCGCGCATTCGAAGGCAACGTGTTGCAGACCGGTGTGCTGACGTTTGTCCGGATCAACCACGGCCTTAGGTATTTCGAAGAACACGATTCGATGATCCATCTCATCGTTGCTGACGAACGCAAATGCGGAAAACGGGGGCCCTTGATGCGTGATGCGCGCTATTACTGGGATCTTCGAACGATGATTCACCGTCATGCCCAGCACCTTCCGGTACCATTCCGTCATGGCGTCCAGGTTTGCGGTGACGAGCCCGTAATGCTGCAGCTTTGGATGAACTGTTACTTCGGTATTCATTTTCATTCTCCTTCGTGAGAAATCTCAGTTACGACCGTGTCATTCATCCGTCAAATCTTGACAGCGAACTGGTCCGCTGTGTTCCCGGCCATTGCGACGATTTCGTTCAAATAGGGCGTAAGAAACTCCTCGGGGGAGATTCGGCCTTGCATAACGCTCGCCGTTCCTCCTGCATGGATGAAACGAACGTCCGTAAGGCCCATGAAGCCGAGGATGAATCGCAGGTAGGGCATCTCGTAATTCAACGCGGCCAGCGAAGAGCCTTCGGGGTAGCTGCCTCCGCTGGCGACGATCACGAGCACCTTCTTCCCTGTGCCCGCCAGCAAGCCTTCGGGTGTGCCGTCAGCTTTGTACCGGAAAGTCTTCCCAGCCCGAACAACGTGATCGATCCACGCCTTAAGCGCAGCAGGAACGGCAAAGTTGAACATGGGAGTTGCGAGAATGATTTCCTCGGATTCGAGAAGTTCAGAAACCAGTTCATTGGACAGCGCGAGCGCCTTCTTGTGGTTTTCCGTGTGGTATTCGGGCGGAGAGAAGGCGCCGGCAATCCAGTCGACATCAACGAAGGTGAGGGGCGTTTTTGCCAAGTCCCGTTCGATGACGCGACTTCCGGGATTTCTCGCCTTCCACTCCTCGACTGCCGCATCGCCGAGGCGGCGCGAGATCGAATCTTTTCCACGAGGGCTGACGCTGACGTAAAGTAGAGTTGGCATTTCCACACCTCCTCAATTGAATTACCCAGCCTTCAGGATATTGGGTCCTGATGCTGCGCGCGGACTCTGCCACGCAGTTTCCGGAGAACCTCTCTTGCGAATACACAACAGCCGCGAACCTTGATTCCTTCTTTCATCAACGCGGCTAGCAGGTTTTCGCCTTCCTGGCTGATGACGGTTAGGTTCTTCAAATCAAGACCGATTTCACGGCCGCGCAGGCTCTGTCTCGCTTCGTCGCACGCCCTCTGAAGTTCAGTGGCCCAGGGCGCGATGAGTTTGCCTTCTAAAATCAACCGTCGCTCCTTATCCGACTCGATGATCGAGATCTTCAACATGCCTCGTTTGCCCGCACTTCAGCAGAAGGCAACCGGCATGCCAAACTCGCGAGCCTGCAAACCCATGATTTTTCAATGCGGGATTCGGAGAAGGTCTGTCGAGAGTCAACCGTGTCAAAACAGAATTGACAGTTTCAGAGAGGGACTAAATTGAGGGGCGACTTTAAGGGGTGCTGCTAAAACTAAGAGCAAGACGGCATTTCAACCATACTGTCTCGGGTCGATTCCGAGCTTCTTCATTCGGGCGAGCAGGGTTGTGCGATTGATACCCATTCGCGCAGCAGCTCCATCCGTGCCCCCAACCCGTCCCTTACTTTCCGTGAGCGCTCGTACGATTTCGTCGCGCTGCTTCCTGGAACGTTCGTTCGCAAGATCTTTTGTGCTGCCTAGAGCATTGATCGTCTCTCTTACGATTCGGGCAATGTCGTCCTGTGCGGCCGCCGGACGCGGGGAATCGATGACCGGTCCGCGCAATTCAGAAAGCGGCGCCTCGAGCGACTTGCCGCGCGTCAGGATCACGGCACGCTCGATGAAGTTCTCCAGCTCGCGGATGTTCCCCGGCCATTCCCAAGCGGTTAGTCCCTTCATCACGGCAACCGGAATAGCGTCAATCCTCTTCTGCATTTGTCGCGCAAACTTTTGGACGAAATAACCGACCAGCAGCGGAATGTCCTCTCTCCGGTCTCGCAGCGGCGGGATGCGAATCGGGAACACATTCAATCGGTAGAACAGATCACTGCGGAATTCGCGGTTGGCCACCATCTTCTCCAAATCGCGGTTCGTCGCCGCAATCAGGCGAACGTTCACTTTGCGGGTGTGGGTACTGCCCAGCCGTTCGAATTCCCGCTCCTGAAGCGCACGTAGCAGCTTCGGCTGGATTTCGATGGGAATATCTCCCACCTCATCCAAAAACAGCGTGCCCTGATCCGCGAGTTCGAGGCGGCCAATCTTCTGGCTAATGGCGCCCGTAAACGCGCCCTTTTCATGCCCAAAGAGTTCGCTTTCCAGCAGGCCAGTCGGTATGGCGGCGCAATTGAGCTTCACAAGCGTGCGCTCCTTGCGCCGGCTTCGGTCGTGGATGGCACGGGCGATTAATTCTTTGCCGGTCCCGGTCTCGCCCAAAAGCAAGACGGTGGAATCGCTGGGGGCGACCGTCTCGACCAGTTGCAGGACATGCTTGAGCGCCGGGCTGTTCCCCACGATCTGCTCGAAGTTCATCTCGCTGCGGATTTCATCCTCCAGGTAGACCTTCTCCTGAGCCAGCTTGTCTTTGAGTTCGGAAATCTGCTGGTACGCCAACGCGTTTTCAATCGCAATCGCAATCTGGCCCGCAGCTTGGCCGAGGAATTCGACATCCTCTTGGGTGAATGCGTCCTCCGTCGCGCGCGCAAGCGACATGTACCCCAATGCGCGGCCATGATTCACCAAGGGAATGAAGCAGACCGTCTTCAGGCCTTCAGCGGCTGCGCGCGTAGAAGTCACTCGTCCGCTCACGGGTTTCAACGTAGCCAATGCACGCTTCGGCGGACTGTCGTCAGTCGGAGTGAAGATCTGCTCTTCATTGAAGAATCCCTTGCTGCCGGGAAAATCCAAAGCATGGAGGCGGAACGTTCCTGGCTCGGTCGCAGGCAACGCAATATTGGCCGCATCGCAGTGCATCACCTCACGCACAGTCGACGCGACTGTCTGTAGCACCTCTTCTAGTGCGAGGTTCGACGTGATGCTATTTGTCAGCTTGAGTAGCAACTCCAGCCGTTCATTTTGCTGCCGCAGGGATTCAGCGCCGCTCTTGCCGTTGTACGCTTTTTCCATATCTTCGCTCATATGCTATTCGAAGTAGCGCCACGGAGAAATGGGAAGAGCCTACAGCAACGAAACCGATGAGCATGGTCATTCGGTTTCGTTGACGATTCTATCCTGCCCTTCAACTGTCAGCGAGCCGTTGACAATTCTAACATTTAACACCTCACGGTGAATTGGTTCGCCTACTATCGGCGCCGACTCAGTGACTTCACCGTATGCCCCACTTTGGAAAGAGTATTGCCATCGTTTGAATCGTCAGTTTGAAACGGATATTTGAGTGGCGAGCATGAGGGCCAGGCGTTGGGGCGGTCAGGCGGCGTTCGATGAATCGCGAGAGAAGCTCGTCGAAGCGGCCAGTCCGGTGTTTGCGGAACGCGGGTTTCAGGAGGCAACCGCGCGGGAGATCTGCACGAGCGGGCACCAATATAGCCACGGTGAGTTAGCACCTCGGCGACAAGCTGGGGAGCATACTGACACACGCATGGTTTGAAACATCACGCCCGGGTGGCTCTGACACCAGAGCCATCCGGTTGCAAAGGCCTATCAGAAGGCCTCCGGCATACGGGACCGATCGATCGTGCTTGTGTCGAGGCTTTCTTGCTGCATCAAAGACGGCTGGAGCTGCTGCTGAAGCAGGCGCGTGAGTGTTTTTGAACCAATGGCATCCAGAATGGGTTCTGGTGAGGGGCAACTTCGTTCGCTCGTAATACGACTCCGGAACACTCTGAGTGATTTCCCGGCGCGAGGTTGTTCTGGGACGGACGCTTGAACTTTCTATTCGGACCTTAGTTGTGCCTGGGTTGCGGATGGTTGCGCTCAGCGTATTCGATTAACCAACGTGTTTTCTGCATCCTGCCAACTATCGAAAATCTCTCAACCGTTGCACTGTCGAAATTGGACTTCGACTT
>Ga0209517_10007495_pt1 | contig 13043 bp, 10 predicted proteins | sample PeaSoiMetSII2010_FD_187695 | JGI IMG/M metagenome (GOLD analysis project Ga0209517, IMG submission 187695) | Peat soil microbial communities from Weissenstadt, Germany - SII-2010 (SPAdes) (version 2) | ecosystem: Environmental > Terrestrial > Soil > Wetlands > Peat | place: Germany...
CGACAATGAACGAAGCCGCTGTGCGGCGGACGCTGCGCGTGTCTGCGAGAGGGGCACTGAGTACGCTGCGCGAGGAGTAGTGTGGGGTCCCAGGAAAGGAGATTCCTGTGACCCGTTTACGCAAGATGATGCTGGAGGAACTCCAGCGCCGCAACTACTCCGATGGTACGATCCGCCATCACCTTCGATCGGTGACCGAGTTCGCCGAGCACTTCGGAAAGCAGCCGGACAAGCTGGGGCTCGACGAACTGCGCAGTTATCAGGTGTACCTGCTAAAGGAACGCAAACTGGCACCGGGCAGCGTGGTCAACCACGTAGCCGGACTGCGATTCTTTTTCGTCAAGACCCTGAAGCGGCATGAGTATCGCGACTTCCTGCCCTACCCCAAAGAGCAGCAGCGGCTGCCCACGGTGCTGAGCCTGGAAGAGGTTGCACGGCTGATCAACGCCAGCGGGACCTTGTACCGGCGAGCGTTGTTGATGACGCTGTACGCCACCGGGATGCGGCGCAGCGAGGTAGCTCAGCTGAAGATCACCGACATCGACAGCCAGCGCATGATGATTCGCGTCGATCGAGGCAAGGGCGGCAAGAGCCGCGATCTGCCGCTCACACCCGCGCTGCTGGAAACCCTGCGCGAGTACTGGCGCTGGCGCCAACCACAGATGTATTTATTCCCCAGTCGCAGCCCGCGGCGCGGTACGGATCAGCCGATCTCCGACAAGATGGTGTGGATCGCCTGCCGCGAAGCCGCTCAACAGGCCAAGCTTCGCAAGCGCGTAACACCGCACACCTTGCGTCACAGTTGGGCCACGCATCTGCTCGAAGCCGGCACCGATCTGCGAACCATTCAGGTGTTGCTGGGTCATGGCGATCTGGAGACCACAGCGAAGTACCTGCATCTGTCGGCGAAGCATCTACATGCGGTCGTTAATCCGCTGGAGAGTATTACGCTCTCCGATGTGAAGGGCATCCACCACGGGTTCAAGCGTAAAAACCACACGTGAGCCGGCCCGCCGTGGAGGTGGCCGATATCCTCCACGAGCAGGGCGATCGTTTTCTGGACCGCTATCGAGCCAGTTTCAGCTATCAACAGTTGAAAGCGTTCCGTGCCATCGGCAACTGCCGTACACCGGAGCTGGGAGGCCATCTCGATGCGTGTCCCCAATGCGGCCAGAAACGATGCGATCGTCCACCGGCCATCTCCTATAACTCCTGCCGCAATCGGCATTGCCCAAAGTGTCAGACCCAGGCCCGCGAGCGCTGGCTCGCCGCACGGGAACAAGAGCTGCTGCCCACCAGTTACTTTCACGTGGTCTTCACCGTTCCGCACGAACTCAACGTGCTGGCGCTGGAGAACGCGCGCCTGTTCTACGAACTGCTGTTCACCGCCAGCGCGGCGACAGCCATCCAGGTTGCCCGTGATCCCCGGCACCTGGGAGCTGAGATCGGCATGCTCAGTATTCTGCACACCTGGGGGCAGAATCTCCTGCTGCATCCACACATCCACTGTGTGATCCCGAGGGGAGGTCTGTCGCCACAGCGCTCACGTTGGATCCACTCGCCCTATCCTTTCTTCCTTCCGGCGAAGGTACTGAGGCGTGTGTTCCGTGGCAAGTTTCTGGCCGGACTCAAACGTTTGTACCGGCGCAAACAACTATGCTGCAGCGGCCCTGCATCCTTGCTTCGAGACCCGAAACAGTTTGCGCAGCTACTCCGCCGTCTGCACCGCCACGATTGGGTGGTCTACGCCAAGCCCGCCCTGGGCGACCCCTCGCAAGTGCTGCGCTATCTCGGCCGCTACACGCACCGCGTGGCGATTTCCAATCATCGCCTGGTGTCGTTCGACGGCGAGCGCGTCACCTTCCGCTGGAAAGACTACGCCCACGGCTCCAAGCAGAAGAGGATGACGCTTACCGCCACCGAGTTTCTGCGCCGCTTCTTTCTGCACATCCTGCCCAAGGGTTTCGTGCGCATCCGCTACTTTGGGTTCCTGGCCAACCGATGGCGGACAGAGATGCTCGCGTTCGTACGTCAACTGCTGGGTGCCGCACCCGTCATGGCCGTGGAACTGGTCCTCCCGGCATCGGCCTTGTGGCGTTGTCCACAGTGCGGCGCCACAATGGTGATCCTCAGGCGCTTCACCCCAGTAGAACTACGTGGTGCGTTCTTCGATTCATCATGATGCCGCAGGTACAACCTCGACTCGCGACGTGCTCCCCGCACGCCGGCGTTGGAGTGTATTCCGGCACCGTTCCAAACACCTCACGGCCCTCTCCAGTGCGCATCGTAAGCGCAGCTTCCCGCGCAAAACCACGCTGGCTCCCGCACACCGCGGAGTTCATCGGTGCTCCGGCCCGGGCCTTTCGGTACCAGACTGCCTTCGAATCCCCATAGACCGCGTCCGCCGCAAACACCATCGGCTTCCTTCTTGTCTCCTTATCGAAAATGCCCCGCCCAACTCTTGTCTGCGCCGGTCGTTTGCGGCCCGGGGGCATTTCCGATCAAGGCTAGCGACAATCCGGACGCTATCGTTCAACTGGCGCGCCGCCGATTAGCCCATGAAGTCGTTCCGCTATTTCCGAGGTTGAAATTTCCACAGCGTGGAGCGCAGGCCGATGTGCAGCGCCATGATCCGGCCGTCCGGCAGCCAGGCCATGGAGTGATAGTCGCTCACGTCGTCGGAGGCGATGCGGGTAATCCGGCCGGTGGCCGTGTCGAGCAGCGAAGGCGGATTAAACCAGGAGTCCAGCGGTGAGAGAGGCTGCAAGAGCCGGCCGTCGGCGTTCAGAGCGTTGGGGGACAGGGAAAAGCCCATCAGAGGAATGGAGCCGTCCGTCACGATCTCCTGTTCGGAGCCGCCTTCTATCGGCATTCGGAACAGTCTGAATTTCGAGCTTTCGCTCACGCTAATCACAAGCTGGCGGCCAGAGGGGTTCATGGTGACACTGTCCCCAGCACGGGTCATGCGAGGTTCGCCGCCTGAAGAGGACACGGCCCAGATGGAGCCGCCCGCCGCGACATAAAGAGTCTTCCCATCCGGAGACGAAGCCAGCGATCCGATATCTCCCTTGTTGAGCGGGATTCTCCGCACGATGCGGCCGCTGGCCGTATCCGCCACGGCGATGGTCTGGTGCGGCGCGGGTCCGATGACAAAAGCAATTTCACCCGCACCGGCAACGGTCATCGGCCCCGACGTTTCCTCGGCGGTAGAGGTCAGCGGAACCGGGTCTTTTCCGCGTTCGACCAGCACTAGGCGGGTGCGCCCTCCGGTTCTCGCGGTAACGACGGCGCGCCCGTCAGGGAGTACCGCGATCAAGTCGTTGTTCAGTTGGCTTGGAAAACTGGCAATATGCTCGGCTTGGTCGCCGCTCAGCGAGCGGCGCACCAGCTCAACCGGCCGGTCCGTGAGGCTCAGGTATACGCTCCCGTCCGCGGCGGGATCCAAATACCAGACCTGATTGGTCACGGTGAACAGCGTTTGTGGTGGTGTCCGTCCATTAATGGGAAGGGCGACGATGCGCGTGAGCGAGTCTGACACAGCCGCGGCTATGACGGATTGACCATCGTGACTGAACGCCCAGGCCCTTGGAGGGTCGCTCGTTGTCGACGCGGGGGTAAGCGGCCGCGCGGCGCCGGTGCCAAGATCCACCACCACCAGACCTGGAGGTTCGTTCTCGCGCCCTATCCGTACTCCGAACAACACCGCCAGCTCTCCCGCTGGATCGATGCGCACGAGGCCGACGCCACTGCCGCCGAATATGCCTAAGACCGGCAAGTCTTGCAGGCGCCCGGTTTCCGGCCAGAACCGGAACAATTGCGTTTGGCGCTTGGCGTTGAGTCTGGTGACCAGCAGCGAACCGTCGGGGAGAGGCTGCGGAGTCCCGGCGTTCTCCAGGACCAGGTGTTCGTCGCCGCCCAGCAGCGGGACACTGTAGACTCCCTGCGGAACATCGGTCAGCCGATCGTAATAGACGGAAGCTCCGTCCGCCGACCAGGCGAGGGCTGTGATGACCCCGTGCTCGCGACTGTGCGTCAGGATCGACCAGTTGCCGGTTTCGGGTTTCATTACGGCCACCTGGGTCACTCCGCGGTCGAACGCTTGAAACCCGAGCAGGCTCCCGTCGGGAGAGAGCCGGGGATCGAGAGCAATCTCCGGTCCGCCCAGGATTTCGCCCGACCACTCCGTCGCTGCGGGCGTGTGCCAGAGCATTCGGCCGCCGGCGACGCCCATCGCGACCAGTACCAGCGCTGCCGCGGCGAGCACCGCTCGCTTGCGCCACGGCGAAGGCGCCGGGAGCGCTTTGGTAACGCCGCTCTGGATACTGCTCCCGCCACTGCTTTGCGACATCGCCGATAACGCGAACGACAGATCGCGCGCGGATTGAAAGCGGTGCTCGGGCTCCTTCTCCAGGCAGTGGTGCACCACCTGCCGCACCGCCGCAGGCACGGTGTCCGGCAACTCCGGTGGATCTTCCTTGAGGATCGCCCGCATGGTCTCGACCGCGGTATCGCCATGAAACGCGCGGTGTCCCCCGAGCAGCTCATATAAGATGACGCCGAAACTGAAGATGTCGGAGCGATGGTCGGCTGCCAGTCCCTTCACCTGCTCTGGCGACATGTAGCCCACCGTGCCCATCACCACGCCCGGATCGGTTTTGACCCCGAGCGTTTCCGTTGCGCCTTCAGGCCCAGCGATAGAAGGAACCGGAGGCATTTTGGCCAGCCCGAAATCCAGAATCTTGATGCGGCCGTCGCGAGTGAGCAGAATGTTGGCGGGCTTCAGATCGCGATGCGTGATGGGAACGGCGTGAGCAGCCGCTAACCCGGTGGCAATCTGCACGGCGCAATCGAGCGTCCGGCGGAGGTTGAGCTTGGTGGCGTTCAGCGGTTCGCCGTCCACCAACTCGGTGACCATATAGAGGACGCTGTTTTCGATGCCGATATCGTAGATCGCGACGATGTTGGGATGATTCAGCGCGGCTACAGCGCGGGCTTCCTGTTCGAAGCGCTGGCGGCGAACCGGATCTTGGGCCAACGCTTCGGGGAGAATCTTCAAGGCCACTTCGCGTTTGAGCCGCGTGTCGTGCGCGCGATAGACCTCGCCCATTCCACCCGCGCCAAGGGGCGCGAGGATTTCGTAAGGGCCGAGTTTGTCGCCGGGCTGGAGCGGCATCTGAGTGAATCAGTACAGTTTATCTGATCGAGAGGCGGATAGCTCTGAATCACTGCGTAGTCGGAAGTTATTTCCGGGTTGGACTCCTGCGAGGAGGTTCAAAGGAATGGTTAGCCGGCATTTTGAACAGCGGCAAGTGAGTGCTCAGGCAAAAGCAAAAGCTGCCACCAACAAGAGTATGGAACTCCACCAAAGTCGATTGACTGCTTGCCGGGACGGGAAAGTTCTAATCGGAGCGCGAATCCAGTGATGTTAGCGCCTTCTTGAGAACGACGATTTGACCAGCATGGTAGAGATCGTGTTGCGTGATGCCGATCAACTGCGTGTAGGCGGTAGAGGGCGACTCGGCTACTAACGGCTGGGTAAGCTGCTCAGGGCTTAACTGGAGGACCGCTTGCCTTAGCTGCTCGTTGAGCCGCCGAAGCGAACGGATGGTTTCCTCCCAGTTTGACGTTGTGGGTTGAGGAATCGGAGGCCAATCCTCACTTGGGGTCAGTGGGGCGGCATCACCCTTTAGGCGTCGTAATACGAGTTTGTATGTGCCAATGACGTGGAGCACGAGTTCCCAAATGCTGTGTGCGCCTGCCACTGGATGGTCGTAAGCCCCTTCAGTTGATACGTCAGCAAGCACTTCAGCAACGCTTGGTCCGTGCCATGCCCCACCCTCGAACGATCGCCTTAATTGATCCTCTAGCCGTTCGATTTCCGTTGGCATCATTTCTTCAACGCGCAACGGCGCGAGCTTCGCGCTCGAAAAGTTCCCGCGCAGCCTCAGTCGCAAAGGCTTGCGGCAGAACTTTGACGGCTACCTCGCGGTGAAGCCGCGGGTCGCGGGCGCGGTATACCTCGCCCATTCCACCCTGACCGAGCGGGGGCATAACTTGGTAATGACCGAGTTTGTCGCCGATGGAAAGCGGCATATACGAGTGATTTAGCTCAGTTTAGCCGATCAGACAGGACTTAGGGCCTGGATGACGGCGTATCCGGTAGCTATCAGACCCTTCGATCCTGCCAAAACCGTCGACAAAAAGTAGTGTGCCCGACGGAAACTATTGCCGCATCCGCCAACGTCGACGCGACGATATGCCTTCTCGCCGAACACTCGCCCTCTACTGCTTTCCGAGATGGGCGCGATCCTTTTCGTTTTCCGTGCAGACGTACTCCAATACATCGCTATCTGGCACCAGCACCTCGGTCGCCTTCACAGTAAACGGCTTGGTGTACGTCTTGGGATCGTCGATGGTCAGCTCCAAGTCCATATGACCGAAATCACGCCGGTGAAACCGCTCCCGAATCCGGAGACCCTCGCTTTGAGGGTGTCCCATTGCATCCAGCCAGCCCTGGTCGTTGAAGCCTGTCGCATCCACGACCAACGTGTCGCCGTCCCAACGACCGACCGAATAGCCCATCCACGTCGGTTGCTGATCAACGGGAAGCAGGCGGCCGTCCGTGTATATCTGGCGGTAGGTATTGCTCTCTTCATAGAGCACCGCGATCACTGCCGGCGTTTGAATGATCTTGAAAGGAAGATAATTATCGAGCTCACCGCGAGGAATGCCTTGCGGAACACAGCGCGTCGATGGACTCTCCCTGTTTCCCCCCTGCGAATGCTTCTGGAACAATGCGGCGGCTTCGGGGCGCAGAGGCGCTTCCTCCGGCTTGAAGTCCGCCAGGATATTCAGGAAGTACTTCGAGAAGGTGCGTGGGTCGTCTCCCGGAACGACGAAATCCTTAAATACATCGCCGAACAGCCGCTCTATCTCGCCGGGCGGTGCGTACTCGGCATGCCACACCCCAGAAAGATCCGGCTTGCCGTTGGGAGCCCTGGGCGCCTTGGCGGCCAGATTCGGTTTGCCGTCCTTGGTTCTGGGCGTCCCCGGAGTGGGGTAATTCAACCATTGCGCATTCGCACCAGTTCCGAATATCAGAATAAGCCCGCACAGCAGTCGTTTTCGCATAGTCAGTGACCTAGGTTTTCTCCTGCTGAGAGAAGGCATATTACTGATCCAGCTAAGTTTACATGATCAAGAAATGGTTTGTGCCCGGATGACGACGTAACCGTACACTACTTTTTCAAATTCGTCGTTTGGCGTGGAGTTGAGGCTCCGCCCGAAAGTAGCGTCCAGATAGCCGACCATCCATCCCCTATCTCCGTTCACCTCAAAATCTAGCGACGGTTAGGCCAAGGCGTTCGTAGCCTTCACGCCAAATTCATCCGCCGCAGAAGGTCCTGATAGCGCAGGTCTCCGCGCAGCGCCCTGAACTCAGGCGCGCGAATCAAATACGGGAGGCCAGGGTCGCGCTCCTGGATGGCCTTGTCCGCCCACCGGAAGGCCGCGTCCACATCGTCTAGCGCCAATGTAACGAAGGCAATGGTGCCCGCAGGCACATATTGTCGGCGCCTCTTCTCCTCAAGCTCAGCCAGAAATCGCTCCGCGTCGGTCGGGCGCCCAGCGTGAACGTAAGCCCAGCCGAGAAAGCCCAGCGGATAGTACTCGCCGATCAATAACTGCCGGGCTTTTTCAAGGAGTGCGATACCCTCCTCGTGCCGGCCTAGGCGGCTGTAAGCCTCACCCAGTTCCGCGATTGCGCCCGGATAATCAGGGTTAATGTCCAAGGCGTGGCGGAGGTGCTCTACAGCTCGATCCTGTCGGCCGCTCCACATGCAAAAGATGGCGATGATTTCACGGAAGAGGAGAGAGAGCGGATCGAGTTCGACGGCACGCTGCGCTTCCGCTAAAGATTCTTCTGCCCGCCCGAGGCAGTGCAAGGTTGTGCTGTGCCAGAAACGGGTCCGCGCGGAGGCCGGATTCAGCCGCAGCGCAGTCGCGAATCGATGCAATGCCTCCTGCCAGCGGTATTCGCTCAGGGCCTCTACCCAACCCAAAGCAGCGTGGGCTTCTGCCAGCGTCTCGTCTGCGGCCACTGCTCTACGCGCCGCCTCCAACGCCTTCGGCCATTCCTGCAGCGGAAGAACATGAAAAAAGCTGCGCGCAATGTGATAATCCACAAGTTGGACCCACGCCGGCGCATAGCCGGGCTCCAAAGCCACGGCCTTTTCCAGACACTCACGGCCCTTCTCCAAATCCTCGGCCGTAAACCGGTACAGATGAAAATTGCCCTTGAGATAAAGGCTGTGCGCTTCCAGATTCTCCGTATAGCGCTTCACCAGCGGCTGCCCGGCCCTGGTCCCCAACTTCACTTTGAGTGTCTCTACGATCGCTTGCGCGATCTCATCCTGAATATCGAAGATGTCGCGCATTTCCCGGTCGTAACGCTCCGACCAAAGCTGCGATTCGTCACTCACGTTGATGAGCTGCACGTTGACGCGGATGCGGCTTCCCGCCCTCCGCACGCTCCCGTGCAGCACGCTGGCCACCTTCAGCCTCTCGCCGATCTCGGCAATCGCGTGCTCCTGCCCGCGGAACACGAATGCCGAAGCGCGCGCGATCACGCGCAACCCTGGAAGCTGCGTCAGCGCGTTGAGAATCTCCTCGGCCAGTCCGTCGCTGAAGTACTCGTTCTCCTTGTCCGCGCTCAGGTTCGCAAAGGGCAGCACAGCAATGGAAGGAGGCTTTTCAGCCGGTTTCGCCACGGCTACCTTTTCCAACGCCGCGTGAACTGCCGATGCGGACTGGAAGCGTTCATCGGGCGATTTGCGCAAGCATCGGGCCACGATGGTTTGCAATGCCGGTGTGGCATCGAGAGGCTCGGGCTCCTTGTGTAGAATGGCAGCCATGATGGCGATGGCGGAACCGCCGTTGAAGGCGCGGCGCCCGCTCAGCATTTCGTAAAGTACCAATCCAAACGAGAAAATATCCGAGCGTGCATCTACGGGCTTAGCTTCGGCCTGCTCTGGAGACATGTAGGCGGCGGTGCCCAGGATAGGGCCGGCCTGGGTCATTCCGATGGTTGCTGTCTCGTCCGCCGATCGCACGCGGCCATCGCCGTCGCGGCTCAATAGCGCGAGCCCGAAATCGAGCAGCTTGATGCCGGACGCTGTCACCAGAATATTAGCGGGCTTCAGATCGCGATGCGTGATGCCCTTGGCGTGAGCGGCGGAAAGCGCATCGGCGATTTGCACGGCGTTGCGCAACGCAACATCGAGAGGTAATGGACCAGCGAGCGGAGCGCCCTCGATGAACTCCATGACCAGATAGTTCGGGCCGATATCGTAAACCTGGCAAATATTGGGATGGTTCAACGCGGCGATGGCGTGGGCTTCGCGGTCAAAGCGTTCGCTGAATTGCGCGTCGGATACTTTGATCGCTACGTCACGATTCAGGCGTGGGTCGCGAGCCCGATAAACCTCGCCCATACCGCCTGCGCCGATGAGAGCGAGGATCTCATATGGGCCGAGTTTTGTGCCGGCAGCGAGCGGCATGTGAGTGAATCAGTTAAGTTTACCCGATCAGAAAGGAGTTAGATCCTGTATGATGGCGTATCCGTCAGTTACTTTTCAAACTCACCGTTTGGCGTGGAGTTGAGCTTCCGCCAAAAAAAGTAGCTGTCGCGGTGTCCGGCCTAACGTGAGGGTTACCTGGGACGGGGAAATCATTTGCCTAAGTTGTAGACGGGAGTAGCGCCGCCGTTCTGAATGAACGTGCATCCGGCTTTGCCTTCGGGTCCGCATACACGCGATTGCATCTCAATAGCCTTCAGTTGAATGAACTGTTCGGGCGAAAGGTGCATTGATTCGCGGTAAGCGTTGTCGGCATCGGCACGACTCTGTTCGGCAGCCTTGCGCTGGTCTTCCGCGAGCTTGGTTTGCTTTTCGGTTTGGATTCGCTGCTCCTGCGCTGCAGTCTCGATCCGTTGGTTCCTGATCGCATCGGGCGGGTTGGCCTTGCCCACAGTCATTGTAATCAGTTTGACCGGCAGGCTCTTGTCCTTGAAAAAGCTAGTCAAATTGTCACGGATCTCGCTGTCGATCTGATCCAGCGCGGTCGTGCTGATGGCCGTCTCGTTCATGCCGCGTTTACGGACCGCCTGCCGAACCATCGTTTTGAATTGCTCCTCCACGTTATTTTTGTACCAGTCCGGCCCGAAATTCTTGATGAGACTCACCGAATCCGTCACCTGAACCACCATAATTGCGTGGAAGGTGATTGGAACACCATCAGACGTCATTGTGTCAGGTAGCTCCGTATCGAACTTCATCGGCTGCATCGATACGTCAACACCGTCCGTGGTCACAGCCGTGAGTGTTAGTCCCGCCTTTACAGGCTCGGGGTCAACGCCCCCGTGCCCGAAGATCCAAGGCTTTTCGATCAGAACGACTTCGTGGCCCGCGTTGGCCTCCTTGAAGCTGCATCCGGTCGTTGCCATAGCAACTACCAGCAAGAACACCATAAAGATCTTCACAGACTGTCTCCCTGAAATAACTATATGCTTTCGACCGGCTCCGCATGATCGTTAAATCCCGCCTTCGCCGATCAGCGAGAGGACTTCCCAGTGACTGAGATTGAAGCCGGGCGAGATCGGCATCTGATTGTCGGAGCTAAGTTTAACCGATCAGAGAGCCGATACCTCCTGTATCACGGCGTATCCGGACACTATCTTCGCCCGGGGTCCCGTGGAAGCCTTCCGATAATGCTCCATAACGGTCTACTTCCCAGGACGAAAACTTACTAGGGAACGTGCGCTAAGAGTCAGTTGGTGCGACGCCGACTTCACGTGAGCGATCCGGCCCAAGGGCGACTAGAGCGTACGCTCCTGGTGATTACCTCAAGGTGGAATTTCGTGATGACGATGGTGTTATGGACCGAAGGGTCAATCTCCTGAGATCGATTCCAAAGCGCCATCTCGATGCAGGTGATGGACCAATAGGCGGAGACGGCGGAAAGGTCGTAAGAGAAACCAGCGTAGACCCCTAGATTCCTTGCCGTCTGAATACGCATTCTTACGTCCTTCGGAACCTGCGGAACCAGCGTCATCTCCGCGGCGCGGCATCCGATCGAACTCCGCGACATCCGGCATGAAGTCTCCATGCGGCGTGCCGAATTGATCGAGCGTGCGTGGCCCCGGCGAAGTTGGGTTCATGGTCTGATCTTATCGCTATCGATTTGGGCATCCAGCCAACCCAGACCTGTACCTTCCGCTTGGCATCGGTGGAGGCTTGCTGTATACGTACTCGCCTGCGGGCATGGCGGAACCCGGCACCAAAACTCGGCGATGCAGCCCCTCCAGCCTCATTCCATCTCAACGTCGCGAAAGATCGATTTTGAACGGACTATCCGCCGCACAAAAAAGCCCCCGGCTCGCGCCGGGGGCTTTGTTCAGTTCGCGAATAAGGTGCTTATCGCCTTACCGTAATGCTGGTTTGAGTATCCAACGGGCCAAACTGATCGATGCCAATGCCCTTGGGGGCGGTCGGGATTACCAGTTTCACCCAGACGGCATCCGGACCCTTGAAATACGAAGTCTCGGTCGCCTTGCGCAGGGCGTCGATGCTGTCCTGCTGCTTCCCGGAGGTCGCGTTGGCGAAACCCGGCAGCTCGAACACGACCCATGAGTCTTTGGCCATTTCGCTCAAGCTGATAGCAACTTCCGGTCTTTCGGTCTTCACACGGATCTCGGTACCGGCGCGCACAGTGCTCTGATTGGCCGTGATCTTGAAGTCCTTGCCATTGCGGCTCAGGGTAATTGGTTTTTCAGGAGCAGCCGCCCGCGCAGGACCAGCCGCCCGCGCAGGACCAGCTGACTGCAAAGGAACATCTTTCAGCGCAAGACCAGCACCCCTTGTGGCTCCGGCCCTCCTGATGCTGAACTGAATGCGTCCGATATCACCCTTGCACACTGAGGCGTTCCAGGTGGGATGAATCTCGCAGGTGTCGTCCGTGGCGACGCTGTCGTTCTCGCCGTCGTGGATCAGAACATAGGAATCAGGGATGCCGGTCGTCGAGCCGTCCAGATCGTGGATCGCCGCGGTCCGGTAGGCCGAACCACCCCGGTTGTCACTGTCGAACCTGGAGTCGATCTTCGGGAAATACACGGGCTTGGCATTGATGTATTTCGCACTCTTGACGGTGTTTTCGGTGGTAACCCCGGCGCCCGTAAACAACAGCCAGGAAAGCGCGCCTGATCCGCGCTGGTTGTTGTCCTGGAAATTCACGAATGTCGTGTTGACCACGTCATGGCGATAGTCGTAGTACTCGTAGGCGCGGATCGGGAAATCCGGAATCAGGCGTTTCGGCAGGCTGCGGCCGTAGGCCTTTTCTTCCGGCGTTACGGGGTTGCCGATGTTGTCGGTTTCGCCCACGAACAGCGAATCAACCACCAGTGAGGTAAATGTGTCAGCGCCGAAGGAACCCGTTGAATTCGTGAACCCGATGGCATTGTCCGCCGCCTTCAGATTCCGGAAGACGTGCAGCTCGCCGCGGCCCCAGACGCCGCCATTGCGGTTCTTGTAAGCGGTGAGATCCGCGAGGAGCGATTCCACGCTCTTGCTGTTTTCGTCAGCGGGATCTTCCTTGGCAATGTGCGACGGGCCGGCCAACCCGAAGACGTTTTCCAGATTGATGTTCCGGTCCAGCATGAACCCGTCGAAGTTGGAGTGGGCAACGTTGCCCCTGAATTCCGCCATCCTGGTTCGACGCGGCCAGGTGGCCTTGCTGATCTCCGTACCTTCGAACTTCCCTTGCGGGTGTTCCGGCAACGACCACCAGAAGCCATTCTCATCGGAACCCGCTGCCACGTTGTCGATGAAGACATTGTCCGGATTGGTGATCCAGTAAGCCGTCACCGTGTTGTCCGAAGGCAGCAGGGTGTCCTTGCCGGACATGCTGGCCGCCCTGTAGGTCGCGCGATTCAGCGGATTACTTCCCATGTTCTCTCCGTTTGCGCCGAGATTGGTCGGCGAGCAGGCCTT
>Ga0209517_10007499_pt1 | contig 13039 bp, 11 predicted proteins | sample PeaSoiMetSII2010_FD_187695 | JGI IMG/M metagenome (GOLD analysis project Ga0209517, IMG submission 187695) | Peat soil microbial communities from Weissenstadt, Germany - SII-2010 (SPAdes) (version 2) | ecosystem: Environmental > Terrestrial > Soil > Wetlands > Peat | place: Germany...
GTCGTGCGTGTTCAACAATTATGGCAACGGCACGGATACGCTTGGCAATCCCGCGCGGACTCGCCTCCACACTGACGATAGCATCGAGGTCAGGTACTACAACCATCCCGAGAGCACGGGAATCACGAAGATGGCGTTCTCCTTCATTCCTGATCCGTCACAACGTCGTGAAAATTGAGGATGTCGCCTTTTTCGCCCTTGAGTTCGGCTTCTTTGAACTTGATGGCGGTGCGCGGGTGCTGGTTCAACATGCCGGTGAGCAGATACGGCAAATCATAACCCCACAAAAGCTTGGCGCGCATCGGTTCGATGTGGTTCTGCACACAGTCGAGCACAGGGCGAATTTTGTACTTCGGGTTGTGCAGGAAGGCGAGGAGCAGTTCCATCGGGCAGTTGCCCGCGCCGCGGCCCAAGCCGGCCATGGTGGCGTCCAGAAAGTTCGCGCCTTCGATGATGCCTTCGATGGTATTGGCGTAGGCGAGTTGCATGTTGTTGTGCATGTGCACGCCCACTTCCTTGCCTGACGCCTTGCAGTGCTGCATATATTTCTTCACCAACTCGTGAATCCGCTCGCTGTAAAGCGCGCCGAAACTGTCCACGACATAAATCACCTGCGCCTCGGATTTGGCCAGCATTTCCAAGCCTTCATCCAATTCGCTTTCCGGCACCGTGGATGCAGCCATGAGATTCACGGTCGTTTCGTAACCCTTGTCATGCGCGTCCTTGACCATGTCCAACGCCACTGGAATCTGGTGGATGTATGTGGCCACGCGGATCATGTCCAGGACGCTGTCCTTTTTCGGCAGAATATCCTCGTGATAATCGCAACGCTCGGCATCCGCCATAACGGTGAGCTTCAGATCAGTCGGGTTATCGCCCACGATGCGGCGCAGGTCGTCTTCGACGCAATATTTCCAGCAGCCATGTTCGCCGGCCTTGATGTTTTTGCGCGACGCCTTGTAACCGAGTTCCATGTAATCCACGCCGGCAGCCACGCAGGTGTCATAAACCACCTTCACGATCTTGTCGTCGAAGTGGTGGTTGTTCATCAGGCCGCCGTCGCGGATGGTGCAGTCGAGCACCTTGATTTCTGGCCGGAACGAGAGCCAGCGGCTGGTGGCCGTGTCTTTGGTCTTTGTTGCTTTCATAATTTCTGATCAGCCCGGGACGAGCCGGGAGAAGGTTATTATTGGCAGAATTTCGAGCAGTTGGACAGCAAAAACTCGCGTTGCGAATTGTTCGTAGTTCCGCCTTCAGGCGGCAAAAGGCCGCGTAAACGCGGAACTCCAAACTAAAACCAGGACAGTGTCATTCGCCGCCCCGACTCGCTCATTTGGTCTTTTTGAAGAAGTCCTTGATCACTTCCGCCACGCGCCGGATTTGATTGTCGGTCAATTCCGGATAAATCGGCAGGCTGAGACATTCGCGCGCGGCCTTTTCGGCAACGGGAAAATCGCCCGGCTTGTAGCCAAGGTTCGCGTAACATTTCTGCAAATGCAACGGCACCGGATAATGCAAAGCGCAACCGACGCCGTTGGCTTCAAGATGCTTTTTCAAATCGTCGCGGCGCGGGTGGCGCACGACGTAAAGATGCCACGCGCTCTGCGCGTAATCCGCTTCGCGCGGCAATTGCAACGGTGTGTCCGCCAGCAATTCGTGGTAACGATGCGCCACGCGCCGGCGTTCGGTTGTCCATTTCGCCAAATGTTTCAACTTCACGCCGAGCGTTGCCCCTTGAATGCCTTCCATGCGGTAATTGTAACCGACTTCGTCGTGATAATAGCGCGTGGTTGAGCCGTGCTCGCGCAACGAACGCGCGCGCTTGTCAAACGCGGCGTTGTTCGTCAGGAGCGCGCCGCCTTCGCCGCAAGCGCCGAGGTTTTTGCCGGGATAAAAGCTGAAGCAGGAAATCTCGCCGGACGTGCCGGCGATTTTGCCCTTGTACTTTGCGCCGTGCGCCTGCGCTGCGTCTTCGACGAGCGGCAACTTGTGTTTGTGGCAGACGGCTAAAATCGCGTCAATGTCGAACGGATGGCCGTAAAGGTGCACGGGCATGACGGCCTTCGTGCGTCGCGTGACCGCGCGTTCGATGAGCTTCGGGTCGAGATTGAACGTGGCGTCGTCAATGTCCACATAAACCGGTTTCGCGCCGACGTAGGAAATCGCCCAGCTCGTCGCCACGAACGTGAACGGGGTGGTGATGACCTCGTCGCCGGGGCCGACGCCGAGCAACCGCATGGCAACGTGCAGCGCCGAGGTGCCGCTGTTGAAGCCGACGCAGTGTTCCGCTCCGACAAACCGGGCGAAGTCCTTTTCAAATTGCGCCACGTCGGGGCCCAGGCAGAACGAGCAATGGTCAATGGTGCGCGCGATGGCGGCGTCCAGGTCCTTGCGGATGCTGCGCAGTTGCGCCGGCAGGTCCAGATAGGGAATTGTGTCTTCCATGTCGCGAAGGAAAATAGACTGACGTTGCGGCCTGAGACAATCAAAACGTTTCAGTGCGCGGCCAGGGTGTCTTGCAACGCGGCAAAAACCGTTTCCGTCGAAATCGCCGCCAGACAGTGGTGGGCGCCGTAACAGATCGCGGAATTCCCATCGCAGCCGCACAGGCTGCCGGTCAAGACCCGATGGCGCCCGCCGGGCGGCGCCCACTGGGCAGCGAGGGTGGGACCGAACAAGGCAATCGTCGGCACCCCCAGGCCGGCGGCAAATTGCAGCGGCCCGGTGTCGCCGGAAATGAAAACGGCGGCCCGGTTCACCACGGCCAGGAACAGGGGCAATTCGGGGATGACCGGCAGTACCGGGGCTTCCGGGGCCAGCTTTTTTAATTCGCTCATCACCGACTGCTCGCGTTTTCCGGTTGCGGAGGTGAAGGCGAGGCGTATCCCGGCGCCGGCGGCCAGCCGGTAAAGTTCTGCCCAACACCGGAGCGGCCATTCCTTTTTCGGCTGGCTGGAGGCGATGTGGCAAAGGACCGTCCGTTCGGAAAGAAATTTTTCCGCCGGGCCGGACAGAGCGGGGTCGGCGCGAATTTCCAGTTCGAGCGAAGCCGGCGCGACGTCCCAGGCGGCCAGGAGGCAGTTCAGGCGCGCGGCTTCGTGCAACGTTTCGGCCGGCGGTGCGACCCGCTGATGGTAGCAAAATTGACGGCCCGGAAAGCCGCCGGGCTGGGCCCACCCGAGCCGCTGCCGGGCGCCGACGAGAAAGCCTACAATCGCGCCGCGGTCGTTGGAGGCAAAATTCACCGAACGGTCAAAATGCTCGCGGCGCAACGCGCGAATGACCGGCCAGGTTTGGGTCAGGCTTGCGCGGCCGCGTCGGCGCGGCATCGGCCAGACGCGGTCCAGCCACGCGAGGTTCTGGAAGAGGGGCGCGATTTCCTCCGGCACAAGCAGGTGCAGTTCAGATTGCGGGAAATGTTTGCGGAGCGCCCGCAACGCGGGGGTCATCAGCACGGCATCACCGAAATATTGGAACTGGATGGCGAGAATTTTGGATACTTCAGCCATGTCAGTTTACATTCGGACCCGAACTGAGTTCGTATAGTTTTTGATAGATGCCGCCGCGTCGGATGAGCTCCGCGTGCTTACCGGTTTCGACGATGCGGCCCTGGTCGAGCACGACGATCATGTCCGCGTGGAAAATGGTGGACAGCCGGTGCGCAATGCACAGGGTCGTGCGGCCCTTCATCAGTTCATCGAGCGCGGCCTGCACCGCGCGTTCGGATTCCGTATCCAGCGCGCTGGTCGCTTCATCGAGCGCCAGAATCGGCGCGTTTTTCAGCACGGCGCGGGCGATGGCCAGACGCTGTCGCTCGCCGCCGGAGAGCGTGATGCCTCGTTCACCAATCACCGTGTCGAAGCCCTGCGGTTTCTTCATGATGAAATCGTAGGCATAAGCGTGCTTCGCGGCGGCGATGATTTCTTCATTCGTCGCGCCGGGCCGGCCGAGTTCGATGTTCCGGCGGACAGTGTCGTTGAACAAAATGGTTTCCTGGGTGACGACAGCAATCTGGTCGCGCAGGTCTTGCGTGGCCACGTCGCGGATGTCCACGTCGCCGATGCGGACGGCGCCCCGGGCCGGGTCGTAGAACCGTAGCAGCAGATTCGCCACCGTCGTTTTGCCCGCGCCGCTGGAACCGACGAGGGCAACGAGCTGGCCGGGATGAATCCGCAGGTCAATGTCGCGCAACACGGGTTTGTCGCCGTAGGCAAAATCCACGTGCTCGAAATGGATGTCGGCGCCGGCGGCCTTGAGCGGCCGGGGTTGCGCCGGTTCGGGGACGCTGTTCTGCGTGGCGAGAAGCTCGAAGACGCGTTCGCTCGCCGCGCGGGCCTGGGCGAGTTGATTGTACAGGCGCGAGAGATTCTTCATGGGCTGATAGACGAAGAAAATGCTGCTGAGCAATTCCATGAAGCCGCTCGCGCTGGGGGGCTTGGACAGGGTGTGATAAATCAGATACAACAGCGCCAAGGCGACCCCGATAGAGCCAAAAAAATCAATCATCGGCCCGGAAATTTCGTTGGCGCGGATGATACGCATGTACTGGCTGACAGTTTTATCCGCGGTTTTCCGAAACTCGGTGGCCACGACATTTTCGAGGTTGTAGGCTTTGACAATGCGGTGGCCGGTGAAGCCTTCGGTCATGACCTGCATCAGGCCGGCATTTTGCGTCTGCAGCTCGCGGCTGGACCGGCGGACCTTGCGATTGTAAATGGACAAGGGCAGCAGGCAGACCGGCAAGGCCACCATGGATATCAGCGTCAGCAACGGTTGACTGCAAAGCAGCAAAGTCAGCACGCCAATCACTATGACCGGGTCGCGGATGATGACCGAGGTCGCGCCGCTCAAAATGTTTTGCAGCGCATAGGTATCGTTCATGATGCGGGAAATCAGCTCACCACTGCGGTTTTTGCTGAAAAAGCCGGCCGAAAGGTTCAACAAATGATTGAAAAGGCGGACGCGCAGGTCCGTGATGGCGTGGATCGCCGTCCATTGCAGGAAATACACATTCAGGTAGGAAAACATTCCGCGCAGGAACATGATGAGTGGAATAATGGCGATGAGTGCCAGGACCGCTCCCCGATGTTGCTGCAAACCACTTTCGATCGCCAGGCGCGCATTGTCAGACCAGCGCTGCAAATGGTCATACGTGTGTTGGACAATGGCTGGAGCCCAGGACAACTGCCGGTGCGCCGTTGGCGCATTGGCTGAGGGGAATACCGCGCCAGTCACCAGCGTGATAACCAGTACCATTACTGGCACGATCAACCCGCTGATGATGCCGGTGAGCACGCCCAGAAAGAGCCGTGCGCGATAGGGCCGGGCCAGACCCCAGACTTTGAGCAGAAATGCTATCATTCGACCCCGGTATTGTTGGCGGTTGGCACAAGAAAGCGAGAAATTTTCTGCGGGAGCCCGGCGGCAAAATGCGGCTGAAGGCTTGCACAAACTTTTCGCCTTGCACGCGGCGCACCTGGTTTCAGAGAAAAGTTTCGGTCGGGACCGTCATCGCCGAAAACTTTGACTTGCAGGACGGGCTCTGTCAACTTGCGATGGTCACATGACAAATTCAGAAAACACCAGCGGTGAGACGGAAACGCCGCCGCGCGGCCAGCCGCAATGTGGCGCGGCTCAACCCGACTTCACGCACGTCGGCAATTTTACCGGCTACATGGGAATCGTCTTCCACGTTCTTGACTCCGGCCAACGCGGGCAGAAAATTCTCGACATTCCCGCCGGCAACGGCCTGCTCGCGGCGCGATTGCGTGAACGCGGCCACAACGTGATTTGCGCGGATATCAATCACGAAAAACCGGATTTTGTTTTCGCCGACATGAATGAACCGTTGCCATTCCCCGACGGCAAATTCGACGCTGTGGTTTGCATGGAAGGCATCGAACATACACTCGATCCCGCCGCCGTAATCGCCGAATTGTGCCGCATCACGCGCTCCGGCGGGCGGGCCGTCATAACCTTGCCGAATATCCAGAACATTTTTTCGCGGCTGAAGTTTTGCTGCACCGGTTTTTTTTACCAGTTCAGCCCGTGGGGAAATCATCCGCGCCAACCCGGCGAAAAAAAAGATCGCGGTCACATCTCTTCGCTGACTTATCTTCAGCTTCGCTATCTTTTCAATTATCACGGCGCGCGACTGGTGACCGTGAGCGGCGATCGTTGGAAAAAGAAGTGGTTGATTCCATTCATGCTGCCCTTCGTCGCCGCCGGCTGGATTTGGGCACGGTTGGAAATGTCGCGCCAGCAAGCCGTGCCGCGCGAGGAATGCCGGGCTATGTTGCGCGATCTTTTTTCACCGCCGGCTTTATACAGCCGCTCGCTCGTGCTGGTTTTTGAAAAGGTTTGATCCATTCCCATGAGTACATTGCCAGACAAAATCACCGACTGCGTTGCTATGTTCAACGGAGCCCGGCAAGTCGAGGCCGTGCTCGATAGTGTGAAATGGGCGGTCGCCTGCCATAGAACTCCCGTTTTAATTGCAAAGTTGCTTTACGATGACCATCGCACAAAAGCCCGTATCCAGTGAGGTCCGGCGTCCGGAGCAAAATAATCTATCGGCGGTGGCGCCGGGATCAGATGATGGCAAACTCTTCCTCGTCGGGCTCCGATGCGGTCGCCTCGGGAATCGCCTGATTCTCTTCGCCAATTTGATTGCCTACGCTGCTGAACACGGCGACCGGGTGGCCAATGTTACATTTCACTCGTACGCCCACCTGTTTGAGACGACCCGGCGACATTTATTACCGGTATCCGATTGCGGCCCGGCAGGGCGGATGCCCGGCGTGGCAAGCGCGATTCGCAACGCACCCGATCTGTGCGAAAACGTTGCCGGATCGCCTGGTGATGGTCTAAAATTGGAGCCGCATGAAGCACGCTAATTCGTTGGTCAGCGCTGTTTCTTACTTGCGCTTTAAAACCATTCGCGTCCTGGAGCGGATGTGCCAGCCGCAAACGCTTTACCGATTGCTGGCGCCGGTGGCCAGCTTGCGCGCCGCATTTAAAAAGTGCCCTTCGGCACTGCCGCTGCCGGCCGTCATCGGAACGGGATCGGTCATTCCCGGCACCGACCGGTTCTGGCGAAATTTCTATTTGAACTGCACGTTGACTAATTTCCCCGAACGGTTGGCGGCGCCGGAATGGATCAACCGCTGTTCATTTTCCGGCCTGGATGAACTGCTCGAAGTTCACCGCCGCGGACAACCGGCGGTCGTCGTCGTTTTTCATTTTGGTCCTGTCTTTTTGCTTCGCTTCTGGCTTCGAGCGGCGGGGATACGGGCCGCCACACTGGTGAGCGGCGAGGCAAGCGATCGGTCATATATGCATCGCTTGCGGGACCGCGCCAGGCTCTTCCCGGAGATTCCGACGGTGTTTCATCGGCTTCAGTTTCGGAATATCTGTGAATTTCTGGCGACCGGCAATGTGTTAGTCATTGCCGTTGACTGTGACGCGCCGAGTTACGTCAAAGTTCCGGTTGACGCTCATTACAGCTTCCGGATGGCGGCAGGCGCCATCCGGTTGGCGGCTGAACAGGGGGCGCGTTTGTTCCCGTGCAATATTATTGATGAAGGCCAATGGCGATTCCGGATTGAGCTTGGCCGTCCGGTGCCCAAGGATTTGCTTTGTGGTATGCCGGATTTCGCGTCGGCAGGAAAACATTTATTGGATGAGATGCTGCCATGTTTGCGGGCACACCCGGAGCAATGCACACAGTTGACATTCGACAGTTTCCGGGTCGTGGCTCGCTCCGCGCTGGCAAGGGCCGGGAGGGAATGGGCAAACAATGATGAATTGGCGACTGTGCGACATGTGTAAAACGCTATGCGCCTGTCGGCAGGTCGGACGCTTGACTCGGGCTTCAGTTTGTCGCCGGTACAGCGCGCTTGATCCATTCCAGCCTGGCAGCTGTGGAAAGTGTTGGCTTGATTGCAGTGTCGGCCGCGGGCGACCGCAATTCGCCTTTACAAAGCCCCGGAAGCTCATTTATTCGTTCGCTCATCGTGTTTTGAATCGAGTTGCGCAGTCGGCCGGCTTGTTTTTGACGCCGTCGCCGAAGAGGACCGGTTGGACCACATCATTTTACGATGACAATCGCGCGGGAGCACATTTCCGATAATGACGAGCGTGCGGCGAAAGATGGCCGGTGTCCGAGGACGCTACCATCGGCTCACGACAAAATCCTTATCGTCGGGTTTCGAACCGGCCGGCTGGGAAACCGCCTGATGCTATTCGCCAACGTTATTGGCTTCGCCGCCGAACACGGTTATCGGGTGATCAATGTCGCCTTTCATTCCTACGCCCATCTTTTTGAAAACACACGCCGGGACATCTATTGCCGTTTTCCTGTCGCCCGTCGGCGGAGTTTATTCGACCTGGTTCCCGGGGCGGCGCCGGCCATCCGCAAGACGCGCATTTTCTACCAGATGATCCAGTGCGCCAGTTTGTGGAACTACCACTTTCCGATCCTCGGCAAACGCGTGTTCACGCTCCGCGAGATTTCCCTGCCGACCATTTTGCTGGACTCGCCGGAGGTGCAATCCCGGATGGCCGATGCCCGGATCGTTTTTGTGCACGGCTGGCGGATCCGCGCACCCGAATCCGTAAAGCGTCATGCGCAACTCATCCGGGAATATTTCCGGCCGGTTGAAGAATATGAACAGGCCAGCCGCCGAGCGGTGGAACCTTTGCGGCAGAAAACGGATGTTGTCGTCGGCATTCATGTCCGGCTGGGCGACAATTGGAAGTGGAAGAGCGGGCGGTACTATTTTCCGGTCTCGCAGTACGTGACCTGGATGCGCGAACTGGTCGCGCAGTTTCCGGGCCGCAAAGTGGGTTTTCTCATTTGCAGCGATGAGCCGCGGCACGAACGGGAATTTCCGGGACTGGCGGTGGAATTCGGCCCGGGTTCGCAGATGGGCGACCTGCACGCGCTGGCGCGGTGCGACTGGATCCTGGGGCCGCTCAGCACTTTTTCGATGTGGGCCTCGTTTTACGGCAACAAGCCGCTGTTTCTGATTCATGACAGCACGACGCGAATCGAGCTGAGCGAGTTCCGCGTCTCGGACTTGAGCGAAATCCCATGACAGCGCCGGACCGGCACAGTTTTCTGGACCGCACGCGTGAAGCGCGCAAGGTCATGGTGTTTGGGCTGGGCTTTTTGGGCGACATGGTTCATTTGTTGCCGGCCGTATGGATGGTGCGCCGGGCTTATCCCCGAGCCCAACTGCATCTGGGCGCCGCCGCACACATCGCGTCATTCCTGGAGTGCGCGCCGTGGGTGGACCGGGTCTGGGGCTACCCGCGCTTCCCCCGACACGCCTCGTTGAGGGAAAACCTGGACTTTGTCCGACGCCTGCGCCGCGAGCGCTTTGACGCACTCATCAATCTGAATGGTTCGGATCGTTCGAGCTGGCTGACATTTTTCAGCGGCGCGCGCGAACGCCTCGGCCGGACACCCCCGGGCGGCGCGGCGTTTTTTTGGCGACTCAGGTTTACCGAAACCATTGAACATCCGTTTTCGCCGGAGCCGATCTATGTGCAGAATTGCCGGTGCCTGGAAAAAACCGGATTTCCGTCACTGCCACTGGAGTTTCACATTGAAATCAGGCCCGAACATTTGGAGGCGGCGAACATTTCCGCGGCGGATGCCGGGACTTATTTTCATATCAGCCCGTTCACCACGGACGACCGCAAGGAACTGCCAGCGGCACAACTCGTCGAATTCATCAAGGCCGTGCAAGCTCGCTGGCCGGAGAAAAAATGGGTCGTCTCCGGCGCGCCCACCGAACGGGAACGGAATAAAATGGACGCACTGCTCAAACAATTGCCGCGGCCGCCGTGGCGGGTGTTCGCGGGTGAATTGAGTTTGATGCAATTGGCCGCGGTGATTCAGCACAGTGCGGCGCACCTGTGCGGTGACACCGGGACGCTGCATCTGGCCCTGATGACCGGCACACCCGCCGTGTCGTGGTTCCGCCCCAATCCCGGCTCGGAGGTTTGGGTTCCAGCCGGTGAAAAATTCCGGACTATTTTCGGCACCAGCCACGACCCGCACGCCGCATTGCAGGGAATTGAAACGGTCAAGTTGCTGAAATCACTGGAAGAAGTGCTGCCTTTTACTAGGTAAACGACCGGCAAATTTAGCGATTTGAGCGCAATGCAGCGGGAAAAAAGATTATTTCAATTTCGCAGAGCCGGTCTCTGCCCGGGTCCGCAGGGTTTCTTCGATGATGTAACGGCTCAAGGCGTCGAGGGTATGCCATTTGAGGACGTGTTGCCGGGCGGCTGTTCCCATTTCAATCAGCCGGGCGCGGTTTTGCAGTGCCTGGCGGACGCGAATGGCCAAGTGATCCTGTTCCACGTAATAATAAAGCGCATGCACATCATCCATCAGGGGCGCGTAGCGATGAATGGTGGGCGATTGTATCAACGGCACGGAGCCGACCAGAGCGATCTCGTAGTGCCGGAGGCAATCCCAACCATAGCCTTCCGGTGACCAGACGATATGGGCTTGAGCGCAACGCTTTAAGAAAGCTTCTCTCGGTAATCGTTCCGGGGCAATGTCAATAGCGTAACCTACCGCTTTCAGGCGTTCCAGTTGTTTCAGACCCCGCAGGCGATTGACCCGGTTCACCAAACCGCCCGAAAAGAATACGTCTGTTTTTTTTGCTGCGTGATAGGTTGAAAAGTGTTGGCAGATGTCAGAGTCAATCCCGAGGGAAATCGGGCGCAATTTTTCAAGCTGGTCCCGGAAAAATTTTGAATGGAGAACATTTCCGTTGCATTCGGTCTTGGCCGTCGTGTAAAGGAAGGCATTGCAGGGATTTTGCGGCAGCTCGCGCTTAAAAAAGCAGACCGAGTGTTGCAGGATGTGGAACCAGCGGTTGTCGATGACCGGCCGGTCTTCCATATCGATGCCCACCAGGTTTGAGTTGAGCTTCGCGTAAGGGAAAAAACGACCAGCCAGCAGGTTAGGATGGCAGGAAACCTTCCAAATCAGATTGGAAAGATTTCTCAACAGCCCTTTGCGTGGATTAAAATACGGAAAAAGACTGTTCCCCGCGAAGACAAGGTCATACGCCCCGCGCCGGGCATCAGTGAGCATGACCCGGGCCGGGCCTTTTTGAAGATGGAGAATGTCCCGGCCGGCGCCCGTGTTCAGAAATTCGGCTTCGGGATGGGAAAAAAACATCCTGATGTCCCATGCCTGTTCTATGGTCAAATTCCCCAATACCAAATAGCGTGCCATAGCTTTTCGTCCAATTTTCGCTGCCTCATTGCAGCCTGATTATTGTTACGACGGTCAACTTGGCAGTATCCGCAAAAAAGATTCCAATTGCAATGTCCGGCTGGTTCCACCTGCCACGCCGCCACGCAACGTTGCATAAAAATGCCGAAATGGTCTTTGATCGCGCCGGGAAAAGTTCGACGTATTCGTCCACCTTAACGGCCCGGACCACTCGTCGTGTCGAGCACCAACCGGACAAGAGTGAAATAAGGCAAGGCGCCGCCTAAACAAGTACCGTGCCGATTGTATCGTGGATGCATCCCAATCCCGGCAGCCCGCTGTCGTTTCCGTTTGAAACCGTTTCGGTACTCTGTTTTGACCGACGATAGCCTACACTGCTTTTTACCGGAGATATAAATGTTCGAAGTGGTCCATTCACCAGAGCAGGTAATTCATCTCCTCGGCAAGGTGGCCAAGCGAACTTGGAGGTTTGGGCGCAAAGGAGCGGAACACGAAAAGCTATGTCACTTTTCCAAAACCCGCCTCTTGTCGGGTGCGTTGCGTTTCTTCAATGACGTAGCGGCCCAGTGCCTCGTGCGTATGCCAGGCCAGCGCGTGCTGCCGCGCAGCTTGGCCCATTTCGACCAGCCGGGGACGGTTTTGCAGCGCCTGCCGGACGCGGATCGCGAGGTCCTCCTCCTCAATAAAGTAATAAATCGCATGCACGTTGTCCCGGAGTGGCGCGTGACGGCGGATGGTGGGCGATTGCATCAGTGGTACCGAGCCTGTGAGTGCCGCTTCATAATGGCGAAAGCAGTCCCAGCCATTCCCCTCGGGCGACCAGACGAGGAGGGCTTGGGCGCAACGCCTGAAAAATTCCTCTTGCGGCAACCGCTCGGTGGTCACGTCAACCGCATACCCTTCTGCCTTTAGCTGTTCAAGTTGTTTCAAACCAGCCTGCCGGTTCAGCCGGTTTTCCAAAAGCCCGGCGTAAAATACATCCATTCGCTTTTCGAGCTGCAATTTGGCAAGTCGTCCGGCGATCTCAGTGTCAACGCCCAGGGAGATGGGGCGCAGTTTCGGAATGGAATTCCGAAAGAACTCGATGTTAGTCACATTGAAGCTGTTTTCTGTTTTTGCGGTGGCGTAGAGAAATGAGTTGGACGGATTCTGCGGCAGTTCCCGCTTGAAGAAACAGACACACCTCTCAAGCACGCCAAATCTGCGATTATCCACGACCATACTGTCGCTCATGTCAATGCCAGCCAAAGGAACGCGAAGTCTGGAAAATGGAAAGCGCTGGCCGGCGAGCAAATTAGGGTGGCGCAACGTCTTCCAAGCAGTGTTGCAGAAGTTTCTCAGGAGGCCTTTTCGCGGATTGAAGTGGGGAAAGCCGGTGTCGCCGGCGACAACCAGTTCGTATTTCTGATGACGCACATTCTCCAGTATGGCGCGGTCAGGCCGCTTTTGCAGACCGAATAGTCCTTTGTTTGGTCCGGTGTTTAGAAATTCTATTTCCGCATCGGAAAAGAAAATCCTCAAATCGCACCAGTCCCGATCATAACAATTTCCAACCGCCAAATAACGTGCCATAAATTTTCTTCCAAACTTCGCCGCCCGGCTGCCGCAAGACTTTCGTTCCGTTGGCCGGCATGGCAGTGTCCCCGAAAATGATGCCGAATTCAATGCCCGGTTGACTCTGTTCCCGTCACGCGACAAGTGCGTGATAAATTTTTTGCAGGTTGCGCGAGGTTTGAGGTAAGATTCGCACGGCTCCGGCCCCGGAAGCGGTGGGCC
>Ga0209517_10007501_pt1 | contig 13038 bp, 12 predicted proteins | sample PeaSoiMetSII2010_FD_187695 | JGI IMG/M metagenome (GOLD analysis project Ga0209517, IMG submission 187695) | Peat soil microbial communities from Weissenstadt, Germany - SII-2010 (SPAdes) (version 2) | ecosystem: Environmental > Terrestrial > Soil > Wetlands > Peat | place: Germany...
GAGCCGCGGCCGGAGATCAGCACGGCAACGCGCTTCCTGGTCATGCGCGTGGCCAGGCGAGATCGAGGTGTCCGCGGAAGCCAACCCGGGCGCCGTCTTTCGCGGCGACGACTTCGCCGAGCGCAACGACGGTCTCACCCTGCGCCGAGAAGCACTCGCTTGCCGCTTTGGCCGCGCTTCGATCGAGCACCACCACCATGCCGATGCCGCAGTTGAAGGTGCGCAACATTTCGGCCTCGGCGATTTTGCCGCTGGCTGCGAGCCATTTGAACACGGGCAGGACCGGCACGCGATCGAGATCCAATGAAACGCCGAGCCCTTCCGGCAACACCCGCGGAATATTGTCGACGAAACCGCCGCCGGTGATGTGGGCGAGCGCCTTGACCGCCTTGGTGCCGCGGATCGCGGCGAGGCATGAGCGCACGTAGAGCCGCGTCGGGGTGAGCAAGGCTTCGCCGAGCGTTCGCGATGGATCGAACGGGGCCGTGTCCGCCCAGGCCAATCCGGCGGTGGCGGCGATGCGGCGGACCAGGGAAAATCCGTTCGAGTGCACGCCAGTCGAGGCAAGACCTATCACCACGTCGCCGGCTGCGATGTCGGCGCGCGGCAACAGGTCCGCCCGGCCCACGGCGCCGACGGCGAAGCCGGCAAGGTCGTAATCGCCGGGCGCATAGAGCCCCGGCATTTCCGCGGTCTCGCCGCCGATGAGAGCGCAGCCGGCCTCGCGGCAAGCTCCCGCAACGCCCTTGACCACTTCCGCGCCGACCGCCGGATCGAGCTTGCCGCAGGCGAAATAGTCGAGAAAGAACAACGGCTCGGCGCCCTGCACCACGAGGTCGTTGACCGACATGGCGACGAGATCGATGCCGATCGTGTCGTGGCGGCAGGTCTCGATGGCGATTTTGACTTTGGTGCCGACGCCGTCGTTGGCGGCGACCAGGATCGGATCGATAAAGCCGGCAGCCTTGAGATCGAACAGGCCGCCAAAGCCGCCGATCTCGGCATCGGCCCCCGCGCGCGCGGTGGCGCGCACCAAGGGCTTGATCAATTCCACCATGCGGTTGCCGGCGTCGATATCGACACCGGCCGCCGCGTAGCGCGCCTCATCCACGAATGCCACCAAATCGGACAGATGATTGATTGCCGCCCTTGCGGGGCGGGACCGCTCGGCGCCTCCTACGTCGGAATCGCCGGGTGTGCAAGCGCGCGTGCACCGGTATATTGAGTTGCAGGACAGCACGGGGAAAAGCTGCCTGAGCCGGGGCCGCGTTTGAGTATCCCAAACCTCATTACCTTGGGACGTATCCTGTTGGTGCCGATCGTGGTCTGGGCGATCACCTCGGGCGGGATGCGTATCGCTTTTTTCCTGTTCCTGGCCGCCGGCATCAGCGACGGCGTCGACGGCTTCCTCGCCAAGCGCTTCCACATGGCGAGCGAGCTTGGCGCCTATCTCGATCCCTTGGCCGACAAGGCGCTGATCGTATCGATCTACATTTCGCTCGGCATCGCCGGCGCGCTGCCGATTTTTCTCGTCATCCTCGTCGTCTCGCGCGACATCATGATCATCTCAGCCTTCATGTTGTCCTGGCTGGTCGGCAAGCCGATGCCGGTCAAGCCGTTGGCGGTCTCGAAGGCCAACACCTTGGCGCAGATCCTGCTCGCTATTCTGGTGTTGGCCGAGCGCGGTTTCGGGTTTGATGCCGACTTGGCGTCGAAGCTGATGATGGCGCTGGTCGCCATCTTGACCTTGCTGTCGATCGCCTTCTATCTCGCCGAATGGGTGCGCCATATGAACTCGTTCGGTGCCGGGCACTGATTGCCGCTGTTTGAGGGGCGCCATGCACATCGAGCGGCACATCGTGTTCTGGATCGTGGCGCTTGCCGTCTTCGTCGGGCTGTTGTGGCTGTTGAGCCCGATCCTGTTGCCGTTCGTCCTTGGCCTGGCGCTGGCCTATGTGCTCGATCCGTTGGCCAATCGGCTGGCCCAGCGCGGCTTGAGCCGCCTGGTCGCCGCTTCGATCATCCTCGGCAGCTTCGTGCTCGCGCTCGCGCTTCTGCTCCTGCTCATCGCGCCGGTGCTGGCAAGGCAGCTTGCCGGTTTCATCGACAACGCACCGGGTTACGCGCAGCGCCTGCAAAGTCTGGTGAGCGATCCCAACCACCCCTGGCTGAAGCGTATTGTCGGCGACAATCTCAGCGGTGGCGACCATTCGGTCAGCGATTTGATGAACCAGGCGATGGGCTATGTGACCACGGTGCTCGCCTCGCTGTGGACCAAGGGACAAACGCTGATTTCTATTTTTTCGCTGGTGATCATCACGCCGGTGGTGGCGTTCTACCTGATCTGCGACTGGGACCGCATGGTGAGCGCAGTCGACAGCCTGATCCCGCTGCAGCAGCGCGACACCGTGCGCAGCCTCGGCCACGACATCGATGCGACCATCTCGGCCTATGTGCGCGGACAATCCGGCGTGTGCCTGATCCTCGGTTCCTATTATGCCGTCGGGCTGACGCTGGCGGGATTGAGCTTCGGCTTGCTCATCGGCGTCGTTTCAGGACTGATCAGTTTCATCCCCTATGTGGGCTCGCTGACGGCGCTCGTGCTCTCGCTCGCCGTCGCGGTGGCGCAATTTTTTCCGGAATGGACGCCGATCGTCATTGTCGCCGCCGTCGTGCTGGTCGGGCAGTTTCTCGAAGGCAACGTGCTGGCGCCGTATCTGGTCGGACATAGCGTCGGCCTGCATCCGGTGTGGCTGATGTTCGCGTTGTTTGCCTTCGGCTACCTGTTCGGCTTCGTCGGCTTGCTGCTGGCGGTGCCGCTCGCGGCGGCGGCCGGCGTGCTGATACGTTTTGCCGTGCGGCGCTACCGCGAGAGCCCGATCTATACCGGCAGCCGGCCGGTGTAACGCCATGACGTCAAGGACGGTGTCCCCCATTCCACGGCAACTCGCGCTCGCGCTCGACCATGCCGAAAGCTACGCGCGGGAGGATTTTCTCGCCGGGCCCGGCAACGAGGCCGCGCTGACGTTGATCGATTCCTGGCCGGATTGGCCGGCGAATGCCGTCGCGCTGGTCGGGCCCGAGGGCTCGGGCAAAACCCATCTGGCGACGATCTGGGCGGCGGCGGCCGGTGCGCGCGTCGTGTCCGCCCATGCGCTTGACGAGGCCGGGCTTCGGTCCGCGCTCGCCACTGGCGCGCTGGTCATCGAGGAGGCGGCGGCCTCGGACGAGCACGCTTTGTTTCATCTCATCAATATGGCGCGCGGGGAGAACGCCTACCTGCTGTTCACCGCGCGCACGGTGCCGGCCGCCTGGCCCGTCGCCACCCCCGACGTGGCCTCACGACTGCGGGCGATGCCGGTCGTGACGCTTCAGGCGCCGGACGATGCAATGCTGCGTGCGGTCATCGTCAAGCTCGCCGCCGATCGCCAGTTGGCGTTCGATGAGAGCGTGGTGAGCTATCTGTCGACCCATATCGAGCGGTCGTTCGCGGCGGCGCGTGCGGCGGTGATCGCGCTCGACAACGAAGCGCTGCGGCGCGGCCGGCCGGCGACGCGGGCACTGGCCGCGGAAATGTTCCGCGGCGCCGCCTAAAGCTTGGGCTCTTTCAGGCCATCGTCCAATCCTGCGTCTGCAATCCCGGCACGCGCGCGAATTCATTTTTGTTCGCCGTGACCAAGATCGCACCGCGCCGCCGCGCTTGCGCGGCGATCAAGACGTCGTAGGGACCAATCGGCGTTCCTAAGCGCTCCAGCGCCGCACGAATATCGCCGGCCTCTTCGGCGTCTTCCAATTCAAATGGCCACGGCGTGACGTCGAGTGCCAAAAAATTATCGAGCGCATCGGTATTCGCCTGCGCTCGCGCGCTTCTTTTGATGCCGTACCACAATTCATACAGGACGACCGTTGGGATGCCGACGATGGTGCCTTCGTGAAGTGTCTTCATCAGCCGCTGGCGCGCTGCGGCGGCGTGCTGATTAATCGCCGCGATGATGATGTTGGTATCGAGACAGATCATTCGTCGTCGAAGTATTTACGATCGTCGATCGGCATTGGCGGCTGTTCCGGACGACCCTCTGGCAGGAAATCCGCGCCGCCTGACCGATCGATTTTCTCGAAAATAGCCTGCATCGTTTCCCAGTCTCGGTTGATCGGCTCCAGCAGTACGCCGCGTCCTACCCGGCTAACGCGAACCTCCTTGCCGGGTAGGCGGAACTCCTTCGGCAGGCGCACCGCTTGACTGCGACCGTGCTTGAAGATTTTGGCGGTGCCACTTTCCGACATTTGCGGTCTCTGAAATGATAGATACCATTGATATATATCATTTAGAAATGGCTGCAGCAATGCTTGTTAGGCTCATCCGCGGTTTATCGGAGGGGAACGGCTTGACGGCGCACTCACCCAACGCCTTATCTCAAGGGCAACCAACGTCATCGGATTGTAACGAAGCATGGCGAACATAGCCCTCGAGGAGCACCAAACCGCCATGGCCGACCGTGGCCAAGCCACTGTCGTCGCTTTAGAATCCGGCTCCTCGCGGCGCCCGGAGGAAGGCCAGCGGGCGTCCGAGCTGGCGTCGAGCCCGGACCGCTTCATCAACCGCGAGCTATCCTGGCTGAACTTCAACCGCCGGGTGTTGGAGGAATCCGCCAATCGCGGCCATCCGCTGCTGGAACGGCTAAAATTCCTCTCGATCTCCGCCGCCAACCTCGACGAATTCTTCATGGTGCGCGTTGCCGGTCTCGGCGCCGCGCTGCGTGCCGGCATCGTCGAGAAAAGCCCCGAGGGATTGACCCCCGCCGAGCAGCTCGCCCGCATCGGCGAAGCCGTGTTGCTCCTGGTTGAGGATCAGCAGGCGCAGTGGCGCGAGTTGCGCGCGGCGCTGGCCCAGGCCGGCATCGTGCTGGTCGATGGCGCCGATGTCACCAAGGCCGAAAAGGCCTGGCTCGAGGACTACTTTCTCGCCCACGTCTTCCCGCTGCTGACGCCGCTCGCGGTGGATCCGGCACATCCGTTCCCGTTCATTCCCAATCTCGGATTTTCCATCGCCTTGCAGCTTGCCCGCGCCAAGGACGGCAAGGCGATGAACGCGCTGATCCGCATGCCCAACCGCATCGAGCGCTTCGCGCGGCTGCCGCAAGCCGGCGATGGCGGCCAGGTGCGGCTGATCTCGCTCGAAGCGGTCACCAGCCTTTTCATCGGCAAGCTGTTCCCCGGCTACGCGGTGAAGGGCGTGGGCGCATTCCGCGTCATCCGCGATTCCGAAGTGGAAATCCTCGAAGAGGCCGAAGACCTGGTGCGGCTGTTCGAGACCGCGCTCAAGCGCCGCCGCCGCGGCATCGTCATCCGCCTCGACATCGAGGCGATGATGCCGCCGGAATTGCAGCGCTTCGTGCAGCGCACACTCGGCGCCACCGACGAGAGCGTGTTCAAGGTCGACGGCGTGCTGGCGCTCGACGAGATGGCGCAACTTGCCAAGCTCGACCGGCCCGACCTGGAATTCGTTCCCTATGCGCCGCGCTATCCGGAACGGGTGCGCGATCACGGCGGCGATTGCTTTGCCGCGATCCGGCAGAAGGATTTCGTCATCCACCACCCTTATGAATCGTTCGACGTGGTGGTGAATTTCCTGCAGCAGGCGGCGCGCGATCCGGACGTCGTCGCCATCAAGCAGACGCTCTATCGTACCTCGGCCGATTCCCCGATCATCAGGGAACTCGCCGAAGCCGCCGAAGCCGGCAAGTCGGTCACCGCCGTGGTCGAGCTCAAGGCACGCTTCGACGAGGAAGCCAATATCCGCTGGGCGCGCGACCTGGAGCGTGCCGGCGTGCAGGTCGTCTATGGATTTCTCGAGCTGAAAACCCACGCCAAGCTTTCGCTCGTCATCCGCCGCGAGGGCACCGAGCTTGCCTCCTACGTCCATGTCGGCACCGGAAACTATCATCCGGTGACGGCGCGCATCTATACCGACCTGTCGTTCTTCACCTCCGATCCGGTGATCGCGCACGACGTGGCGCAAATCTTCAACTACATCACCGGCTATGCCGAGCCTGCCGCGCTCGAGCGCATGGCGGTGTCGCCACTGACGCTGCGCAAGCGCATCCACAGCCATATCGACGACGAGATCGCCAATGCCAAGGCCGGCCGGCCTTCGGGCATCTGGATGAAAATGAATTCGCTGGTCGATCCCGATATCATCGACGCGCTCTACGAGGCGTCCGGCGCCGGCGTGCCGATCGAGCTCGTGGTCCGCGGCATTTGCTGCCTGCGGCCGGGCGTGCCGGGCCTGTCCGACAATATCCGGGTCAAATCCATCGTCGGCCGTTTCCTCGAGCACGGCCGCATTTACTGTTTCGGCTCCGGTCATGGGCTGCCGCACCCGAAAGCGGCGGTGTACATCTCGTCCGCCGACATGATGCCGCGCAATCTCGATCGCCGCGTCGAGGCGCTGTGCCCGATCCTCAATCCCACCGTGCACGAGCAGGTGCTCGATCAGATCATGGTGGCCAATCTGAAGGACAACGAGCAGAGCTGGCAATTGCTCTCCGACGGCACCTCGCGGCGCATCAAGCCCGAGCCCGGCGAGGAAGGCTTCAACGCGCACACCTACTTCATGACCAATCCGAGCCTGTCGGGGCGCGGAAAATCACAGAAAGAATCGATTCCCCGATTGCGGCACCGGCCGGAGCGGGTGTGAATGGCGTGCGAATCATGCTTACGGTGGGCGCGGCGTTGAAAGCCGCACCGGGACGTTAGCAAATTCGCAAATTCGACCACAACACGATCGGCCGTGCACGGTTGCAATTCCGTCGACGGCGCACCGACGCTGAATTTTGCCAATGAAGCGCGCCATACTCGACGCCCAAGGACGTCTCGACCACGGTCCGCCGGTCGCTGTCATCGACATCGGCTCGAATTCCGTGCGGCTTGTGGTTTACGAAGGGCTCACCCGTAGCCCGACCGAACTTTTCAACGAAAAGGCGCTGTGCGGACTGGGCCGCGAGGTGCAGTCCACCGGCCTTTTGGCCGCGGACGCCGTCGAGCATGCGCTGTCGACGCTCAAGCGCTACCGCGCGCTGTGCGAACGGATGGGGGTGAGCGAAACGCTCGCCATCGCCACGGCGGCGTGCCGCGACGCCAAAAACGGCCGCGCCTTCATTCGCTCCGCCGAGCGCACGCTGAAAACCGGGATCGATGTTCTCTCCGGCGCGCGCGAGGCCGAACTCACCGCGCTCGGCGTCATCTCCGGCGTGCATCGCGCCGACGGCATCGTCGGCGATCTCGGCGGCGGCTCATTGGAACTGGTCGATGTCCGCGGCACGCGCGCGCGCAACGGTCTGACCCGCCCGCTCGGCGGTTTGGCGCTCGCCGACATATCGTCGAAGTCGCTGAAAAAAGCGGAAAAATTCGTCAAGAAATCGCTCGGCGGCCTGGCCATGCTGAAGGCTTGCGAGAACCGCACTTTCTATGCCGTCGGCGGCACCTGGCGCTCGGTGGCGCGGCTGCACATGTGGCAGACCGGCTATCCGCTGCACGTGATGCACGGCTATGCCATCGCTGCCGAGGAAGCGCTCGAATTCGCCAGATTGGTGCACCGGGTCGACGTCGAAACGCTGTCGAACATCGAAGTGGTGAACAATGCGCGGCGGCCGCTGTTGCCTTATGCGGCGCTCGTGCTCGAATACATTCTGCGCGTCGGCAGGCCGCGGCAGGTGGTGTTCTCCGCGCTGGGCGTGCGCGAGGGACTGCTCTATTCGATGCTCAAGCGCAAGGATCAGGAGAAGGACGCGCTGATCGAGGCGGCGCGCCATCTCAACCAGTTGCGCTCGCGCTCGCCACGCCACGGCGAGGAGCTGATCGCATGGACCGACCGTTTCATGATGTCCTCGGGGCTCGATGAAACTGCCGAGGAACGCCGGCTGCGCCATGCGGCGTGCCTGCTCGGCGACATCGGCTGGCGCGCGCATCCCGATTATCGCGGCGAGCAATCGCTCAATATCATCGCCCATGGCGGGTTCAGTGGCATCGATCATCCAGGCCGCGCCTATTTGGCGCTCGCGGTGTTCTTCCGTCACGTCGGCCTGGTGATGGACGATGAGCTGTCGCCGCGGCTGCGCGAACTGGTCTCGACCCGCATGCTCGACCGCGCGCGTGTCCTCGGGGCCGCGCTGCGGCTCGCCTATGTGGTGTCCGCGGCAATGCCCAATGTGCTGCCCAAGACCAAGCTCGCCGTCGAGCGGCACCGGCTCGCGCTGCATCTGCCGAACTCATACGCGACGCTGGCCGGCGAACGGGTCTTGAATCGGCTGCGCTCGCTGGCCCGGCTGATCGGCCGTGAACCGGTGATGCTGATGGGCTAGTATCCGGCCTGGCGCAGCGAGCGCCGACAGGGAGAGCACCATGCCGACGCCGGGACTCATCGTCGCCCCACTCACGCCGTTCACCGCCGAGCTGACCGTCGACGAAGCCGCGCTGCGGCGGCAGATCGATTATGTGATCGACGATTGTCGCGCCACCATGGTGGTCGCCGCCGGCGTCGAGACCCAGGAATACACCTATCTCGACTTCGAACAGCGCAAGGCGCTGATCCACCGCACCATCGAATTCGTGGGCGGCCGGGTGCCGGTCATGGTCGGCATCTCGCACCCCTCGTTTCGGACCGCGATCGAACTGGCTCATGACGCCGAACGGCACGGCGCGTCGGCGGTTCAGTTGCTGGCGCCGCTACGGCCATTTGCCGGCCCGCCGACGCAGGCCGATCTCGTCGCCTATTTCGAGGCCATAGGCCGCGAGAGCCGGCTGCCGATCACGCTCTATCTCAATCCCGGCCCCGGCGCCGACGTATCCGTCGCCGACACGATTGCGCTGGCGAAACTGCCGAACGTGCAGTTGATCAAGGAAAGCTCGCGCGACCTCGCCCGCGTGTCGCGCCTGATCGTGGAGATCGACCGCGCCGGCCATGCCCGTTATTTCACGACCATGCAGATGCTGCTCGCCACGCTGCAACTCGGCGGCTCGGGCGCGACCATGCCGCCGCCCGGCTGCGAAATCGCCCGCCACGTCATCGATGCCTTTGTCGCCAAGGATTTTGAGCGGGCGGCGGAGATCCAGCTGCAGTTCGCGCTGTTTCCGTCGAAATGGATGCATCGCGGGCTGGCGCCGGCGATGAAAGCGGCGCTGAACCTGATCGGCATCCCGGCCGGCGAGCCATATCCTCCGTATTCGGCCCTGACGCGCGAGGAGATCGCGGCGCTCGCCGCGATGCTGCGCACGACTGTGCTAGCGCCACGATTTAAGGTCACCGCCGCCGCTTAAGGCTTCCGTCCGGTCAGCCCAATCACCGCAGACAAGCCGCCGTGAGCGGCGCCTTCGTGCATTTCCAGTTCCTCTTCAACGAATTTGAGGTTGTGAAAATCCCCGAAGGCCTGTTCCAGCATGGCGCGCGTGTAGAGGCGCTCGATTTCACTCGGCCCGCCGGTACCGTATTCGAGCTGCTTCGGCGTATAGCCCTGCAGAATCAACAGCCCGCCGGGTTTGAGCGCCTTGCGCATGCCGGCCCATTTGCGCGGGCGTTCTGCCGGCGTACTGAATTGCGTGAAGATTTCCACCACGACGTCGAACGCATCCGGCGGATAGTCCCAGCCGTGGACGTCCGTATTCACCAATGCGATTTTCACGCCGCGTTCTTTTGCCAGCGCCGCGGCTTTGGCCTGCGCGGCTTGCGAGAAATCGATCGAGACGACGTCGAGGCCCTGCTCGGCGAGCCACACGCCGTTGCGGGCCTCGCCGTCGGCGACAGCCAAAACCTTGCCCGACTTCGGCAGCAATGCCTTGCAGGACGCCAAAAAGTAGTTCGGCGCCTTGCCGAACAGATATTCGGGCGCGCTGTAGCGGCTTTGCCAACGCGTATGTTCGCTCGATTCCATTCCTGGTCTCTCGGTCTGTAACGGATGGATTGGTAAGGCGCCGGCGCCGCGCTTAGCCGCGTTCGACCGTCGCGACGCGGCCCTTCTCGATGGCGAGCGCGAGCTGGCCGTGCTTGAGCGCCAGCGCCTTCTCGCCGAACAGCTCGCGCCGCCAGCCTTTCAGTGCGGGCACGTCGGCGGCGTCGTCGGACGCGATTCGCTCGAGATCATCGACCGTGGCGATCACCTTGGCGGCGACGTGGTGACGCTCGGAGATCATGCGCAACAGCACCTTGAGGAGTTCGATCGCCGCCGATGCGTTGGCCGCGGGCTGCGTGCGCACGTGGTGCGGCAGGGTTTTGGGATCGCGCGCCAAGCCGCGCTCGACCGCGGCGACGATCGCCTCGCCCCAGCGCGAGCGCTCGAAGCCCTTGGGCAGCGAGCGCAGGTGCTTGAGCTTCTCGATTGTGGTCGGCGCCTGCACGGCAATGTCGGCGATCGCGTCGTCCTTGAGCACGCGCGAGCGCGGCACGTCGCGGGATTGCGCCTCGCGCTCGCGCCAGGCCGCGACCTCGATCAGGATCGCGAGCTCCTTGGGCTTGCGCACACGGGTCTTGAGCCGCTGCCACGCGCTCTGCGGATCCATGCGGTAGGTCTCCGGCGAGGTCAGCACCTGCATCTCGTCCTCGACCCAGTCGGCGCGGCCGCGGCGGCCGAGATCTTCGACCAGCGCGTGATACACCTTGCGCAGATGGGTGACGTCGGAAATGGCGTAGGTCAGTTGCGCCTCGGACAATGGCCGGCGCGTCCAGTCGGTGAAACGGTTCGATTTGTCGAGCGCGTCGCCGGTGATGCGCTGGACCAACTGGTCGTAGGAAATGGAATCGCCGTAGCCGAGCACCATGGCCGCGACCTGGGTGTCGAAGATCGGATGCGGAATGAGTTTTGCGCCGTGCCAGATGATTTCGATGTCCTGGCGCGCGGCATGAAACACTTTCATGACCTTTTCGTCGGCCATCAGCGCGTAGAACGGCGCGAGATCGATGCCGGGCGCGAGCGCGTCGACGACGACGGCCTCGTCGGGCGAGGCCATCTGCGCCACGCACAATAGCGGATAGTAAGTGGTCTCGCGCAGGAACTCGGTGTCGATGGTCACGAAGGGATGCGCGGCCATCCGCTTGCACGCGGCGGCCAGCTCCGACGTCGTGGTGATCGGGTGCGTGGAATAGGAGACTGCGGCGGCACTCGACATCGGCATCAGGCTAGTCTCGTTCAGATATGAGGCGTGTGGCAAGGCCGGTCTGCGCTGAGATTAGGCCTGTTGCGGCGGAACTGTTAGCCGCGGACCTTGGGCATGTGGATGAACTCCCACGGGCTTGGAAGGGCCCCCACGGGGACTTCGATCAGCGTCGGCCCGTTGCGGTGCGCAAAGGCGCGGCGCAGTGCCTGACGCAATTCCTCGGGGCCCTTGGCGCGGACCGCCTCGGCGCCGAAACTCTTGCCGAAGGCGACGAAATCCGGATTGGCCAGATCGCTGCCGATCAGGCGGTTGCCGAAGCGCTCCTGCTGGATGCGGCGGACGTTGCCGAAGGCGCCGTCGTTGAACACGATGGTGACGAGCGGGATGCGATGCCGTATCGCGGTCGCCATCTCGGTCGCGGTGAACAGAAAGCCGCCGTCGCCGGAGATGGCGACCACCGGCACATCGGGCCGGGCATGCTGCGCGCCGAGCGCGGTGGCAAAACCCCAGCCGAGCGGGTCCTGATAGCCCGGCGACAGAAAAGTGCGCGGCTTATAGACCGGGAATGCCAACCGCGCGGCAAAACCCATTTGCGTGACCTCGTCGACGAAAATTCCGTCTTCGGGCAGTTCGGCGCGGATCGCTTCGAGGAATGCGATTTGGGGGCCGATTTTTTCCAGGCGCTTGCGCCACGCGCCTTGCCGCTCCTGCATCTCGGCCCGGCGCGACGGCCGTTTTGCATTGTGCGCCGGCAGTTCCGCCTTAAGGCTTTGCAGGATCGGCGCGGCGTCGCCGGTGAGCGCCACCGCCGGCTTGTGCAGGCGGCCGTGTTCCTCGGGATCGGCATCGACGCGGATGATCTTGAGTTCGCGGTCGATGCCCCATTGCCGAAGCTGAATGAGGAGACGCGTGCCGACCGCCAGAACCACGTCGGTCTCGGCCCACAGATCGTGCGCCAGCGGCAGCGTGACGCTGAGCGGATCGCGGGCGTCGAGCACGCCGCGGCCGCGGCGAAAGCCGAGCACCGGCGCCTGCAGCATGGCGGACAGCGCCGTGACTTCTTCCGAAGCGCCTTGCGCGCCGCCGCCGCAGATGATCAGCGGCCGCTTCGCGGCGCCGAGGAGCTTTGCCGCCTTGCGGATCGCGCCGTGGTCGATCTTGGTCGCCGGAACCGGCAGCGGCGCTTGCAACTTCACCGGCCCGGATTTGCCCCACACGTCGATGGCGCATTCGAGCACCGCCGGCCCCGGCCGGCCGGTATGCATCGATCGGATTGCCAGCGCCGTTGCCCGCGACGCCTGCTCCGGCTTGCGGATCAGCGCGGTGTGATCGACCAGCCGCTTGATGATGCCGCCCTGGTCGCGGATCTCATGCAAATGGCCGAGACCGCGGCCGATATCGGCGTCGGGAATTTGCCCGATCAGGCCGAGGACGGGCGCATTCATGCCATAGGCGGTGAGCAGCGCCGCTCCGGCATTGAGGAGCCCGGGTCCCGGCACCACGGCAAAGGCCGCCGCCTTGCCGGTGGCAAGCGCGGCGCCGAGCGCCATATAGGCGGCACCCTGCTCGTGGCGGGTGTGCACTGTGCGCAGCCGGTCCTGCGCCCCGAACAAAGCCTCGAACAGGAAATCGTTTTGCACGCCGGGGAGCGCATAGATGGTGTCGAGGCCGTGGCCGATCAGCGTCGCGATCACCGCCTCGGCCGCCGTCATGGTTGTGGCCGCGGCCGCTTGACCGGCCGGCTTTTTGCGTTGCTTCGGCATCCTTGCTCCTGGTTCGGCGGCGAGTGTGCAGATCGGCGCGGTTCTGTCGAGGCGCTTGCCCGGCGCTTGACAAATCGGCGCGTAGCGGGTGGTTGTGCGCCACCTTTTCACCCATTGGAATGAGCATGCA
>Ga0209517_10007503_pt1 | contig 13035 bp, 10 predicted proteins | sample PeaSoiMetSII2010_FD_187695 | JGI IMG/M metagenome (GOLD analysis project Ga0209517, IMG submission 187695) | Peat soil microbial communities from Weissenstadt, Germany - SII-2010 (SPAdes) (version 2) | ecosystem: Environmental > Terrestrial > Soil > Wetlands > Peat | place: Germany...
CCGGACACTGAGCGACGGGCAGGAGCATGTTGCCGAGGTGCATGCGGAACGACTCGGCGGTGATTTTCTGATCAGCACGACACCGCTTCGAGATGAGCAAGGAGTCTTGATTGGCACCGTGCATGTCGCCCGTGATATCACCGAGCGCAAACAGATGGAGGAAGAGTTACTCAAGTCCCGAGACGAACTGGAATTGCGCGTTCAAGAGCGAACCGCCGAGCTAAAGAGCTATATGGCAAAGCTCGAACAAAGCAACCAGGCGCTTCAGGATTTTGCATCCATTGCCGCCCACGACATGAAAGAACCTCTTCGCAAAGTCATCTCTTTTGGCAATATGCTCAGGCTGGAAAGTGGTGAGTCGTTGGGGCAATCCGGAAACGATTATCTGCACAGAATGATCCACGCAACGGAGCGGATGCAGTCCCTTCTGACCGGACTTCTCGATTACTCACGAGTTGCCACCTCAGCAGAGCCATTCAAGGAGGTTGATCTGTCCGATCTGATCGGCGAAGTTGTTGCGGACCAGGAAGAAAGAATCGAAAACACAGGCGGTGAAGTTCATGTTGGGAGCCTTCCGGTAATTTCAGCAGACCCCACACAAATGCGGCAGCTTTTTCAAAACCTCATTGGTAATGCGCTTAAATTCCAAAAACCGGGTGAGAAGCCGATGGTTCAAGTGCGCTCCGTATCCAAGACTGATTCAGAATGTCAGATCATTGTCGAGGACAATGGGATTGGTTTTGAGGAACAGTACCTCGACAAGATTTTCACCCTATTCCAGAGGCTACATGGCAGAAGCGAATATGAAGGAACAGGCATGGGTCTCGCCATTTGCAAGAAAATCGTCCAGCGGCATGGAGGCAGCATCACCGCGAAGAGCGCTCCAGGGGCCGGTTCCACATTCATTATCACGTTGCCGGTGAAGCAAGACACCTGAAAGGTTCACACCTTCTGCATAGTAAATTGTTGAGTTTTTAACCTCACCTGTCAATCTTTGCGAACTTGCCCCCGGTAACATGTGAATCCGAGCAGACGGAGCAGGCTAACGTATTCTGCCAATTCGCATTTTGATTGGAGTATGATTCTTTGCCCTTATCCGTGCCTATCCGTGCGATCCGTGGTTTGCTTTTCACTTTCTCTGTGAAGAGAACATCGAGTTTCTTGAAATTTTGCCAAGATTTCTTGCCGCCGCCGAAGGCAGCGGCGAACCCGGCTGGCGGTCCCACCGCCCTGTGCCCTCTGTGCCTCGCAGCCTGCCCCGGCGGTGCTTCTGGGCCGGGGGGTGAACGATTACCAGAAAACTGCCTGGTATCCTGTTGCCACTTCCCGGTTGCGACTTAAGTTACTACCAACTGGAAACTGAAAACTCAAAACTCACAGGGTGTTGCCATGTTGATGGAAAAAATTTATAGGGGCGAATTCGATCTGGAGCTTATCAAATCTAATCCGTCAGAGGTGAATGAGGCGAATGTAGCCCGGATCGTAGACCGCTTCCGGGGCTTGTTGAAAGGTTACCCGCCCGGCGAGCTGGAAGCAGGCGGCACTCTGCCAGCGGATCTCCTGCGGGAAATGAGAACGGGCGGTTTTTTCGGTCTGAGCATCGAAACCGAGTATGGCGGACAGGGTCTAAACCTGAACGAGTATTTGAAGGTGGTCGATGAGATGGCCAGCCTCGACATGGCAGTCGCTTTCACCTTCCTCGCCCACCTTTCAATAGGGATAAAAGCGATCCAGCTTTTCGGGACCGGGGAGCAGAAACATAAGTACCTTACTAGGGCTGCATCAGGGGAGATGATCTTCGCCTTCGCCCTGACCGAGCCGCGCATCGGCTCGGACGCCCAGCACATCGAAACGACCGCCGTCCCGGGCCCCGACGAAACTCATTACGTGCTTAACGGTCAGAAGACCTATATCACAAACGCCAATTATGCAGGTGGCCTGACTGTTTTCGCCCAACTCGACCCGAAACGGCCGGGGTTCATGGGTGCATTTATAGTAGAGACCGGGTGGGAAGGCGTGCGGGTTGGAAAAGAGATGCCCAAAATGGGTCTGAAGGCCAGCTCTACCGCACCCATCCAGTTCAAAAACGTGCGCATCCCGAAGGAAAACCTGATCGGCAGGCCGGGCGAGGGCTTCAAAATAGCCATGTCGGTGCTCAATTACGGCAGGCTTGGCCTGGGGGCCTCATCGACCTCAGTGATGAACATATCGGTCAGGGACATGCTTGAGAGGGCTTCTTCCAGGGTCCAGTTTCAAATCCCGATCAGGAGCTTTCAACTCGTCCAGGAAAAGATAGTGCGTGCTGAAGTCGCTGCAACCGTCAGTTCGGCGATGAACCGTTTGGTTGCCGGAATTCTCCAGAATCAGCCGCTGCTTCCGGCGGCCATCGAAACGTCGCACTGCAAGCTCTTCGGCACCACCCGCGCATGGGATGCCGTATACGATGCTCTCCAGGTGGCCGGCGGAGCGGGATACCTGAAAATCCTGCCCTATGAGAAGCGCATGCGCGATGCCCGAGTTACGACCGTTTTCGAGGGCACCACCGAGGTGCACTCGATTTACCCTGCCCTCCTGGGCATGCGGCATATCCAAAAAGAGCTCAAAGAAACGGGCCGCTCCCACCTTTCCCTTATGCCGCAACTGTTGAAGCTCCTGTTGAAAAGAGAGAAATGGCCGGTCTCATTCGAGAACAGGGTCCTTCGAAAAGCACTCCGTGAGGCGAAAAAATGTGCTAAAGCCGCGAGGGTTCTTCTTATAAGCGGCCTGCTGTTCTACGGAAAAAGCATAGCTAAGGACCAGGCGGCGAACAGGGAATTCCTGCTGCGCCGCATAACGAACCTTTCTCTTTATACCTTCGGAATCCTTGCACTGCTCGCCCGGGCCGATGAAAAGCAAACGGCCGGCACGCTCGAAACAGAGTACCTTCGCATTCTGGAATATTTCGCTGCGGAAGCAAAAGAAGCGCGCAGAACAAACTATCGGCTCTTCGACTCTAAAAAGGAAAAACTCAATTCAACGCTATTTCGCGATTTTTTGGCGCGAAGATCGAAAGACAAAGACTCCACAGGCCAGGACGCCAAGGGGGCGGATGAAAGTCAGATATCTGCGGCAAGAGCCGGGGCTTAAATCAATTCAGTTGGCTTTAGCCTTCCAGCTATCCGTTACCCTGAAATCCCTCGTCTTATCCGGCGCCTGAACGGCGCGGAAGGATACGTGTTTGCCGTCAACGGCGACCTCCACATAGGTATTCATGCCGTCAAAGTGGCCCGTGTTGCCGGCCGCGCCCGCATTGATGAGCTCGATGCCTCCGTAGGAATCCGGAAGATATCGCCTGGCATAAATGTGGCTATGTCCCCAAAAAACCGCTCTCACTTTACCTGTGTGCTTGAGAAGCATCCCCCAGAACGGGTCCGAATGAATATCGGCCGGAAAGTGCGGTTCATGGAACGAGATGAACACGTGGTCTGCATGCTTTGCGGAAACGACGGCCTCTTCGAGCCACTTGAGAAACTCGGGGTCCCCAAGGTTTTTTGCGTAACGTGTGTACTCGTCTATCACGATCAGCCGGACATTTTTCCAGTCGTAGAAAAACGTCGCGCTTTCCTTGTCATAAACTGTCACCGGCGGTTTTTCAGATGGCAGTATATCTTGTAATATAAACCGGACATCTTCCGGGGCTTCGTGATTGCCGCGCACCGGTATAAAGGTGGTCTGAGGCCCCATAGCATCCCTGAAAATCTGAAAGGTTCTCCTGACCGGATCGATATCGCCTACACCAACGACGAAGTCCGGTTTTGGAAATCCGGGGTCCTTCGGTCCGCCCGCATTCATATTTTGAAGGACGTTCCGGTAGGCTATTTCGAAGTTGCGATTGTCGGAAAAGACTGCAAAAGACCATTTTCCGGCATTTTCTGCTAAACCTGAAGAAGCCGAGGACAGAATTAAAAAGACTAAAAGGATCGAAAAGCGCCGCATATATCCAAGTTTCATCGAAATCCTCTAATTATGGTACCGTCTGGGCCTTCAGGTGGAAAAAGCGCAGGTTGATGGAGAAAAGCGTGGCGGAAAAAGTGAAGGCCGCAAACGGCAGTGAGGGTGTTAGTAAACTCATACTAAATTGCGTTCAAGATCGGGCGGGGATAAATCCCACCCCAACGTCATTGGCGCGTTACGCTTCGTGGGGGAGGGCTTTATGCCCTCCCTACGAAGCTGTTCCAACTAAAAACTCAAAACTAAAAACTCAAAACTCTTAAAAAAGTGTCTTGGCGGCCGCTTCGGTCAACAAAACGAACTGATCCGGAAAGACGCCAAGGTATATTGTCATGACCACCAGCACCACACACATGCAACGCGTCCAGAAATCAACCTGCACCGCAGGCAGTTCATTTACCGGTTTGAGCAGATAAGCCGCCTTTATAACGATCAGATAGTAGTACAGTGATATGGTCGCGTTAATCATGCCTATGATGACAAGGAAAAGATAACCTTTTTCGAGGGCCGCCGCAAACACAAGGAATTTTCCCATAAAGCCCGCTGTAGGAGGAATGCCCGCAAGTCCGAACAGACCGAGCATAAGCGTCAACGCGAGCAAAGGAGAACGTTTGTGCAGACCGGCCAGTTCCTTTATCTGCAGGTTGTGTCCATCGTCGGCAAGCTTCATGATGACCATGAAAACGGAGTAATTCATCACCAGGTAGGCGGCCGCGTAGTAAATTGCGGAGGCATATCCGCGATCGCTGAGCGCAAGAATACCTATGAGCATATACCCGGCATGGGCGATGCTGGAGTATGCCAGGAGCCTCTTTATGTCCTTCTGAATAAGCGCAACAAGGTTTCCGAAAGTCATTGAAAGGATTGAAAGCACAATCAGAAGTTTTATCATCCCGGGACTTGCCCCGGCCGAGAGGCCGGTGAACCGGATGATCATTGCGGCGGCGGCCATTTTGGATGCCGTTGCAATGTAAGTGGTGACCTGGTTGGCGGAACCCTGGTAAACGTCAGGCGCCCAGATATGGAACGGAAAGAGGGCGAGCTTGAAAAAGAATCCGGACAGGGCCAGTATAAGTCCGATTATCGTTGCAGGTTGAGAGATAATTCCCGGCAGCGTTTGAATCAATTGCGGAATGTAGGTCGTATGGGCCATTCCGAAAAGAAGGCTGATTCCGAACAGCATCAGCCCGGAAGCTGTAACTCCCACCATGAAATACTTGATGCCGGTTTCGACGAATTCGTCGGCTTTGCGCCGCATGGGAACGAGCAGGTAAAGCGAATACGATGAAAGCTCTATCGAGACGTAAATCGTAAGCAGCTCAACCGAGCTTACCAGCATCATCATAGCGAGCGTGCAGACGAAAATGAGAAAATAGTACTCGGCATGCTGCCTGGGGTCGATTCCCTTGAGTTCGCCCGACGAGAAAATAACCCAGATCGTACCAAGGGCCAGCAGGACCTTGAAAACCTGGCTGAACAGGTCCACCCGGTAGCAGTCGAAAAACAGCATCCCTCCCTGGCGTGATGCAGCGACCGTAACCAGCAGCCCTACAGCGCCGATAACGACTGCCCACTTGTGATACGCGGCAGGGTCCGCCTTCTTTCTCAACGAAAAGATAAAAAAGACAATAGCGCCAAGGATAAAAAACAATTCGGGAAGAAAAAGCATGAAATCCGTCATCACGTTCCGTTTACCTCGCCTCTAGAACCGATTTACAAACGGAATAACCGTGCTCTGAATAACATCGAGCATGATCTTGGGAAACATTCCGAAAAACAGAATGATGCTCATCAATATGACTCGCGGTACGGCAAGAAACCCTGACACATCGGGAATGTGCTCCCACTTGGGGTTCTTTTCTCCATAAAAGGTCCTCTGCACAACACGAAGCATGAACAAGGCGCTAATGATGAGCCCGACAAGCGCTGCGATACCACCAACAGGGAAAACCTTGACAGCCGCGATGAAAACGAGCAGTTCCGCCCAGAAACTCGCCATCAGAGGAACGCCTATGCCTGCCAGGGCCGCGACTATGAAAAACGAAGAGGCAATCGGCATGGTTTTGGACAATCCTCCCAGTTCGGGAATAATCTTGGTGTGCGTGCGGTCATAAATATAGCCGACAGAAGAAAAGAAAAGGGCCGTCATGACACCGTGGGCAAACATCTGGAAAACAGCCCCGTTAATGCCGTTTACCGACATAGTTGCAAGCCCCAGCCCGACAACCCCCATGTGCGACACGCTGGAGTAGCCGATAACATATTTCAAATCGGTCTGCGCCAGACCGACCAACGCCCCGTAGACTATCCCTATACAGGCCAGAAGAGCCATAAGACTCGACCAATACTGGGCTCCGGCAGGGCACAACGTCATTCCGATCCGCAGAATCCCGTAAGCCCCCAGCTTCATCAGCACGCCCGCGTGAATCATACTTACCGCTGTCGGGGCGGCGACGTGGCCAACTGGCGACCATGTGTGGAAAGGCCAAACGGCGGCAAGGATCCCGAACCCGAGATAGAGCATGATAAAGGTCATCTTCTGGTCGAAAGCGCTAAAGCCGATTCTTTGAAGTTCGAACAAATCGAATGTATGAGCCCCACCGGCCACCCACAGGTAGATAATTGCGGGCAGAATAAGTGCGCTTCCTGCAAGAAGGTACAACGTCAGTTTCATTGCGCCGTATTCTTTGCGCGTGCCTCCCCAGATGGCGATCAACGGATACATCGGGAAGAGCGAAACGTCATACCAGACAAAAATCCAGAAAAGGTCCATCGACATGAAGACGCCGTAGACACCGGCCACCAGGAGGAAAATCAGTGCGAAGAATTCCTTTACCCTGTTTTCGAGCTCCCACATCGTCCAGATGGCGGTAAATAAAACAATGGACGTAAGGAGCATCATGGGGAGGTTTATCCCGTCCACGCCATTGAACCAGTATATTCCAAGACTCTTTACCCACAATATGCGCTCAACGAATTGCAGGCCGCCCTTCTGGTGATCGTATGCGTAATAGAGCCAGATGCACAGAACAAGCCCTACCGTTGCGGAAGCAAGACTGACCTGTTTGATCAGCTTTGTTTTTTCCGGCGGAATGAAAATGATGATCAGCAATCCCAAAATAGTTGTCGAAAGGATCGCAGTGAGAATTGGAAAACCGGCCATTTCCATAATCTAATGCCCTTGCGAAGAGTTAAAAAAGGAGATAGAGAACTGCAACCCCGGCCGCCAATACCATCATCAACAAGTTGTATTGGAGCATACCCGATTGGAGAAAGCTGAACAGACGCCCGCTCCCTTCGGTAAAGAAACAGATCCCGTCGATTCCGCCGTCAATTACCCGGCGGTCATTTTTGGTAAAAAGGCTGGTAAGGCCGCCGTAAACAAATGTATCCAGGCTTTTTCGATAGAAAATATCAAGGAACCACCGGCGGTCGAAAAGCTTCCAGACAGCAGGGAAGTAACTGAGGAAACCTTTGCGGCTGGCCCCTTTTCTTCCGAATTCAAACCAGGCCACGGCTATACCCAAAAGACCGGCCGAAACCCCCATAATCATGAGCCATTCCCCCCCGCCGTGTTCTGCGCCATGCGCAACCGGGTGGGCTTCAACTATGTGTCCGATAAGAAAATGCTCAATCGGGTGTTCGACAAAGCCCAGCACCAGGCTAACACCGGCAAGAATCATCACGGGGATGGCCATGGCCCAGAAGATGTACCCATGGTGATCTTCTTCATGCCCGTGAGACGAATGTCCATGCTCCTCGTGCTGCTTTTCCTCTATCCCGTCTTTGGGAAACAGGAGGTGGAAAATTAGCCGGAAACTGTAATAGGCGGTCATAACGGCGCCAAGAAGCGCGGCTGCAAGCCAGATTTTGTTCGGCTGAGCGGCAAGAACGCCAAGGATTGCCTCTTTGCTGAAAAAACCGGAGAACGGGAAGACCCCGGAGAGGGCCAGGGCGCCAACGGCGATGCACGCCATGGGAATTTTCAGCCTGCGGCCTCCCTTTTTGCCGATTATCCGCATATCGTTGGTGTGGAATTCATGAATGAATATACCGGAACACAAAAAGAGCAGGGCTTTGAACCCGGCGTGAGTCGTAAGATGAAAGACGCCGGCGAAATAGCCGCCCGCGGCAAGCGCCATTACCATCATGCCTAACTGGCTCACGGTCGAATAAGCCCAAACCTGTTTGAGATCGTAGGTAACCATCGCCATCGTGCCGGAGAGCAGCATGGTGATAGTGCCGATCGCCAGGGCAACCGCCATGGCATCAGGGGAGGCAGAGAAAAAAGGAAAAATCCGGCTGAACATATATACACCGGCGGCGACCATGGTTGCCGAATGGAGGAGCGCACTGACCGGCGTAGGGCCTTCCATAGCATCGGGAAGCCAGGTAAGGAGCGGGAATTGGGCGCTTTTGCCAATAACGCCGCAGAAGATCAAAAGGGCGGCTACGGTAAGCACATGCTGGGGTAGGCCTTGAGTGGCAGCCGCGTGATTGAGCTCGGGTATTCCCAGGTTGCCAAACCCGATGACCAGCCAGATCAAACCGAGAAAAAAGCCAACGTCACCGACCCTGTTCATCACAAAGGCCTTCTTGCCGGCCTGCGATGCGCTCCATTTCTCGTAGTAGAAACCGATCAGAAAATACGAAGCCAGGCCTACCATCTCCCAGTAGATAAACAACTGAAGCATGCTGCCGGCAATGACCATGTTGAGCATGGCCCACGCAAACAGGGACTGAAAGGCGTAATAGCGGCTGTATCCGGGGTCGCCCGCCATATATCCCAGGGAGTAAATCTGCACCAGGCAGGCGATAACGCCTACTATGGTCAGCATGAGCAGGCTCAGCGGGTCGAGATAATAGCCAAAGGCTATGAGCAGTTTGTCGGAGCTGAACCAGAGGGTCTGGTATTGAAGAGGCGAAGCGCAGTGAAGTTTTGCAAGAAGATAAATCGCACTTACCGCTGAAACCAAAATTGCCCCCACCGAGATCTGGCTGGATAGCTTGGGATTCGATCTCGTAAAGAGCAGGATTACGGCCATCGAAAGAAATGGAAGATTTGTACCCAGAACGATCGCGAGCAGGATGGGATCGTGAAAAAGTGCGCCCATAGCGGTTCTATCCTTTCAGCCTCTGAGCACGCTCGATATTTATCGAGTGCATTTTGCGATAAAGGGCCAGAATGATGCTGAGGCCAATCGCGGCCTCTGCCGCTGCAAGACCCATAACGAAAAGGGCAATTATCTGCCCTATGACGGGGTCCGGGGCGAGAAACCGGTTAAAGGCCATGAAGTTGAGGTTGGCCGCATTGAGCAAGAGCTCCACCGAGATCAGCATTCCGATCAGGTTCCGGCGCTGCAGGATTCCCATAAGGCCCATCGAAAACAGGAGGGCCGATATAATCAGATAAGTGGACAGGCTGTTCACGAACTTAACCTCCGACTTAATCCGGCGGTAATCACCGCACCAATAATTGCGACGAGCAGCACCAGAGAGATCACTTCAAAAACAAGTTCATATCTTGTGAGCAGCGCACGGCCTATAGCTTCGACAGACCAAAGCGAACTGTCGGCCACACGCGCTGCGGATGGCGTCCAATCGGTCTTGAGCACCACGCCCACTATTGCGACAAAAAAGAGAACGGCGGCCGCAGTCGCCATCGCCACTTTAGAAGCGGGCCTGGGCGGCATTTCCAGGTGCAGCGGCCGTGAAAGCATTATGGCAAAAACGATTGCAATGCAGATGGCGCCTACATAGATGAGGAATTGCATAAGAGCGATGAATAAGCTGCCCAAAAAGACGTAAATAGCTGCAATAGCCGTCATGCAGAGCGCAAGGCCCAAGACGTTGTACAGGATATTTCGGGGAAATATCGCAATCGAAGCGCCTGCGACCGTCAGGGCGACCATGGCCCAGAAGCCCGCCTGGTTCAAGATGTCAAGGCCCGCAGTATCCATTCCATATCCCCTTGCCTTAAATGAAGTTTACCTGAAGCGCGAAAAATCAGGCCGCTTTACCCTGCTTGTTCTTTTCATATTCCTTTTGTTCAACCTGCTTTTTAAGCCTGGCCAAAAGGTCGAATCGGCAATCCGCCTGCGTAACCCCAACCAATTCATACTCCCTGGAATACTGCAGAGTAGCTGTAGGGCAGATTTCAACGCAAATCCCGCAAAGCGAGCACTTGCTGAAATCAATGACATAGTCCGTCAAAGTCTTGGGACCCTTCTCTTTTTGCTTGACGCCCTGCACGCTGATTACGCCGCTCGGACAGTTCTTTTCACAGCTCATGCAAACGATGCATTTGTGGGTCCCGCTATCCTCGAAGATCTTCAGCTCGATATGCCCTCGGAAAGCGGACGAAAGCGGGATCTTTTTGCGCGGATACTGGACTGTGACCAATGGCTGAAAAAGCCGCCTGCCCGTTACAATCAATCCTTCTATCAGACTCAGTCCGCCATAATATATTTCTTTGAAGTAGCTCATTTTAGACTGGCTCCAAAATCAGACGAATTTCAAAACAATGGCCGTTATCACAAGATTTACAAGGCTAAGCGGGATCATCACCTTCCACGCGAAGTTCATCAACTGGTCGAACCTGACACGGGGAAACGTCCAGCGAACCCACATGATGATAAAAATCAGCGCGTAAGTCTTGAAGAGGAACCAGAAGACCCCCGGTATGCCAAGGTTTATCCCGAAAAGACCTTGCCATCCGCCGAAAAATAAGCTCGTTGCAACGGCGCAAACGATAAACATATTGGTGTATTCGGCAAGGAAGAAAAGCCCGAATCCCATTCCGCTGTATTCAGTATGAAACCCGGCGACCAGTTCCGATTCGGCTTCAGGAATGTCAAAGGGAGCCCGGTTGGTTTCTGCTGTCGCACTGATCAGGTAGATCAGTCCAGCAAGGGGCTGCAAGAAAATAAACCACACCGTTTTCTGGGAATTCACAATCTCTGAGAAACTAAGTGAATTGACCATGAGCACCACGCTCATTACTGAAAGCAGAAGCGGGATTTCATATGCAATATTCTGGGCCACCGAACGCACTGCGCCCAGCAGCGCATATTTATTGTTGGAAGCCCACCCGCCGGCAAGTATGGCCAAAACAGTGATCGTCGAGAAACCAAAAATCAGCAGGACCCCCAGGTTCATATCACGGATGATCATATTCTGGCCGAAGGGAAGGACCAGGAAACCGACCAGGACAGGCGTGAAAACAAGGACCGGCGCCAGAAAAAACAGCTTTCTGTCCGCCTTGAACGGCAAAATAAGCTCCTTGCCCACAAGTTTGACACCGTCTGCAATGGTCTGAAGAAGACCGTGAGGGCCGACCTCCATCGGGCCGGGACGCAATTGAATATGCCCGGCGACCTTTCGCTCGAGCCACACTAGGAACAGTGCGTTCAACTGCGAAAAACCCAATGCGATCAACAGGCCCAAAATCAACCGGAACCAATCAGAACTCATTCCTTAATCCCCTCAATCCCACAAGATCTCAATATCCCGGTTATCTGTCGATTTCCGGAATAACAACGTCGATGCTGCCCAGAATCGAAATTGCGTCGGCAACCATCGTCCCGGGCAACACGTCATTCAAAGCGTTCAAATTGCCAAAGCTTGGAACCCGGATATGGCAACGGTACGGACCGGGGCTGCCGTCACTCACCATGTAATAGGCGCTAAGGCCGCGCGCACTTTCAAAGGCCGTATATACATCACCTTTGGGGGGCTTGAGCTTCTGAGGGACTTTCTCGGCAACAAACGCTCCCCCGGGAAGCTGGTCCAGCGCCTGATCGATTATGCGGCAGCTCTGCTGCATTTCCTTGAAGCGCACATCATACCTGTCGAGAGCATCGCCCTTCGATCCGGTCGGAACTTCAAAATCGAGCCTGTCGTAGACTTCGTATGGTTCACTTCTGCGAACGTCGAAAGAGACCCCGCAGGCCCTGAGGTTCGGTCCCGTAACTCCGTACTGGCGGCAGAGCTCCCTGTCAATGATGCCGACATCCCTGGTGCGGTGTATGAAAATGATGTTCTTCGTAACCAGGTTGTCGTAATCGGCCCAACGGGTCTCCATGCGCTTCAGAAAAGCCCGTGTCATGTCTATGAATCTTGAATCGACGTCACGACAGACCCCGCCGAAGCGGCAATACGAATAGGTCAGCCTCGAACCGCTAACCGAATCCAGGATATCCAGGATTTGCTCACGGTCGTCGAATGCGTACAGGAAAGGCGTGAAACCGCCAAGGTCCATCACGTATGTTCCGAACCAGAGCAGATGGCTGGATATGCGGTTGAGTTCGGAGGCGATCACCCGGATATACTTCGCGCGCTCCGGGACCTCGATTCCAACAAGTTTTTCGACCGCCAGGACGAATCCATGGTTGAAGATCATCCCGGAAAGGTAATCCATTCTGCTCGAGTTCGGGAGAAACTGCTTGTACGGCCTGTTTTCTCCCATCTTCTCGTGCCCGCGGTGACCGTAGCCTATGACCGGGTCGGCTTTGACGATATATTCACCGTCCAGGTCCAGAAGGATCCTTAAAACACCGTGCGTACTTGGATGCTGCGGTCCGAGGTTTAAAGAGTAAACCCTACTGGTTTCCTGAGTTATATCTTGTTCAGCCATAGATCACTTCTCGCTTATGGTATGCGCTGACTTTCCCGAAGTTCTTCCTGAGCGGATGGTAGTCAGCATCTTCAGGGAGCAGCAGCATCCTCATGTCAGCATTTCCGGAAAACTTGATCCCAAAAAACTCATGCACCTCACGTTCGAGCCAAACCGCGCCGCGATAGATATCACAAATCGACTGAGGGACCTCGTCATGGCCGCAGAGCATCCTTACCACCACCCTGGACTTGGGTTCGTAGTAGTTGAAGTGGTAGACCAGTTCGAAAGTATCCTCAAAATCGAGCGCGGTAATCGACTCCAGGAAAAATCCTGCCTTGTCGAAGGCCTTTGCCGCTTCCCTGATGCCTGATAGCGCAACGGCTATGGACCATTGAGCCCCGCTCATTCCAGTCTCGTCCCTGCTAAGA
>Ga0209517_10007505_pt1 | contig 13035 bp, 13 predicted proteins | sample PeaSoiMetSII2010_FD_187695 | JGI IMG/M metagenome (GOLD analysis project Ga0209517, IMG submission 187695) | Peat soil microbial communities from Weissenstadt, Germany - SII-2010 (SPAdes) (version 2) | ecosystem: Environmental > Terrestrial > Soil > Wetlands > Peat | place: Germany...
ATGCGCCGACTGACGCCGGCACGATCGAAGTAGCGGCGGGCTTTTTCGGCCTTCTTGCGGTCGCCATCGGTGTAGACGACACGTCCGCCTTCGCCCACCGCGCGCGCCCACCAGATGGTGGAATAACCGATCGCCGACCCCATTTCGAAGATCTTCTTCGCACCGCTGATGGTGGCCAGTTGATAGAGCACGCGAGCCACGGCGGGGCCGACGATAGCATAGCCGTTCTTAGCGGCGTCATCCTCCATTTCGGTGAGAACTTCGTCGCGCGGCGGCAGCACGGCATAGAGGTAGTCTTCGACTTCCGGAACTGTGATTCCGCCCATGCGCCAGCCGGGCTTCGTCGATTGATCCGTCATGTAGGTCCTTGTAGTGCAGATTTAGTAAATCGCCGGTTACGAAATTGTCTTCCCGGGTTTCAGTTCCAGCACTTCCACGCCTGGCGCCAGTTTCTGCAACTCGCCGGGTGTCCCCGTCAATTGCGGGAACGTACCGAAGTGCATGGGAATGACAGTTTCCGGCTGCAGCAGTTTACAAGCGTAGGCAGCCTCGCGCGGCGACATGGTGAAATGATCCCCGATCGGCAACATCACAATCTTCGGCGCGTAGAGGTCGCGGATGATCGCCATATCGCTGAAGACGTTGGTATCGCCCGCGTGGTAAAGCTTGACTCCGTTCGAGAACTCGAGCACGTAGCCGCAGGCCTCGCCGCCGTAGATAATCTGGTCGCCATCCTGAATGCCGCAGGAATGCACCGCGTGCACCATGGTGATCTTCACTCCTGCCACCGTTTGCGTGCCGCCCTTATTCATCGGTGCGATCTGTTGGACGCCTTTTTTCTGCAGCCACAAACAGAGTTCGTAGATGCCCACGGCGACCGGATTGCACTTCTTGCCCACTTCGACCGCGTCCCCGATGTGATCGCCATGCCCGTGAGTGCAGATCAGCGCGTCGGCTTTCTTGACATCCTTCTCATTCTGCGGGCACATGGGGTTGCCCGCAATCCACGGGTCGACGTAGAGGGTCTTCCCTTCCGGCGTCTGGATGCGGAAGGTCGAGTGGCCAAGCCACGTGAGTTGGATTCCTTTAAGATTCACGGCGCCCTCCTGAGCTTACCTGCGAAGTAGCATTCTAGTGACGTGGCGAAATGCGCGCAACGAGCCAGCCGAGTCCAGACCAACGCCGACTCAATCCGGCCTCCCAGCATTGCGGAGGGGCTGCGGTTGCAGATGGGCCCAATTCTGGGGTGCTGTATCCCGGCCGGCGCACATAAAACATCGCACCAGCAACACTCAGGAAAGCAAAACTGGTATAGAATGTGTCCCGTTCTTGCGGGTCTGAGAGATGTGGGGCTTGGACCTGTTTCACCTTCCCCGCTCGAGTAACACAACATTTCGAAGGAGAGTTTCTATGAACCGTAACAGAATTTCGGGGATGATTTTCGTTTGCATCTGCTTCGCCCTGCTAACCCAACCGGCCTGGGGTCAGTTCCGGACTCAGAATCGAGCTCTGCCAGGGCATCTCAATAACGGCGCGGCCAAACCCACGCCCAATGCCATCGAAGACAACCCGGACGTGGGTCAGGCTGCGCTAACCACGTTTGGCGGCAGCTTCGTATTCAAATTCACGATTACCGTCAAGTCGACAAATCTCGGCACCGATACCATTAGCTGCTCCGCCGACCTTGAGGTGATTGACGAAAACATGACCACCTTCGTCCTTACGGGCGTCCACTCGGAAGAAGCTGCGGTAGCCGCGACACGAAGTGGCGGAACCGCAACCTGTACCGTCACCATTCCGTATTCTTGGGCGCTGGCAAACGGGACCACCGACATGGTGGGCCTGAGTTACGGGATGGAGGCGCCGGCCTCGACCTCGAATCCCCCGTTGCCGAACCGTATAAGTACTCACTCGCTCCCGAGCATGCACGTGCCCGCGAACGGAACCACCACCACCGTCACTGTCACCGCTACCATCTAAGCCGGTTCGCGGGACGCAGTGAAGAACTGGCGGGCCGCGCCATGGCCCGCCTGATTCTCCAGCAGGTGGGAGTGTCTTGTTGGGACGGGCGAGGCGCCCGTCGCTCCGCTCGTGTGTAAAATGGTCCCCAATGCCTGACCTCAAAGTATTGCTGTCCCGTGAAACCATAGCCAAGCGGGTCGCCGAGATGGGAGCGGAGATCGCACGCGATTTCCGCGGCCAATCGATTATCTTCGTCGGCGTTCTCAAAGGCGCGGCTGTTTTCTTGAGCGATCTTGCGCGTCAAGTTCCCCTCGAGGCCACCTTCGACTTTATCGGGGTTTCGAGTTACGGAGACCGTCCCACTGCCAAAGAAGATCCGGCAGGCCACGCGCGGTGGGATTCGCTGGGCGAGGTGCGTTTGACCAAAGACATGGATCAATCGCTGGCCGACCGCAACGTGATTCTGGTCGAAGACATCCTCGACACCGGGCTGACCCTGAACTACATTTCGAAACTGGTCGAAGCGCATCAACCCCGGTCGCTGCGCATTGCCGCCTTGCTCGACAAGCCATCACGCCGCAAGCAGCCGATCCAGGCCCATTACATCGGCTTCACCATTCCCGATGTCTTCGTGGTCGGCTACGGCCTGGACTATGCGGAAAAATACCGCAATCTTCCGGATATCTGCGTGCTGGAAAATTTGTAATTGGTGATTTGTAATTTGTAATTGCAAGAACCTGCGTCTTTGATTTTCCAATTACCAATTACAAATTACCAATCACAAATGGAGCCTGTGGAAAGGCCGTTCCGATCGGCTGTTATGATGAAGCTCGTGAAGACGACCGCCTCGACCGCCTCGCAAACTGGACGCCTTTCCGAGGTGGACCCTCTCCTGCTCGAAGTGGCCGACGTGGTCAACACCACGCTCGACCTGGAAACCACCCTCCGGCGGGTGGCGGAACTGGTCCGCAAGGTTATCGACTACGAAATTTTCGCCATCCTGTTGCTCAACGAACACCGTCAGGAATTGTACGTCCGCTTCCATGTGGGATATCCGCAGGAAGTGGCCGATCGCCTGCGCGTGAAGGTGGGTCAGGGCGTAACCGGACGCGCGGCCGAGACTCGGCAAGCCGTACTGGTCGCCGATGCGACGCAGGAAGATTTCTACATTGAAGCCCTGCCCAACGTACACTCCGAACTTGCCATCCCGCTGATCGTCAAGAACCGGGTGATCGGCGTGATCGACATTGAGGCGCGCCAAAAGGGTTACTTCACCGAAGAGCACAAACGTCTGCTGACGTTGATCGCGTCGCGCATGGCGGTAGGCATCGAGAACGCGCGCCTGCACACCCGCATCACGCGCCAGGCCCGCACGCTGCTTTTGCTAAATGAAATTGCGCGCGAACTCACTTCGATCCTGAACCTCGACGAACTGCTCAAGCGCATCGCCGAGCTGCTCAAACGGCTGATCGACTACCAGATGTTCAGCATTCTTCTGCTCGATCCGAACGGCGAAACACTGCGGCACCGGTTCTCGCAACGCTTCGAGGAAAGGCTGCATCTGAAGCACGACATCCCGCTCGGCCGGGGAGTGGTGGGGTACGCGGCGCAGGCCAAGGCAGCGGTCCTGGTGCCGGACGTCGCCAAGAGTGAGCGCTACATCGCCGTGAATCCGGAGACGCGCTCGGAACTGGCCGTTCCGCTGATCTATCAGGAGAAGGTCATCGGAGTCCTCGATCTGGAGCACACCCGCCGCGGCTATTTCACCGAAGATCACAAGCGCACCCTGACGACGCTCGCGGCGCAGGTGGCGATCGCCATTGAAAATGCCCGCCTGTACGAACACATCGCGCGGCAGGAGCGGCGGCTGGAACACGATCTGGCGTTGGCGCGCGAACTGCAGTTTCGCTTGCTGCCGCATTCGCTTCCCAAAATGCAGCATCTCGAAGTTGAGGCGAAGTTTCTTCCCGCCCGCGCCATCGGCGGCGATCTCTACGACTTCGTTCCCTATTCGTTGTCGAGGCTGGGGATCGCGGTGGGCGATGTAAGCGGCAAAGGCGCGCCGGCGGCCATTTATGCCGCGCTGGTCAGCGGCATTCTGCGTTCCCATGCGCCGATTGAGCCAGGCCCGGCGGAAATGCTCTCGGCCATCAATCTCTCGCTGGCGGAACGCAGAATTGCGGCGCAGTTCGTTTCCATCATCTTCGCCGTGTGGGACGACGAGCGGCGGACGCTCGTGGTGGCGAATTCCGGCTTGCCCCGGCCCATCTATAGTCACGACGGCAAAATCGAGTTCATCGATGCGACCGGATTGCCGCTGGGACTATTCGACGAAGCCGATTACGACGAATTCAGTTTCAAGGCCAAGCCGGGCGATCTATTCGTGTTCTACAGCGACGGTATTCTCGACGCACGCAACCGCGACGGCCACTCCTTTGGGCCGGAGCGGGTGGCCGCGATCGTCGCCGGCTGCGCCAACAAGTCGGCGGGCTGCGTGGTGAACGAAATCTTCAAAGCGGTGACCGAGCACGCCGCTGGCGTGGATACGTTTGACGATCAGACGGTGGTCGCCATCAAAGTAAAAGCCGGCCCGGGCAAACGCAAGTGAAGCGCGTGCGCGAATCCCCGGCGGTACGTCCCCCAGCGTTTGGCTATCATGGCGCGTTCTTGTGTGGGGACGGGGCTTTGCCCCGTCCAAGCGGGGCGGTTCGGCCCACTGGTTCGGACGATCACGCCGCAGAACTCTACTGCGAAGCAGTGTCGCTTGCAGGCCTTGCAGCACGTCACGGAACTCCACTGTACGTTTATTCGGCGGCGATGATCCGTGCGCGATTGAATGCCTTCGCTCACGCGTTTCAGTCCGTTCCTCACACGCTGTGTTATTCGGTAAAGGCGAATTCGACGCTGGCAATTCTGCGGCTGGTGGCTGGCGAAGGGGCGGGCTTCGACGTGGTGTCCTGCGGAGAACTCGAACGAGTCCTGCGCGCGAGCCCGAAGGCCGCGGGCAAGGTCGTGTTCTCCGGCGTGGGCAAGACCGCGGCGGAGATGGAACGTGCGCTGCGCTCTGGCATATTGCTGTTCAACATTGAAAGCGCTTCGGAACTGAATTTGCTTTCAGCAACCGCGACCCGATGGAAGAAACCAGCGGCAGTCGCCGTCCGGGTCAATCCCGATGTTTCGGCAAAAACGCATCCGTATATTTCGACCGGACTACATCAGCACAAGTTCGGCGTGCCGATCCCGGAAGCACGGGCGCTCTACGCGCAGGCCGCGAAGCAGCCTTCTCTGAAAGTAGCGGGAGTCAGTGTCCACATCGGATCGCAGATCACCGATGTCGGCTCCTTCCAGGAGGCGCTCGAACGCGTGGCCGATCTGGTTCGCGTGCTGCGCGAAGAGGGCCACGACATTCTCTACATCGACGCCGGCGGTGGCCTGGGAATTTCCTACGAGGGAAAACAGGGGGATTTTGAAAAACAGATTGCGGCGTACGCGAAGGCGGTGCTGGGTCCGTTGCGCGGCTTGAATCTGCATTTGCTGCTCGAACCGGGACGTGCCATCGTAGGACCGGCGGGCGTTTTGCTGACACGCGTCCTCTACCGGAAGACGAATAATCACAAGCGCTTTCTGATTGTCGATGCGGCCATGAACGACCTGCTGCGTCCTTCTTTGTATGGCGCGTATCACGAGATTGTTCCGGTGAACCGCGCGTCCCGCGAAACGGAAGTTACCGATGTGGTCGGCCCCATCTGTGAGACCGGCGACTTTTTTGCGCGCGACCGAAGGCTTCCCCTGGTGAGGGAGGGAGATCTGCTGGCCATTCTGGATGTGGGCGCGTACGGCGCGGTGCTCGCATCGAACTACAACACGCGCGGCCGTGCGGCAGAAATACTGGTGGATGGTGCGAAGGCGACAGTGATCCGGCGACGAGAGAGTGTCGAGGATCAGATGAGGATGGAGGTGTCTTGGAATGGACATCCAAACTGACGACATAAAGAGAAAGCGCTTTCTATGGGGCGTGTGCCTCGCTTGGGCTCCGTTCCTATTCTTCATTCCCACCGTGGCCAGCGCGTTCAACGGAATTGCCAGAGAGAAGGCAACTGGTTTGGCAGTAGTCGCTGGCGGCTTGGCGGAGTTCTTCTCCACTTTCGGACTGGCCGCCACTCTGGTATTCGAAGTGGCGGCAATCATCCTGCTGCTGCGCACATTCTCTGGAGGCCGCCCGGTGCGTGCGCTCTTCTCAGTGATCTCCATCTGTTGCAGTGGATTCATGCTGATTATCCTAGGCCTTTTTCTATGGACGGTCTTTTTTCTGTCCCATCATTGATTAGTGGCGAGTGGGCATTGGGTAGGGATAGGAGGAGCATTCACCTGCGATCACGTCTACGCGATCGGAAGAGATTCCCAACCTCATTCTCGCCCTTTCTGCACAATCTCACAGCGACTCCAAAAAGTTCGTCACTGCCCTTAGCACCGGCTCCGGCTGCTGGATGAACAGCGCGTGCCCCAGGGTGCGGAACTTCACATGCGCGTGATGGGGCAAAACGCGCGTGGCCAGCGCAACATCGGCGTCCGACATCAGGCCGCCTAATTCCGTGGTGCCTTGCAAAAGCAGCGTCGGACAAGCGATTCCACGCAAGACGGTCTCTCCGTCCCAGCCTTCGAGCGACGAGCCGTCGAGAGTCATTTCATAGGCGTCAGGGTCGGTCTGCTGCACACAGCGCGCCCAGGAGAGCAGATAGGCCTCATCGTTGCCGGGAAGTTGGCGGATCGTGCCCGACCCGCCGCTTGGAACCGGCAGCACAATTTTGCCGATGCCGTCCGCAATCTGCTCGACCGTGCCGCCTTTGCGCGCGAGATCGCGCAGTCCTGAAAACAGCGCTGTGTACATGGGATTACGAAGCCCCTGAGCGACGATCATGTTGTCGCCAAGAATCAGAGCCCGTACCAGTTCCGGATGATGAGAAGCGACCCACATGCCCAACATGCCGCCGAGGGAATGTCCGAAGAGTACGGCGGGAGCAGAGATGCGCTCGCGCAGAAGGCGGGCGATGTCTTCGGAATACTGCGGGCCGCGGTATCCGCGCGCCACGCGAGAAGACTTGCCATGACCGCGAAGGTCGGGTGCGAAGATATGCCAGCGCAGGCTCAGCGCGGGAATCACCGGCAGAAATACTTGCCAGCGCCGCCCCAGTCCATGCAGCAGCACGAGCGGCGGCCCGTGGGCAGGCCCTTCGGCATAGTTCAATTGAACTCTCGATTGAACTTCGCCGGCATCGAAGGTGTGCTCGACGAGGCTTGAATGATCTTCGCTCACAATAGCCACAACCCCTAAAGGGGCGTCCGATCCCCCGCAACTTACGGCATCGCTAAAGCGATACCCTGATACGAACCAGAGTTTTTCAGCGGCCTGAGACCTGACACCTGACACCTAAGACCTGACACCTGGTTCTAGCGTTCTCCCCACTTGAGTTTGGTGGCGAGCACTTCGAAAAATGTCTTCTGAAAACGCAACAGCTTGGCCTGATGCTCCGCCTTAACACAACGCACGATATCGCCGTCTCGCGCGGGCATGCCGACCTGTCCATCGAAACTCAGATAGGCTTGTTCCTTCCCGGTCTTGACGTGGATTTCGATCTCGACCGTATCGCGCACCACCACCGGACGATGGGTCAAGCCGTGGGGCGAGACCGGCGTGACCACGAAGGCACCCACATCCGGCTTCAGAATCGGCCCTCCCGCTCCGAGAGAATACGCCGTGGAACCGGTCGGGGTAGCGATGATCAGCGCATCGGCCCGGTAACTGGAGACGAATTCCGTGTCGACGTAAAGCTCGAAGTGATTCAAGCGCGCGATGGCGCCCTTGCTCACCACCACCTCGTTCAAGGCGGCATGCGTGGCCAGAGTCTCGCCACCCCGAATCAGCGAGCCCCCCAGCATCGACCGGCTGTCCACGATGTAGCGTTCTTTTTCAATCGCCTCCAGGGCGGGATACAAATCGGCCAGAGCAAGTTCGGTCAGGAACCCAAGCGTGCCGAGGTTGACTCCGAGAATCAGCGTTCCCGCTTTCGCCACCGCCCGAGTCGCCGACAGCAGCGTGCCGTCGCCGCCGAGCACCAGGGCCAGAACCGGGGATCGCGTGGCTAACTCCCTTCGCGGCACCACGTCCGACGGAGAGAAATAGGCGGCGCTTTCCTTGTCCATGACCACCGCATAGTTGCGCTCGTGCAGCCATTTCTCCAGCGCGGGCAGTACTTCGCGCAGCTCTGGACGACCCGGCTTCGAAATGACGGCAACGGTTTTCTGGAGGGCTGGGCTGGGACGAGACTTGGCCATGTCTTCGGAATTCTCTTCGCGCATCGATTCTGACTTCGTCGGACTTCCGATTGTACAGAATCACCGGACGGCAGGCGGCGAAATCTCCGCGTGCAGCAGGAATTCGCGATTGCCCTCGCCGCCGAGAATGGGCGACTCGATCCATTCGGTGCGCGCGCACCCAAGTTCCGTGAGCGACGCCTCGACCCTCGCTACGGCCGCTCGCTGAGCCGATTCGTCGCGCACGATTCCGCCTTTACCCACCTGTTCCCTGCCCGCTTCAAACTGCGGTTTCACCAGCACCACAATTTGGCGAGGGAGATTGGGCGCCGGGCTGGCGCAAGACGAGACAGCGCGAATCACCGCCGGCAGCACCAGCGTGGCGGAAATGAACGAGACATCCATGGCAATGAAGTCCACATTCTCGCCAACGTCCGCGGGTTCGAGATAGCGGGCATTGGTTTTCTCCATAAGCCGAATGCGCGGATGGTTGCGCAATCCGAAATCCATCTGACCATAACCGGTATCCACGGCAATCACCTTGGCGGCGCCGTGTTGCAACATGCAGTCGCTGAAGCCTCCCGTGGACGCGCCCACGTCAAGACAGACTTTGCCCTGGAGATCGATTCGCCAATGCTCCAGAGCCTTCTCCAGCTTGAGCCCACCCCGGCTGACGTAGCGGAGATCCTCGCCCAGTAGACGCAAGGCGGATCCAGAGTCAATCGCTGCGCCGGCCTTTTCGATCTTCTGCTCGTTAACCAGAACTTTTCCCGCGAGGATAAGAGCCTGCGCGCGCTGGCGCGACGGCGTCAGCCCTCGCTCCACGAGCAATTTATCGAGACGTGTCTTCACGAAGTATCGGAAAACGATTATCGAAAAATCGAATCCGCACGATGCGCCTAGCACCCGATGCAGTGCAGAATGTTGAAGCGATTTATTAACAGAAGGTTACAAGATTAAGTTCCCGCTTTTCCACAAACTTTTCCTCTGGGGTGTTGAAAAGTGCGGAAAGCATCGGGCCATCGGGCGATCGAAAAGCAAGATCAAGAACGAAAGGCAGGACAGTCTTGCACTTCAGATGACCCGATGGCCCGATCACCCGATGACCCGATGACTTCAGCCCGCAACTTCTTCCAGAGTCTTCTGGTCGATGTCGAAGTTGGCATGCACGTTCTGCACGTCGTCGCAATCTTCGAGCGCCTCCATCAGGCGGATCATCTGCGCCGCCTGCTGCCCTTCCAGCTTGATGTAGGTATCGGGAACCATCGCCACACTCGATGACATGGGCATAATACCAGCCTTCTTCACGGCCTCCAAAACGGCTTCGTAAGCGGAAGTATCGGTCAGGATTTCCCAGTTCTCGCCATCGTCTTTCAAATCTTCGCCGCCCGCTTCGAGGATGATATTCATCAGGTCGTCTTCCTTGGCTGCCGACTTGGGGACGATGATGTCGCCCTTCTTGTGAAACATGTATGCGACGGCGCCCGCTGCGGCCATGTTGCCATTGTTCTTTCCGAATACGTGCCGGATTTCGCTCACCGTGCGATTGCGGTTGTCGGTGGAAATCTCCGCCAGCAAGGCCACGCCGCCCGGGCCGTAGCCCTCGAGCACAAATTCTTCGTAGGTGAGTCCTGGAAGCTCGCCGGTGCCGCGCTGGATGGCGCGCTTGATGTTGTCGGCCGGCATGTTCTCCGACTTCGCCGCCAGGATCGCCGTCCGCAGCCGCGGGTTCATGTCGGGATCGCCGCCCGATTTGGCGGCCATCGCGATTTCCTTGATGAGACGGGTGAAGATTTTGCCGCGCTTGGCGTCAAGCGCGCCCTTCTTGTGCTTGATGGTTGCCCATTTCGAATGGCCGGACATAGCTGTACCTCGTCTCTAGAAACCTTGAATGGCGCTGATTCTCGGAATTATGGATCCGCCCGCGGAGGAAATCACAGGATCAGCCTCGACGTAAACACGTTCAGGCGAATCGAGATTATAGCACGGGTGACGGGCTGTCCGTGCGTTATGGCGTCATCACGTCGGGTGTCCGCGCCGTCCCACTCGGGCCAAGCAACGTCCGAAGACAGGGATGACAAGCCGCGGTTGACATTTCCGGCCCGTCGGCTAGCATACAGAGAAAGCCGGAATCACCGGAGCAGAAGAGCCGGAAATGAACTTCGAAATCCGCGACCGGGCCCTTGAGGCCAGAATCCAGAGACAGATCCAAGCGACCGGCTCCGGCAGTATCGAGGAAGTCCTGCTTCGCCTGCTGGAGACGCAGGAGGAACAGGACCGCTGGCTCTTGGAAAACCGGGAGGAGAACAACGCAAAGATTCGGCGCGGGACCGGCCAACTCGACCGGGGCGAGGGCATTCCCGAAGACCGGCTCGACGCCTACCTGGCGGAATTGAAGACCAAGCCTGAATGAGTGCGCGCTACGTCCTTGCGCCCGAGGCCGCGCTTGACCTCGTCCAAATCTGGCGCTACCTCAAGAAGCAAAGCAGCGTTGCCGTCGCGGACCGCGTGGAATCCGTCATCCGCGACAAGATTGTTTTCTTGGCAAGAACGCCGGGGGCCGGACACTGGAACGAGAATCTGACGGACGAGGCGGTCAAGTTCTTCCCAGTTTATTCCTACCTCATCGTCTACCGGCCAGAGACAAAACCCTTGCAAGTGGTCTCCATCCTTCACGGCCATCGGAACGTGGAACGAATCCTCAAAGGCCGTTTCTAACTGGGAGAATTGCCAGACCCGGCGGGCAAGGTATGAGGTACCCTTGTCGGGACTGCCATGGCCACGAACCCGCTCGATCGCCAACTCACCGAACTCGAATCCAACCGCTATCGTTTCGGTCGCCAAGAAGCCGCTCGCGTAGTGAGGCTATTGAACCGCCTCGACGCCGCGCGCTTTACCGATCCGGCTTCGCTGATCCGCTTCCACGAAGCGCTGCTTTTCCTGCGCGCCTTCCCTCAAGGACCAGCCGTTGTTCGCGCAACCGGTCGCATCCTGAATAATTTCCATAAAAAAGTAGAAGCATTACGCAAAGCCGGTGCCGATATGAACGTTTTCGAACCCATCGAGGTCTCCGGCATTGCCGGCACCGAAATGGAAGACACCCTCAGCTTCGATGTCGCACGCTGGCTCATCAACCGCATGCCCGGCAAAGTTGAAATCGCGTGGGAGAACTACGAGCCCGGCCGGGAGTTAGGCGCCACCGGCCCGCGCTTCATGCCCTTGCTTGCGGACGACGCCTATGTCGAGGCCGACACCCCGTGGCGCCGATGGATGGAAGCGGCTAGCGGCAAGAAGAATGCTTGCCCTTCGTGGCTGATTGCCCACTTCGAACAGTTGCCGCTGCCCGCTCAACAAAAAGCCGAGCTCTACGAATCCCTGCGCGTGCCCCTGCGCTGGAATCTCAAGAACTCCGTCATCGCGCGGACGCGAAATTGGAAGCCCGCCCGCAAAGTGTATTACCACAATGAGCCGCTGATCAGCCGCAGCCAGGTATCGCTGGCCGCCGAGTTGGCGCGGCCTCCAGTGCAACTGACCAAGCTCTCGCACAAGCAGGGCGGCGAAATCATGGATCTGATCCGCGAGGTCATGCTGGTGCGCTACCGCGAACTTTATGGCACCACGCTGGGCGATCCCGCGTCGGTAGTGCGGGCCGATGTAGGACGGGGGGTGACCATCCATCTCTGGAACCTGCCGCAAGACCGCCGACTTCCGCTGCGCGCCTATGTCGCTGGATTAACCCTGAAGAATGGCGTGCCCATTAACTACATCGAAGCCATCGGACTCTGCGAGTGGATGGAAGTCGGCTTCAACACCTTCTACACCTTCCGTGGCGGTGAGGCGGGATGGATCTACGCGCAAGTCCTGCGTTCCCTGTGTCACCTCATGGGAACGACATGTGTCTCGGTCTATCCGTATCAACTCGGCCATGACAACGAGGAGGCGATCGAATCGGGCGCGTTCTGGTTTTATCGCAAGCTGGGCTTCCGGCCGGGGCGCGCGGAGCTGCAAGAATTGGCGGAACGGGAAGAAGGCAAGATTGCCGCCGATCCTAAGTCAGGGAAAACCAAATACCGGACGCCCCCCAGAACCTTGCGCCGCCTGGCAAGTGGGCACGTGTTCTACGAGTTGCCGGGCACCGAAGTGGGAGCGTGGGACCGCTTCAGCACGCGCAATATTGGCCTGCGAGTGAATCGGCGAATGGCGCGGGAATTTCGAGGTGACAGCGGCAGCATGCGCAAGGAATCGATGCGCTCGGTCGCGCGGAGGCTCAGCATCGATCCGTCGCGGTGGACGGCTTCAGAACGCGCCACCTTCGAAAATTTTGCCATGCTCCTGGCTCTGGTTCCCGGCCTTCAGTCCTGGAAGCGCGACGAAAAAGACGCGCTGGTCCGAATCATTCGCACCAAATCTAAAGCCGACGAAATGCTTTATCTTCACCTCACTGAGCGGCACGAACGGTTCCGCGAGGCGCTGCTCAAGCTCGGGTCGTGAGTCGGACCTCCGGCAACGACGGCGGCGAGCTTGAACCGCCTCGCTTGTGCGTGTATAAAGACAGTGTATAAAGACATAGGAAGCACGCGGCCGGGTGCTGCTCGCGAAGAGGAATTCCGGCGCCTGCGATGCAGACTTCGGTCGCCCTCAAACAGTCTGCAAAAGATTGATTTTAAAGCGGAAGTGGTGGAACTGGCAGACACACCATCTTGAGGGGGTGGCGCCGAAAGGCGTGGGGGTTCAAATCCCCCCTTCCGCACCATCATATTA
>Ga0209517_10007506_pt1 | contig 13034 bp, 8 predicted proteins | sample PeaSoiMetSII2010_FD_187695 | JGI IMG/M metagenome (GOLD analysis project Ga0209517, IMG submission 187695) | Peat soil microbial communities from Weissenstadt, Germany - SII-2010 (SPAdes) (version 2) | ecosystem: Environmental > Terrestrial > Soil > Wetlands > Peat | place: Germany: Weissenstadt...
GGTGGCGAAAATGGCAAAGCGGTCACGCCCCCGATCGGATGGCTGGAGGACTATTGGATGGGACGCTACTTTGGCTTTATAGAGCCGCCCAAAAACCCGGCCTTGGCCGAGGCGTCGCTCCCTGAGCGAGTGATAACACAGCGCGGGGCAACGCCTTACGCGGGGCCACCCCGTCCGGCAAGACCGGCTGACCAGCAACGTTAGGGTCATAAGCAGGTCTCAAACGAGTCTCCCGGTACAGAAGACGTGCCAGCGGTTCGAAAATCAGAACATTTTTTAAAATATAGTTTGCTTTTTAGACCGCAAGGTCATAAATTCATCTTTAATCGACCCCAATAAGAGTACTCTATGAACAAGCAAATCATCTCTCTACTGGCTGCCGCCCTTCTCGCCCCGATTGGTCTTGCCCGCGCGAAGACGATTGTGGTGAATACGGTGGACAATACCGACTTCAGCGCAGGTCATACGAACCTGGTGTACGCGCTCCAGATCCTGGCGGATGGCGACGTTGTAAACTTCGCGATCCCGGGCGCTGGCGTCCATACCATTGACACACCCCCCGATGGGTACCCGCTCATCACCAAGAACAACATCGTCATTGACGGTTACAGCCAACAGCAGGCCGGCTCAATGGCCTCACCCAATACAGCTTCCCTCAAGCAAGCGAACAACGCGCAAATCATGATCTGCCTCAGTTCGACGAACGGGAACGCTTTGTCCATGTACAGCGCCGTCACCAATTTTGCGGGAATTGATTATCCCAACCTTGGTTTTGGCGATAGTGAACAGGCCCTGCTTGGCTTCTTCCAGGCCACGAACGTCTGGATCCGAGGCCTGGCGTTCCTCTCTCCTTATCAGACCTCGACCAGCCAATATACTGGTGGCGACTCCAAGACCATCTGCTTTGCGGTGGACGCCCCCGACGTGAGCGACCTGAGATGCCAGGGCTTTCACGTCAGTGGGTGCTGGTTTGGCGTCGATCCCGCAACGAGGCACGTCGCCTACATGCCCGATGGCGTCAACCTGGCCACGCCCACGATTTGCATCGCAACCTACGGCACCGGCACAAATGGCACGCCGGGGTTTCCGAATATTGAGAACTGGCCGGGGCCAGGGACCGTTGGTGTGGCTGCCGGTTCCACGAACGCCCGGGCCGAATTCAACGTCTTCTTAACGGGTTATGGATTCGACTCTCAGGGAGGGCCTTTGCGGGTTTGCGGGAATTTCTGGAACGTACTCCCCGACGGCACCACCCTCGCGGACATCTCGGTCCTGAATGGAGGGAGTCAACAAGGCGATGCGTTTGTTGAATTCGGTAGTTCTCACGACATCCTCATCGGTACGGATGGCGACGGCGTCAATGATGCCGATGAAGGCAATCTTTTCGGTTCTTACGCGAGCGGTGGCGTTGGCATCTATTACTATGGGTCACAAGGGAATAGTGTGATTGCCGGCAATACTTTCGGAGTGGACATCAACGGTAACTCGTTTGGCGTCGGCCAGAGCACCAAGCTGGTTCACCATTTTAATCGAGACAATGGCCAGGTGCGATTCGGCAGTGATTTCAACAGCGTGGGCAACGCTTTGGAAGCGAACACGGTTGTCGATGCGTTGCTATTTGACTCTGACACTGGCCAAACCACGGACGTGCATTGGCTTTCGGTGCGCGGCAATTCGCTCATGAATACCGCCACCCCAACCACCAGCAGGCCTCCCATAGGTGATGGCCAGACCAGTGCCACAGGTTTGGATACCTATACTAATTTCATTGATGTCAGCGGGCCCAACGGTACGCTCGACATCATCCCGGTGATCGGCTCGGGCACGACTACGACCTCTTTGAGCGGCACCTGTGGCAAACGGGTCGCTCGCTTCATCAGAGTGGTTTTGGATCTTTATGAAGCCGATACGACTTTTGGCGTATTCCCGCAGGGAAAGAAATGGCTTGGCAGGTTTATGGACAACTCGGCGGCTGATTCGAACCCGGCAGAGGGAGCGTTCACCTTTGACATCACAAGTTTGGGAGTTGCGCATGGCACCCCACTTACGATCGCGGCCACTTATATCATAGACGGCCCGACCATCACCTCGATCACCCATGGAGGCGGCAACACGACGCTTACGATCAGCGGGGGGAACCCCCCTTACGATATTTACGGGGCAACCACGGCCAGCGGCCCTTACACGAAGCTTGCGACTGCGTCCACTACCACCGCGACCTTTGCGGCCCCGACAAGCATGTCCTTCTACCAAGTTGTGTACCACCCTCAGACCAGTACCGGTTCAGGCCAAACGTCCCCGTTTTCGGATGTGTTCACGCTTCCCTGAGCGTCGAGTCTTGAGCTTATCACCTACAAGCCCCGCACACGGCGTTCCACCACCGGACGGGCCCGGGCCTCAGTCCGCCTGGTTCGTAGGACCATCGGGGCTCGACTAACCAGTCGCGACATGATACACGTTAACTGCAAAGCGATATTATGAGTGACGCCTTCGACAAATCCATTCCACGCCCAACCCTCCGGATAACCCGGAGTAGAAATCCTCTCCTCCTGACCTCGGCCCCGGCGGATGCTCCAGCCCTGTCGGTTCGCGCCAGGAGGGCGATACTGCGGCCAGCCGCGGCTTATGCGCTCGCCGCTGTACTTGGGTTGCCGCTCCTCTCCGCGGCTCAAGGGACGCAGACCAACTCGCCCACGCAGCTCTTTACTGCGGCGCTGACCCGGCTGGTTGCGATCATTGAGCCGGCCTCGAACTCCACGCCTCGCACGCTCACTGCCACGGCAAAAATCCTGAAAGCGAACGGATTGCCCGAAGAGTTGGTTGGACGGGGTTTTGAACTGGCCTTCCAGGCTCCGGACCGCCTGCGGTTGTCTGGACAATGGGACCATCAGGACTTTCTCGTCTGCCGAGACCGGCAGGAGGTTTGGGTTCACGTGCCGGCCAAGAAGTTCGGTCTGCTGGGTTCGCCGGAAATTCCGCTGTTCTCGGCGACTCCGCAATCCAAAGATACGACTCCTCTAGGCCCGCTTAGTCTCCCGGTTCCGGCCGAACAGATTCTCCTGCTGCCACTCCTGGTGGATGTTGAATCGTTGCCCGACGAGCAAGTCGATGGAAGCACTTGTCATGTCCTCAAAGCAAAGCCAAAACCGGAAGCCGTTAGTGGGCTCAAGCTGCCTCGGGGAACCCTCCAACTCTGGGTCCGGGAGAGCGACTCGTTTCCATTGTGCCTGGGTTGGCGCGAGGAGAAGGGCACCGATGTGCAGGTTGAGCTGGACAACCCTCAGTTCAACGACCCCTGGCCTGCCGAACGATGGAAGCTCACCCCAGGTGACGGCGAAAAGATCGAGTCCGTGGCCAGGTCACACCTGACGCGCTTTCTCTCTGTCGCGCTCGGGATGCTGAACGACAAGATCCCGGCGCTTGGCCCGGCGAATGGGGAGCGGCGCCTGCTCGCTAGCGAAGGCCAGGGCCGACTCGAGATGATCGATAGGACCCGCGTGCTCTTCCTCAAGGGCAGCCCCGAAGAAATGGGAAAACAACACGGCACGCTGCTTAAGAAGGAAATCAGTGGCCTGGTCGATCACATTCTTTATGGCGTCGGCGTAGGAAGCTCCTTCGAGAAGGGGCGTTGGTTCTTTGGCGAGGTTGAATCAGCTCAAAACCGGCTGGCGAAGTTTATGGACGAGCGCTACTTTCGCGAGATGGATGCGCTGGCCGAGGCGGCTGGCCTCAAGCGCGAGGAGGTGCGGCTGGCGAACTTTTTCCCCGAGCTCTTTCACTGCAGTGGCTTCGCGCTGTTCGGCCGAGCGACTCAAGATGGTCGCATGTATCATGGCCGAATTCTCGACTACCTGCGAGGCCTGGGCTTGGAGCAGAACGCTGTCGTGATGGTTCTGCAGCCCGAGGGGCGCAACGCCTGGGTGAACGTCGGCTACGCCGGGTTCATCGGTTCGGTAACCGCGATGAACGAGAAGCATTTAGCCATCGGCGAAATGGGCGGGCGGGGGCAAGGCCAGTGGGACGGCAAGCCGATGGCGGAGTTGGTGCGCGAAGTAATGGAAAAAGCCAACACCCTCGACGAGGCAGTGGACATCATGCGCAAAGGCCCCCGCACGTGCGAATACTATTATGTCATATCGGATGCCAAATCGAAGCGAGCCGTAGGCATCGCCGCGACGCCGGATAAATTCGAGACCATTTGGCCCGGCCAAAGCCATCCGCTTCTGCCCCACGCGATCCCCGACGCCGTGCTGATGTCCGCCGGCGACCGCTACGAGGAACTCGCCCGGCGAGTTCAGGCCAGTTACGGGAAACTCGACGCCGCAGGAGCGCGCGATCTCATGAAAAGGCCTGTCTGCATGACCTCCAATATCCATTGCGCACTTTTCGAGCCCGACACGTTGGATTTTTGGGTCGCAAACGCCGACTCGGAACACGTGGCCGCGCATGCCCGCTTTACCCACTACAATCTCGCCGAGTTGTTGCAGCAGGAAAAGGCCCCTTAAAAGCCATCCTCGACGATGGGTAAAACAAAAATCTGGCACGGGTCGAGCCCCCGATAGGACTTGACGGCCTCCCCACGCTCGTCTGTGGTCGGGACGGCTCGGTCGTAGGCCAGCAGCTTCCCATCCGGCGACAGCACCAACTGGTCGCGCGGCGGGCCGTCGCCTTGTGGCGTCAGGAACACGGTTTTCCCGAACGCTGGGCCGGGCTTGACGCAGGCAGTGACGATCCCGCCGTTGCTCGAGCATACGATCGAGTTGCGCGACGGATGCCATCGCAAGCCGGGCCCCGCCCCGTGAGGCAAATGCGTGACCTGCACCGGTCGTTTGGCCGGATTCAGCGCCTGGTCCGAGCCATTTGATGGGACAACAAACACCTGGCGGGTGCCATCCGTCGCCTCGGCGTAGTAAGCGATGCGGTCACCCGCAATAGTTCCGCGGGCAATCCCTTCAGCTCGGGCGTGGGTCACCCTGCGAACTTTCACACCTTTCGGTGGGGTTGGAAAACGAGCAGACGAGCCGGAATCAGCAGTGGTGATATCAACGCTGGCCGGCACGTCCACGACGAACAGCGATTCTTGATAGGTCCCGTCCGGTTCGCGGACCTTCCCGATAAACGCGCGCATCAACCCCTGCTTTCCGATCCAGGAGTCGCCCGTGGCGCGTTCGATTTCGCCGGGCCGTGCTGTGCCACGGGGGACAATCGGCACGAGGACGGCGAAATAGCACGAAGCGGGCGCGGGAGCCTTCGGATTCGGCTCCATGAATGCGATCGTGCGGTCATACTGCGTCAGGATGAAATCGTCGTAAGTGCAACCGATTCGCTTGCCATCCAGGGAATACTCATGGCGATGCGTGCCGCCGCGTTGGGCGCCCGGGATCGTGTCCCGTGAGGTGTCGATATCACGTTTGTCGAGCCATGTGAATACACCCTCGCCATCGGCCACGACCTCAGCACCCTGCCGATTCAGCTTGGAGTAAACGCCGCGTACCGGCGTCTCCCCTAACATCGGTCCATGAATGAACGCCACTTTGTTGCCAATCGGCGCGAAGCTCACCGCCCCCACCCCGGGCGCCGCTTGCTCGCCAGTCACAAATTGTTTGGGCTCATAGAGCACGGTTTCTTTCCCGGTGGCAATTTCGACCTTTTCCACTGAACGCGAGTTTCCAATATCCGGTCCCCACATTTCGCGTGTGTCGTAACACAGAAACTTCCCATCCGGAGAGAAGTTGTCGTTGTTGTCCAGCATGTGGTTCTTGGCCGAGTGGGTCAATTGGCGCTCGCCGGCCCAGGCGCAAGGCCTCGGCGCGGAAACCGCCGCGATCACGCCCGTTAGGAGCCAGGCCATTCTCCATCTCCTTTTTCGGTGGCTCACAATCCTGCACTGGAAAGCGGCTGCTGCCGCCGGCCGAGCGGCTTGAGAAGTTGCGTGCTTCCATCCGCCATCAACTCAAGGTCGGTTGCCGTCATGAAAAAGAGAAAGCCCTGTTTTTGGAAGCGCTTGACCTCGGCCGGCGTACGCGCGGGGCGGCCAAGGACCTTGCCGTGCTTCTTTGCCGCCGCCGCGATGGTGGCAACTGCTTCAGCAAGACGAGGATGGTCCTGCCTGCCACGCAGGCCGAGCGAGAACGACAAGTCGCTCGTGCCGATGAAGAGCACATCTATGCCGGGCGTAGCGGCGATCTCATCGATTTTTGCGAGTGCGGCGGTGTCCTCCACGACCGCCACCACCAGCACACTCTCATCGGCGAAATCGTAATACCCTTCCGGCGCCGGCCAGCGAAGTTGTGCCAGGGCGGCTCCCGAGCCGCGCAACCCTCGCGGCGGGTACCGGCAGGCCGCCACCGCCTGGCGGGCCAGCGCCGGCGTGCTTGTGAAGGGAAAGATCACCCCGAGCACGCCCGCATCCAGCAGGCGTTTGGCAGTCCATAGCTCATTCACCGGTGGGCGCGCAAACGGAACTGCCGGCAGGCCCCGAGTGGCCAGCACAACGTTCCGCACGGTTTCGAGGCTGAGGGGGGTATGCTCCATCTCGAGCCAGAGGAAATCGAACCCGAGACTGGCCGCATGCACCGCCACTTCGACGCTGTTCACACTGACGACCACGCCGAAGACGGGTTCGCCTTTCTGCAATTTTAATTTGACCGGATTGTTCCACGGGTGGGCCGTTGCTTTTCTGGCTCTCATACGCATCAGATGGGTCGCTCTTTTCATTTTGATTCGGTGGAGGGGGGAGGCTCCTTCATTAGCCAAACCTCCGAAACTTGGCAGCCGCGGCCATTGCCGCCCAAGCCGGCTTCCCCATACCAGCTTAGCGTCAACTCGCCCTGTGCAGTCGCTGACGGCGGGATCGCAAACTCGAGCGGCTTGAACGGAACCGGTTTTGGGATGTAAGGGTGGATCTCGAGACTCTCGTTGGCCGCCAGACGAATTTTCCGTTTGGGATTATCGCCCCCATAAAGCACACGCACTCTGTACTGCGCCTTGGGATCGAGCCCGTTGTAGTGCATTTGCAAGGGGGTGTCGTAAAGACTCTCGGCGTGATCCATCCAAGACATGCGCCGCGCCAACCCCGCGGCTTCGTCCGGATCGTCCACGACCAAGTCTTCTTCGAACCCAGCCCGGGGAGATTGCCACGCGCCAGGGTCCTGGTCGAAGTTCAATCCTCGGACCAAATGCGGCTGTCGCGCCGGATTGCCGAGGTCATCATAGAACCCTCCGGGACCGGGGTTCGTCCATTGCACGATTTCTTCAATCGCTTTGAGCCGCTCCGCCTCGCTGGCCATCTTGGAGATGCCGGCGAATCGTTCCTTCAACCAGAAGCGGTCGTTGAGCGGAAAATCCAGCGTATCCAGGCTTGCGCCACGATCCACCGCGCTGGCCTGGTATTTCTCGACGCTGAGCTGCATGCCGATGCTTTGGAACAGCGCCTCACCCAGCTCCAGGATGCGCGCGCGCCAATCCTCGTTGACGTGCTCCGTGGCCGCCCGATCCAAAATCCGTTTGGCACCATCCATGGAAAGAAACGCGCCGCACGCCGGTGCCGCCCGCAGGCGCTCCATCGCCTGCGCTTCTAAATCCGTCTCCCAAATCAGCCGATGACGAACATAGTTATCGTAGTAAGCTCGGAATAAAGCCTGCTGGAAACGCCAGTTCTTCAGCTCAGCCGGAGAGGCCGCTTTCTCCATGGTCTGGAACTGGGCCAGCGTGGTTTCGACGCCTCCGTTGGCGAGCAGCGGGCCTTGCCAGTTTCGCTCGAGACTCAGGAGGCCTGGAGCAAAATCCTCCGCATACCGCTCGCCAATGAAATACCGGCTGTATTGGCGAAGGACGTCGATAACTCTGGCCTCCGGGTCCCAGCCTAGCGCGCTCCAGATCATTTTGTTCACGTCATCGTTGCATCCTTCGGAGTAGGTCAGGAAACCGATGGTGCCCGGCTGAGTCCGCCTGAAAATCATTGCTTCGCCTTCGGGCCGCGGGTTGATGCATTCCCGCGCCTCGGTCACGGCATAGGCAACGTCCCAGTCCGGCACTGGGTATTGGCATTGGCGCGAGTGAGTGATATCGGGGTAATGCCGGATGGGGTATCTGGCGGGAACCAACTCCCGCAGCCGGGGCAAGCTGATGCGCACCTGCGGCCCATAAACCACCCCAGCCAGCCAAGCGGGCTCCTCGCGCTTGAGAATGCCGAGAAATTCATCCAGCCATGCCTGGTCAAACCCTTGCGGGGACACCCACATCTGCCCCTTGGGATGCAGGCGGCGCAAGTTCTGGCTCTGTTTCTCCAGCAACCCCATAAGCGCTCTCGGCGGTGTGTGGCCCGGGTCGCCTCCGGGCACGAAGACCGCGTCAATCCGAGGCAGCCTGGCGAAAACCTCACCCCATTCGCGCAAGGCGAACTCGACGGTCTTAGGGTCCGAATAGTCCTTGTCCAGCGCCGGATACCAGACCCAGACATCCAAGCCATATTCATCGGCAAGCCGTGACATGCCGACCATCATTTCCATCGGTGGTCGCGGAAAATGCGGACTATAAGTATCATCGTCAGACCGCGGTGGTATGAGTTCGATGGCGTTGCAGCCGAATACAATGAGGTCGCGAAAGTACTGCTCCCACGTCGGCAGGTCCCAGGCATCGTAGGAGTTGCACTTGGGGCGAAAGCCGAGTTGGTGTCCCCGCAACGCGTATCTGGGGGCCGACGCAATGTCCAGGTCATCTTCCACGCTCACGCTGCGCCGGCGCATATGCAACTCACGGAGCAATCTCCCGACGCCAAACAGGACGCCCCGCACATCATTGCCGATGATATACACTACCGGGTTCGGCCCATCGCGCCGGACGGAAACCCGGTAACCCTCTGCAGCGTCCACGTTCCTTGCCGGCAGTTCCCCGGCGTGAGGTCCGGCCAGATACTCCAGCGAGGACCGGGTGCCGACTGCGATAACCGGAGCATTGGACGTGGGCCACGAGTTCGTTTCCTGCCACTGCACGCGCGTGCGCTTCTCCACCTCCTCCACCAACATCGTTACCGCTTTCTTCTGCGGGCCCGAAAGGCCGGATGGCGTGACAATGACAGCGCCCGTAAGGTCCAGCGCGACCGCCCGCGCCGGGAGCATCGTTAGCAGAAATAAACCGGCTAACAAACGCCCGAGCGCGGAGAGCCGGAATCCTATCCGGGCAGCGGGTGCCCCACGTTTCCTCTGAGTTGTCGGATCAGCAATCATTCGTGCTTAGGAGGCTATTCAAAATAACATGGACAACTGGCGCGCTGGGATTTTGGCCGCTGGCAAGGCGCAAGCGAGGCGCATACCCGCAGCGGTCTGTAACGAGCGAGCAACGCAGCCAGCGGCCAAAAGACCAAGCGAAATTGTTCATGTTATTTTGAATGGCCTCCTTAGGGGTGAGGAAGACTTGGGTCCGGCTTCGCCTTGCTCGCAGTGGCGTCAGGACCGAAACGAATGTGCCTGGCAGCAAAACCGACCTGTCGATCACCGTAGATGCCCCTGACGACGCTCCAGTCAACCAGCACCGACAACGCCGCAGCGACCAAGCCAACGAGAATGGTCTTGGGCAACCACCATAATCGGGGCAATTCAGTTTCGGGCACCTTGCGAGTGCTGGGGGGAGCACTTAAGAAGATTCCAATCGTGCAAAGCACCGCGTTGAGAAAAATGACGCCCTCGGTGACTAGTCGCTCCGGTGCAAACGACACCAACGCGCGCTCGAAGTTGCCGAGGACCATGACCCAAAGGAAAACCAGATACAGCAACTGGCCTCGGGCCAGCCAACTTATGGAGAGCAGGGGCAATGGCCTTCGTCGATGCACAACCAGCAATGTGGTAAACCCGACGGCGAGCGCCAGGTAGGCCAGGTTGAACCACGCGGCCGCGGAGAGCCCATACAGCACTGCCGGCATTGCTTGGGCATGAACCCATTCCTCGGGATTCTTGACCAGGTTGAGGTAGGTCAACACGAGCAACACGAACGCCGCCGCATAAGGTTCGGCCCACCTATCCATGAACCGGGCACGCTTCTCCCTCGCCCCTTCGGAAGGGGTGAGGGTCCGAGCTTCCTCCCTCTCCCCGGGGGAGAGGGTTGGGGTGAGGGCGAGCGTGCCTCTGACTTTTTTCTCAGGCCGCGCGAATCCCTTCTCCCTCGCCCCTTCCGAAGGGGAGAGGGTCGGGGTGAGGAGTCCGTTCTCTGTGACCTTCGGCGCATGGCGCGCCAACCAGAAAAGCGCTACTCCAAGGCCGATACCGTTGATGAACCCGTAAGTCTGTTCGAGGATGCTGTGCCAATTAGTTTGCCAGCCACTGGAAATGCCGACGAGCTTCAGCAGGTCGGCGAAGGCGAAGCCGAAGCCGCCAATGAACCCGCTCATCAAGGAAACGAACGTCAGGTCACCCAGCCCGTGGCGCTGGAAGTAAACCCACATGCCGGCAACCATGCCGACGCAACCGGCCCAGTTGTCGCCTCGTGGGGGCGTCATGCGCCAACCGAGCACAATCACCAGCAGCAGGAACCCAGCCCACCAACCGGCCGCCATGTGCAGGATTAGCGAAGAGGCGGAGTCAAGCCGGCGGCGTGCCAGAACCAGCACGAGCACCGCCACGACCGCGATCAAGGCCGCCAGCCAATCCGTGTCATACCAATAGAGCGGACTCCGCTGGCGATACGCAGAATCTTCCCGGAACCAGGTTGCGACAGCGACATCCTGAACGGTCCATCCAATGAATACCGCCGTCAGCGGCGCGAGGAACTCCGTAAGGCGCTCGCGACCCAAGACGGCTGGGAGCCCGGCGCCGGCGCCGCCCATCGCCGCCCAAAGAAATCCTATGACAAAGAGACAGGCGAACCCGTAGAGCACCGATCCCGAATGTCCAGAGTGGGTGTAAGCAATAACTTGCATGTAAGAAATGCTGCCGCCGAACGACCAACCCAGCGCGCCAAAGAAAGCAAAGAACACGCCCCGCCGGTGCCAGTCACTGCGGCCCGACAGCAGCACGGCGGCCAGCGCGGCCAGGGCGCCGGGAATCATGGCGCCGTACTCGTGACCGAAGTTGCCGCGAATTCCCCAGCCGATGGAAAGTGAAAGCCCGACCCAGATGACACACAACAAACCCGGACCAGGCGAGTTCTCTGCTTGAGTCCACGGTTGGCCGGCGCCTGTCGCCACGTCCGGATGTCCCGGGAGGTTGCTCATGTCATTCCTCTCCGCAACTGAGCGCACCGTTCTTCGAGCGTAGGAAGTTGGGATGGAGCCTCCGATAAACATCTTTGATTTGCGAGTTCATTCAGGATTGCCCAACGGGTGGACAAGGTGCTCTTGCGAGCTGTGGAGAATTTTGACGATTTGCTGCCCGAGAGTCAATCTCGCATTAAGGCAAAACGTCCTTGCATTTTTCCAAAACATGAAGGTTCGTCGCTGGCGAGTTCAAGACCTGGCCCGCCGTTTGGCTTCTTTGAGCCGAACGGACTCGGGCTTGGTCGAGTAAAATTTATCCAATGGATAACAGCCGCTAATCAAGCCGTTGCGCGGCGCGGTCGTGCAATCACTGAAGGTGCGGCAAATCAACCTCGTGTCCAGCACCCCTTTCTGCACCGCGTCGGCAAGCACCGTTGGGTAACTCAGCACCGCGCGCCCGATGCCCACGAGGTCGGCCCAGCCGTGGCGTAAGAGGAACTGCGAAACCTGCGGCAGGTATTCCTGCAGGTAGCTCAGGCCCGAAGCCACGATGAGCAAGCTCCCCGCGGCCCGGGCACGCAGTTGGCGGACGACCTGGATCTGGCGCTCCACATCGACGAGCGGATCGAACTGCTTTGATTGTGGCAGCCGGGAGAGGAAATGACCAAGGATCACGCGGATGGCACGGATGGTCTCACCCTGAGTAGCCTGGAATTTTTTGCCGTGACTTAGCGTGACTTAGCGTGACTTAGCGTGACCGCAAGATGCGACTTAGCGTAACTCGCTGCAATGACCGAGGAGAGTCGTGCCGCCCAACGGGGGAAATTTCCAGCCTGGAATAAGCTTGAATCTGGAACTTCTGGGCTCAGGATGGGTGCTTCGAACCTTGATTTACTTTGATTTACTTTGATTTAGCTTGATTTAGCTTGATTCTAGGCGAATCGAGGCTTGGCGATGGCGGTTTTCCGGGGATTGGGAGAGAGGATTGGACATTTGTCATTGGGGAGACCCCCTCATGGAGGTAAACAGCCGTCCCACCGTCCCAAGCCGAACGCCGAGGGCCTTGAGTTGCGCCCACTGGGCCCTCATGGAGGTAAACAGCCGTCCCACCGTCCCAAGGGCCGTAAACATTGGGGTTTGTTGCGGTCCGAGCCGTCCCAAGAGGTGTCCCGAGGCGTCCCGGAGGCGTCCCAAGGCAGGGGGAATGACGAATTCCTAATGTCAAATGACGAAAGAATGACGAAGTCTCAAATCCGAAAGGGTGCCAAGCGTGCGCGCAGGCCTGATTTGGTTGATTTACCTTGATCGCCGAGCAGGTTTTTACCCGGGTCTGGCCGGATGCACCCGGAGGTACGAAGACCAGGCGGTGGGACACCCGGTTAGGTCAGAGGCATTGGTGGAGGTTCTTTATGACTCATTGAAGGACGCCCCCCCACCCTCCTGGGGGTAAATACCCGTGACACCGTGACAAGCCAATGAATACGGGCCTTTTGAGCACCTCCGAGCCGTGCCAAAGGCGTGCCGACCCGTGACACAAAGGGCTACCACGGGACACACGGAAACCACGAGATGGGAGGTTCCCGGGAGGGGCGATTTACAGAAGGAAACGGAGGAAACGGGGAGGGGGAGTTGACCACAGAGGGGATTCTTCTTAACCGCTGGTTTCGCGGATCAGCGCGGATGGGGGAACGGGAGTCGGACACGGGATGGTTTTTGACCGCAAAGAACCGGCAGGCGAATGGGAACCTGGCGCGGGGCGGGGAGATGACAAAATCATTGGGGACAAAATCATGGGGCCGGAAATGTGGCAGAAATATGAGTTGGCAGGAATATGGGGAACCATCTG